>JAEEGI010001068.1_pt1 | contig 69661 bp, 68 predicted proteins | sample 8958751 | NCBI WGS metagenome assembly JAEEGI01 (sample SAMN16246545, study PRJNA631951) | gut metagenome | biome: gut microbiome; feature: rumen; material: KS-attached | host: Bos | place: Iran: Karaj | collected 2018-10
TGGCTCATATTCAGGATATTCATTCGCCGTGCCCGCCAATATCGTCAAGAAGGTTGTCGGTGACCTCATCGATTTCGGTTCAGTCAAGAGGGCTGTCCTCGGAATCAAGATGATCGATCTGACCGAGGCTCTCGCGAAGAAGCTCGAATATGACTCTGTCGATGACATGTCGAAAAAATTGAAACTTTCTTCGCTGGACGGCGTATATATTGATGAGGTTGTCAAAGGCGGTTCGGCCGACAAAGCCGGCGTGAAGAAGGGCGACATCATCCTTGCTATTGACGGAGAAAAACTTAAGAACGGCTCGGCCGTGCAGGTGAAGGTCAATTCCTACCACCCTGGCGACAAGGCCAAGATCACCGTCCTTCGCGAAGGAAAGGAAAAGACCATTGAAGTGGTCTTCCAGGGCAGCAGCTCTGAGAACGGCACAGTGGTCGGTGAAGGAGAGATAGCGTTCTACGGAACCACTCTCAAGGAAGCCCCTAAAGAGACTTTGGACAAGCTTGGCTTGAGCCATGGCGTGCTTGTGACTTCGGTCAGCACCGGCAAGATGCTCGAGGCAGGCGCCTCCGAGGGCCTTATCATCACCTACGTCAACGACCAGGCCGTCGGCAAACCTCAGGATGTCGTGGACATCGCCAAGGCCGCTAAGAGGTCTGTCTACATCGAAGGCGTCACTGCCAACGGTCGCAAGGCATTCTTCGGTTTCGGCAAAGAATAGTTGAAGGCCAACTGATTGAGATATTCCCGGTGGGACTCGGTCACGGGCCTGCCGGGAATTTTTTATATTGATATATGAGGCAATTAAAGATCACTAAATCCATCACCAACCGCGAGAGCGCGTCCCTGGACAAATATCTCCAGGAGATCGGCCGAGAGGAGTTGGTGTCTCCTGAAGAGGAAGTCGAGCTCTCCCAGAGGATCCGTAAGGGCGACCAAGCCGCCCTCGAGAAACTCACAAGGGCCAACCTTAGGTTCGTCGTTTCTGTCGCCAAGCAGTACCAGAACCAGGGCCTGAGCCTTCCGGACCTTATCAACGAGGGTAACCTCGGCCTGATCAAGGCCGCCGAGAAGTTCGACGAGACCAGGGGCTTCAAGTTCATCTCCTACGCTGTGTGGTGGATCCGCCAGTCGATTCTTCAGGCTCTCGCCGAGCAGTCCAGGATCGTCAGGCTTCCTTTGAACCAGGTCGGTTCGCTTAACAAGATAAACAAGGCTCTTTCGCAGTTCGAGCAGAAGAACGAGAGGGCCCCGTCCAACGAGGAACTCGCTGAGATGATCGACATTCCCCAGGACAAGATTTCTGACACTCTGAGGGTCTCCGGAAGGCATGTCAGCGTCGACGCTCCTTTCGTCGAGGGTGAGGATAACAGTCTTTTGGACGTTATTCCCAACGATGACTCTCCGATGGCAGACAAAGGCCTTGTCAATGAGTCGCTAAGCACCGAGATCGAGAGGTCGTTGCAGATCCTCACATCCCGCGAGAGGGAGATCATCAAGAGTTTCTTCGGCATCGGATGCCAGGAGATGACTCTTGAGGAGATAGGGGAGAGGCTTGACCTCACCAGGGAGCGTGTCCGCCAGATCAAGGAGAAGGCGATCCGCAAGCTCAAGAAACCTTCAGCCAGTAAACTTCTGAAAACCTATCTCGGCTAGGATGACTCCAGACTTTTTCCTCGCCTCGAAAGCTTCAGAAGCTATAAAGGCACTCTACAACACGGAGATCGAGCCGTCCGCCCTTCAAGTGGGCGTGACGCGCAAAGAGTTCGAAGGCGACTACACACTGGTCGTCTTCCCTCTTTTAAGGATATCCCGCTCGACACCTGAGAACACCGGCGCCGCGATCGGCGATTGGCTGGTGGCTAATGTCCCTGAGATCAGCAGGTTCAACTGTGTCAAGGGCTTTCTCAACGTCCTGTTCTCCAACCTGTATTGGAACGAGCTCTTCGCTGAGATAGCCGGTGATCCCACGTTCGGCCAGCTGCCCTCCACAGGGAAGAACATAATGGTTGAGTTCAGCTCGCCCAATACCAACAAACCCCTTCACTTGGGCCATATCCGCAACAACCTTCTCGGAGACTCCGTGTCGAGACTCCTCGGTGCCAGCGGAAACAATGTGATCAAGACCACCTTGGTCAATGACCGCGGTGTCCACATCTGCAAGTCCATGTTGGCTTGGCAGAAGATCGGGAATGGCGCGACCCCTGAGTCAACTGGCAAGAAGGGTGACCACCTTGTCGGGGATATGTATGTGGCGTTCAATGACATATACACCAAGGAAGTGGACGCTCTTGTAGCCTCCGGGATGGATAAGGAGCAGGCTAAGAAAGAGGCCCCTTGCCTTAAGGAGGCTCATGAGATGCTCCAGAAATGGGAGGCTGGCGACAAGGAAGTCCGCGACCTTTGGGCTAAGATGAACAAGTGGGTGCTCGACGGCTTCGACGAGTCTTACAAAGCGCTTGGAATATCCTTTGACAAGGTATATTTCGAGAGCCAGACCTATCTGCTTGGCAAGTCTCTTGTCCAGGAAGGGCTGGACAAGGGAGTGTTCACCCAGGATCCTGACGGCTCTGTCTGGTGCGACCTGACCGCCGACGGCCTTGACCGGAAGCTTCTTCTCCGCTCGGACGGGACCTCGGTCTACATCACCCAGGATCTCGGCACCGCTGAAAGGCGTTTCGCGGAGTATAATCTCGACTCCCATGTCTATGTCGTAGGTGACGAGCAGAACTACCATTTCCAGGTGCTCAAGCTCATCCTCAAGAAGCTGGGATTCAGCTGGGCGGACAATATCTTCCATCTCTCTTACGGAATGGTCGAGTTGCCTGAGGGTAAGATGAAATCCCGCGAGGGAACCGTGGTCGACGCTGACGACCTGATCGAGAAGATGTACCAGGAGGCTAAAGCCACCTCCGAGGAGTCCGGCAAGCTTGCAGACCTCTCTGAGGAGGAGAAGGAAAAACTCTACCGGATGATCGGGCTTGGAGCCCTTAAGTACTTCATTATCAAGGTGGATCCCAAGAAGACCATGCTGTTCAACCCCAAGGAGTCTATCGACTTCAACGGCAACACCGGTCCTTTCATCCAGTACACCCACGCCAGGATCCGCTCGATCCTGCGCAAGGCCGCTGAGAGGGGAGTGAGCTACTCACTGTCGGATATTCCTTCAGTCGAGCTTAGCCCTAAGGAGATCCGTCTCATTAAGCTTTTGAATATATTCCCTTCAAAGGTCGCCGAAGGCGCCGCCGCATATTCACCGGCCGTCATCGCTAACTACGCTTACGACCTGGCGAAGGATTTCAACCAGTATTACCACGACACACCGATCCTCAAGGAAGAGGATCCCACTATGCTCCAGGCTCGTTTGGCGCTGATTGACACCCTTTCGGGCGTCCTGCGCAGAGCTATGGCCATTCTCGGGATCGAGCTTCCGGAGAGGATGTAAGACTCCCTGTCGAAGGAAATGGCGCCAGATTACATGTTTCCGACGTCGAAGAAGGAGGTCGAGGCCCTCGGATGGGACTACATCGACGTCATCTTCTTCACGGGGGACGCGTATGTTGACCATCCGTCCTTCGGAACGGCCTGCATATCCCGCTGGCTGCAAAAGTTCGGTTACAGGGTCGCTGTGGTGCCGCAACCCAACTGGCGGGATGACCTCAGGGATTTCAAGAAACTGGGCGCCCCACGCCTGTATTTCGCGGTTAATTCCGGGGCCATGGACTCCATGGTCAACCATTACACCGCCGGCAAGCGCTTGCGCCATGACGACGCCTACACCCCCGAGGGTAAGGCTGGAGCCCGCCCTGACTACGCTGTGAGCGTATATTCCCGAATCCTGAAGGAGCTTTATCCTGACATTCCTGTCGTGATCGGCGGAGTCGAGGCCTCGTTGCGGCGGCTCACTCATTACGATTATTGGAAGGATGAGCTGCTTCCGTCGATTCTGGAATGGTGCCCGGCTGACTACCTTTGCTATGGGATGGGGGAGAAGACGATGCTGGAGCTGACAAAGGCCATCGAGGACCGCCGCAGCCCGCATCAGATCCGCCAGATCCCGCAGATAGCGTTCAAGATGAGCGGCCATTTCAAGGGATCTTCGGATGCACTGATCTTGAAGTCTTATGAGGAGTGTTTGAATGATAAAAAGGCTGTCGCGGAGAACTTCCATCTGATCGAGACCAATGCTAACATGCTGCATGCCAAGGTGTTGGTGGAGCCGGTCGGGGATGGGTACGTCCAGGTCAACCCGCCACAGCCGCCGTCCACGACCGAGGAAATGGACTCGTTCTGGGACCTTCCCTTTACCAAGCTCCCGCACCCTCGGTACCGTGGGAAGCGGATCCCTGCCTACGACATGATCAAGGATTCGATCATCACGCACCGTGGCTGCTTCGGAGGCTGCAATTTCTGCACTATCGCTGCCCATCAGGGGAAATTCATCCAGTCCCGCTCGAAGGAATCCATTGTGGCTGAGGTACGTAAGCTTGCCGCCATGCCTGAATTCTCCGGGAATATCTCCGACCTTGGCGCTCCGACGGCGAATATGTACATGATGACTGGGAAGGACCCCTCGAAATGCGATGTTTGCCGCCGCAAGTCCTGCCTTTTCCCCGCGGTGTGCCCGAATATGAATCGCTCGCACGCCAGGTTGCTGGAGCTTTACAAGGCGGTGGACGCTGTTCCGGGAGTGCGTCACTCCTACATAGGCAGCGGCATACGCTACGACCTGTTCCTGACTCCTGAGGGATTCGTCGATGAGACTTCCAGGCCATATTTGAGGACCCTGGTGCTTGACCATACTTCCGGACGACTCAAGGTTGCTCCGGAACACACTGAGGATAAGGTACTTCAGTATCTCGGGAAGCCTTCGTTCAAGCTTTTTGAGAGACTTCGTTTCGAGTTCGAAAAGATCTGCCGGGAGAACGGCAGAAGGACCGGAATCGTGCCGTATTTCATCTCCTCCCATCCGGGTTGCACGATGAAGGACATGGAGAACCTGTCGAGGCATCCGGCGTTGCGTGGAATATTCATGGATCAGGTGCAGGATTTCACTCCCACTCCGATGACGACTTCGTCGGTCATGTACTACACGGGATTGGATCCTCGGACCATGAGTCCGGTCTTTGTGGAGAGGGATCCGGAGCGTAAGAAGCGGCAGAAATCATTTTTCTTCAGAAAAAAGTAGTGGATATGTGTCGCGATTAAGAAAAAAGTCTTAATATTGCACCGCTAATAGAAGAAAGAATATGAATCCAGATTCAAGGAAGAGGCACGTGGTTAGCTTTGAGAACATGTCGGAGGAATTGGCCGCCGTGTTTAATGAGAAGTATCCCAAGGGGTTCAGCGATTATCTGCCGGACCTCGTCAAATATACCAAGCCGGACGGAACTCCGTTCAATGCTGTGACGATCGAGACTCCTGATTCTATCTACTTGGTGAAGATCAAGCTTAAGACTGATGACGCTGAGGCTCTCGAGCGTTGGCTTGAGGGTGAGGAAGATGCTGAGAATGAGGAGGTCGCGGGATCCTCTGCCGATGCTTCGGCCGAGTCTACGCTGCCGGACGACAACATCTCCCAGTACGGTGGTGATGATGATGGTGGCGACGCCTGAGTTTGAAATATTGTCCAAATACTTTTATATATTTGTTCCGGACAGGCCCTAGGGTCTGTCCATTTTCATTTCCCGCTGAACCCCGCCCGGCCGCACCGCGCCCTGCCGCACCCTTTCCACGCTCAAGCGTGCCCGGTGTCCTATTTTCCGCCCCACCTGCCCCGAAATCCCCGCTGAACCCCGCCCGGCCGCACCCTTTTCCCGCTCAAGCGAGCCCGGTGTCCCATTTTCAGCACCACCTGTCATGGAATCCCCGTTTAAGTGCGCCCGGTGTCCCAATTCCCGCCCCACCTGGTGCATTGCAGAGGGTTTAGAAGGTTGAGAAGGTCGAGGGGGTTTAGAGGGTTGAGAGGGTTGAGGGGGGGGGCGGGAAAGGCGAGTGTAGAAGGATCATTGGGGAAGAATGTTGGGAGTTGGGGCAAGGTTCGGGTTGGGTGATTCGCCGGGGGGAAACTGTTTGTAGGAAATGGTCGGTGGGAACTGATTAAGTTGGAGGGAATTTATGAAAAAGTTGCGGGGGAGGTGTAACAATGCGGGAAAGTTTTCGTTTATTAGATGGGAGCCGGAAAAAAAGGATGGTTCCACGAAGGACGGTTCCGCGAGAGATTAGAATGCCGAAGACACGTTAGAATGCCGAAGACACGTTAGAATGCCGGTGACACGTTAGAATGCCGATGACACGGGAAGAGTGCATAGATATTTACAGGAGATATTCACGCAAGTTGTTCAATGTCAGCTTGAGGATTGTCGGCGATTCGGGGGAGGCTGAGGAGATTATGCAGGACACTGTGCTGAAGTTCTTCCGGCAGGGGATGGAAGGCCGACAGGAGAAAGAAGGTTTCTGGCAGGCAGGAAAGATAGCAGCCTCGCAGGAAGGAAAGATGGCGGCATGGTTGATCAGAACCTGTGTCAGGGCGTCGATCGATGCGGTCCGGAGGCGGAAAAGGGAGAAGTTGTTCTTTGAGGAATATGAGGCCGTTGGGAAGGGGGAATATTCAGAATCAGTAGAGGATGATCAGGCGGGTGCGAACTCTGGGATGGGAATTCAAAGAATCAAGGATGCGATTAGGGAACTTCCTGATTCATATAGGATTATATTGACATTAGTGCTGATTGAGGGGCTCGATTATGAGGAGATCAGCGGTTTGACCGGCACTAGCGCAGGAGCGCTGCGGACGCAGTATTCTAGGGCCAGGAAAGTGCTGGCGGCAAGGTTGAAAGAAATGAAAGTTATCGAATATGTCTAATTTAGAGGAATACATCAAGCAGAATCTGGAAGCTTTTGATGATCAAGAGCTTCCAGAGGGACATCTCGAGAGGTTCGAGGAGAAACTGGCGGGGCTGGTAGAGAGGTCCGCCCTTCGACAGAGCTCAGGGACCGCCCTGCGACAGAGCTCAGGGACCGCCCAGGAAATAAGCTCAGGGACTGCCCAGCAACCTGGCCAAAGGCCCGTCAAGATCTGGTGGTGGACAGCTATCGCTGGTGTCGCTGCGGCTGTGGCGGCGGTCGCGATATTCATTAACCAACCGACCACAAGCCAAAAGGATTGGTTCGCCGATATTCCTGAGGACCAAGCATCAATCTGCCAGGCTTACTACGACCAGATGGCTTTGATGTATTCGGACATCCTGATGACTGATGTGGACGGATCGAAGGAAGCGCAGCTGATGACGATCGCTGAAGAGACAATCCCGATGATTGACCAACTACCCGAAGAATTGGGCGAGGAGGAGAGAGCTTTGATCCTGAAAGAATACTATTCCGACCTCCTCGAAGGCATTGAAAAGATAGGAAGAATAAAGTAGATTCCATTTGATATATTAATTTAAATTATAAAGTATAAAGCCATGAAAATTAGCAGATTTATTTGTGCGTTAATCGCTTTGGCCACCATGTCTGTGGCGGCGATTCCCGAGGTCATCGCAGCGGACGTCACCAAGAATTTTGATTATAAGAATTTCACCGGCATTGACGTCAGTGGAATCGTGCAGGTCGAGCTGAAAAAGTCAAACGACTGGAAAGTCAGTGTCACTCTCCCTGCCGAATACGAACCCTACCTTAGTGCCAGGGTCAGCGGAGGCGAACTCTCTATCGGCCTTAAGAACTTGCCCGACCGTATCACCCGCAGGATAAAGGGAGGAGAGGTCGTCGCCACAATCGCTATGCCGGCCCTGTATTCCCTCGAAATGTCCGGAGCGACGAAGCTCTATTGCGAAGATTTTTTCGACACCGGAAATCGTCCGTTCAAGATGGAACTATCTGGCGCTGCGAGAGTTACTCGAATTGATCTGTCCGGAAGCGAGCTTGATATGGAACTTGGCGGAGCCGCGAATATTCGTCTCACCGGATCATTTGACAAGGCCTATATCGATGCGGGAGGCGCTTCGAGATGTGACCTTGACATGGATGCCAGGATAATCTCCGAGGAGCTGAGCGGTGCAGCAAAGGCATATCACACAGGAGATTACGGCGAGATCAAAGTCGATGCTTCAGGAGCTTCCGTGTTCTCAGTCAAAGGAAGCGCCGAGTCTTTGAAGCTCCTTGGTTCCGGAGCGGTCAAACTTGAGGCTTTCGACTGTGTGACCGACAACGCCAAAGTCTCGATGTCCGGGGCAGGGTATTGCGAGCTGAATGCTTTGTACGATGTGGCTGTTGACCTGACCGGTGGCTCGAACCTCCGCTACAAGGACAACCCCGATGTCAAGGTCGATGTCATCTCGATCAGTAGGGCAGCCTCAATAAAGAAAGTGAAATAAACTTAAACGAATATTAATAATAAAGGCCAGCGTCTCTAGAGGTGCTGGCCTTTTTCTTTCTACGAGTATAAATGTACTCCATCCTCAGGGATTACGCCGTCTGAAGCATGGCGCGGCAGAGGGTTTCGGCGCCGGAACGGGCGAGGAAGAAGTACTGCGAGTCGCAGATCTTCTTCAAAGCGACAGAGAAGTCATTGCAATCTTTGGCTCCGTCCTTGAAATCCATGTCAATCCTGAGCTGAAGGGCCGCTGATCCGTCAATGTCAGGGAATATTCCATGGAATTTATTGATGAAACGACGTGTCACACGGGAAGGATTGGCCGGGACAAGCCCCCTTCGGCCTGCGTCAGGCATCAACCACTCGATTGACGCTCTTCCAATCTCATGTCCCTCATTATCAGTAATTGAAACACTTCTGTTTAGGAGTGTAACAATATTGTTAAGCCCCGAATTGACTATTATATTGATATCTTCGCCCTCTCTGGGCCTCTCATCGATCTCAAAAGTGCAGCGGGAGAGCATGCAACCAGGATATCCCTCGTCCATCATGGCTCTGTGGGCCGCATTGACTATATAACCACATATAGAAGACACTGACACCATCCCATCCTTGGCAACGGCGTCTGAGCTGATAGTGTATTCGAAAGTTTTCATAATAGTATCGTTTTTGTTTTCTTGCTGAACAAAAATAATAAAAGGCAATCATGTGACGAAACACTTGTGGTGTGATATACGTAAAAAGTGATTAATCTATTGTTTGGCGGGAAAATCTGCCTATATTTGTGACTAAATTTGTGTATTTTGAAATTAGTCACTATATAATCTAGGGATAGAATTAAGCTATGGACACCACTTTGAGAGTCTCGAAAGGCTATGGAAACCAGGTTAAGTACGCCTTCATACTGCCAGCGTTTTTCTTCTTTTTCATACTCGTCTACAGCCCCTTTGGATTCAAGGATTTCTTCAATGTCGGAGGCAAGACTTGGACCTTCCACCTGCTGATGCTGATCAGTATTATGGCCGGAGTGCTCGCTTTGACCCGGCTTGTTTTCAGCGTATTGTACAAATACGTCCCTTTCCGGTGGTGGCATTATGTCGTCTGGTGCCTTGGCGAGGTTCTAGTCACATCATTCTTTTTCGCCCTGTATTCGACTCTCTTCTATTTGAAAAGTGGCGGTCTGCCGTACTTCACTGCCTTGAACTATTCATTCAGGATCATTCTCCTGACCTTGATTTATCCCTATATAATATCGATTACAATCCGGATAATTGCTAACAAGAGCAGCGACCTGGAGAATGTAGTGAAGGAGCCGGAAGACTCTCTTGTGAAGTTCTATGATGAGCACAAGCGCCTTAAATTGACTATCGATCCGTCAGCGATCCTCTTCATCGCCGCTGATGAGAACTACATCAAAATCAATTATTTGGAGCATGACAGAGTCAAGGTCTACCAGCTTCGAAACTCGATGAAAAGCTTCGAGGCTGCCGCCGCGAAGCACGGCTTTGTCCGCTGCCACAGGTCATATTACGTCAACCCCCGGCACGTCAGATTACTGAGCCGGGGGAAGGACGGGATTATCTATACTGAATTCATCCGGGAGGGCGTCGGCCGGATCCCGGTCAGCAAGCAGTATTACCAGAAGCTGGCTGACATGCTGTAGCCGCAGATCCTTCGCTGGCGCTCAGGATGACATCATGGGCGCTTAAGCTAGTATTCAAAGCCGAAATACTCTCCCTTTCGGTCGGTCGGCACGCCGGTCTTCATCCAGGCGGGCATCGGCTCACCCTTCAGATAGTGGTCGAAGAACTGCTGGAGCCTCCTGGAGAGGTCCTTGCAGTTGCGCCTCTCGACGAGGTTGTGGGCCTCGTTGTTATATTCAAGGAGCCAGCAGGGCTTCCCGAGGCGGCGCAGGTCGGAGAAATATTCGATGCCCTGGTACCACGGAACGGCGCCGTCGTTGTCATTGTGCATGATCAGCAGCGGCGTCTCGACCTTGTCAGCGTGGAAGATAGGGGAGTTCTCGAGGTAGAGCTCGAGGCCGCCCTCGTCCCAGAGGGTCTTGCCGATTCGGCTCTGGCCATGCTCGTACTGTCCGGCCCTGGTCATACCTGATTCCCAACGGATTCCGCCATATGCGGAGGTCATGTTGCTGACAGGGGCTCCGGCTCCGGCGGCGGCGAACATATTGGTTCGGGTGACGAGCCATGCGGTCTGGTAGCCGCCCCAGCTCTGGCCCTGGATCGCCATCTTGGTCTTGTCGGCGAATGGATACTTCTCGCAAAGAGCCTCGGCTCCGGAGCAGATGCAGTTGTAAGCGCTCTCGCCAGGGTGGCCGTCCTTATAGACGATGTCCGGGACGAACACAATGTAACCTCTTGAGGTATAGAAGCTTAAGTTGACGGTCGAACGGCTCGGCGCCGGCGCCCAATAGTTGTAGAGCTGCTCTGAATATTTCTCATAGAAATAGATCATCACGGGCAGTTTCTCGCCGGGCTTGATGCCGTCGGGGATGAATACGAGACCCTTCAGAGGGGTGCCGTCATAGGCCTTCCACTCGAAGAGGTTGGCGCTGCCCCAGCGGTAGTCGGCCATCTGGGGATTGATCGCTGTGAGCTTCTGGCTCGTGGCGAAAAAGTCTGGTGTTGAATACAGATCGAACGGGTTCCTGAAGTTACCCTTGAGGTAGGCGATATTGCCGTCGGGGCCCATGACGGGGCTCTGGAAGGTGACGGTGTCGGTGAAATACTTCAGGGTTTTGGCCGGCTTCGCGAGGTTGAGAGAGCCGTAGCCGTTCTTCTGGTCATCCTCGTTGCGGAGGCTCAGATAGAGGTTCTCCTTAGGGCTCCAAGCGTTGACGACACCGGTGCGGCGCTCGTTCGGAGTGCGGTCATCCCTGCGGAAGTCGATGACTCTGAAGCGGTTATGGGTATTCCTTCCGGTACCGTTGGTGAGGTTCTCGGCCTTCGAGCCGTCAGGAGCGAACTTCCAGACGTCGTAGCGGTCGATGATAAGCACGGCCTGATCGCCTTCGATCCACTTGGGTATGGACTCGTATGGGCCGGGATATTTGGTCGGATGGTCGTCGTCCTCAGTGTAGAAGGCGACTCCGGTCTGTCCGGTCAGGTTGGCTTTGGCTTCGGTCGCGATATTATAGGTGTACCAGTTCCTGTCGGTAGGGTCGAACCAGATCAGGTATTTGCCTTCAGGTGACACGTCGAACCTGCTGACATTGAATCCCTTGGCGATGGATTTGCGGCTTCCGTCGTTGATATTGACAAGTGCGAAATCTCCGAGGCTGCCGTCGGACCACATCGACGAGACGACATATTCAGAATTGTCTCTTGAGAGAGCCAGGCCGGTCTTGCCGCCGGCGATCAGGCGCACGTTGTCGAACTCGGAGGTCGTGAGGGGGATTATATTCGAGGACTGGCTGAGGTTGATGACCGCCGGATATGTCTTCCTCAGAGTGGCGTCGATACGCTTTTTCTGCTGCGGCGGGGTGTAGGGAGCGTCCCAATTCCAGATGTCGAGCTGGGCGGTCTCGAAGTCCACGATCGTGGTGTCCTTCGGGGGCCTGATCGGGGCGATGCCGGTCATAATCCTCTGACCATCAGGGGTGAAGTAGAGGTCGCTGGTCTCGGTGAGGGTCCATCCGTTCGTGCCTTTTACGACGGTTCCTTGGGCGACTAGCTCCTTGCTTGACCACTTGCCGCCGGGCTGTGAGCCGGCCAGGAACATGGCGCATCTCTTGCTTCCGGTCTTGTTGGAGTCCGCGGTCGCAAGGAAGGCGATCTGCTTCTGGGCGTCGTCAAATGCCGGGCTGAAATATTCCTGAGCACCTTTTTGGAGGGTGTCAAGCGCGAGTTTCACCTCCACCGGGGCGACCTTTTTGCCCTTCTTTGCCGGGGCGGATCCGACGGGGGAGTAGCTTGCCAATATGATCGCTGTCGCGCTCAGGCTGTCCTTCTTGTCTTTTTTCGAGGTCAGCGCCAGGAGCGAGCCGTCATTACTGAATACGAATCTGTCAATATTCTTAAGTGTGTCGGCCTTCCAGGTGCCGGGTGTCAGGAGTATGAGGCCGGACTTGGAGGCTCCAGCGCCGGGCCTTGCGCCTGGTGCGGGCCTGGCTGGAGCCGCCTGGGCTTTGGCTTCGGCGGCTCCGGGCTTTGCTTCGGAGGCCGCTTCGGGCTTTTCACTTGCCTTTGGGGCGGGCTTTTTCGGGGCCTCCTTCCAGGTCGACTTATATGCTATGAACGGCATTCCGGTCGCTCCGACGGAGAAAGAATCAATATTCGGGAACTTCTTGACAGTCATTGAAGTGACGTCAATCACCGCAAGTGTATCTTTAGATTGATCCTCCCTTCTTTTTTTATCGATCCGCTCCTGCCTCGTCTTTGAGAACTCAGGCTTGATCCGGCACACAACCCAATTACCTTTCGGATCCAATCTGGGCATATATCCTCTCGGGACCGCAAGCTCCGATCCATTCGCCCGGACGTAAAGCGTTCCGTCTCCCTCCTGGGGATTCACATTCCAGACAAGTACTCGTCCGTCATCACTCTTGCTTACTCCCGACACACTCTGCCAGGAGTCATAGACATCATGATCCAGAGGCTTCTTTTGAGCCCATCCGGAAAACTGCCCGCCTAAAACCGCGAGCGCCACGGCGCATACCGCCGCCATTCTTACGTTCCTCATATAGTTGAATATTAATAGTTTCCCAAAAGTATTGATTCTTTTCGAGTTCTCCGCCCGGCCGCCGCGAAGGCATTACTATGCGCAGCCCGGCCGCCCTTCTCCCATTTCCAAAAATAATGAAAATATTCAATATTCCCTTCCCCCCCAGAGCCAAATCCTTTACAGACCCTCCGCACCGCCGCCCCACCCGTCAACCCCAGCAGAACCGCTCCTCACCCTCCCAACCGTGCCCGGTGTCCCATTTTCCGCCCCACCTGTCCCAGAACCCCTGCCGAACCGTGCCCGGTGTCCCATTTTCAGCCCCACCTGTCCCGGATCCCCCGCCGAACCGTGCCCGGTGTCCCATTTCCGGCCCCACCTGTCCCGGAACCCCTTCCCAACCGTGCCCGGTGTCCCATTTTCAGCCCCATCGGAGCGGTTTGGAGGGGAAAAGAGGGGAAATGAGGGGAAAAGGAATGGGCGAGAGAAAGGACGGCTGATGAAGGGAAGGAAATTGAGGACTGAATATCCGGAAAGAAGCACCGTAGAAGGCGGAACGATCCCCTAGAAATAATGAAGGCGGAATAACCTACAGTAAATTGACAAGTCGGAATAGAGTTAGAACTCCTCGAGCATCCTAACTACCTCAGAATAAGGTATTTCTGCTAGACGAGCGATCTGATTGACATCAGCGGAAAAGCGCCTCCGAATCTCCCGGATCAGATCGGAGAGTTCTTCATCGTTTAGTTCGCGAACACCCCTTTTGCGGAACATCGTCCGGCAAATATCATGAATCGCGGCGACTACGGTTTGATCATTAAAAGATGCGAGCCCCAGTTCCGCCGACTCTAATCGCTTTTTGGCTTTCGAAGAATTTTCCAAGAAATATTTCATCCGCTTCGGCGTGCGGAACACCGACTCGACGAATCCGACGGGAACATAAGATTCGGGAAGAATATATCCATCTTCGCCAACAATAAGATTATCAGGTAGTTCCGCTTTGCTATGAAGCAGCCTCCTCCGGGCACTTTTGGATATATCACCCAATCTTTTGCCCTTGGGTTTATTGATTTGGAAATAAACCCCCGCGCTACCCCAAGGATAATCGGAAGCGTTCATGCAGATGTTCGCGGCGACGCTGTTCATCAGGGTATATGCGATGGCTCTCTCCAAGGACTCATCGCCGATGCGGACTGTGTCGACTTTGAAAGAATTATTCCGGAGGAATTCAACCTTTCCGTAGCGATTGTTGATGTACTGGGAATATCTTCTTTTGAACTCATTGATGAATCTTTCGGCTTCCACTTTTGTGCACTGGAGGACGAGGTGTACATGGTTGGACATTAGGATGAACGCCAATACGTTAATGCCTGTCGCTAAGGATATTATGGCGATATAATTCATCCCGACCTTGAAGTCTTGTTCATCCCTGAACCAGATGCTTTCGGAAAGGTGATCTGTGGTGACCAATTGGAATTCAAGATGATCTTCATTGAAGCTGTTTAAGTCAAGAAAAGATTTCATAGCAAAGTTTGATAATTAAATAGTTGATAATACGGTGTTTGCCGACAGTCGGCTGAGACGTTGGTAGATCCTGAGAATATTCGTACTGAGAATAATCGAATCAGTCTCTCCGGTGTGCAAGCCGGTTTGGCAGATGCGCAAGCCGGTTTTTGCAGGCGCCAGCGTTTATTCCCACAGGGCAATTCCAGTAGGGCAAATATGGTCAAACAAAACAGAAATAATGATAAAAAACATAAAAATCTGAAGCGTACCCCCAAAAAACGTTTGGCTGGTATCCCAGCAAAGTGCGGCCGGTGTCCCGTTTGCGACACCACCGGGAAGGAAAAGCCGGCTGAAGCGTGACAGGTGGGGCTGAAAGCGGGACACCGGGCGGGGTTCGGAGGGGATTTCGGGACAGGTGGGGCAGGAAATGGGACACCGGGCGGGGTTCGGAGGGGATTTCGGGACAGGTGGGGCCGAAAATGGGACACCGGGCGAGGTTCGGCGGACGGCTCGGAGGACGATTCGGCTGGGCGAGAGGGTGGAAATGAAGGGAAGAATGGGAATGATGGGAAGGTTAAGAGGAGAGGGAGGGGCGAGAGGGCTGGGAGGGGGTGCAGAGGATTGAGCAGAGGGCAGAGAATAGGGGGGAATGGCGTTTTTTTGATAGTGTTTTCGTCGTTTGGATACTTTATTAAATATTTTTATGCAGAAAAAAGATTAAATTTGTAGACTTTTATGGTCACGTTTGACGCTCTTGGATTGGAGTGGGACGAGTTCAGATTGCTAACATGCTGATTGACCGTTAACTACCCTTGCTGATGGCGGGGGGGAGCGATGGTTTTGCGTGTGTGCGGGCGTACGGGCGAGCGGGTGAAGAGACGAAAGGGCGGGGGCGTTGACCGAATAGTTTGATATCTGATATGCCAGAAGATTCCTCAAATAGTTTCAAGGCACCCAAGGCTCCCGCGGCGGCGTCTAAGGCACCTGTGGCACCCGAAGTGAGTGCGGCGGCACCCAAGGTTCCTGCGGCGGCGTCTAAGGCACCTGTGGCACCCAAGTCACCTAAGTCCAGAGCGGTTTCACCTAAGTCCAACGCGGCTTTGACTAAGGTGAGTTGGTATCCGGTGAGGGTGCTGTTCGGGAAGATCAATCTGGTCAAACGGACGCTGGATGAGACTGATGTGGAATATTTCTACCCGACCCACATCATCGAGAAGAACATGAAATACATCGAGGAGCCGCTGGTGCGCTCCCTGATATTCATAAAGACCACGCCGGTTGGCCTGCGGGAGATCAAAGCCCGGTACAGCACGTCCCTGATCCCGTATTACGACTACTCCCGCGACGATGGCACGAAACCGCCGGTGACCGTCCCCGAGGCCCAGATGGAGATGTTCATAAAGCTTTGCCACATGAAAGAGGCTGGCCTGGAATATCTCGGCGAGGATGAGCCGAAGTACCATTTGGGCGACCGCGTCAGGGTGACAGATGGAATATTCAAGGGCTTCGAAGGGCATATCAAGCGGATCCGGCACGACCGGAAGCTGATTGTGACGATCGAGGGAGTGGCGGCGTTCGCGACGCGGTTCATCCCGCCTTCGATGTTGGAGAAGGTCGAGTAGAAAGAATATAACAAATAACAAATACTAAAAATGAGAAAAGCATTTATTTTCATGGTGGCGACGGCGCTGATGGCGGCGTGCTCGACACCGAAGAACATCACTTATTTCCAGGACACGGATCAAGCTGACGGAGCTGAGATTGTGGCCGTCAAGAACATCGTTCTGCAGCCCAATGACATGATCTCGATCATCGTCAACGCCAAAACCGCTGAGCTCAGCGCCCTGTTCAACCTGCCCTACACCGCCCAGAGACTCGGCCAGAACACCAACTCCTTCATCTCCGGATCCAGCAACGCCTATGTCTCCGGTTACACCATCGCTGAGGACGGCACAATCGATTTCCCGACCCTCGGCAGGGTCAAGGTCGCCGGAATGACCAGGCAGGAGGTCGCCAAGAAGATCAAGGACGAGCTTAAAAACCAGGGACAGGTCAATGAATCTGTCGTGACCGTCGAGTTCATGAACCTTTATTTCCAGGTTCTTGGCGAGGTCGCCAGGCCTGGCCGCTACCCGATCGGCAAGGATGGTATGACAGTCCTTGACGCTTTGAGCACTGCCGGAGACCTCGGTATCCAAGGCAATAGGGAAAATGTCAAGTTGCTCAGGAATGAGAATGGCCACCAGAAGACCTACACGCTCGACCTCACTTCAACCCGTAGCATGATTTATTCACCGGCCTACTATCTACAGCAGGACGATGTCATCTATGTCGAGCCCAATGACTATAAGAAGCGCCAGTCCACTGTCAACGGCAACAATGTCCGTTCAGCTTCCTTCTGGCTGAGCCTCGGCTCCTTCGTGACCTCGACAATCCTCGTCATCCAAAGAATCAGCAAGTATATTTAATCTCTTGAATATGGAAACATTCGACAACACTGCCAATATCCCTCAGGAAGAAGAATTCAATCTTCGGGAGTTCCTAAATCGCTGCCTGTCGAAGTGGTACTGGTTCGTGATCTCACTAGCTATCTGCCTTCTGGTCGGAGCGTTTATCGTCCTGACCACCGCCCCGGTTTACCACTCCTCGGCTGAGGTCCAGATCAAATCAGACACCCGCGGCCGCTCTATCGACAACTCCACCGAGTTCGCCGACATGGGCATGTTCATGACCAGGACCAACGTCTACAACGAGCTTCGCGCCTTCCGTTCCCCGGACATCATGGGGGACGTCGTCGACAGGCTCAAGCTTTATAACAGCTATATCTCTCCCGGTCGCCGCTATGATGTGACCCTCTATGGCACGACCCTTCCGATCGAGGTCGAGATGCTGGAAATGCCTGACAATCAGACCGCTTCCTTCACTATCGTAAACTCCGCGGACGGCAAGGTTGCCCTGGACGATTTCGTGCTGATGAAGGACAAACTCTCCGGACCTGCCATCAAAGGCGCCCTTGGCGACACCCTGGTGACCCCTCTCGGAAAGATTGTCGTCTCCAAGACAAGTTCTTACCCCGCCGAAGGATATGACTCCAAGATCAACTTCCAGAGGATGTCCAAGAAAAGCGCGATCAACAGCTTTGCCAATCGCCTGACCGTCACTCAGTCAGACAAGATGGCCGACATGATCACTATCGGTCTGGATGACGTCTCGACCCAGAGGGCACAGGATATCGTGAGCACTTTGATCGCCGTCTATAATGTCAAGTGGGTCCAGGACAAGAACCTCCTCGCGAGGGCCACTTCAGAGTTCATCAACGACCGTTTGAAGGTGATTGAGGGCGAGCTTTCCGACGTTGACGCGGACATCTCGGCGTTCAAATCCGAGAATATGATCCCCGACGTTGGCGCCGCCGCTGACCTTTACATGCAGCAGAACGCAGCCATCAACCAACAGATGCAGGAGCTTAACAACCAGCTCTATATGGCCCGCTATGTAAAGAACTACATTGCCAACGAGGGCTCTAACAACCAGCCCCTGCCCGCCAATATGGGCATCACCAACTCCGCCATCGAGAGCCGTATCAATGAATATAACAAACAGCTCATCGAGAGGAATAACCTGGTCGAGAACTCCGGCGAGAACAACGTGCTCGTCAAGGATATGGACAAGACCCTCGAGTCTATGAGGGGCGCCATCTCAATGTCCATGGACAATGAAATTCTGGCTCTCAACACCCGTTTCAGCGGCCTCCAGGGCCAGTCCAGGGCTACTTCCGCCAGGATCGCCGCCAACCCGAAGCAGGCCAACCAGCTGCTTTCAGTCGAGCGTCAGCAGACCGTCAAGCAGAGCCTGTACCTCTTCCTTCTCCAGAAGCGTGAGGAGAACGAGCTCTCCCAGGCTTTCACCGCCTACAATACTCGTATCATCAAGCACCCTGTGATCGGCGGACCTGTGGCCCCTAAGAAGACCCAGATCATGTTGATAGCCTTCCTGCTCGGACTTTTGATTCCTCTGGCCATCCTTTACATCATGATGACTGCCGACAACAAGATCCACTCCAAGAAGGATCTGAAAGCTTTGTCGCTGCCATATTTGGGTGAGATTCCTCTCGCCTCCAAGAAGAAGACTCTCTTGGGCAAGATCAAGAGGCAGGCTCTTGACGAAACCGCAGTTGTCGTGGAGCATGGCAACAGGAACGCTGTCAACGAGGCCTTCAGGGTCATGAGGACCAACCTCGAGTTCATGACCAAGGATCCTTCCGCCAACGTGTTGGCCACCACTTCATTCAATCCCGGCTCCGGAAAGTCATTCGTGACGATGAATATGTCCATCTGTCTCGCCATCAAGGGCAAGAAGGTCCTGGTGATTGACGGTGACCTTCGCCACGGGACATTGTCCGAATACGCCGGCAACCCGGAGAATGGTATTAGCGATTACCTGGCTGGAAAGACTGACGATGTCAAATCGCTTATCGTTCAGTCTCCCAACTATCCTACTCTTCATGTACTCCCGGTCGGAACCATCCCTCCGAACCCTGCTGAGTTGATCGCTGATCCTAAGTTTGGAAAACTCGTCGCTGAGCTCAAGACCCAGTATGATTATGTCATCATCGACTGCCCTCCGATCAACATCGTTACTGATGCCAAGATCATCAACGAGTGTGTCGACAGGACATTGTTCATCGTCAGGGCTGGCTTGCTTGACAAGGAGCTCGTACCTGAGCTTGAGGCGATGTATAAGAGGGGAGAGTACAAGAATCTTTGCTACGCTCTCAACGGAACCTCCTCCGGTTCAGGCTATTACGGTAAGTATGGCCGTTACGGTCACTACGGCCACTACGGTTACTACGGCAAGAACGCTGACGCAAAGACAGCGAAGGCATAATTATTTGAGATATGTCAGTTTTTAAAGATAAAGTTCTTCTGATCACCGGTGGAACCGGCAGTTTCGGAAATGCGGTGCTGAGACGTTTCCTGGACAGTGACATCAAAGAGATCAGGATCCTGAGCCGTGACGAGAAGAAGCAGGATGACATGCGTCACTTCCTGCAGGCTCAGAGGCCAGACGTGGCCGGTAAGGTGAAATTCTACATCGGTAACGTTCGCCAGCGTGAAGCGGTCGATTTCGCCATGGGCGGGGTCGACTATGTCTTCAGTGCGGCTGCGTTGAAGCAGGTGCCGAGTTGTGAGTTCTTCCCGATGGAAGCTGTGCGCACGAATGTGGAAGGCACTAATAATGTGCTGCTTAGCGCTATTGCCCATGGGGTGAAAAACGTGGTGGTGCTGAGTACCGATAAGGCGGCTTATCCAATCAATGCGATGGGAATAAGCAAGGCCATGATGGAGAAGGTGGCGATAGCGCAGGGCAGGGCACTTGGCGAGAATGCGGCCACGACCATCTGCTGCACCCGTTACGGCAATGTGATGGCTTCCCGCGGATCTGTCATTCCCCTATGGGTTGAGCAGATGATGGAGGGTAAGCCTATCACCATAACTGATCCGAACATGACCCGTTTCATGATGACGCTGGATGATGCGGTGGATCTTGTGGTCTACGCTTTCACCCACGGTAAGAACGGCGATTTGTTCGTCCAGAAGGCCCCTGCGGCGACACTTAGCACTCTGGCCCAGGCACTTAAGGAGACATATTCCAAGATCGATCCGAAGTACGGAGAGACCGAGGTAAAGGTGATCGGAACCCGTCATGGCGAGAAACTTTATGAGACTCTGGTGACGAGGGAAGAGATGTCCAGGGCTATTGACATGGGCGATTATTTCCGCATCCCTTGCGACAGCCGTGAGTTGAACTACGACAACTATTTCACGAAGGGCAACGCCGACATGTCGAAGATTGAGGATTACCATTCCCATAATACCAGAAGGCTGGATGTCGAGGGGATGAAGGCGCTGCTGTTGAAGCTGCGCTTTGTGCGTGAGGATCTCGGCCTTGAGCCCAAGATGAAGTCGAAGGACATCCGCAGCGAGTAATGAAGATTCTAGTCACCGGGGCGAAGGGTTTCGTCGGAAGGAACCTTTGCGCGCAGCTGAACAACATCCGTTCCGGCAAGGCAAAGAACTACGGTGTGATAGTCGAAGAGGTCTTTGAATATGACATCGATTCAGCACCGGAGGAACTGGAGAGGTATTGCTCTGAGGCGGACTTCGTGTTCAACCTGGCCGGGGTCAATAGGCCTCAGAACCAGGAGGAGTTCATGCAGGGCAATTTCGGCTTTGCCAGTTCTTTGCTCGACACCCTGAAGAAGCACGGAAACACTTGTCCTGTAATGCTTTCGAGCTCGCAGCAGGCTTCGCTGACCGGCAGGTTCGGGAATTCTGAATATGGCCGGAGCAAGAAGGCGGGGGAGGATTTGTTCCTGCGGTACGGAGAGGAGACTGGCGCGAAGGTGCTGGTCTACCGCTTCCCGAATTTGTTCGGAAAGTGGTGCCGGCCGAACTACAACAGCGCTGTGGCGACGTTCTGCAACGCTGTGGCAAATGACCTTCCGTACACTGTGAATGATCCTTCAGTCGAGCTGGAATTGCTTTATATCGATGATCTTGTGGATGAGATGATCGAGGCGCTGAAGGGGAATGAGCATAGGTGCGAGTTTGAAGGGCTCACCGTCATTCCGAGCGAGACAGGCAGGTACTGCTATGTTCCGACGACTCATAAGGCGACGCTGGGGGAGATCGTGGTTCTACTCAGTCAGTTCGCTGAGCAGCCAAAGACCCTGACTATTCCTGAGATTCCCGCCGGCAGTTTCGCCAAGAAGCTGTATTCCACCTACTTGAGCTACTTGCCCAAGGAGAAGGTGGCCTTCCCGCTGAAGATGAATGTGGATGATCGCGGCTCTTTCACCGAGCTGGTCCACACTCTGAATTGCGGCCAGGTCTCCGTCAATATCTCTAAGCCGGGAATCACTAAGGGGCAGCATTGGCACAACACCAAGTGGGAGTTCTTCATCGTTGTGGCCGGGCACGCACTCATCCAAGAGCGCAAGATCGGGACTGACGAGGTAATTGAGTTCGAGGTCAGTGGGGACAACATCCAGGCGGTCCACATGCTGCCGGGCTACACTCACAACATCATCAATCTCTCTGACACAGAGAACCTCGTGACAGTCATGTACTGCAACGAAATCTTCAACCCCGACAAACCAGACACCTACTTCGAGATAGTAAAATAACATTATGGCAAGTTTCAAAAATAACGGCAAACTGAAATTGCTGATTATCGTGGGGACGAGGCCGGAGATTATCCGGCTGGCGGCGGTGATCAACAAATGCCGCAAGTATTTCGACACCCTGCTGGCACACACAGGACAGAACTACGACTATAATCTCAACGGAGTATTCTTCAAAGACCTCGGCCTCGCCGACCCCGACGTCTATATGGACGCGGTAGGGAAGGACCTAGGAGAGACTATGGGCAACATCATAGCCAAAAGCTACCAGCTGATGGTTGAAGTCCAGCCAGATGCCGTTCTGGTCCTGGGCGACACGAACAGCTGCCTGAGCGTCATCGGAGCCAAACGCCTGCATATTCCCATATTCCACATGGAAGCCGGCAACCGTTGCAAAGACGAATGTCTCCCCGAGGAGACCAACCGCCGCATCGTGGACATCATCTCCGACGTGAATATGGCTTATTCAGAGCACGCAAGGCGCTATCTGGCCGACTGCGGCCTGCCGAAAGAACGCACCTATGTCACCGGCAGCCCGATGGCGGAAGTCCTGCATGAGAACCTGCCGCAGATCGAAGCCAGCGACATCCATAAGCGGCTCTGCCTGGAGAAGGGGAAATACATCCTTCTGAGCGCCCATCGCGAGGAGAACATCGACACTGAAAAGAACTTCCTGAGCCTCTTCACCGCCATCAACAAGATGGCTGAGAAGTATGACATGCCCATCCTTTACAGCTGCCATCCCAGGAGCCGCAAGCGCCTGGAAGCGGCCGCCTGTCATCCTGAGCCCAGCCGAAGGATCTCGCTTGATCCACGTGTTATCCAGCACGAGCCACTGGGCTTCCACGACTACAACTGCCTCCAGATGAACGCATTCGCGGTTGTCTCTGACAGCGGCACGCTGCCCGAGGAAAGCTCTTTTTTCACCTCCGTGGGACATCCGTTCCCGGCGATCTGCATCCGCACCTCGACCGAGCGTCCGGAAGCCCTCGACAAGGCCTGCTTCTTCATAGCCGGAATCGACGAGAAATCGCTTCTGCAGGCCGTAGACACCGCCGTCGCCATGAACCAGAACGGCGACCATGGCATCCCTGTGCCTGACTATGTCGAAGAGAACGTCAGCACCAAGGTGGTGAAAATCATCCAGAGCTACGTCGGAATCGTCAACAAGATGGTTTGGCGGAAATATTAAATCAACTATATGCCGAAGAAAGTATTTGTGTCGGGGTGTTATGACTTGCTTCATAGCGGTCATGTGGAGTTTTTCCGGCAGGCATCAGGCTGCACATAAGACGGAAATAAACAAAAGGAGCCCCCAGCGGTGGGCACCTTTTGACCGGATGGAAATATGAATCAGACAACTGATTTCACGTGCTCCAGAGAAATGTCAAAAGAAAGTTTGGTTTTTAATTTGATCATAGTAAGTTATTGTTCTTATTGATTGTGATGAATCCGCTGGATAGAAATAAGAGTATTACATCACCCGGTTTTAGACAGCATAGTGTAAAACACAAGAGTGCCGCTGAAACCAGCAGCACTCTGAATCGCAAAAAGTGCCCTTTCTCAAGGGGCTCGATCTATCAGATACAAAGTTAATGATTAAATCGATTATAACAAACATTTTTCAACGAACTTGTAGTGCAGGATTGATTGGCCAATCAGCAAATCGGTGGCAACTTATGGAGAATTAGCCGTTGAATGAAATTGTCAACGGATAAATGATTTAAGTGTTTGATTATTTGAATGTTATGATTTTGGAAACAGCTTATTTTGATTAAAAAATTAAAAATATGAAGAAGATTGCGGTTGCGGGAACGGGATACGTTGGAATGAGTGTGGCGACGCTTCTCTCACAGGAGAATGAGGTCGTGGCGGTAGACGTTATCCCCGAGAAGGTGGAGAAAATCAATAAGAAGATATCTCCGATCCAGGATGAATATATAGAGAAATACTTGATAGAGAAGCCGTTGCGACTGAGAGCGACTCTCGACGGAAGGGAAGCGTACAAAGATGCCGACTTTGTCGTTATCGCCACTCCGACCAACTATGACCCCAAGAAGAACTTCTTCGACACATCGCATGTCGAGGAGGTCATTGAACTGGTTCTTGAAGTCAATCCGGACGCTGTGATGGTCATCAAATCGACCATTCCTGTCGGTTTCACAAGGTCAGCCAGGGAGAAGTTCTCGTATAGGGAACGCCTTGCTGACGGGACAATGAGGGTGGTGACACCAAAGATCATTTTCGCGCCTGAATTCCTTCGCGAGAGCAAGGCTCTTTACGACAATCTCTACCCGAGCCGCATCATTGTCGGTTACGACGAAAATAGATCCTTCGCACCTGGCGGTGCTCAGGATGACAGTTGTCATTCTGAGCGGTGTCCTGAGCTTGTCGAAGGACGAAGCGAAGAATCTCTTGCCGAGGCGGCACATACGTTCGCAGGACTGATCAAGGCCGGCTCCTTGAAGCCTGACGTCCCTGTACTATTCATGGGAAGCACTGAGGCCGAAGCCGTCAAGCTATTCGCCAACACATATTTGGCGCTTAGGGTTTCCTACTTCAACGAGCTAGATACTTATGCTGAGATGAAAGGTCTTGACACACAAGCTATTATCGAAGGCGTCTGCCTTGACCCTCGTATCGGCACTGACTACAACAACCCTTCTTTCGGCTACGGCGGATATTGCCTCCCAAAGGACACCAAGCAGCTCCTCGCCAACTTCAACGATGTTCCCGAGAACCTCATCAAGGCCATCGTCGACTCCAACCGCACCAGGAAAGATTATATCGCTGACCAGGTCCTTGAGAAGGCCGGTTATTACTCCTCCAATGGCGCCTTCGACCAGGCCAAGGAGAGGGAAGTGACCGTCGGTGTGTACCGACTCACGATGAAGTCGAATTCCGACAATTTCCGCCAGAGCGCCATCCAAGGCATCATGAAACGCATCAAGGCCAAGGGCGCCAAGGTGATCATCTTCGAGCCAGCCCTTGAGGACGGCACTACCTTCTTCGGTAGCAAAGTCATTAACGACCTCGCTGAGTTCAAACGCCTGTCCGACAGCATCATAGCCAACCGCTACGACCCTGCGCTGGATGACGTCCAGACGAAGGTCTACACAAGAGATATTTTCAAGAGAGATTAAGAGTATTTTGGATTTTCGTGATTATTGCTTACATTTGTAAAAAGGAAGCAAATCCGGAATCTGCGGAGTTAAATTGGACTCTTAGCGTCGGTGAGCTTCTTTTTCTTTTTATACAGCGTTGTCGTAGCTAGTTCCGAATGTCCATTCCGGATTTCTTCAATTAGGGAATAGGTATAATCGTTGATGTCTTTAGTGTAGAATAATCCAGGATTCCCGTTCTTACACTGAATTGATGTGCGAGTATCATAGTTTAGAACTATTTCACGAATCAGTAAAAAGTCTGAAAGTGTAACAGGTTTTTGTCCTCTTAGACGTTCTCGATTTCCCGAGTGTCTATGCATAATGTGATGAACCGCAAAATTGTCTAGGACGTGTGAGTAGCCCAAATACTCCGGTAGAGAGGAGGGAGCTAGTTGGATCTTTATCAGGTGATTGTCTATGATGCTCCTGGCTGCGGATATGAATTCATCAAGGCTACCTGAGTAGTATGTAAATAAGTTTTTCATAATTCTCCGTAATTTGGGAAAAAGAAAGTTTAGCAGCAAGTGTTTGTGAGAATTATGCGGAATGTTAATAACGTGTTGATTTTCAGTTAGTTTCAGAAGTAATGAATAACGTTAATGTCCACGTAACAGTGTGACTGATAGACGTTTACAAACTTGTTTGTTGGTTATTTGGAGTTATCGATTGTTTTGTTATATGTTTACACTTATTAATTTGCCATATGCGATTGACGCTCTGGAGCCGGTGATCAGCGCCAGGACACTGGAGTTCCACCATGGGAAACACCTTCAAGGTTATGTCGACAACCTGAACAAACTCATCGTCGGCACCGAGTTCGAGAATATGTCTCTCGAAGAGATTGTAGCCAAAGCTCCCTCGGGTCCTGTGTTTAACAACGCCGGCCAGATCCTGAACCACAACCTTTATTTCACCCAGTTCTGTCCCTGTCATTCTGAGCGCAGCGAAGAATCTCTGCTGCTGAAACAAATCACGTCCCAATGGGGCACCCTCGCCGCCTTCCAAAAGGAATTCGAAACCAAAGGCGCGACCCTCTTCGGATCCGGCTGGGTATGGCTCCAAGCAGACGATAAAGGCGAGCTCTCAATCGCCCAATACGCCGGAGCTGACAACCCCGTCGCCCATGGCCTCAAGCCTATACTGACCTTCGATGTCTGGGAACATGCCTACTATCTGGATTACCAGAACCGCCGCCCGGCCCACCTCGCCGCCCTATGGGACATCGTGGACTGGAAGGTACTGGAGGAGAGGTATAAATAAGACGGTGACACCTTGTTGTTAATTGATAAATTAAGCATTTTTACAACTTTATAGTTGAATTTATGGCAATTTTCAAATAATTGTTGTATTTTTGCTCTGATAAATAGCGAGAGATATGGTGACGAGAGAAGATGTTAGAGCTTTTTTAGAACAGTTTAATATTAAAGCACAGGTATTTGGAATCCTTTTTCGTGATGATAGACCCAAAAACAGACAGACATTACTGCAGCTAGATATTACTTCTCTGCAACGAGAAATGATTGTGAAAAGTCTTGTGCAGCAAGACTATGTCGAAGGTCCTGTGATTGACGAGCTTAATAAGGGGGGCGAGATGTGGGTCTTCGGGAAAGACGTTAAAGAACGCGAAGTATACATCAAGATTACCCTAGGATATGAGAACGGTCAAACAATATGCATCTCATTTCATATAGCCGAGCATCCGTTGAATTATCCATTTAAATAGAATTGATATGAATGTACCTATCAGCCCAATAACAGGTAAGCCAATGCGGGTGGAGTACGAACCTGGCACGGAGACGTATCGGGGTGAGAAGTATCATTTCACATACATATCATTTCGAGATGATGCTAATGGCGGGAGTTATACTACCACGGAAAGCGATGGCATCTGGCTCAGCCAGGTGACTAATCAGTATCGTGAGCGTCATGGCATCCCCTATACTGACGAGATTATCGCATTGAGGGAGAGGTATGGATTGAGTGCGGCAAAGATGTCTACCATTTTCGGTTTTGGGGTCAATCAATACCGGCTCTATGAAGATGGCGAGGTTCCGAGCGAAAGCAACGGTAAGATGATCAGGGGAGCGATGAATCCGAGAGTGTTCCTTGATTTGGTGAGGAGCTCCCGTAATCAATTGTCTGAACGGGAGTTCGATAAGATTACCGCTAACGTCGAGAAAGTGATTGCGGACTCTTCAGCTTGGAAGAGTGAAATATGGGTATCAGATCGGTTATTCCGAAGTGATCGAGGAATGCGGAACGGCTTTGCACCCCAGTCTACGCTTCGTTTGAAGAACCTGCTTCTATATGTGCTGAACAAGATGGGCGAAGTATTTCAGACAAAGATGAATAAGGTGCTGTTTTACATTGATTTCCTTACGTATCGCGAGCGTGGAATGGCCATATCTGGTCTGGCTTATAATGCCATAGATTTTGGTCCTGTCCCGCAGCGATGGGATAGGGTTTATAGCGCATTCGATGAAATTATACCTCAACCCAGGCTTGTACATGATCAAGAAAGGTTTGCTCTCACTACAAACGATGTTGCTGACATGTCATGTTTCACCGAGCAGGAAATTGCGGTGATAGACTATGTTTGCAGTAAAATGAAGGATCTATCGGCACACGATATCTCTGAACTGAGCCACCAGGAGCCCGCATGGCAGAACCATCTGCATCAAAGCGAGACCATCCCTTATTCCGAGGCGTTCAGTTTGGTGGGGGTGTGATTTGCTTTTAGTTTTACAATTTAAACTTAAACTATTATGACACAAAAACATCAAATTCAATTGTTTGAAGAAAGAAAGGTTCGTTCCGTTTGGGACGATGAGTAGGAGAAGTGGTATTTTTCCGTGGCCGATGTAGTGCAGATTCTGACTGATAGTGCAGATGTGAAGCAATACATCAAGAAAATGCGTACTCGCGACCCGGAACTGAACTCCAAGTGGGGTACAATTTGTACCCCTGTTCGGATGCTTGCTCCGGACGGTAAACTACGTATGACTCAATCTTCAACGATAGAAGGTATTTCCCGTATCATCCAATCCATTCCTTCCCCAAAGGCCGAACCCTTTAAGCAGTGGATGGCATCGGTGTCGGCACAGCGCATCGACCAGATGCAAAACCCGGAGCTGAACTTCGATCAGGCGTATGCGGACTACCGTCGTCTTGGCTACAGCGACAAATGGATTAACCAGCAATTGCGTTCGATCGAAGTTCGGCTGCGTGAGTCCGCTGCATGTGTATAGGATGTGGGGGAAAGGTGGTGATTGAGGAGATTAAGCAGAGAATAACCGAAGGCTAGAGGGTATTATGAATGATAATGTGAAAACAAATACTATCCTTGAAGAGAACGAGGCTTTTGGATTTCCTAATTATAAAGTGATTCGTGCGCTCTTGTATATGGTGGATATGAATATGATGACAGCCTTAGATCTTCCATTCTTCTCAACCAAAAATTGTTTTGTAACCTACAATGAAGAGTATCCAATGTGTGCTAAGGCCGGTGAAAATCATATTGTTTATTTGAGTGTTAAAGACGACTATTGGTGCCAGTGGGTTTACCAGTTTGCTCATGAGTATTGCCATCATTTGATTAATGGGCCGCTTTCAGGCCACTGGTCTCCAATGTTATGGTTTGAAGAAACAATATGTGAGTTATCATCTTTGTTTAACCTCTATAAAATGGTTAGCTTTTGTGAAGAGCTGAGTCTTGAATTCTACTCTCCATCAGTTCAAGAGTATCTAAACAATCTCTTAACAAAAAACACTAGCGTCTATACGCTTAGTAGTGAGGGAGGCTGGTATCAATGTTATAAAGAATTGTTGAGTACAGAGCATTATAATAGAGAGTTGTATAATGCGATTGCGGCCCTCATGTATCCTTTTTTTATTGAGAATCCACGGTTGTGGAGAATAATTCTAAATATTGGAGATATTCGTTCATGGAACTCTCTTGATGAATTGTTGGGGCATTTACAAGCTAACACAGAGGCATCTTACTCGGATTCCTGGAGGATTGTACAAAATATCTTTAGTTAATGTAGTTGTAGTTCTACGATCTGTTTTGCCTATTATGAGAGTTTAGAGCAAAACGATTGTTAAAACGCCAAAAGATCATCAGATGTCCATCTTCGAAGTAGCATTGGATTGTTTCATAAACGTAAACTACGAACTGGTCCTTCTGTCCAAATAGATCGATTGACTGGACGTGATTATCTATAATAAGAGATGAATATGAACTTGACAAAGGTTCTTTTAAAATACGATGTTGCAGAAAAGCACTTTGGCAGTCATGAGATTGTGGCTGACTTGAATGCTTTGCCAGAAGAAGAGCGTCAGAAGGAAGAGTACAAATATGAGTTTGTTCCTGATTTACCTTAGGCCGAGATTTGACAATGAATAAAAATATCTTCGTAGAAATAGACCGCCTTCATTCGAAGTGGACTGTGATGGATAAGGCAGCTAGGCTAAATTGGCTGGTGGGGGAGAGGATGCGGCTCAATGGGTTGGCGAATCAATTGGCTCAGTATGTCCGGGCTGCGGGCGGGTTCAGGAATGAATCTGAGATTGCCTATGCCCGTGAGTTACTTGAAATGATCCAAGCGGTCGAAGCGGAAGGTGCCAAAACTGCGAGTGAACTCAGGAACGAAGCGGTAAAAGAACTATTGAAACATTTGATTTGCGGTTGATGGATACGCATAATGATCTTATGGCTCTCGGGCAAGGATTGTCAGCGTATGATAAATGCGATTGAACCGGGGATTTTTATTCCACCGCATAGGTATACGAATACTAGTGAGGATGTGGTCGTGTTGAGGTTATACAGTTTAGATATTAACGACATATGTTCAATTTAGATAAATTTATTGCTGATTGTGTGACCTTTAGGCCGGTCAGCATGTTTGCCGCTGACATAGAGGCGAACAAGGAGAAACTGACGGAAGAGATTAAGGGCAAGAAGGTCTGTGTTATAGGCGGTGCTGGTTCTATAGGCTCCAGCTTTATCAAAGCCGTACTGCGTTTCGAGCCCAAGAGCGTGGTTGTCGTTGACCTCAACGAGAACGGGCTGGCGGAACTAGTGCGTGATGCGCGCTCCACAAAGGGCCTCTACGTGCCTGACGAGTTCCGCTGCTACACCCTCAACTTTGCCGACCCCATCTTCGCCCGCATCTTCCGCGAGGAGAAGGGCTTCGACATCGTGGCAACTTCTCTGCCCACAAGCACGTGCGCAGCGAGAAGGACCGCTACAGTGTGCAGGCGCTCATCGAGAACAATGACATCAAGGCCAAGCGTCTGATGGACCTCCTCTGCGAGTTCCCGCCCAAGCACTTCTTCTGCGTCAGCACCGACAAGGCCGCCAACCCCGTGAACATTATGGGAGCCAGCAAGCGCATTATGGAAGATCTGGTGATGGCCTACAACGACAAGTTCAAGGTGACCACCGCCCGCTTTGCCAATGTCGCCTTCAGCAACGGCTCGCTGCCCGACAGCTGGATCCACCGCCTTCAGAAGAAGCAGCCCCTGGCCGCACCAAGCGACGTCAAGCGCTACTTCGTCAGCCCTGAGGAGTCCGGCCAGATCTGTATGCTCGCCTGCATCCTCGGCAAGGGCGGGGAAGTGTTCTTCCCCAAGCTGGGCGAAGACCAGATGCTCACCTTCAGCAGCATCTGCGACCGCTTCGTAGAAGCCAACGGCATACCTTAGATCCTCCTTGGGTGTGCTTGTGCGGATTGGAACCCCAAGCGAGCCGACAGGCGGACATACTTCGAAGCAGCGACAGCTGCAACCACGAGCCCGAAGGGTGAGAGAACCTGATGACCCGCGTAGCGGGGCAGGAAACAATAACGACTATGACAATATACAACAATAGAGCCCCCTTGTTTATTAGAGGCACACGATTGATAACCGAGGCGGAGATGCGTCACTTCCTAAAGCAGGGAGTAGGGCAGGTGCGTGCTGACAGTGGTGATGAAGAGGGCCTGACACTTTTGCGGGACCGGCTGCAGGCTGCTGATGCCACAGTTGCAGCCCGAATGATATTCAACGTTGGAGAAGTCAATGCCCCTGCCTATTTAGCGGGGGTGATGTTGCTCTACTTTGATCGATACTGTCAATGTTGTGATGGATACCGCTATCCTGCAAAATGCACAGAAACTTGTTGTCTTTGGTCAAGATTATGCCGAGCCGTTGTCCGATATGCGCAGCCTCATTGTTGCATTGTTGGAGAAAGTCGTCGCCGCTCAGGGCCTTCATCAAAATGAAGCGGATGATACTTCTGACAGTTACATACGACACAGGGGTGAGGATGTTCTTGAGTTAGTCGATGTGAATGAACAACAAGGTCTTTTTGTTTTAAAATGTCCCAAGAATTAAATAAAAAAGTTAAGATTGCAACGAAGTGGTCTGCGGTTACTGAGATTGCGGCCAAGTTGGTGACTCCTATTACCTCTATGGTGTTGGCACGATTGCTTACGCCTGAGGCTTTTGGTGTAGTAACCACATTGACGATGATCATTACTTTTGCTGAAATCTTCACTGATGCCGGTTTCCAAAAGTATTTGGTGCAGCATGAGTTTAAAAATGCACAAGACCGAGATGAAAGCACTAATGTGGCTTTTTGGAGCAATCTAGTGATGTCGCTCTTCATTTGGTGTGTCATTGCCATTTTCGCCAATCCTTTGGCAACTCTCGTTGGTAATCCGGGGTTGGGTCATGTACTGATCATCGCTTGTGTATCTATTCCCCTTGCTGCGTTTAGTAGTATTCAGATGGCGCTCTATAAACGCGACCTCGACTTCAAAACGTTGTTTAAGGTGCGAATTATCTCCACATTGATTCCTCTTTTGGTTACGGTGCCTTTGGCGTTTTGGTTGCGTAGTTATTGGGCACTCGTTATTGGCACCATTACGGTTAACGTTGTAAACGCGGTGCTTTTAACTATTTTTTCAAAATGGAAGCCACGTTGGTTCTATTCGTTCGCCAAGTTAAGGGAAATGTTTTCGTTTACGGTGTGGAGCATGATTGAGGCTGTCAGCATTTGGCTTACGGGATATGTGGATGTTTTTATTGTTGGTACAATGTTAAGCCAATATTATTTAGGGCTTTACAAGACCTCATCAGCCTTGGTGGGGCAAATTATGGGTCTGGTTACATCGATCACAACGCCGATACTATTCTCTGCTTTGTCTCGTTTGCAGAATGATGAGCAACAGTTTCAAGCATTGTTTTTCCGATTCCAGAAGTTAGTCGGCCTATTGGTTATTCCCCTTGGGATGGGTATTTTCCTTTTCAGTGATTTGACTACTGAACTGATTCTTGGGAATCAATGGGCAGAGGCAGCTGGATTTGTGGGTTTGTGGGGACTAACTAGTTCCATGACAATAGTATTGAGCCACTATAGCAGTGAGGTATATCGGGCTAAAGGCAGGCCAAGATTATCAGTCTTGGCCCAAGTTCTTCACATTGTGGTATTATGGCCAACAGTGCTGATTGCTGTGAAGTATGGTTTTGAGACATTATATACAGCTCGATCTCTTGTTCGTTTGGAGTTAATAGCTGTTAATCTATGTATTATGGGCTGGATCATAAAGATGCCTGTCGGTAAGATGTTTACGAATATTCTTCCATCGTGCATAGCTGCAGTTTGTATGCTGTTGGTGCTGCTTTTGCCTTCTACGGATAGTATTTGGTTGAATATCGCCTATGCGATAATTGCGGCCATAATTTATATTGTTTTTGTTGTTTTGTTCCCAGAGGAGCGCAAGACACTGCTTAATATGCCACAATTAATCAAGAATAAATGAAAATACTTGTAGCCGGTGACTTTTGTCCGCAAGACAGGGTTGCCAAAATATTGGAAGAAGGCGATTATGCCTCCGTGTTTGGTGATGTGAAAGCGATTGTCAGCCAGGCCGACTATTCCATTGTGAATTTGGAATGTCCAGTTGTTGTTCATAATGGGACACCTATCGAAAAATGTGGTCCTAACTTAAAAGCCACTGTCAAAGGAGTCGATGCGTTGAGATGGACAGGTTTCAATTGCGTTTCTTTAGCGAACAACCACTTCTATGATTATGGAGATGAAGGCGTGAAATCTACATTGGAAGCATGTGCCGATTTGGGTATTGATACGGTAGGCGGAGGTTACAATCTAGTTGAGGCTTCAAAGGTTTTGTATAAACAATTAGGAGGACAAACCTTGGCTATTATTAACTGCTGCGAACGCGAATTTTCAATAGCAACAGAAACCACAGGAGGCTCAAATCCGCTCAATCCAATTCAACAGTATTATGCTATTCAAGAAGCCAAAGCCCTTTCGGACTATGTTTTAGTGATCGTTCATGGTGGAAAGGAGCATTGGCAGTTGCCTTCGCCTCGGATGGTTGAAACCTATCGGTTTTTCATTGATGCAGGTGCCGATGCAGTGGTGAATCACCACCAGCATTGCTATAGTGGCTATGAAGTTTATCAAGGTAAGCCAATCTTCTATGGGCTGGGTAATTTTTGTTTTGATAATCATATTAAGCGGAATGGCATCTGGAATAAAGGTTATTTTGCCAAGTTAGATACTGATAGGTTATCAGAATTTGAGATTATTCCTTATTCTCAATGTGATAATGAGCCATCTGTAATATTATGTGGGAAAGAAGCCTTCAATGAGAATATTTTTGCACTGAACGCAATTATCAATAATGACGAACGGCTTAACAACGAATATGAAAGATTGTTAGCTAGCTTGGAAGGATTCTACAAAGCATTTATGGCACCATATTCTGGCCGATGGTCACGGGCTTTGCTCAAACGAGGCCTGCTCCCGTCATTCCTTTCAAAGAAAAGAAAACTTGCACTCTATGATTTTATCGGTTGTGAGTCGCACGTGGACTTTATTTTGAATCTTTTAAAGAAATAAGTAAATGTTAATATGCAATCAATCGGTTTTTACTTATGGAATAGGAACATATTAGCAACGGGTGTCTTACTTCGACTCAACAAAATAGTTCCTGAGAAGCTTTATTTGAAATGGCTTTTCCGACTAAATGTGGGATATAAGTTGAACTTGAAGAATCCTAAAACTTTCAATGAGAAGTTGCAGTGGCTGAAATTATATGATAGAAAGCTAGAGTACACTTCATTAGTGGACAAATATGAGGTGAAGCGTATTGTCGGAAAAAAGATCGGGGAAGAACACATTATACCGACGCTTGGTGTGTGGAACAACGTAGATGATATAGAATGGGACACCTTACCAAATCAGTTTGTTCTCAAAACCACACATGGCAGTGGTGGCAGCGGTGTTGTTATTTGTAAAGATAAGAACTCATTTGACATAGAGGACGCAAAGCGAAAGTTGGATCGCTCTTTGGCTCACAGTGATACCTATGCGCACTATCGCGAGTGGCCGTATAAGAATATTAAGCGAAGAATCATCGCTGAGAAGTTCCTGACCAATGATAATGAGGATTTGGATGATTATAAAATGCATTGTCTTAATGGCGTGCCCAAGGTGATTCTAGTCTGCCGCGACCGCTATAAGAACGAACTGTCAGAAGACTTTTACACCACCGAATGGGAACATCTTGACCTAAAACATTCCAGCCACGATAATGCCTTGCAACTCATCAGCCGACCTGCAGAACTGAAAGAGATGCTGGATATCTCCGAGAAGTTGTCGGAAAAGATGACTTTTGCCCGAACCGACTTCTATTCCGTGCATGGGAAAGTATTTTTTTGTGAGATAAAGTTATATCCCGCCTCAGGCCTTGTCCCTTTTGTGCCTGGAAAATATGATGAGTTGTTTAGTGATTGGACCGTTTCGCCGGATATTGAGATTGTTGGTAAGTATTTGATTATTAGGAAGAGGAATATCTTTATTGTGCTTTATGAATATGATTCAGCTGCGCTTAATGACTATAAGTTCTTTTGCTTTGATGGAAAGGTGAAATTCTTCAAGGTCGATTTTGGAAGATTCAAGGAACATCATGCTAACTATTATGATCCGGATGGGACGATTCTTCCTTTCGGAGAAGAAGTGTGTTTGCCAGTCCCTGGGTATAAAATAACATTGCCTTCGTGTTTGGAACAAATGAAGGCTATGGCATCCACCATCAGTAAAGGGTTCCCTTTCTTGCGGGTTGATCTATATGTTTCTGGTGGACAGATTTATTTTGGAGAAACGACTTTTTACCCTGCATCAGGCATGGGGCGTTTCTCTCCAGAGAGTGCAGATTTGGATATTGGTAATATGTTAAATCTCCCTATAAAATAGATGAAAAGATTCTTATTGATATTATTCATTGCGGTTTGGTGCGTTTACTATTTGCAGGGTAGCCTCTATTCAGCTGGTAGCCAGTTGGCAACAATTAGTTTATTCGCTGGCTTGTTACTGAGTGTGTACGGATGGCTAAAATGCTATACTCGGTATCCTATGCCAAAGATGCTCAACACTATGAGTATCTTACTGCTTATGTTTGCATTGTATGGCATCATTATGATGATATCGGGAACACAGATTTTCCGCTCGTTTGACCGCTTCCAATATACTGGAGCTCGTTATATCACGAGTACCTTTTCCTCGCTATGCCCAGTTTTCTTCGCTTACTTATCTACGCGTGACGGCATCTTGCAAGAGAAGCATTTGAAAGTTTTGTTTTTCGTTTTCTTTGCTGTGTGTACTGCTCGTTATCTTGGATATGCGTATGCCAGAGAGTTAGTAGGGGTGTATGATACTGACGGAATGACAACGAACAATCTAGCTTATGATTTTCTTGGCCTACTGCCTATGGTGTGCGTGTTTAAAAAGAGACCATTTGTGCAGTATATTTCCATTCTAGCTATACTTGCGTTCATTATTTATAGTGTGAAGCGAGGAGCTATTCTAATCGGTTTGGTGAGTGTTGCGTACCTCATTTTAAAGAATATGTCAACCGGTAGGAAAAAGAATAAACTGTCATATGTTTTTTTAGCCATTGTTGTGGTTATCTTGTCCTATAGCTTCATTGAGTATTTGATGACCACCAACAGTTTTTTTATTACCCGAATGGAAGCAACCATGGAGGGAGATAGCAGCGCCCGCGATGAATATTACACTTTTTTCCTTAATTACTTAGGCTCCCTGGAAAGCATTCCAAAAATGTTGTTTGGTGGTGGTGCATATTACACTGTGGTCCTACTAGGCAACCTTGCACATAACGACTGGTTGGAAATATTGATATGCAATGGCCTCGTAGGTGCAATAATCTATCTGGTCTATTGGGTTCGGTATTATAAGACGATTCGTTTATCCCGTAATACTGACCTCTATTTGCCTTTGATGCTACTTTTTATTAGTATGGCTGCAAAGACACTCTTCTCAATGTCGTATGCTTCAACACCTCTATACGCGTCGTTTTATCTAGGCTTTTTGTTGGCAACCTTACAAAAAAATGGGATTGAACAATTGAAAGGATGAAAATACTTTTTCTTAATACAAATATTGGCTACGGCGGTGCATCGAAGATGATGGTTTGGTTTGCGAACACGGCCGCTTGTGCTGGACACGACGTGAGCCTGCTGACATATAGGATTGAGGATGAGAACCAAGAATTAAAGAACGGTGTAAAGCACTTTCACATCCAAATAGAGGAAGAAGGTGGACGGAAGCATCTTTTGAAGTCTATTTTGTGTATTCATCGATTTATCAAGGAAAAAGATGTTGAAGTTGCTGTCGCTTTCCTATCGCCTTCTCAATTACGACTTTCACTGGCAACACTCGGTACGAAGACAAAGTTACTGTTCTCGCATCGTGGTGATCCGACCCTGAAAACTGCAGGCGGCTGGAAGAATAAAATACTAGGTGCCATTAATAGATGGGCATTCCGACAGGCTGACTTCTACGTGTTCCAGACTAAACAAGCCTCACAGGCTTTCTCTCCTATCATTCAGTCCAGGAGTGTGGTAATTCCCAATCCTATAACACCTCTGGTCAGAACTGCTGAAAGGGCAACTTCGATTGAGAAGAGGATTGTCTGTATTGGACGCCTGGATATCCGGCAGAAACGACAAGACTTGCTCATTGAGTCGTTTAAACGCATTACAGACCGTTATCCCGATTACACACTCGAACTATATGGCGATGGGCCTGACGATAAGGAGTTAAGATTTATAGCTGGTGATTGTTCACGGATCCATTTTATGGGTAAAACATCAGATGTGGTATCCGCTATTCAAAATGCTAGCATGTTGGTTCTATCCTCAGACTTTGAGGGAATACCAAATGCTCTTCTTGAAGCAATGTCGCTTGGCGTTCCCTGTATAAGCACTGATTGTACTCCGGGTGGCGCAGCGATGCTTATCCAAGATAAGCAGAATGGTTTGCTAGTGCCTAGAGGAGATGCGGATACGCTGGCTAATGCAATGGAATGGTTTATCGAACATCCTCAAGAACGAGAGTCGATGGGAGTTGCGAGTAAACAAGTAAATGTTCTTTTTGCAGAAGATAAGATTGGAAAAGAGTGGCTGAGGGTGCTTGACGGATTGAAATCATAAAACGTATTTATGTAATATAATTTACATTATATGCAAGCAATAATTCTCGCTGCCGGAATGGGCAAGCGGCTTGGTGAATATACCAAGAATAATACTAAATGTATGGTGCCAGTCAATGGGACACCATTGATTGACCGTGTTTTGAACCAGTTATCCTCGTTGCAACTCAATCGGGTTGTGATAGTAGTGGGCTATGAAGGCAAAAAACTCATCGATTATCTTGGCAATGAGAGGAATGGACTCAAAATAGAGTATGTAAACAATCCTGTCTATGACAAGACAAACAACATTTATTCATTGGCACTTGCTAAGGATAAGTTGATGGAAGATGATACGCTGCTCATTGAAAGCGATCTTATCTTCGACGACGGGATGTTCAACCTCTTGCTTGACAATCCGTTCCCCAATCTGGCGCTTGTAGCCAAATATGAGAGTTGGATGGACGGAACGATGGTGCGTATAGATAGAGACAACAATATCGTGAACTTTGTTCCGAAGGCTGCTTTCGACTATAAGGAAACGGATTCGTACTACAAGACGGTGAACATCTACAAGTTCTCGAAGGAGTTCTCAAGAACGAAGTACGTCCCTTTCCTGGAGGCTTACAGCAAGGCTGTTGGCAACAATGAGTACTATGAGAACGTACTCCGTATCATTTCCTTCCTGAACAGCCACGACTTGAAGGCCCTACCTATCACCAACGAAAGATGGTACGAAATAGACGATAAGCAGGATCTCGATATTGCTGAGGCACTGTTTGCCGATGAGAAGGATGTCCTACGCAAGTACTACGGGCGATATGGCGGCTTCTGGCGTTTCCCCAAGATGTTGGATTACTGCTATCTGGTGAACCCGTATTTCAATGAGAGCCGTATCATTGATGAAATGGAGGCTTTCTTCAGGACACTTATCTCTGAGTATCCGTCCGGAATGAAGGTCAACTCGCTTATAGCCAGTAAGTGCTGGGGCGTAAAGGAAGAATATATCATTCCTGGCAATGGTGCAGCAGAGTTGATCAAGGCCTTGATGGAAATCCTGCCGGGTACGCTTGGTATTACTCGTCCGACATTCGAGGAGTATCCTAACCGGCGAGACAAGGAAAACCTTGTGACCTTCATTCCCAAGAACAGCGACTACCGTTATACGGCCAAGGACTTGATGGATTTTTTTGGTGAGCATCACGCCGACAACATCCTGCTTATCAACCCAGATAACCCTTCAGGTAATTTCATCCCAATCGATGATGTCATTGCACTTGCGTCTTGGTGCCAAGGGCAGAACACACGTCTCATCGTGGATGAGAGTTTTGTGGATTTCAGCATTGGGTATGAGAATAATTCATTGTTGAGTGATACTATCCTTGAAGCATATCCTCAAATTGTTGTGATGAAGAGTATCAGCAAGAGTTATGGCGTTCCTGGTATACGCCTTGGTATCCTTTGCTCTGCCGACACATCGCTTATCGCCAAGATGAAAAAGATGGTGAGCATCTGGAACATCAACTCCTTCGCAGAGTACTTTATGCAGATTTACACCAAGTACGAAAAGGATTACAAACGGGCTTGTGAGAAGTTCATTGCAGAACGAGATGACTTTGAGAAGAAACTTAAAGAGATTAGTTTCTTGCGTGTGATGCCATCCCAGGCAAACTATTTCTTGTGTGAAATCCTTCCGCCCAAGAACGCAAACCAGTTGGTACTTACGATGCTAAAGTGCTTCAACATTCTTGTCCGAGACTGCTCTGACAAGCAAGGATTCGATGGCAAACAGTATATGCGTATCGCAGTTCGCTCACACGAAGACAATGCTAAACTCATTGCAGCATTCAAAGAAATAGACAACAAATAGGCATAATGATGAAGATTTGTATTTGTGGAGGAGGATCGTTGGGGCACGTATGTGCTGGCGTGATGGCCTCTCAAGAAGATGTAGAATTGAACATCCTGTCAGGTCATCCTGACCGTTGGCAAAAGACGATAACGGTTACGGACCTGAATGGAAAGCAATTCGTGGCGAAAATAAACCGCATTTCATCGAAGCCCGAAGAAGTTGTAACGGGACAGGATATTATTCTTCTGTGTCTGCCTGGTTACCTGATAGAAAAGACCTTGCGTGACATCAAGCATTTCGTTGGAACAGCAGCAGTAGGAACCGTGGTTTCCAGTACTGGGTTCTTCTTCTTTGCCCACGATATACTTGGAAAGGATGCGAAGTTGTTCGGATTCCAGAGAGTACCCTTTATTTCGCGCGTGGCAGAATACGGAAAAACAGCCAACCTTCTTGGATACAAATCAAGCTTGGCAGCCGTGCTGGAGAACATCGAAGACGGCGAATCGTTCCGCAGGAATCTTGAGCGGCTGTTTATGACACCTGTCACATTGCTCAGTAGTTTCTATGAAGTGGCTTTGAGCAATTCCAATCCAATCCTTCATACCGGACGACTATATTCAATGTTTCACGGTCGGGAGAATGAAGTGTTTGACCACAATATCCTCTTCTACAAGGAATGGACTGATGAGGCTTCACAGTTGCTCATAGATATGGATGCAGAGTTCTTCCATCTGCTTGACAAATTGAATGTTCACAGTCTTCCTATCTTGCTTGACTACTATGAGAGTACGGATGCGTCTTCACTGACGCGCAAAATACAGTCTATACCAGCATTTCAGACGATTTCCAGCCCTATGAAGCAAGTCGAGGGCGGATGGATGGTTGACTTTGAGAGTCGGTATTTTACGGAAGATTTTCCATTTGGGCTGAGGTGGATTCATGATTTGTGTTATAAATACCAGATATATACTCCAAAAATTGAGATGGTTTATTCGTGGGGAAAAGGACGTTGTAATAATGTAATACTATGAAGAGAATAACTGATATAAAGGAGCTAAGGGAGATCCAGATGCGGATTATGGATTCCATTCACTTTTTTTGTATTAAGAATAATTTATGCTATTCTTTGTCGAGTGGAACTTTACTTGGCGCGATACGTCATAAAGGATATATCCCATGGGATGATGACATAGATATCTACATGCCCCGAAAAAGCTATGAGGTATTTATTAATTCGTTTGGTGTACAAGATGGCAAGTTCGAACTTGTGGATTATCGAAACAGGGATAAGTATACTCAAACCTACGCCAAAGTAATCGATAACACGACGATAGCTTATGAGAAGGGGTTTAACGCCCCCGATATGGGTGTCTGGGTAGACGTGTTCCCTGTTGATGGAATGCCTGAAGGCAAATTTCTTCGCACAGTTCTTTTCATTGCAAAGCGGTTTGTAAGTATGCTTATTCAGAATGGATACAAGAATGAAAACTCTAAAGGTATGAAGTATCTGTTTTCTCGTTATTTCCCTATCAGAATGAGCAGCCGCTATAAATTGTTTGAATGGATTACAACCCGCTGGCCAAAGGGTAACGATATATGTAATCTGTCATCAGGTGGCCCGCTGAAAGATTCCAGCTTTCCAGTCTCCTGCTTCGAACATACAATTGAAGTTTCTTTTGAGGACAGGAAATGGTATGCAATGAATGGATGGGATACTTACCTGCATCGAACCTATGGAGACTATATGAAATTACCCCCTGTCGAGAAGCAGACGCACCATGATTTTGAAGCATATTACAAATAAACTATGCAAACAGGGAATCATAAAACAGAACAAAAACAATACCCTGGACTTGATATTCTCAAGTTCATAATGGCTTTGGTTGTCGTGGCAATTCACGTCAAACCATTCGAAACGAATGCAGTTCTAACAGCCTTTTTCAAACCGTGCTTAGATGCTGCCGTACCTGTTTTTTTCTTGATCTCTGCTTTCCTTCTATTTTTCAAGATAGAACTGAATGAAAAAAAAAGTGGGAGGGGAAAATCAATGGTTTACGGTTTTGAGGTTCAATAAACGCATAGGTATTCTCTATCTTGTATGGTTTCTCATAGATAGCCCATACATAATAGCAAACAAAGACTACTTTAGAACAATGGGCATAGTCGAGACCGTGACCTGTTTTTTGAAAGACTTGTTTCTCAGTTCCACTTTTCCAGGTTCGTGGTTTCTTTCTGCCCTCGTGGTTTCAGTGGTTCTTGTTTATGGTCTAAGTCGTGTGATTGGGAAATGGCCTGTCCTTGTTATTTCACTTCTCATTTCAATTTATATTCAGGGACAAGAACTGTTCCCTGAGTCCTGGCACGGTGCGTACGACTGGTATGCGGCAAATATTAGGAAGGATGTGGTCTGCAGTTTCCCGTTTGCTCTTGTTTGGGTGTCAATGGGGCAAGTCCTTGCATCACTAAACGCTCAGAAAGATAAAGAAAAGGCACTTATGTCACAATGCTGGTTGTGGTGTGGACTTGGTATCGTGTATTTCATCATGGTATTGACAGGCTCGCCATTCTATTGGAAATATTTACTGGTAGTGCTTCTTTTTAGTGCTTTTTTCCGTCTAGACATCGAAACAGCTCCTGTTTACAAGAGGATGCGCAACGCTTCCATCTTGGTATTTTTGTTTCATTTCTCAATTGCTGGAAAGAAAAGTCTTTTCCTCAATATGCTTGGCGTATCTAACACTGCCTATCATATCCTCTACTATCTTCTCGTCGTGTTAGTGAGCTTGATTTTCGCTTTTACAGTGCTCTGGTTAGAGAAGTATAAGCTGTTTAAATGGTTGCGTTATACACACTAATATTGAAAAAGATGATAGCTTTTAAGAAAGTAGTTTTCTCTGTACTACTGCTTGTGGCGGCTGGTCAAGCTCCGGTTTTGGCTTACCCAAAGCATACCATCTATGTTAGGAAAGGTATTGATCTTAAGGGCGAGGAATGGAAACTGGAGGAAGGGGCGATGCTTATCTTTAAGGGAGGTATGGTGAAAAATGGAAAGATAATAGGCAACAAGTCTGTTATCAAGGCTTCCCCAAATCTAATTTTTGAGGATATCGTATTTGAAGGTACTTGGAATAACAAGGAAGTGTATGCTGCTTGGTTTCCCATCGCCCAAGGCCGTGAACACGACAACGCGCCACATTTCAAGAATATGATGACTCTTTGCCACGGTGAAATAATGACCCATCTGTATGTTCCTAAAGGAGTGTATTATGTGTCGACAATATCAGGAGCATCAAATATTAATATTCCGTCTAAGACCTATTGGCACAATGAGGCGACCATTGTCGAAATCCCTAATGATTTTACCAAAAGCTCTTTAGTTTTAATTCATGGTAGCAATGACGTGACGATAGATGGTGGTGTGTTTATTGGTGATGTAACTAGTCACAAAGGGACAGAAGGCGAATGGTGTCATGGCATTAAATGTGCCGGAGCACAGAACACAACACTTAAAAACCTTGTTTGTCGTGAGTTCTGGGGGGACGGGATAGACTTGATTGAAGGCAGGGATCCGAATACGAAGGTTTATTTTAACTGTAACGACATCCGGATTGAGAATGTGGCGTGCTTATATAATCGTCGTCAAGGAATGAGCGTCGAGGCGGCGATTAATGTAATAGTAATGAACTCGGTATTTGCATACACGGGACAAATAAGATTCACTAAACCAGGCGCCGGAGTAGACGTAGAACCTTGGAGAACAGATGTGGAAAAAATACGGAACATAGAATTCATCGACTGTAGGTTCCATAACAATAGAGGTTTTGACTTTCATAGTGTCCCCAACTGGAAGCTCGATGAGCCAACATACCTGCTGCGAAAAAATGATATTGAGCTGACCCGATGCAATTTGGGTATAGTATATATAGGCAGCACAAACGGGATCTTATTAAGAGATTGCAAAATAGGAACAGACGTAAACTCGCTGTCAAAACGTGAAGGTTTTGTATCAGGCAATGATCTAGCCATACTTCGAATTACAAGAGCAAAAGCACAGGTCGTTGGTTGCGAAGTTGAGAATAAAGTGGAAGATGTATTTACATTGGCCGTAAGAAACTCGGACTACACGCTTGACTTACCCGTTGTCCTGAAAAACAATAGATTTAGTAGTACATCTGTGAAACATTCTGGCCCCTTTCAATATGCAATGGATATTTCATCTCCAAATTGTAAGATAGAAGGCAATGAGATTTCCGTACAGCAGGGTATACTGATACGGACATCTCGTGCACAGAAAACGGATGAAGCTATTGTACTGCAGAATAATAAGTTCGTCGGTCAAAATGGTTATTGGAAGAAGGCCTGCCTGACATTTCGTTCATCAAACTTATCGCGTCGTTTTAGTTCAATTCATATAAACGACAACACTGTAGAAGGTTTTCCTTATGTAATGGAGAACGATAATTCTACCCATATTATAGATTATTCAGGAATTAGTACAGTCCCTCTTGAGCGCGGGAACAGTCTTTCTACGATAAAAGTGAAGGAGGGAAGTATTCAAAGAACAGCGAAAGGAAAAATGGTTTATAAAAAAGGTCAATGGCAGAAGCAATGAAAATTAGTTGTATTATTCCAGTTTATAAAGTAGAATCCTATCTGCGCAAATGCGTGGTGAGCCTGAATCATCAAACTTATCGCGATATTGAAGTAATTTTGGTTGATGACGGTTCGCCAGATGGTTCGCCACAACTTTGTGATGCTTTGGCAAGTGAGGACTCAAGAATAAAAGTTATTCATAAGGAGAATGGCGGTCTGTCGGATGCCCGTAACGCAGGACTGCTCGCAGCGACTGGTGATTATGTTGTGTTTGTGGATGGAGATGACTTTTGGATGGACAATAATGTGTTGCAGCATCTTGTAGATGTTGTCAGTCCTGAGATGGATTTCATCGGGTATAATTGTTCGTATTATTATCCCGATTCCGGCACCTATTCGGCTTGGGTGGCGTATGATGAAGCCCTTGAAAAGCCAACGGATAAGAACACTGCGATGATTACCTTGGTGAAGAGTGGAACGTTTCCAATGAGTGCGTGCCTAAAACTGATGAAACGCAGTTTTCTTATTGAGAATAAGTTGTATTTTAAAAAAGGTCAGATTGCTGAGGATATTCCGTGGTTCATCAATGTGCTGGATACAACGAATCAGTGCTGTTTTGCCAATCAGTACATTTATGCATACAGGCAGAATGTATTGGGGTCTATAACCAACGCCAGCGGACGAAAGGGTTTTAATAATCTTTTCGATATTTTCAAGACTGAATTATCACTGCTTGATAGCCGTTCTTTCAGCATGGAAGCGAAGGATGCCTTGAAGTCATTTCTGGCTTACGAGTACTGTATCTTGTTGACTTATAGGGGTATTGACAAAACAACAAGAAGAGAGCTGCTGAATTATAAAGGTATTCTCGCATATGACCTGAATCCAAAAGTCAAGAAAGCATCAAGAATCTACAAGACCTTTGGGATAGGTGTCACCATCTTTGCACTTAATGTTTACCAATGGATTCGGAAAAATCGCAAATAAGGAAAAGAATGAATAAAAAAAAGATTATCAGAGCATCTACAGTTCCTCAGTCGTTGGATGTGTTCTGCAAGGGAATGCTAAAGGAACTGTCGGAGAAATATGAAGTTGTTGCGCTGTCTTCACCTGGGGAACCGCTGGATAGGGTAAGGGAGCGAGAGGGAGTGCACACCATAGCTGTTCCAATGGAGCGACATATCTCTCTGATGAAAGACCTGAAGGCCTTGTTCGCGATGATTAAGACGCTTCGCAAGGAGCGTCCGTATATGATTCATAGTATGACACCCAAGGCCGGGCTGCTTTGTATGGTGGCAGGAAAACTGACGGGAGTGCCGGTACGTATCCATACCTTCACGGGCTTGGTGTGGCCTACATCCACAGGACTGAAACGTAATATTCTGATGCTGACGGACAAACTGACTTGTGCCTGCGCGACCAATATCATTCCTGAAGGTCAAGGTGTGAAGAATGATCTGATTGCAGGGAAGATTACCAAGAAACCATTGAAGGTACTTGGTTTTGGAAACGTGATGGGTGTGGATATGGAGCATTTCTCCAGGAGACCGGAGGTGTTGAGACTCGTGGAAGAACTTAAGCTGTGGGATTCATCAAAATTCACGTTCCTTTTCGTGGGAAGAATCGTTCGGGACAAGGGCATCAACGAACTTGTTGGTGCATTCAAAAAACTCTATAGTGAATATCCTGACATTCGTCTATTGCTGGTTGGACCTTACGAGGACAACCTTGACCCGATTAGTCAGGAATCCCGTGATGCGATAAGCGCATACAAGAACATCGAGGCTGTTGGTAAGAAGATAGGCGAGGAGTTGCTGGCATACTATGCTGCGGCGGACTGCTTTGTGATGCCCAGCTATCGTGAGGGTTTTCCCAACACAGTACTTGAAGCAGGTGCAATGGAACTGCCTTCGATAGTAACCGACATTAACGGTTCACGTGAAATCATTGTGGACGGTGAGAATGGAATGATTGTACCGCCTCAAAATGAGGAGCGGCTCTATCAGGCGATGAAGATGATACTGACCTCACCGGCTGACAGGGAGAGAATGGCTGGCAAGGCCCGCAAGATGATTTCAGATAGGTTCGAACAAAGCTTTGTCCGGAAGTGCTTGTATGAGTACTATGATGAGGTGATTAAGTAGCAATAAAAAAACATTTATGTATAAGCATTTTTTAAAAAGATTTTTTGACTTCTGTATCTCGCTGGTGGCACTAATCATTGTGTCGCCCATCATTATCGTGGTTGCCATCTGGCTGCACTTTGCCAATAAAGGTGCAGGAACATGGTTCTTGCAAGAGCGTCCCGGAAAAGACGGAAAGATTTTCAAAGTCATCAAGTTCAAAACGATGACTGACGAACGTGGGCCGGACGGCGAACTGCTTTCCAATGCAGAGCGACTGACCAAGGTGGGACGCTTTGTACGTGCTGCCTCATTAGACGAACTGCCGCAATTGATCAACGTTGTGAAGGGTGACATGGCACTGATAGGGCCTCGACCACTGCTGACGTGGTTCTTGCCACTATATGACGAGACGCAGATGCGTCGTCACGAGGTGCGACCGGGAATTACTGGCTGGGCACAAGTGAACGGACGTAATACGGTGACGTATGGCGAGAAGTTCAAATACGACGTGTGGTATGTGGACCACTTGACGATGGGACTCGACATTAAGATCCTCTGGATGACGGTGATGAACGTCATCAAGCGCAAAGACATTGGAAACGGACTGCAGGATGAAGTGGACGACTTGGGATGGAACGCCCGGAAGAAAGAGGCGATAGAACTGTTCGAAAAGAATTTCAGAAACAAAAAATAACACTAATTATGGAAAGAAAGAAAATCATCATCTTTGGTGCAACAGGCAACGTGGGGTCGTACCTCACCTTGTATGCGTTGAACTTCTTCAACAAGGACGAGTATGAGGTGATTGCCTCGGGACGTCGTAAAACGGATTTCTGGACCAAGCAGGGTGTGCCTTACTACTCTGTGGACCTGACTAAGGCAGAGGACTTCGATGTGCTGCCGAAGGAGAATGTCTATGCCGTGATTCATCTGGCAGCGGAGATACCGTCGTATATGAACGAATACCATCCCCGCAAGTACATCGACAGCATCGTGGTGGGAACGACCAACGTGCTGGAGTACTGCCGGAAGGTGAAGGCCGACCGAATGATGTTCAGCCAGACGGTGTTCGACGTGTCGCTCTATCCCAGCGACCACGTGCTTGACCCGTATGACAAGCCCAACTTCTCCTATACCGGCGACCATGCCGTGTATGTGATTGCGAAGAACTGTGCCATCGAGATGATGGAACACTACTACCAGGAGTTTGGTATCAAGAAGTTTGTGTTCCGCTTTCCGACCATCTATGAATACAGCCCATACCAGTACTACTTCCCGAATGGCGTGAAGACGATGCGTCCGCTGTATCAGCAAATCAACAAAGCCATCAAGGGCGAGCCGCTGACCATTTGGGGCGATAGGAACTATGCCAAGGATATGGTGCACGTGTATGACTGTGCACAGATGATTTGCAAGGCTGTGCTGGCTGACCGAGAAGGTGGCTTCTACAATGTGGGAACAGGTATCCCAGTGACGTTGCAGCAGCAGTGTGAAGCAATTATTGATGTATTTTCACCGAAAGACCATCCTTCGACCATTGAATATGTAGATCCCGACCGCAAGAGCGGTGGCGGGTTCCTGATGGACATCACCAATGCCAAGGAGGAACTGGGCTATGAGCCGGTGTACGATGTGCACAAATTGTTTGAAAACTATAAAGAGGAAATGGCTATTGATCGTTTCCTGGAACTGAGAGGAAAATAAGTGAAAGAATTCGGATCAGACTTCCACTACATCGCACCGACAGGTGGAAGCGATACCCTACAAGACTTTTTCCCGTCCGCAAACTACTATGCGGACGGGAGGCAAGCCTTAATAGACCTGTATAGGTCGCAAGGCTGGCAACGGCTGTGGATGCCGGAGTATTTCTGCTATGATGTGATAGAATCGCTGAAGGTGGCAGGACTCGAACTGCGGTTTTATGCGGACTACCCAGGTTATTGGGAGGATGGCAAGACGCTGGAAGCCATTCAGCGGGAGGGACATTTTCGCCCGACGGATGCGATCCTGCGGGTGAACTATTATGGGATGCGTTCATATCGATGTGTTGATAAATTGAATATCCCCGTGGTGGAAGACCATACACACGACCTGATAGGTGGTTGGGCATTGAATAGTCATGCGGATTGGTGTATTGCCTCATTGAGAAAGTCGCTTCCTGTGCCGGAAGGGGGAATGCTGTGGTCGCCAATGGGATTGCCATTACCCAAGGCTCCAACGGTTTCCGACGAGAACGAGAAGATTGTTGCAATCCGCTGGGAGGCAATGAGGCTGAAGGCATGTTATCTGAATGGAGAGAATGTCGAGAAGGCAGCTTTCCGGTCTGGCTTTGTAGATACAGAGGAGTATTTCGACAGGGCTGAGGTTTGTGCCTTGGACGCTGAGTGCCAGAGGTTTTTACGGTCGTTTGACATTCGTGAATGGAACAAACGGAAGTGGGAGAACTGGGAACTGTTGCAGGACATCAAGAAAGACGGTGTCCGTGTGCTGCGGCCCGAGAATAGGGGCTGCTATCCCTTCTCGCTGATACTGGTCTTTATGACGGGTGAGGAGAGAAACAGGGTGCGGAAGGCTCTTATAGAGAAGCAAGTCTATCCGGCCATCCTATGGAGTATCCCACATTGCCCTGCTGACGGCGAGTTGTTCCAGTTTTCGAACGGGATGCTGTCCATTCATTGCGATGCGAGATATACGAAAGAAGATATCCTTCAGATGAAAAGTATTATTGAATCAACTCTATAAGCATTGATACGTTTATTTGACTTGTCCCAGTCTGCGGAATGGGACGCTACGGTTCGTTCCTTTGCGGAGCACGATGTGTATTACCTGAGCGGATATGTGAAAGCTTTCCATATACACGGGGACGGAGATCCGTATCTTCTGTACTACGAAGACAACGGACTGCGGGCTATCTATGTGTATATGCGCAGGAAGACGGCCTTGGAAGGCGTGTTTGACTCCGTAACGCCTTACGGCTACGGAGGTGTGCTGTTTGAGGGTGACACCTCGGAAGCCAACCTCCAAGCGTTCTGGACTGCCTATCTGAAGAAGATGGCGGAGGAGCATATCGTGGATAACTTCGTACGCTATCATCCCGTGCTGAAGAATGCCGTTCCGATGAAGGCCGTCTCGAACGTGATAGATCTCGGGAAGACGGTGGCGTTTGACCTGGCTTCGCCGGAGGTGATCTGGGACAATATCATCAGCAAGAACCGCAATATGATTCGCAAGGCGGAGAAGAATGGCATCGAGATACGGCACGGCAAGGGAATGGAGCTGTTTGCGGACTTCAAGCGCATCTACAACGCCACGATGGACAAGGATCACGCCGAGGAGTATTACTACTTCGGCGATGCGTTCTATGCGTCCATCCACAACGACCTGCACGACAACTATGAGATGTTCTATGCCGTGCTGGACGGGCAGATTATAGCGATGAGCATAATGCTGTTCTGCAACAAACAGATGCACTATCACCTGTCGGGCTCGATGATGGAGTATAGGAATCTGGCACCGTCTAACCTGCTGCTGTATAAGGCAGCGCTATGGGGCTGCGAGCAGGGGTACAAGACCTTCCATCTGGGTGGTGGGGTTGGCAGCGGTGAGGATAACCTGTATAAGTTCAAGGCTGCCTTCAACAAGAATTCGGACTACCAGTTCTCGATAGGCAAGCAGGTGTTTGACCAGGAGAAGTATGACGAGCTGGTGAAGATCCGCAGGCAGAGCGACCCTACGTTTGACGGAGAGTCGAAGTTCTTCCCGTTGTATAGAGCGTAATAAACTGAAATACATCAATAAATGACCTTTAACACTTTCATCTTTTGGCTGATATTCCCGTGTATCTTCGTGATACACTGGATATTGCCAAATAGTATCGGTGGGTGGTATAAGTCTGATTCTCAGGCTATTATACGCCCAAGGAACTTATTCCTTATCCTTGTAAGCTATCTGTTGTATGCGAACTGGAAACCGGCATATACGCTGATCCTTCTCGGGATAACGCTACTGACCTTCTTCGGAGGCAAGTATATAGCAGCACGCGAGGAGCGGCGGAAGAGGTCAGTGATATTCATCTTGGCGTTGGCAGTATTACTGCCGCTGCTGGTTTTCAAGTACTACAACTTCATCAATGAAAGTGTTTGGTCACTGTTGACTTCGTTAGGACTTCGGTATGAGCTTCACGGTCTGAATTGGGCAATACCGGTCGGCATCTCGTTCTATACCTTCCAGGCGCTGGGGTATCTGTTTGATGTGTACTACAAGAGGACAGAGGCGGAGAAATCGCTGATTGATTACACGCTCTTTGTGTGTTTCTTCCCGCAGATTTTCTCCGGCCCCATCAGCAAGGCAGGGGAGCTGTTGTCACAGATCAAGAAGGAACGGAAGTTTGATTATGCGCAAGGCGTGCAAGGGCTGAAGTTCCTGCTTTGGGGAATGTTCCTCAAGCTGGTGCTGGCGGATCGACTTGGGTTGTATGTGGATAAGGTTGTCGGGAGCTATGAGATGTATAGCGGCGGTACCTGTATGTTGGCTGCGGTGTTCTACTCCTTGCAGATCTATGGGGACTTCGCCGGATATTCGCTGATGGCTATCGGAGTTGCCAAGACGCTAGGTTTTGACCTCATCAACAACTTTAATAGGCCGTACTTCTCGGTCAGCATCACTGATTTCTGGAGGCGTTGGCACATCAGCCTGTCACGGTGGTTGAAGGACTACGTGTATATCCCGATGGGTGGAAGCCGATGCTCGAAGTTGCGGAACTATTGGAATATCTTTGTGACATTCTTGGTGAGCGGCATATGGCACGGGGCCAACTGGACATATATCGTGTGGGGCTTGATACATGGTTTTGCGCAGATTATCGAGAAGGCCCTGGGGGTGAACAAGAAGGAGTCGAAAGGCAGAGTGCGGCTCGTCCGTATCACAGGAACTTTTGTGCTGGTGACAGTGGCCTGGGTGTTCTTCAGGATGCCAACGTTGGGCGATGCCGTTGGGATTATCGGACATTGGTTCACGGACTTCGGGAAGCCGGAAGTGCTGTCGGTGACGAACTTTGCCATCTATGTGATGGCGATAGTGCTCGTACTGTTCAAGGAAACGTGGGAGGAGTTCTTCCCGACGAAAATGTATTTCCTGAACAACCGCTATGTGCGATGGGCTGAGTATGTGGTTGTGTTTTGCTTGATATTGCTCTGCGGGGCACTGGACAGCGGTTCATTTATCTATGGGAGTTTCTGATATGAAACGGTTTATTATCAATATACTGGTGTTCTTCGGTATCGTGGCTGCCGTGGATGTGGTGGCCGGGAAGGTGTTCGGGTACTTGCAGGCGAATGTGGCAGGTGGACGGACTGGTGCGGAGTATTATGCCTGCAAGGAATCGAATGAGGAGGTTATCATAATGGGAAGTTCTCGAGCTTCGCATCACTATGTGCCGCAGATAATCACCGACAGTCTTGGTATGAGCTGCTTCAATGCAGGGCAGGATGGTAATGGGATTATCCTCCAGTACGGAAGGTGGAAGATGATTTCTAATCGGTATACACCGAAATTAATCATCTATGACATCGCGATGAGTTTCGATATGGAGCCTACGGACAATATGGCATACGTGGACAGACTGAAGCCTTTCTGCAAAGAGAAGTCTGTGGCTGACTATGTGGCAGGGATATTTCCGATAGAACGGGTGAAGCTTCTTTCGCAGATGTATTGCTACAATTACAAGTTTCTTGAGATGGCCTCTGACTGCCTGAGGTGGGGAGACTTCAAAGGCAATGCAGGCTATATTCCACTGAATGGACATATCCGGCAGGAGGTGGTAAATAAGCCTAAGCCGGAGAAAGAGGCTTCGATTGAAACAGACGAGGTGAAGCTGCACTATTTGGGAATGCTGTTGAAAGAGACAAAAGAGGCGGGAACTGAGATGGTGATAGTGGTATCGCCCTCGTGGAAAGGTGGAACCCGATTGCCTGAGGCTTTTGCACCGGTAAGGGCATTGGCCGAGAAATATGGAGCACCGTTCTATGAGTATATCAACTCGCCTATGTGCGATAATCCGGATTATTTTGAGGACTCGTCACATCTGAATGATAAAGGAGCGAGACAGTTTACAAAAGAGATTGTTTCGCTGATTAAAAAAGCGTATGAAGATAAAGGATAAGAACATACAGGCCTTTTTCGCCCTGGTTCGAGCCGGCCTCTGGGAACAGGAGGTGCAGCTCGCCCCCTACGGAGAGATCGACTTCGCCGAGGTGCTGCGGCTCTCGGAGGAGCAGAGTGTGGTGGGACTGGTGGCGGCGGGCATCGAGCATATCACGGACGGGAAGCCGCAGAAGAAGGACGTGCTGCAGTTCATCGGCCGCACGGTGCAGCTGGAGCAGCGCAACCAGGCGATGAACTATTTCATCGGTGTGATGGTGGAGAAGATGCGGGAGGCGGGAATCTACACGGTGCTGGTGAAGGGGCAGGGGGTAGGTCAGTGCTACGAGCGTCCGCTGTGGCGGTCGTGCGGCGACGTGGACCTGTTCTTCGATGCGGAGAACTACGAGCGGGCGAAAGGGTTCCTCTCGCCGCTGGCCTCTGAGGTGGAGCCGGAGGAGAAGCGCAAGAAGCATCTGGCGATGACCATCGACCTGTGGGTGGTGGAATTGCACGGTCTGATGCCGACGGAGATCTCGGAGCGTATCAATGCGGGCGTGAAGCGGGTGCAGAGCGACATCTTCGCTGGCGGTGGCGTGCGGGTATGGAAGAACGACGGAGCGGATGTGCCGCTGCCCTCGCCGGATAATGATGTGATTATCGTGTTCACGCACTTCCTGCAGCATTTCTTTGTGGGAGGCGTGGGCCTGCGGCAGATCTGCGACTGGTGCCGGCTGCTGTGGACGTATCGGGCGTGTATTGACCGTGAATTGCTTCTGCGTCGGCTGCAGGAGATGGGGATTGTGAGCGAGTGGCAGGCGTTCGGGGCGTTTGCGGTGGAGTGGCTGGGGATGCCGGTGGAGGCGATGCCGCTGTATTCTCCTGAGGCATCTTGGCGGCGGAGGGCTAAACGGATTGGCCGTGTAGTTCTGAATGCCGGGAACTTCGGCCACAACAAGGACAATTCCTACCGCTCGAAATACCCGAAACTGGTGGAGAAGAGCATCACCTTCTTCCGCCGCCTCGGCGAGTACGGGCGCCTGTTCTTGATATTCCCCGCCGATGCCCCGAAGTTCTTCGTGACGTATTTGGGGCGGAGGACGAAGGCGGTGATTTTAAGATGATTATCGACCAGAAAACATTGGACTCCCTGACCGCAGCTGCGAAGGCTTCGCCCCGGCTGCGGATGAACTACGACCTGCGGAACTCAGCAGAAGACGGTTCGCAGCGGATGCTGAATGCCATCGAGCCGGGAACGGTGATGCCTATCCACCGGCACAGGTCGTCATCGGAGACGGTGGTGTGCGTGCGTGGGCATTTCGAGGAGTATCTGTATGATGACTCGGGTGCTCTGGTGGAGACGGTGGATATGGTGCCGGGAGGCAATGTGCTGAACGTGCCCGCGATGCAGTGGCACTCGCTTCGTTCGCTGGAGAGCGGCACGGTGCTGCTGGAGTGCAAGGACGGACGGTGGGAGCCGCTGGGGGAGGGGAATGTGATGGGGTATGTGTAAGGAAGATGAAGCAGACTGTGCCGGAGTACAAGAGCAACAATTATAGATAATCAAACTTCTAAGGAATGAGAACGATAGACAAAGTAAACATAGCACAGGCATATATTGAAGGCATGCTATGGGCTGCATTCGGCGTGAGAATCTTCAGTGAGGACGTGGCTGAATGGCAGATAGAGGCTGTGAAGAAGTATGCAAAGAATCTGAAAGATGAAGAGATAGAGCATTCTGCGCTGACTGCAGCAGAGAAAGATGAGCAGAAGAGGTTGTGGAAGAGATGGATAGACGAAACGACTAAGGGCTTCAAAGAGGTGCTGAAGAAAGAGGGGAGGATGAAATGAAAGACACCATAACAATTGACGGGGAGTTATTCTACACGGATTACGAGATTCCTGAGGATGATGCGGTAATCTGGCGTTTTCTTGACTTGGCGAAGTTCATTTCTTTGCTGAAGGAGAAAGCTCTTTATATGGCTCGGGCAGACAAGTTCGAAGATCAGTTTGAAGGAGCGGTTTGCTCTGTTGAGGATTCGGACAGGTATGACGAGGCTTTGATGGACTACTATTCCGAATGTCTAGAAGGTAAGCCTGTTAGCGAGCAGTTGATTCAAAATGAGCATTATGCCATCCAGATGATTAGGAAGAACTCGTTTTTGAATTGTTGGTTTGAAGGCTCTTACGAATCTGTCGCGATGTGGAAGTTATATGCCTCGGGGAAGGATGCAAAGGGCGTTGCAATCAAAACGACAGTGGGTCGGCTCAAGAAAGCGATAGGCCGCATTGTTGAGATTGGTAGGATATCGTATATTGACTATTCTAAGGAGTGGCCAAACGCCAATGAGGCTCTATGGAGAAAAAGGCTATCGTTTGAATATGAGCACGAAGTGAGGGTTAGGGTTATCACTGAAGGAGGTTTGTCTCCGACGCCGCCAGAGTTCATTTTGCTCCCCGTTGATTTGGACGTATTGATAGAATCTGTATTTGTATCGCCCATGGCAGAACCGTGGTTCAAGGATTTGGTCGTAGACGTGTTGCAGAAGTATGGGCTCAATAAGGAAGTCTTCCATTCTGCGTTGGACGATAAGGCATTGTATTGAAAGGGTATAATATGGAAGACTTATTGTTGCCAGCATATCAAAAATTGTATGCAGCTTTGCTGAGCCTTGAACGGTTCAATAAAGGGCAGGACCTTTTTGAGAATATCGCTTGTTTAGATTCGTTTTTGTCCGAATTCCGAAATGTCACCTTCGTCCTACAAAAATCGCTGGCGCATACGGACTATATTAGAGAATATGAAGCGCTCAGAGAACAATATCTTAAGAACGATGACTGCTCTTGGTTGGTGGAAAAGAGAAACGAAGTGTCGAAAGAAAGACCATTTAACCTAGAGAAGATATTAAGACTGACGCTTTTTCATCCAAATGGTGCAGGCGTGTTTTCAACTGATAACTACACTATTGCTGATGAGGTTGACTATTCCTCTCTTATTGAAATGATAAAAGGGGTGATTGAGAAGATACCGGCCATCGAAGTTTTCTTTTCCGTAGAATTCGATTATAGAGAGGTCGGCTCTGAGAGAAACCTGTTCATTACTATTGATAATGGAATAGATGCGATGATAGATCTGCTTGATAATCTGAACAAAACGATGAAAAGCAAACCATCCGCAGCAAGGGAAAAAGTCTTGGAAAGAATCAGCGGATTGCATTTCCATGAAGCGCCTAAGAATTTTTGGTTCGTTGATGATTATGTGTTTTATCGGAAAGACAATGTCTTTGAGAAGGGTGATAGATTCGAACTGATAACGCCTTTCAAAACAGCAATTCCATACACCGCATTTTGCGAGATGCTACATGTTGAGAATAAGGGAGACTTTATTAATGAGACCTTTGAGGCGTTTGAGAAGATGCATTGTTTTGCATTCTACAGACAGAAGGAGATAGCACCTACCTTCTTATCGTTGAGCAAGGATGGTTTATTATCAATGGTGATGTACCACGCTAGCATTAAAACTACAACCTACAGGAGAATACACGAGATAGCGGAAGAGATTAAAAGTGGAGTACCGATTGTTGCGGTGTTCTATGTGAGTGAGATGTTGATTTATGATGATCTGGAGATACTAAATCAAGATTATTCATATAGAAGAGAAAGAAAGCATGCTGAACTACTTTCATTCGAAAAAGTGACTAAAGATGGTGCAGAGAACTATTGTATCAGTAGTGAGGCTATTTTGGAAGGAAAGAGGGATTGTAGGTTCCCTACACTTATGAAAGTGGAAACAGATGATGCAGTATCATTTATGAACCCTCTGGTTAAAGCTTTGCAGGGTATATAATGACTTATTTGGTGCCAAGAAAGAATTATTCTTGTGAAGGAATGCAATATAACGTCTGTTAAAATCCAAGAATTGTTTGTCGTTTTGTGAAGAATTGAGTAATTTTGCAGAGTAATTTGAGTAAAACAGTAAGAAGATTTGAGCAAAATTGCAACGGCGAATGAATGTGTTACTTCATTGACAGACAAAAGGATGGTGTACAAAAGAAGTCAGTTTGAGACGCTGAAAGAGCGCATCGAGGAGCCACGCAGATTTATGCAGGTGGTTGCCGGCCCCCGTCAGGTGGGGAAATCGACGCTTGTGGGGCAGGTGCTGGACGAGGTGAGCATCCCTCATACGACCGAGGTGGCCGATGCGGTAGCACCGAGCGACAGCGACTGGATCCACCGCATCTGGGAGGCGGCACGGTTGACGATGGCACTTCGCGGGCTGGAGGAGTATCTGCTGGTGATCGATGAAGTGCAGAAGATTGAGAACTGGAGCGAGGTGGTGAAGAGGGAGTGGGATGCCGACACACGGAACCGGGTGAACCTGAAGGTGGTGCTGCTGGGGAGTAGCCGTCTGCTGCTGAAGAGAGGGCTGACGGAGTCGCTGGCCGGACGTTATGAGCTGATACGTATGCCCCACTGGAGCCTGCGCGAGATGCAGGATGCCTTTGGGGTGACGGTGGACGAGTACATTTATTACGGTGGCTATCCGGGGCCTGCGCACCTGATGAAGGACGAACGCCGGTGGCGGAAGTATATCAAGGACTCGCTGGTGGCACCTGCCATCGAGAAGGATGTGATTATGACGTCGAACATCTATAAGCCTGCACTGATGAAGCAGCTGTTCGAGCTTGGATGCGGCTATTCGGCTGAAATCCTGTCGCTGACAAAGCTGATGGGGCAGCTGCAGGATGCGGGCAACGTGACGACGCTGGCGGGATATCTGGGGATTCTGGATGAATGTGCCTTGCTGACGGGACTCCAGAAATATGCCCGTGACGAGGCCCGCAAGCGAGGATCGGTGCCGAAATTCCAGGTGTATAACAACGCGTTGCTGACGGCCTACAGGGGGCGTGGGTTCATTACGGACCGGACGGACACCAGGGCCTGGGGCCGGTGGGTGGAGAGTGCCGTGGGGGCGCATCTGCTGAGTATGGCTGAGGAGCTGGATTATGAGGTGTATTACTGGCGCGAGCCCTTGCGGACGAAGGAGGAGAAAGACAAGGAGGTGGACTTTGTCGTCGTGAGTGGCGGCGAAGCAACAGCCATTGAGGTGAAGAGCGGCCGCAGGGGGATGAACTTGGGCCTGCCCGCCTTCGTGGAAGCATTCCACCCACGCCGTTCGTTTGTCGTAGGCACAGGCGGCGTGAGCTTGGAGGACTTCCTTGGAAGTGATGTGGAGAGGTTGATAGGAAATCAATAAACTTATAACATACTATGTCAGAAAGAAAAAGAATCTACCTGTGCTTGGCCCACATGAGTGAGGAGGGGCTGGAACAGAAGTACATCAAGGAGGCATTTGACACTAACTGGGTGGCTCCGTTGGGACCGAATGTCAATGCGTTTGAGAAGGATTTGGAAATCTTTGTGAGCGAGGGGAAGCGCGTCGTGGCGCTGTCGAGCGGCACCGCGGCGGTGCATCTTGGGTTATTGGCTTGCGGAGTGGGACCGGGTGATGAGGTTTTGGTCCAGAGTTTCACTTTCTGTGCCTCTACCCATCCGATCACTTATCTTGGAGCTACTCCAGTGCTGGTGGACTCTGAGCCTGAGACCTGGAATATTGATCCTGACTTGTTGGAGGAAGCCATCAAGGATCGTATCGAGAAGACAGGAAAGAAACCTAAGGCGATAGTGCCGGTCGCGTTGTACGGAATGCCATATAATGCGGAAAGGATAATGGAAATCGCTGATCGTTATGGGATTCCGGTGGTTGAGGATGCCGCTGAAGGGTTGGGCTCACGCTACAAGGGTCAGGTTCTGGGAACCTTTGGCCGGTTCGGCGTCATGTCATTCAACGGCAACAAGATGATCACGACCTCCGGTGGTGGCGCTTTGATATGTCCGGATGATGAGCTCTGGCAGAAGATAATGTGGTACGCCACGCAGGCCCGAGAAAGTTATCCTTATTACCAGCATGAGGCGATAGGCTATAACTATCGTTTGAGCAATGTCTGCGCAGGTATTGGCCGTGGGCAGATGACGGTCTTGAATGACCATCTGGCACATCACAAACACGTTCAGGCTTTGTATGAGGAGCTTTTGAAGGATGTTCCAGGGATTCATGTCCATTCCCAACCAGTGGGAGGAAATTACGATTCTAACTATTGGCTCTGTACTATCACGATTGACCCAGAAGTCCGTATTAGGGGGCAGGAAAACGCCTACAAAACCATCGTCAAAGGTGCGGTCGGTGGCGCTGCTGGTGTTGTCCATGCGGTCGATAATCCCCGTACGGAGTGTGAACCTAATGACAATGTCGAGGCTCTCCGAATGTTCCTTGACAAGGCCGGAATCGAGGCCCGTCCGCTTTGGAAGCCCATGCACAAGCAGCCGGTCTATAAGAACGCTCCCGCCTATGTCAACGGAGTGTCCGAGGCGTTATTCAAAATCGGGATGTGCCTTCCCAGCGGTCCTCTAGTGACCGACGATGATGTCCGTTATATTGTGGACACAATCAAGGAAGCTATTGTGTATTAATTGATGAATGAGTTCTTCCTCACCTTGCTGCTGATGGGCGCCCTCTCTTCGGGAGGGCCGCTTCCTTTCTGGATGACTGCCAATCAGTTCGGCTTGATGCCGGAGTCCTCCGGGGCTGTGGCGTTGGCGAGGATGGGGACTGAATATGACCCTTCGAAGACTGTTCAGTGGCGCTGGGGAGCCTCACTCGCCGCCAACTATGGCGGATCCTCTGCCACCCCTGTCATCCTGAGCGAAGCGAAGGATCTACACCCTATAGTCGACGAACTTTACGCCAGCCTCAAATGGAATGTCCTCTCCCTTGACCTCGGCATGAGGCGCTTTGACTTGGATTATTACGGAGCCGGAACCCAGAACCTGGGCTCGATGTCCACCACGGGCGGCCATTTAATTTGGAGCGGCAATGCCCGCTCACTCCCAGGCTATTCAGCCAATCTCGATCCGATCGCGATTCCGCTCACTAAAGGCCGTGTCAAATTCTTTGGCAGTTTCGCTGATTACCTTACCACTGATAATCGCTATTTGAAGGGTGCGCTCATCCACCGGACCAAGATGGGACTCGATATCAAGATCACGGAAAGACTTGATTTCCATGGGGTTTTCGATCATTATGCTTTATGGGGAGGTAAGCGAGACACTCTTGCAATGCCCGTGACTCTCGGGAATTATTTCCGGGTCATCACAGCTAGGAAAGCATCTTCAGACGGTACTAAAAGTGACCAGCTCAATGTGATTGGTGATCAAAGAGGTGCGGAGACTTTCCGTCTTAACTGGCGGGGGAACGGATGGAAGATTTCGGTCCAGCACGACATTCCTTACGATGACGGTTCAGGAATGGGCTTCCAGAATTTCCCCGATGGAGTCAACACAATCTGGTTCGGTTTCGACGACAAAGACAAGTGGGTGACGGATATTCTTTATGAATATCAATACACTATGTTCCAGTCCGGCACAAGGCATGACCGTCCCACCACCGATGAGGAGAAACAACACTTGGACCCCTCTGACCAGTATCATTACAATAAGCACATTATCGGTGGGGGAGACAATTATTTCAACAACGGCGAATATCGTTCCGGTTGGACATATTACGGCCATACGATAGGCAATCCACTGTTCGTTCCTGCCGGCACACACACCGGTTCCTGGACAAGCTTGAACACTGTTCTCGGTGTTGAGAACAACCGACTTAAAGCTCATCATTTCAGCCTAGCAGGGAAACTGTTCAGGAAAGCACCCTATAAACTGATGCTGACTTATAGCCATAATTACGGTACTTATTTTAAACCATACACCGGTGAGTCGCAGTGGGGCAAAGACTGGGGAACCGTCAAGGAAACTCCTCTGAATCAATTAAGTGGCGCTTTTATGGGCGAGATTCCGGGACTTGTCAAGAACTTCGCTCTGACTTACGGTCTCTTCGTTGACAAAGGCCAGCTTCTTCCTGACAATTTCGGCGCCACCTTAGGTATTCGTTACACTTTATGAAATACCTCTACGTCACAACAATCTCTATGACGCTCGATTACTTCCTGAAGGGAGTGATGACTGACCTGAAGACCACGGACAAGCTGACCTGCTCCTGCACTACTGACATTATCGCCGAGGGGCAGGGAATTACCAAAAAGGAGGTTCGGGTGTTCGAGCCAACTTGTTTGGTTTTTATTCCGAGTTAAAAAGTGAATAATTATCGTTATTATTCGTAACTTTGAAGCCCCATAATTATGGTGACCTTTAAAGAGATAATTGAGGACTATTTTTCTAAAAGGACTTTACCTTACTGGTGCGTCCTGGCTTTGGATGCTTTTATTATCCTAGCATCCGGTTTCTTTGTTTATTGGGCTTTCTATCGCGGTGCTGCTCTCCAGCGGAATTTCTGGCCCCTTTTTAAAGTCCTAGCCATTTACATAGTAGTTACTATGGTGTTTTTCAGGATATTCCGCACCTATGCGGGTATCCTGAGATATTCCTCTTTTGTCGATCTCTTGCGCATAGTCTACGCTATGGGTTTTGCCATGGTGGTCTGTTTTGGTCTCCACTATGCTATTTATAGACTTCCTTCTTCGATTTTCGCTCATTTGTCCGGAAGGGTAATAGTCCTCACTTTTGTCTTGGCCACCATCTTGATGTGGTTTGAGCGGGTGATAATTAAAGTTTTGTACGACAGCGCGTTTGAGACTTCATCCACAACCAATGTATTCATTTACGGCATCCGTGCCGGCGGGATTGGAGTAGCGAAGTTCATTAATGGTGAAAAGCCAATGCGCTACAAATTGAGGGGCTTTATCACTCACGATCCTTCACTTCGTTCACAAGGGACTCGTTTGATGGGAGTCCCGATCTACGATGTCGATGATTCTCTACCTTCTTTCCTTGCCAAGAAGAGAATCGGGGCTGTCCTTGTTTCTCCTGCCAGAATCGATCGTTTCCGTGAGGACACGGCTTTACAGGATTACATTATCAAGAGCAAAGTCCGTATCCTGTTCGCTTCCAGCGCGCAAGAATGGGACAAAGATGCTGTCTTGCCGGGTGGTGGTATTGCCCTTAATGAGATCAGTGTGGAGGATCTGCTTCCTCGCGACCAGATCAGCATAGACATGGATTCCGTGGCTGCTGTCCTCAAGGGCGCCAAGGTCTTGATTACCGGCTCTGCCGGTAGCATCGGTAGTGAGATAGTTCGTCAAGTGGCCTCTTTTGACCCTTCCGAAATGATGTTGATTGACTCGGCTGAGAGCCCTCAGCACGATATAAGACTGATGATGAGCAGGCTGTATCCGGATGTTAAGGCCACGACTCTTGTCACCAGTATAACGAACGCTGACAGGATGGAGGCTGTTTTCCGTGATTTCCGGCCTGATTTTGTATTCCACGCTGCCGCCTATAAGCATGTCCCCATGATGGAGGACAACCCATCTGAGAGCATCCAGAACAATGTATATGGCACCAAAATACTGGCGGATTTGTCTGTAAAATACGGGGTCAAGAAGTTTGTCATGATCTCTACTGACAAGGCTGTCAATCCGACCAATGTGATGGGTTGCTCCAAGAGGATTTGTGAGATATATGTCCAGAGCCTTAACAATGCTGAGGTCGCTGGCAAGGTCGAGGGGCACACTCAGTTCGTGACTACCAGGTTCGGTAATGTATTGGGTTCCAATGGCTCAGTTATTCCGATTTTTGAAAAACAGATCAAAGATGGAGGTCCTGTCACTGTGACTCATCCTGACATCATCCGTTTCTTCATGCTTATTCCCGAGGCCTGCAAACTCGTTCTTGAGGCGGGAACCAAGGGCAATGGGGGAGAGATATTCGTGTTCGATATGGGCAAGCCTGTAAAAATCGCTGACCTGGCGAAGAGAATGATTGAGCTGAGTGGCGCCAAAGGCGTTGAGATTCAGTATACTGGCTTGCGTGACGGCGAGAAGCTTTACGAGGAACTCCTTAGCGAGAAGGAGACAACCAAGCCTTCTTTCCATGAGAAGATCCGTATCGCCGAGGTCCGCCAATATGACTTTGAGAAGGTTAAGGAAACTATCGACGAATTGATTGCGATCTCACGTGAATATGACGACTTCAAGACCGTGGCCGCAATGAAGCGTCTGGTCCCTGAATATGTAAGTAACCATTCGGCCTTCTCGGTGTTGGATAAGTAGTGTTATATGTGGCCATTTTCTAAGCGTCTTTCTCTTTCATCATCCCGTATTTTCGAGGGATTCACAGATTGCCATTCGCATATTCTTCCTGGTGTAGATGATGGTGTAAAGCACATTGAGGAGTCGCTGGATATCCTGAGCCGTTATGAGGAGATGGGACTCAAGGCTGTATGGTTCACTCCTCACATAATGGAGGATATTCCAAATACTACAGCTGATCTGAGGGTGCGCTTCGAGGCGCTGAAGGCCGCTTATCACGGGCCGCTTGAGCTACATCTCGGAGCTGAGAACATGATCGATAATCTGTTTGAGAACCGATTGGCTGCCAATGACTTCCTTCCTATGGGGCCTAAACTTGACCACCTCCTGGTCGAGACCTCGTATTTCACTCCTCCATACGGTTTTCATGACACTCTTGAGAAGGTAAAGGCCGCTGGATTTTTCCCCGTGCTGGCCCATCCTGAGAGATATGTCTATATGGGATCAAAGGACTATGACCGCTTGAAGGAGATGAAGATTCTCTTCCAACTTAACCTGTTCTCTTTGGCTGGATACTATGGTTCTTCTGTCCAGCACACGGCTGAGGCGCTTCTGAAGAAGGGGTATTATGATTATGCCGGCACAGACATCCACACAGTCACGATGCTGGATCACTGGCCTCTTCGTCCGATCGGTCCCAAACGCCTCCCGGAATTCCGCACACTTTAGATTAAAGCTGCTTGTTAAGTCGGCGTATTATCCGATCCACGTCGGACTCTATAACCGTGCCTTTCAGGGCCACGACAGTCTGACCATAAAGGATTATCACTAAGTCAGAGACGTGCGCTCCATCCTCTGAGACCTCGCCGTAAGTCTCGTCAAACGCGAAGGTTCCTTCACCGTTTTTCCTGACCAGATTCTCTGGCCTAAGGTTGTGTTTCACGGCCGTTTCTATCTCGTCCTTCAGCTCCGGCCGGCTGTCACCGTAGTCCAGCATATAGACTACGCCGACCCTCTTGAAAGCCTTGGCCACTTTCCTGGTCCAGGCACTTCCAGCTTTACCTACCGTTTTACCCATTGTCATAGCGACGCGTCCGAGTTTCATCAGTGACACGTTGCCTCGGCCGTCATAGCGTTCCATAAGGGCTGTGATGTTCTCAAATCCTTCCTGATAAGTTCCCTCGAACGGGGTTTCGGCTGGGGCCGCCAGACCAGATAAAGGCCCCTGGCCGGGGATCTGGGCATTGGCCCGTATTCCCATCGCCAGGAGCGCTGATAATATTACTAAGCGTAATAATCTCATAGTCATTATGGACTAAAACAGATTCTTTGATGCGCCGGCAACAGCCTCTTCCACATCGGATCTTTTCATCAGGCCATCTATTCCGATAAAGACAGTCTCTCCATCGTCCTTATTGAATATCGTGAGCAACAGACTCTTGAGGAACTCCTCATTGCCGAGGGATAAGATGTTGACTTTCTGTCCGCCATCCTTTACTTCCATCAGCGTCTCAAACTTCTGGCCTCCAATGACTTTGTTGACATCCTTTGATATCTTCTCGGCCAGGGAGCTGTCCTCTGTCCTGAGCAGGTAAAAGCCTGTCATCGACTTGATCATCGGGCCGAAATCCACATCGCTGTCCTCGATTCTGACCTCGGGCACCTTGCCGATCATCTTGAACATGGAAGGGGAGATATAGACCGCGGTAATGCGATCGTCATCAGAATATTTTTGGTACAAGGACCTATAGTCCTGGGCAGCCGCGGATATAGTCAATAATGCGGCGGCGAGTGTTATTATAATCTTATTCATTTTGTCAAAGCGTTATTAAGTTGTTCGTTGATTGTTCCGGACACGGAAAGAAGAACCCGTTCCACCTCGGCGTAGGCCAGGGCCGGGTCATCAAAGGTGTCTTGCAGCTGAGGTTGCCTGAGGCTTATAGCCAGGCCGACGACAAGGAGTAGGGAAGCCGCTATGCCGCAGATCCAAGGGATCAAGCGCTTTCTGGAACGGGCGGATACCGCCTGTCCGACTCTGTTCTCAAGACCTGCCGGGACCTCTATTGAATTATCAAGCGAGATCCTCTCGAGATCCTCGAGACTCAGTTTCTCTATTTCATCTATTGTCTTCATCTGCGATCATTTTCTTTAAGTTCTTTCTGGCGTTGCTGAGTTTTACTCTCACATTGGTTTCGGAGAGTCCGGTCAACAGCGCTATCTCCGGGTAAGATTTATTGTCGAAAACTTTCATTTCCAACACCTTCCGTTGTTTGTCAGGAAGCCTCGCCAGGCATTGTTTGATTCTTTCGAGGTTCTCTTTCCTGATCAGAATCGTGTCTATTTCGTCGGAGTTGTCCGGCACTTCATCCAAAGTGTCTTGGGCTTTGAGATCTCGTTTGGCAAGCGCCGAGCTCCGGATCTTGTCCAGGCAGACGTTTCTTATGACCGTGATTCCAAAGGCCGCGGGGTTCTTTATTCCGCCTAGGGTAGAGCGCATATTCCAAAGCCTGACCATCAGGTCTTGGACAGCGTCCTCGGCACCGGCTTGATTCTCCAGGATGTAGTAGGCTACCCTGTAGAACCGTTCGGTAAGCGGAACCCAAATCTCCTTGAACTCAGCGGTTGTCATGGTCTACTTCGACTTCGAATCTAGGAAGGTAGCGACGTCCTGGACATTGACTTTGCCTCTGACGCAGATGACAGCTCCGCTTCTGGGGGCGCTGATAATCAGGTCGGAAATATTCTCTCCGTCATCATCCGGGATGGCGAATATCTGCACTTTCTCGCCGGCGTCTTTGGCTTCGACGAGTAGGAAGTCTTTAGTCAGCACTTTTGAGAGCCTTGACTCGAAGTGGGACCTTACATCGGGGTCGCAATCAGCGAAACTGGCTATCGTTACTTGCTTGACATCTTTCATTAAATCAAGTAGTTCCAACGCGTCTTTATCTCCACTTTTCCTGATGGCTCGTTTAACTATCGCCAAGCCAAGGCTGCCGAGGTTCAGGCATTGGAAATCCGTGTTATAGGAATATTCCTTCATCAGAGATGTGACTCGTTTCCCGTAGTCTATGGACGGGGTGGCAGCCTGCGCAGGTGCTCCGGTGCCGACTGACGCGAGGATGATCAAAAAAGCGATTACTGTTTTTCTCATGTCTGCGAAGTTAATGATTTTTACAAACTCCGCTATATAGACGAAAGAAAACCCGAAATGTAACGCTTGCCTGCTGATTATTTACTGCAAAGTCAAAGAATACGCCGTTTTCTTGCCCGCAGAGTAAATATTTTACTCCCAGGCCACACAAAGGGTTGTTTTCGTGTCCCGGGAGTAACAGAAACACCGGTGAATGAATGGGTTAAAGTGCGAATGCAGAATCGTAAAAGTTTTTTCTTTGTTTTGTAAGAAAAAGTGTTTCTATTTTTGAATATAGGGTTAGGCTTTTTTGATTACATTTCAGGAAAGAAAAAACTTGGACTATGAATCGTGTTGAGAGATTTAAGAAGTGGGCTGAGTACAGGACTTGGCCAATGGGTTACTATCACCTTGTTGTTGAGTCATTTGAGAAAGGAGAACTGTTCAATAATGATTCACAATTCGTTGCCGGAATGAACACTGTGGCGCTGGCACAGTTCGTTTTCAAAGTGGTAATCATGGTTTTTGACTTGATGGTTAACCATGCCCATTTTCTGGTTCGATGCACAGGCTCCGCAGCGGTGGACTTTTTTATTGCTTTTAAGAAGAGGATTAATTCAGTCCTTGTCGCTGACGGTTTCCCTCCGCTACCAGATGACCTCGGATTTAAGCTCATTCCCATTGATGTGAACGATCCTTATCAGCTGAAAGATGTGGCTGTCTACATCCCTCGTAATCCATACAAAGCTAATAACAGGATAACGCCCTCAGGTTATATCTGGAGTTCCAATTATTTGATTTTCAGCGATCTGAATAAGCTTATACAGAAAAAGCCTTTGAAAGATTTTCCGGCCAGCAGAATGCGTAAGGTGCTGAAATCGAAAACTGTTTTGCCAGATGATTATCTTTTCAATGAGAACCTGGGAATAATCCTACCGGAATCTTATGTCGCTACAACTGATGTTGAACGGATAATTGGCACTTCTTGGAACTATTGCGACAGGATTGTTCGAAACATGGATGCCTATGTAAGGATAGCTGAAAAGATAGGGGACAGGATCGTTATTAACGATAACGAGTTAGGCACGATAATATATTCAATATGTAAGAATAAATATGGTGTCAAGTCATATCTTGAATTAAGTTTAAAGGATAGGTGCTCGTTGGCGGTAAGGTTGGCAAAAGATTATAACATCGAACCTAAGAGAATCTGCCGTAAACTCTCTATCGAGCGGTCTGTTTTAGAGGATTTGTTACGCTAAACCTCTAATCCATATACTGTGCGGACAAAGAACATGGCGTTTTCTTGCCCCTGAAGTAAATAATTTACTCCCAGGTCACGCAAAGGGTTGATTTCGTGTCCCGGGAGTAACGGAGAGCCCGGGACTGGCCCGGGAAAAGGGTCTTAAGCGCTCTACAGGGCTTCGAGTTCGGTGATCCAGAGGTGGACTTTGGCGTCGGATGGCATGCGGAAGTCACCGCGGGGCGAGAAGCTGACAGGGCTGATCTTGGGACCGTCAGGCATGCAGGAACGCTTGAACTGCTGGCTGAAGAACCTCCAGTAGAACTTCTTGAGCCACTTCAAGATAGTCTCCTTGTCGTATTTTCCGGAGAACGCCCGGCAGGCCAGGAAGTAGATCTTGGAAGGGGAATAGCCATGAAGCATGAGATTGTAAATGAAGAAGTCATGCAGCTCGTAAGGACCGATCAAATCCTCTGTCTTTTGCTTTATCTCACCCTTCTGGTCAGCAGGCATAAGTTCCGGACTGATAGGAGTTTCCACAATGTCAACCAATATCTCGGCAGCAGGTCGTCCACCCGAAACCGCTGGAGCGGTGAACACATTCTCCGCCGCCCAACGGACCAAATGCCTGATCAAAGTCTTGGGAACCGAAGCGTTGACTCCGTACATCGACATGTGGTCACCGTTGTAGGTACACCAGCCGAGAGCCAGCTCCGACAGATCGCCTGTGCCGATCACCAGACCGTTCTCTTGGTTGGCTGTGTCCATAAGGATCTGAGTCCTCTCACGCGCCTGCGCGTTCTCATAAGTGGAATCCATGACCGTAGGATCATGGCCGATATCCTTGAAATGCTGCTCGACAGCCGGCACGACGGAAATCTCACGAGAAGTCACACCAAGCGCCTCCATCAAGTCGACAGCGTTGGATTTGGTCCGGACTGTAGTCCCGAGTCCGGGCATGGTAATTCCAATAATACCCGAACGATCATATCCCAGTTTGTCGAAAGCCATCGCGGTGACAATCAAGGCCAGAGTGCTGTCCAGGCCACCTGAGATGCCGATTACGGCCTTCTTGCAGCCAATATGCTCCATGCGAGCGGCCAAGCCGGTCGACTGGATTGAGAGGATTTCCTGGCATGCCTCAGCCTCCTCGGCGGGATCATCTTCAGGAAGGAAAGGATGCGGTTCAACCTTTCTGTATAAACTATCCGAGAAATCAGTCGGAGCGGGATCGCCAATCTCAAAGCGGCAATAAAGGTTCGAATATTCACAAGCCGAGGTCCCGTCCGGAGCCATGCCTCTGAACGAGTTCTTTTTCTGACGGTGCACACCGATTTTCTCGATGTCGATGTCAGCGAATGTGATCGAGTCCTCCATCTGGAATCTCGCATTCTCGGCTAATAACTCTCCGTCCTCGCATATTACCGCTGAGCCACCGTAGACAGTGTCCATTGTGGACTCGCCGTAACCCGCTGAGCAATACACATATCCCGAAACAGTACGGCCGGACTGGTTGATCACGAATTCCCTGCGCTTATTGTGCTTTCCAGCCACCTCGTTGGATGCGGAAATATTCACTATAACCTGAGCTCCGGAAGGAGCGAGGAATGAGGACGGGGGGACTGGAGTCCAGAAATCCTCGCAGATTTCGATACCGAAAGTCGTCCTGCCGATCGAGAAAAGCAGGTTGGGCGACAGGTTGCAGCGCTGTCCGCAATACCTTGTGACAGAGTCGAAGCCGTCGCGGTAGTGATTCCTGCCGTCATCTACAAAGCGACCCACACGGGTGTTGGAAGGGGAGAGGAAGTCGGATCCGGAAGCGAACCACCTGCCCTCGTCGAACTCAGCGTAGGTCGGTAGATAGATCTTCGGAACAATTCCCTTAATGCCCCCGTTGCGTATCACCACGGCGCAGTTATAAAGACGTCCGCGGTAGCGTACCGGAGCTCCCACAACCACAGTCGCGTGCTTGCCACGGGTGTGATCGGCTATCTTCTTGACCGCTTCCTCTGAGGCTGTCAGCAGCAGGCTCTGCCCGAACAAATCCAGGCAGGTGTACCCTGTGACCGAGAGCTCAGGAAAGACGACCAAAGAGGTTTTCTGCTCCTCGGCCTTGTCTATGAGCCTGATTATTGAGTCGCTGTTGAATTCCACATCAGCGATCTGCACGCGCGGCACGGCGGCCGCCACCCTGAAGAATCCGTAATCCATTTTAAATGAATAAAATTAGGCGTTGGCCGGATCGTTGTTTTTGTCCTGTGACTCAAGGTTTTCCCTCTCCGCACGACGCTTGGCGTTGACGGTCAAAGCTATCCCCCTGTAAACGAAATAGCATCCGATCAAGAGAATAAGAATATTCGCCCAGGCCTTTCCGGACCCATTAACTACAGCGGCGACGCCGAAGGCGATGATGAACGCCGCTACAACGAAATAAATGATATTAAGAAACTTAGGCATATCTTATAGTGATTCGATAAGTTTAACAAATATTGAGCACATTCTGTCGGCCGCGGCATCCGCAGCCTTGATCACGTCGTCCCCGTCATTCTTGTAGTCCTCCGCATAGTCGTCATGGGCCTCGTTCGTGACCACAGACATGCCGAATACCGGAATATCCGAATGGCGGGCGGTTATGACCTCGGGAATGGTTGACATTCCGGTCACATCTCCACCGATGATCCTAATATATTTATACTCGGACGGAGTCTCGTAAGTGGGGCCTGTGCCGCCGAAATATACACCCTTCTTGAGAGGAATACCCAAGCTTGCGGCGATTTCCTCCGCCTTGGCGATCAAACCGAGATCGTAGGGCCTTGTCATGTCGGGGAAACGGGGGCCGAATTCGTCCATGTTTGGACCGATCAATGGGTTAGGCTGCTGGCAGATGTGGTCTTTGATTATCATGAGGTCGCCGACCTTATAGTCGTAATTGACTCCTCCAGCGGCATTGGACACAAACAGATACTGGATGCCGAGTTTGACCATGACCCTGGTCGGAAGAGTCAC
>JAEEGI010001070.1_pt1 | contig 69621 bp, 55 predicted proteins | sample 8958751 | NCBI WGS metagenome assembly JAEEGI01 (sample SAMN16246545, study PRJNA631951) | gut metagenome | biome: gut microbiome; feature: rumen; material: KS-attached | host: Bos | place: Iran: Karaj | collected 2018-10
CTTGGATTCTGCTTCTTCAAAGTGTCCAGCAAGTGGGCCATCGTGAGACCTGTATCAACGATATCCTCCACGATGATTACGTGGCGCTCAGTAATGTTGACATTCAATCCGATAAGTTCACGAATGGATCCGGAAGAGTTGACTCCTTGATAGGAAGCGAGTTTGACGAAACATATCTCGCAGGGAATGTTCATCTCACGGAGCAAATCTGCAGAAAAGATGAACGAGCCGTTCAACACTGACAGAAAGACTGGATTCTTACCTGCGTATTCTTGATTGATTTTGTTAGCAATAACCTTAACCCTTTCCTGAATCTTGGATTCTGGAATGGAGATTCTGAAGGTTTTGTCCTTGACTTGGATGGTATCCATTTATCTGAGTTTGTCAAAAAAACGATGCAAAGTTAAGAAAAAAACGAGTGCAGAACAAAAGAAATCCATTTCTTTTTTATGCCGAGTGCCAGTAAGTTCACGACTTGAATGCGAAGTTACGAAAAAATGAGTGCCGAACAGAATAATTTGGGCTATTTCGAGTGATAGTAACTTCGACAGAGTCATAGTTACGAAAAAAAGAATTAAAATCTGAGTATTAGGCTGAAAAACTTTCTGTTTTCTGGTGCTAAGATTCATCGAAAAGCATTATCTTTGCAGTATGATATGCCCAGAACCTGTCAATTTGGATTTAAATCGCATGGTGAAAATCCTCAGGATCCGTCCTGAGGATGCTCACAAAGGAACTATGGGACACGCTCTGCTTGTGGCAGGGAGTTATGGGATGGCTGGGTGTGCCAGCTTGGCTGCAGAGGCTTGTCTGAGAAGTGGGGCAGGGAAGTTGACCTTGCATACGATTCAGAAGAATCGTGTCATCATGCAGATGAGTGTCCCCGAGGCAATCCTGCGTTTGGATTCAGGAAAGGAATACCTATTGGCTTCCATCCAAGACTTGTCTCCTTACCAATCTGTCGGAATTGGTTCAGGGATGGGAACCAAAGCATTGAATTGCCTGAGTAGCTATCTCGAACAGAGTGAACTTCCGATGGTTCTTGATGCAGATGCATTGAATATGCTGGCGCAGAATCCAGCCTTATTGCGGAAGCAGAATTACATTCTGACTCCTCATGGGGGGGAGATGCAAAGATTGGCAACGGGTTTTGAACTTGATAGTCAAGACATGCATCAATGTGCTTTCCAGATGGCTGTAGAGAAACACTGCATTGTTGTGCTGAAGGGCCATCATACCGAAATATTCCTCCCTGATACGTCTATCCTAAGATGTCCCAAAGGGAATGCAGGAATGGCTACGGCAGGTTCGGGTGATGTGCTGACAGGCATCATTACAGGTCTTCTTGCCCAAGGGTATACACCCGATGAGGCGGCCGTTTTGGGTGTGTGGCTGCATGCCGCAGCAGGTGATTATGCAGCAGACAAGATGGGCCAAGAATGCATGTTGGCACGTGACATCATCAGTTTCTTGCCCCAAGCGTTTAAAGAAATAATGAAGATAAAGAATATATGATGAAAAGATTAATCCTTGCAGGCATGTTCGGCATGAGCCTGCTCAATCTGAATGCACAGACCCAGGTGGATCCTTTTGTGCCTGGCAGTACGTTGGATGGTATCTGTTATTATCTCCCCAGCACGGCATTGCGTGTGACTGTCGTCGCTGAGAAAACCATTACCAATCCAGGTGATTTCTGGGTTTATGCTGATAAGTATCTTCGTCTGAAGAATGTGCCACAGGCTCAAAGTATCAGTTGGAAAATCAAGAGCATTTCATTGGAACCTTTTGGCGTTCCAGACAAGACTAAGGCTTACAGTGTCAAGTTGAAGAGCAAGACTCTTGCACCCCTGGTCGGCTTGAGCAGGGATGGTATCCTGTTGAGCATCAATACCGATGCTCAGGAAGAGACCTTGCCCCCTCTGCCTGAGACTGTGCCCGCTCCTGCCCTCGTAAATCCTCGGAATTATATGACACAAGAGATTCTGTCGGCAGGTGCGGATTGGAAGATGGCAGAATTGTGTGCACAGGAAATATATGATATTCGCGAGAGCCGTAACGACTTGATTCGCGGCGAAGCCGACAACACCCCCAAGGATGGAGCGCAATTGAAGTTGATGCTTGAGCAGTTGTCGGAACAGGAAAAAGCGCTAGAGAGCCTCTTCAGCGGTACGCAGCAGACAAGTACTGAGGTTTTTTCCTTGAACTATGTTCCGACGAAAGAAACTGACAAGGAGATACTGTTCCGCTTTTCTCAGAAGTTGGGGCTGGTGGATGCTGATGATTTGGCAGGAGATCCTGTCTATGTCAGCGTAAAAAGCCTGGAGACACTTCCCCAGTCGGTGCAGGATGAGGCTGTAGCCAAAAAGAAGGAGAAGATGGAGAAGGGCGTGTATTATAATGTTCCTGCGCGCATGGGTATTGCTGTCTTCAATGCTCATCAGGAATTTACCAAGATGGAGACTCCTATGGGGCAATTCGGTGTGGTAGAGATTCTCTCGAATCTGCTTTTCGACAAGAAGACCAACACTCAAGTCACTTTCTTCCAGAGTACAGGAGGAACAAAGGATGTGATGGAATAAACAAGAGTTAATCCTAAAAATAAATCAGAGATGAAAAGATGTTTTTTAATGGCTGCTGTAATAATCAGCATGACTAATGTGAATGCTCAGCAGAAGGAGTATCCTAAACAGGAACCCATGAAGCCTGGTATGTCAGAGTATTGGACTCCTCAACCCAAGGTGGTGACACCAGGTGACATTAAAACGAATACGGCACCCAGTGATGCCATTGTATTGTTTGATGGGAAGGATTTGTCGGCTTGGACAAACGGTCAGGGCGGCCCTGCTGAGTGGATTGTGAAAAATGGTATTGTTACTGTAGACAAGACGAAAGGTGACATTGTGACCAAACAGGAGTTTGGCAGTTTCCAACTTCATCTGGAGTGGTGTGTACCTGAGGACATTGAAGGTGAGAGTCAGGCTCGTGGAAACAGTGGCATCTTCCTGCAGGACAAGTACGAGGTCCAGATTCTGGATTGCTACAACAATGAGACGTATGTGAATGGTATGACGGGCAGCATCTATAAGCAGACTCCTCCTTTAGTAAACGTGATGCGTAAGCCTGGTGAATGGAACGTTTATGACATCATTTACACTGCTCCCATCTTCAAAGAAGACGGCACTTACCTGTACCATCCCTATGTAACCGTTATCCAGAATGGTGTAGTTCTGCAAAATCACACGGAGATTTGGGGAACCACAGAGTACATTGGCTGGCCTCGCGTGGCACCTCATGGCAATGGCCCTATTCGTTTGCAGATGCATGGGGACCCCAGCAAGGGTATCTCCTTCCGTAACATGTGGATTCGCCCCATGTAGAAATAACAGAGAATCCTCTTTGAGAGTTTACATAAGAAGAAGGGATGCCCCCAATGGAGCATCCCTTCTTCTTATGTCCGAATGACGTTGTCTATTAGAGCTTGTCGTTGCTTCCCAGTACATCAACGATCTTGTGAATGTACATCTTCTTCATGTTCTCGCGTGCGGGTTTCAGATACTGGCGAGGATCAAAATGGCTGGGGTTCTCTACGAAATGCTTGCGAATGGCAGCAGTCATAGCCAAGCGTGAATCAGAATCGATGTTGATCTTGCAAACAGCGCTCTTGGAAGCCTCACGCAGTTGCTCCTCAGGGATACCTACAGCATCGGGCAGTTTGCCACCATACTTGTTGATGGTGTCAACCTCATCCTGGGGAACGGAAGAACTTCCGTGCAGAACGATGGGGAAGCCAGGAAGCTTTTTCTCAATCTCGTGGAGAATGTCGAATGCCAATGGAGGAGGAACCAATTTGCCAGTCTTGGGGTCGCGAGTACATTGCTCAGGAGTGAATTTATAAGCTCCATGGCTGGTACCAATAGAGATAGCCAAGCTATCGCAACCGCTGCGGGTTGAGAAATCGATTACCTCTTCAGGCTTTGTGTAGTGAGAAACTTCGCTGGCAACTTCATCCTCAACACCTGCCAACACACCAAGTTCTGCTTCAACGGTAACATCGTACTTATGAGCATACTCAACAACCTTCTTGGTCAGAGCGATATTCTCTTCATAAGGCAGGGAAGAGCCGTCAATCATTACACTGGAGAAACCATTGTCGATACAATCCTTGCAAAGTTCGAAGGTGTCTCCATGATCCAAATGCAGAACAATCTGAGGATTGGGGCATCCCAATTCCTTGGCATATTCCACAGCACCCTGAGCCATGTAGCGCAGGATGGTACCGTTGGCATAGTTGCGAGCACCCTTGGATACCTGCATGATAACGGGTGACTTTGTTTCTACTGCAGCCTGAACGATGGCCTGCATCTGCTCCAGAGTGTTGAAGTTGAATGCTGGAATAGCATAACCGCCATCCACTGCTTTTTTGAACATCTCACGGGTGTTAACCAAACCCAATTCTTTGTAACTTGTCATAATTGTTTTTTATTAAAATAAAACTATCTTCTATTTAGCGGGTGCAAAGATACAAAATTGTTGCAATATTTGGATAATATTTGACTGTTTGTTATAATTCCTTAACCAAATAAATTTGGGTTGGGAAGTGATCGCTGTATCCATCTTGCCATTGTCCGCCTGCTGTCGTGCGCTTTGGAGAACCTTTGTATTTGCCTTCTTTCGTAATCAAATAATCTGGCATGTATATCTCGTTTTTGAAGAACTTGAAGGTAGAACGATCTTTGCCCACCATATTCCCAGTAATGATGATTTGGTCGAAAAGGTTCCACATGTTGTCATACAGCAAGGTGCCTTGTCCTTTTTTCCTCAAAGTTTCATACCAGGGGTTAAAGAGATCCTGATCTCCAACTTTCTTCATTTTGTTCTTTGCTCCCAAAGCTGTTATAACGCTGGCATTGTCTGGGTCATCATTCAGGTCACCCATAATGACTATACGTGCATCGGGGTCTACTGATTGTATGGAATCGACGATTTCACGGCATAGGCGTCCCATGAATTCGCGACTGGGACTATCAGCACCTCGAGAGGGCCAATGATTGACCATGAAATGGAAATACTCACCCAACAGGTTTCCCTCGACATGAAGGATACCACGGGTGGTATAGCCGCCACTGAACTCCTCATAGCCCTTAGGAGGAATCAACTCATGTTTTTTTACCTTGAACAACTTTGGGTTGTAGATGCATGCAAGATCGATACCACGTCGGTCTGGACCTTCCACCAAAATCCCTTCCATGCCAATATTTGCCAGTTCTGGTTGGGCTAGCAAGTCTTTGAGAACATTCTGGTTTTCCACCTCACTCATGCCAATGAAGGCAGCACCGCCCTTCACACGTTCTGTGCAGAGTTCCGAAAGAACCTTGGCCATGTTGTGCAGCTTGTGAGAGTATTTCATCTCGTTCCATTGGAAAGAGCCTGTAGGCAGGAAATCGTAGTCATTCTTCCCTTCATCGTGGATAGTGTCGAACAGATTTTCTTGATTGTAGAATGCTATGCCACAATAGATAGTTCGCTTGCCCTGCTCGTTATTAGAGTTGGGTTCCGCGGTCTTGTATGAACTCAGGCTCAGCAGGGCCATGATTGCCACTATTGAGAGAATGCTCTTTTTCATCATCTTCAGTTACTTCTTAAGTATAATTACGCGCAAATTTCTAAAAAAAAAATGATAACATAGAACTTTTCTGATTAAATTCATTGATTTTATATTTTTTTTCCATGAATTGTAAATGTTCCTTGTTTATTTTGATTAAATTTGTAACGAAAACTAATAATCAAAACACAAATTAAATCGTAAAACGAATCACATGAGTAAAGGTGCTAAATTGTTTGTTGTAGCTTTGTGTCTGAGTACCAGTACATTGGCGCAACAAGAAGTCAAGACCGACACACTCACCACCAGCGATGATTTCGATTACTCGCTAACGGAAGGTCAGATTGACGAAAATGCAGAGGCTGCAAGTACCATTACCTTGGTATCAAGTTCGAGAGATCCTTTCATGGATGAGATAGGTTTCCTTTGGAGCCCTATGAGATTCAAGTATAGGGCTCTGGACAACCAGTACGTGGGAAACTATATTAACGGTGTGCAATTCAACAACGTGGAGACTGGGCGTTTCAGTTTTACAGGTATCACAGGTGGTCTTAATGATGCCACCCGAAACAAAGAGGGGGTGGGTTTCCTTGAACAGAGTTCCTTCTCCTTCTCTCCATTGGGGGGCGCTACCAATATCGACATTCGCCCCAGTCACTATGCTGCAGGTTCTAAGGCCGGCATTGCAGGAACCAACCGTAACTATGTTCTGCGTGGTACCTATACCTATGCAACAGGTATCCTCCAGAACGGATGGGCTTTTATGGGCTCACTGGGTTATCGGTGGGCAAACGAAGGTGTTATCGAAGGTACTTTCTACAACTCTTTCAGTTACATGGTTGGAGCGGAAAAGGTATTCAATCGTCGTCATAGCCTTAGCCTGACAACCTGGGGCGCTCCAACTGAGCGGGGGCAGCAGGGAGCAGCTACGGAGGAAGCATACTGGTTGGCTAACTCTCATTATTATAACCCATATTGGGGATATCAGGATGGCAAGAAACGCAACAGTCGTGTTGTTTCAGAGTTCTCTCCATCAGTGATGACTACTTGGGATTTCAAGATTAATGATGACATGAAGCTGACTACTGCTGCCGCCATGACGTTTGTCAACTATGGATCTACAGCCTTGAGTTACAATAATGCCTACAACCCAAGTCCCGTTTATTACAAGAATATGCCATCCAGCGTATTCAATGTATACAACGACACCTACAACAATGCTTCGTGGCTGGGCGAAAATTATGGCGTTATGGAGCAATATCAGGCGTTGTATGATTACTGGACAGGTCCTAAGGCAAACCGTCAGATCAATTGGAATTTGCTGTATGCTCAGAATGAAGCGAACAATTCGACAGGCAAGTCTGCTTTATATTATCAGGAAAAACGTCATAACGACCAGCGTGCCTTCAATCTATCCAGTATTTTGGATGGCCGTTTCAATACCTATGGATCATATGTTCTCGGCATGAACTTCAACTCTACTCGTGGTCATCATTACAAGACGATGGCCGATTTGCTGGGAGCTGAGAAGTTCATCGATGTGGACAACTACTCTCTGAACAAGTATGGTAGTGGAAGCAACGAGTATCAGAATGATCTCGACAATCCTAACCGCAGTATCAATGAGGGCGACATCTTTGGTTACAATTATTTGATAAATGTAGATAAGATAAAGGCCTTTGGAAGCAATACCTGGAAGGTTGGCAACTTCTCAGTGTCTTATAGTGCTGATATCGAAGGAACTTGGATGGAGCGTTATGGTAAAATGCGCAATGGCCGTGCTGCTGATTTCTCAAAAGGAAGCAGTGGCTGGGCCCGTTTTCTGGGTGGAGGAGGTAAGGCTTTGCTTCAGTACAACATTGCCACTTCATTCTTTTATGTGGGTGGTGCTATCGTGTCTCAGGCTCCTTTGGCTTACAATTCTTTCGTGGCTCCACGCATCCAAAACAATTTTGCCAACAACCTGAAGAATGAATGGTATTATGGCGGCGAAGCTGGATATCAGTGGTATTTCGGTCCTGTGAGTGGTAAAGTTGGCGGATTCTACAACCGCTTCAACGATGTCACTCAGCAGACGGGATTTTACAACGATGACGCATCCTATCTGACCTATCTTACTATGACGGGTATTCAGAAGCAGTACATGGGAGTGGAGGCCGCTGTTACCATTAAGCTCTATCGCAATCTGAAACTGAATCTTTTAGGTACACTTATGGATGCCAAGTATGTCAACAATCCCAATGCCCAATTGGCATACGAGGGTTCCGACTACGAGACGATCACCAGCATCAACACGTGGACCAACGAGGTTACTGGCGAAAACCGTCCCTTGCAGGTTTTCATGAAAGACGTGAAAGAAAACAGTACTCCCCTGACTGCTGCCTCCATAGGATTGAGTTATAATATCAATGGATGGTATTTCGATGTGAACCTCAACTATTACGATCGTGTCTACGTAGGGGCTTCTTCTTACCGTCGCTTGGGTAATGCCGTTGAGGCTGGCATGAGTGGTTTCGCAAGCAACATCTCCGACATCAATGTCAACACAGGTACCATCAAGACTGCATGGGATTATGCTCGTGAGCAGAGCGCATCGGGCAGTGGGGCTTATGTTTACGACGCTCAGACGGGTGAGATTTTGACAGGGTATGGTCCCTCTCAGGAGAAGTTCGATGGCGGATTCATGCTCGATGCCAGTATCGGCAAAAGCTTGAACCTGAGTAGAGGCAAAAGACTCAATCTTAACCTGGCGGTTCAGAATATGACCAATAATCGCAACATGCGTACAGGTGGTTACGAACAGAATCGTGCCGACCGATCTTATGATTATCAGTTCTCCAAGAACTCTTATTACTATTATGCAAATGCAATCAATGCATTTCTGAATATCGGACTTAGATTTTAGACATGACTATGAAGAGACATTTGACAAAGATATTTGCAGGTTTGCTTCTTCTGGCATCTTGCATGAACGATTACGATGATATAACCGTCTCCAATGACGGGTTCACGGCAACAAACATTGGCGAACCCACGATGACCATATCGCAATTGCGTAGGACTTACAGTAGTGCTATCGCCAACAGTTCTTACGAGAAGATTACTGAGGACGAGGTTGTTGAAGGTGTGGTGGTTGCCAATGATATCTCTGGTAACATCTACCAGTTCATTTACATCCAGGGCTTGAATGCCGATGGAACTCTGAATACTTCAGAAGGTGGCATTGGAGTTGGCATCAAGGGACTTGGATGTCTGTACACCCTGTTCCCCGTAGGCCAGAAGATTCGCGTCAACCTCAAGGGACTCTGGATAGGCGGTTATGGTGCTTCCCCTCGTATAGGCCAGCCCTATATCAACACGAATGGTAGCATGCGTTTGGGGCCTATGCCTTATGCTATGATGCAAACAAATATCCAGAAAGTGGGAACCCCCAATCCTGATATGGTTCAAGCCCGTCCTGTGGTGGCTTCTGAGTTGACTTCTAACAACATCACTCGGCTGACACCCATGCTGGTGGTGCTCAATAATGCCCAAATCAGCGATGCAGGTTGGCCCTATGCTCACTGGGAGGTGGGTGGAGATACCTATAGCGAGTATCATGACATTACGATTGGGAACACCATGCTGAAGCAATTTCTCTACACCAGTACGAGTGCCCAGTTTGCTGGCGATACGATCCGTGCTGGCCGCAAAACCATATACGGACTGCTGGGGCGCTATTCCAGTTCTTATCAGCTTTCTCTGCGTTCATTGGACGATATTGTAGAACTTGAAAAATAATTCATCATATATATGAAAAGAATATATCAATTCCTGCTTGTAGCAGTCGCCGTTATCGGCATCAACACTTCCTGTTCCGATGTGCCTGCCCCTTATGAGGTGAATCCTGGTGCTAACGGAGGTGGCAAGACACTTCCTTACAAGAGTACAGCTCTCAATACAGGATGGACCATGCATTGCATTTCTGCCAATGAGCCTTGGAGCCAGGGTAGTTCTTATATTCAAGCTACCGGCTATCAGGATTGGGAGGGAACTGGATCCAAATCAAACGTCGAAGTCGAGTCTTATCTCATCTCTCCTGCCTTCAACACAGCTTGCGAGAGTGGTAAGGTCCGTTTCTACTTCGACAATACCATCCGCTACACCAACAATGTGAGTGGCTGGCATGACTATGAGAAGATTTTTGTCAGCAGCAACTACGACGGCAAGAACTTCGACGCTGCCTCTTGGGAGCAGATTGCCTGGACTCCCACAGCCAGTCCCTTCACTGATTGGACGCTTTACACCAGTGGTCAGATTCAGCTTCCTGAGGCTTATGTCAATAAGGATAGTGTCTACATAGCTTTCTATTTCTATGCCCCCGGCAATGCTTCCACTACATGGGAACTCGAGAACTTCATCATTGAGGAAGGCGAAGCAGACAACTCTTCTGACGTTCCAACTCCCATTGAAGGCAGTGGTTCAGGTACAGCCACCGATCCTTATAATGTGGCAGCTGCCATCTCTTTCACCAGTGCTCTTGCTGCCGACACCAATTCTGATCCAGTCTACATCACGGGTATCATCTGCAGCGATCCCAATATTGATACGGGTCAGTTCGGTAACGCCACCTTCTACATCTCTGACGACGGTACCGACATCAACCGTTTCTATGTGTTCCGCACGATGGACCTGGGCAACCAGAAGTTCACCGATGCCAATAAGCTGAAGAAGGGCGACAGGGTGGTCATCTATGGTCCTTTGGTCAACTATCGTGGCAACACGCCAGAGACGGTAGGCAGCAAAACATACCTTATCTCTATCAATGGCGAGGGGGGTGATACTCCTGCTCCAACTCCCATTGAAGGCAGTGGTTCAGGCACAGCCACTGATCCTTATAATGTGGCAGCTGCCATCTCTTTCACCAGTGCTCTTGCTGCAGACATGAACTCTGATCCAGTCTACATCACGGGTATCATCTGCAGCGATCCCAATATTGATACGGGTCAGTACGGCAACGCCACCTTCTACATTTCTGACGATGGCACCAACAACAATCGTTTCTATGTGTTCCGCACGATGGACCTGGGTAACCAGAAGTTCACCGATGCCAATAAACTGAAGAAGGGCGACAGGGTGGTCATCTATGGTCCTCTGGTCAACTATCGTGGCAACACGCCAGAGACGGTAGGCAGCAAGACATACCTTATCTCTATCAATGGCGAAGGGGGTAATACTCCTGCTCCAACTCCCATTGAAGGTGGTGGTTCAGGCACAGCTACTGATCCTTATAATGCTGCAGCTGCCATCTCTTTCACCAGCGCTCTTGCAGCTGACGTGAACTCTGATCCAGTCTACATCACGGGTATCATCTGCAGCGATCCCAATATTGATACGGGTCAGTACGGCAACGCCACCTTCTACATATCTGACGATGGCTCCAACAACAACCGTTTCTATGTGTTCCGCACGATGGACCTGGGCAACCAGAAGTTCACCGATGCCAATAAGCTGAAAAAGGGTGACAGGGTGGTCATCTATGGTCCTCTGGTCAACTATCGTGGCAACACGCCAGAAACGGTAGGCAGCAAGACATACCTTATCTCTATCAATGGATCTTCGGAAGGCGGTGGAGACACTCCTGACACCCCAGATAACCCAGATACATCCGAGGGCGTATCCATCAGTGGAACCACAGTGACCCTTACCAACCCAGGAGTCGCAGCAGGAAACGAGTCCATTAAAATCGACTTCTCCACTCTTAGCTTGGATAATGCTGCAGAAATGGGTACTGTAACACTCTCCGACGGCACTACGATTGTTTTTGACAAGGGAAGCAACTCGAATGCTCCCAAGTACTATACTGCCACCAAGGGCGCTCGCGTGTATGCCAACAATACTATTACATTTAATGGCAAGAGTAAGATAGCTCGTGTCGTGATGACGTGTGACTCATACAATAGTGTTGATTACGTGGGTAATGCCACTGCTACAATCTCTGTTTCAGGTAACAGTCTTGTCTACACCAATGCCAGCCCCAATGCAGGCACGCAACTTCGTGTACAGACAGTCACCATTATCTATGCCGAGTAAGAGGATTCTCGAATGAAGAAATATGCCATGCTCATGATTGTTCTCTCCATTGGATTCGCGTCCTGTGGAGATGACGATATGGAGCCTTCTATTCCAACGAATAAAGAGAATGTGAATGCCAATCTGGTGGGAATTGACAAGACGGTTTCCCGTCTCGAGATGCCCCATCTGACTTCGCGCTACGATTACATTTGCCACAAGCTTACGGATGGAACGATTAACTATACCCTCGAGTACGATCGTTCTCTCTATCATGCCCATTGGGTGGCATACACCTATGATGCAAGTACGGCCAAGAGGAATTATACCAGCCGCACCAATGCGTGGGCTCCTGATCCAGATGTTGAGCGGAACTATCGTCTGAGTGCTCAGCATTTCCAAGGCTTCAGTCGTGGCCATCTGGTGGGTAGCGCAGAACGTTATCAGAGCCGTCAGGCCAACGAGCAGACCTTCTACATGAGCAACATGTCCCCCATGATAGGCAATTTCAACAGTACGTATTGGGGCGAGATCGAAAACAAGGTTCGCATCAACTGGGGGAGCATGGTGGTGTCGTCAGGCAGCAGTTTCTTTGGAGGTACGCTTTATGTGGTCAAGGGTGGTACACTCGATCAACTCCGCAGGACTATCCCTGTCGAAACCGTAATGGGCGAGATGGTCGAAATGGCTGTCCCCAAGTATTATTGGATTGCATGCCTCTTCGTCTCCAGTAGCGGAAATGCCAAGGCAATAGGTTTCTGGCTCGAGCATAAGGATTACAACAACGATAGCGATTCCTACCTCATGCAGCTTCGCCGTCAGGCAGCCATGTCTATCGATGAGTTGGAGAAGAAGACGGGGATTGACTTCTTCTGCAATCTGCAGGACAATGTCGAGAATCATGTGGAGGCTACCTACGACATCAGCCAATGGAGTGGATTGTAGCCGCCGTTTGGTTCCCTTCCCCTTCGAGGAATATATATTATATAATGTAACACATGTTAAAAACAGAAATAAAGATTTAGTGTTATGGAAAAACAAAAGAATAAGATGATGAAGCTTGTTCCCGTCATGCTTTGTTTCTTTGCGATGGGATTTGTTGACCTCGTTGGCATTGCATCCAATTATGCCAAGGACGACTTGGGGCTCTCAGACACGATGGCCAACATCCTGCCCTCTATGGTATTCGTATGGTTCCTTATCTTCTCTGTACCCACAGGTTTGTTGATGAACAAAATCGGACGTAAGCGCACCGTATTGCTCAGTTTGCTTATCACGATTGTCTCGTTGGCACTCCCCATTTTGGGCAACAACTTCTACATTATGATTATTGCCTTCTCCCTATTGGGCATTGGAAATGCACTCATGCAGACCTCTTTGAACCCCCTCGTGGCAAGTGTAATGCAAGGGGGGCACTTGGCCAGTACACTGACCTTTGGCCAGTTCATCAAGGCTATAGCCTCTTTCATGGCTCCTTATATAGCCATGTGGGGTGCCATGCAGTCCATTCCTTCCCTCGGACTAGGCTGGCGTGTGCTTTTCCCCGTCTACATGACGATTGGCGTCCTTGCCACCCTATGGCTCGGCTGGACCCATATCGAGGAAGAACCCCAGGAAGGCAAGCCCAGTACCTTTGGACAGGCTTTGGGGTTACTTCGCAATCCCATTGTCCTCCTCTGCTTCTTGGCTATCATTTGCCATGTCGGAATCGATGTGGGCACTAATACCACGGCTCCAAAGATCCTGATGGAACGCCTTGGCATGTCACTTAACGAAGCCGCCTTTGCCACCAGTCTCTATTTCTTCTGTCGTACCATTGGCTGCCTCACGGGAAGCTATATTCTTACCCGCATCAGTAATCGTGCTTTCCTGCTCTTCAGCGTATGCCTGCTTGGCATAGCGATGGTCGGACTCATGGTAGGCCATACCAAGTGGATACTCTATAGTGCCATTTGCGTTCTCGGCTATGGCAATAGCAATCCCTTCTCCCTCATTTTTGCCCGTGCTCTGAGTGCTGTACCTGACAAGCAGAACGAAGTTTCGGGTCTCATGATTATGGGACTCTTCGGAGGAACCATTTTTCCCTTGTTCATGGGGTTGGCCAGCGATGCTGTCGGTCAGGTGGGAGCTGTCATGGTGATGTCTATTGGAGTCGTTTATATGGCTGCTTATGCCATAAAAGCAGGGTAAAATACTGATATTTATAACTTTTCCCGCCAAAAGATTTGGCAGGTAAGGGAAAAAAACGTAATTTTGCACGCTGAAACGAAAAAAAGCGTCCATTGCACATATAGTTACCACTGTATAGACAAAAATATAGACATAACAAATACAAAACATACAGATATGAAAAAAGGACTTCATCCAGAGAATTATCGTCCCGTTGTGTTCAAGGATATGAGCAACGGCGACATGTTCCTGAGCCGCTCTACTTGTAAGAGTAATGAGACCGTTGAGTTCGAGGGTCAGGAATATCCCGTAGTAAAGTTGGAGATTTCCAACACCTCTCATCCTTTCTATACGGGTAAGAGCAAATTGGTTGACACTGCAGGTCGCGTTGATAAGTTCATGAGCCGTTACGCTCGTACCAAGAAGTAATCTTCGTCGCACAACATTATGCAATCATACAATAAGAACCCTGAGAGCTTGACTTTCGGGGTTTTGTTGTATTAGGAGAGGGGAGTTGCTCCTTTGTTCGGATAAGCATTTGCTAAATACGCCTTTTTTATTTTGCTTATTACCTGTTTATTCGTATCTTTGTTCCCAGGAAGAACAAAGGAAGCATAGATGAAAGGAATGAGAATTAAAGTTGAGAGGGTTGGGCAAAGCCTTGCCGTGCTGTTTGTCGTACTGATGATGCAAGGGTGCAGGACGGGCGGAACAGAGATTGTCAACATGCAGTGTGAGTATCAAAACCATCCCATTGGAATTGATACGCAATCACCTCGCTTCACATGGAACTATTCAGGCGACACCACTTGGCAACAGAGTGCTTTCCGAATCATTCTGGCAGACAGTCCCAGAGGGCTGAATCGCAAAGGAGAAGGCTTCCGTTGGGAGAGTCCAATCACCCAGTCGTCTCAGATGCTGACAGCCTACACGGGCAGTGATTCCCTGAAGCCTCACACTACTTATTACTGGCAGGTAGAGGCGAATGGGGCAGACGGCAGGAAACACGTTCTCTCGCCTGTCGCTATCTTCGAGACCGCCAAGATGAGCCAGACAGATTGGGAGGCACATTGGATAACGGACGGACAAGAGCGTACCGAACATGTAGCCCCCTTTCTGAGACGCACGTTCGTGGTGAAGGGCAAAATCGTCCAGGCCCGTCTTTATGTCAGTGCTGCTGCCTATGTAAAATTGGAGTTGAATGGCCAGCGCTTGTGTTCCACGAGCCTGAATCCAGGATATACCCACTATGACCACCGCAATCTCTATTGTACCTATGATGCCACATCAGCTTTGCATCAGGGGCAGAATGTCCTCACAGCTGTGCTAGGCAATGGCTTTTACAATGAGATAGACCGCCTTGGTGTCTGGGACTTCGATAATGCATCGTGGCACGGACGTCCGCGTCTGATGTGTGAGCTTCGCCTGACCTATGCCGATGGTCGTATTGAGACCATCGCTTCTGATAAGTCCTGGCAAGTATCCCAAAGTCCTTTCCTGGTCAACGACATCTACTCAGGCGACACATATGACGCACGTTTTGAGCAGCCCTCAACTTGGAAAGCCTGCATCTTAGCGGAAGCACCATCACCCAATCTTGTGGCTCAGCAGATGCCTCCCATCGAGGTGGATACGATATATCACCCTGTTTCCCTTCGATCCATTGGCGACAGCATCTATGTCATTGACTTCGGACAGAACATGTCCGGCTATGCACGACTGACGTTGCAGGGACCGGCAGGTACAATGATAAAAGTGCAGCACGGTGAGGAACTGGACTCTGACGGGCGGTTGAATGTTGATCGCATTACAGGTCTCTTCGACAAAGGGAAAGGTTTCGGCTTCCAGACGGATGTTTACACATTGAGCGGACGTAGGGATGTGCTGCGTCCAGAGTTTACCTATCATGGTTTCAGGTATATTGAGGTGCATACGCATCCTGATGTCAAGATTAATAAAGAGGATGTTGAGGCACTCTTTGTCCATACCGCAATGCAGCCTGCTGGTTGGTTCAGTTGCTCCAACGATACGCTCAATCTCATCTGGAAGGCCGTACGCCAGTCTTATCTCTCCAACTTCATGAGCATTCCCACTGATTGCCCCCAGCGCGAAAAGAATGGCTGGACAGCTGACGCACATATCTCCCAAGAGATTGGGTTGCTCAACTTTGATTCCTTCACATCCTACGAGAAGTGGCTCGAGGATATGATAGACAATCAGCGCTCTGATGGGCAGATAGCCGACATAATCCCTTCTTCGGGTTGGGGCTACGGCGTAAATCCTGTCTGGTCTGCAGCCCTTTTCATCATCCCCATGAACCTCTATCTTTATTCTGGCGATCTTCGTCCCATTGAACGTGCCCTTCCGTATTGTCGGAACTACCTGCATTTCTTGGCAGGACACGAGACAGAACGTGGGAGCATCGCAAGTGGCTTGGGCGACTGGGTGCCCTACGACACCCGCACTCCTGAGGAGTTTACTTCGACGTGTTACTATTACTACATTAATCACCTTACAGCCCGTTTCTGTGAACTCTTGGGGCAAGATGGAATGCAGTATGCCAGCAAGGCCGAGCAACTTAAACAGTTGCTCAATACAGATTTTCTCGACTCTGAGACTGGACTCTACTCCAATGGTTCTCAGGCAGCACAGGGCACCGCTCTCTATTTGGATATCGTTCCTCAGCAGAGGCAACAGGCTTTGGCAGAGCTGCTCAGTAGAATGATAATTCAGGGGGGAGGGCATCTCGACTTCGGTATGTTGGGCAGCAAAACAGTGCTGCGCATGCTTACGCGCTACGGACATGTGGATCAGGCACTGGATATGGCACTCCGACAAGAAGCCCCCTCGTGGGCAGCATGGATTGCACAAGGTCATACTACACCGCCCGAAGAATGGATTCCCAAAGAAGGTTCCTCGCTGAATCACGTCTTTTTGGGCGACATCAACGCTTGGATGATGCAGTCACTTGCAGGCATCAATTACGATCCGCAGCAACCAGGTTTTCGTCATATCATCATTGAGCCCTGCTTCCCCCACCGTCTGCAGTGGGCAGAGGGCAGGTATCAGTCGAGGGCAGGACGTATTGTTTCGAGATGGGAACGGCGTGACCATCAAATAGTCCTTACTATAGAGATTCCTGTCAACACGACAGCGACTCTACGTTTGGGTGGCAAAGAGAGAGAAGTTGGAGCAGGAAAGCACATCCTCCTCTTGCCTGAGCAGTAAGAACATCCAAGCATCAAATGGGCCTCACCTAAAATTTCGGTCTAGCGAGTCACCAGTCCTTCATGTTTTTTCAACGTGTCGGAAAGATAAAATCAACACGTTGAAACTCCGGAGTCAACACGTTGAAATCTGCCATGCAACACGTTGCTGCCTGAGGATGTCGAATTCTCAGTTTTTTCAGAGATGAGAAGGATGTTTTTTTGTATTTATGGGTAGGTGCGATACTGCACTTCCTTGCTGCGAATTTCTTGACACTCACATTGTTCTTCATGTTCTGCATGCCACTTTGCACGCTTGTGAAGGTGTAGGGGGCAAAGGGTTTTTCTTCTGTCTGCGCTGTTGTGACCAGCAGGAATCCCATTGTCAAGGCAAGTGTCAGACAGAAGTGCCTCATGTGTTCTGATATTTTTCGGAGTTGATGATGTACAAATCTAGGGAACGCTTCTTCTATTTGCCCACTCTTTACTGATCTTTTCTGTTTTCAGCATCGAACCCCTTTCCGTTCCATCGGTAGACAAGGGGGTGCGTGTATTCCTGTGCGATTCTCTTTTCCTCGCCAGCGAGCTCGTCCGTCTGCAGCGTGTAGGTCAATAGTGTCTCTTCCCCAGAACTGGCATCGATGCTGATGAGAGTCAGGTCGCGCAAGCTCATTTGGGTGAACTTGGCTGCCTGTCTCAGGCTGTCGGGTACAGGACTCCAGAAGTCTTCCACCTGAGGCTGAGGAGCATCCATCTGCAAGGGTGTCCAGTCGGATTGGAAAAAGGCGATGTGGCTGTCAGGATGCGGTCCCCAGTAGGTGTTAATGAGGCAGAAGATGCTGTCTGAGGCGGAGAGAAGTCGTAGCTGGGCAGTACTGCGTTCTGTCATCTGGATGCGCAAGTAGAAAGGTGTTAAGTCGGTCATTTCTGTATATGTGTCCAGAAGGTTCCTTACTCTCGCCTGCATGTTGTTTTCCTTGAAATCCAAACAATCCAGGCGGTTGTTTTGGGTCATCAGGGGAAAGATGCTGTCGGGAGCGGCTGCAAAGATGTCGCGGACGGTCAGCTGGGCCTGTCCAGAGAGGCATGCGAGACATACGATTGCAAAAGAGAATATTTTTTTCATCATCATGAGTTTTTATTTTGATCCATAATACAGGAAGAGCATTCCCAGCAGCACGAGAGCCAGATCGATGGCTTTGCTGCGCAGATTCTTTTCGTGGAACAGCATGGCAGCTACCAGAAAACTGACCACCACGCTGCTGCGGCGGGCGAGGCTGACAACACTGATGAGTGCTCCATCCAGCGAGAGGCTGTAGAAATATACGAAGTCTGCAGCGGAAAGGAAAATACTGATGAGCGGAATGGTCCAACGCCAGGAGAAAGGGGTGTACTGCTTGCGTTGGGGCCACCAGAGAAAGGCCAGCATCAGAGCCATCAGCCCGGCTTGGTAGAAGTTGTAGTAGCTCTGCATGACCATTCGGTTGATGCCTAATCCTCCGTTCTCTGGCGATGCCATCAGGAACTTGTCGTAAAGACCGCTGGCGGCTCCCAGAGCAGCTCCCAAGACAAGCAGGAATATCCAACGGTTGTGCATGAAGTCGATGCCCTCCTTCTTCTCGCTGCGGCTCAGGAGAAAGAAACTGAGGATGCCCAACACGACACCAGTCCATTGGAGAGGATTGAGCGTCTCGCCGAAGACGAAGATGGCTCCTATGAGCACCATCATGGGCCGAGTGGCGTTGATGGGACCAACGAGGGTAAGGGGCAGGTGCTTCATGCCGAAGTAGGCACATATCCAGCTGGACAGCACGAGGCAGGATTTCAGAATAATCCAACGATGCACTTCCCACCCTGCCTGGGGCACGTAGAGCAATGTCCCTTCATGAAGGATGCCGCTTTGGCTGAATAGAACAAGGGGAAGGAAGATGAGCGAGCAGAAGATCGTGTTGAGCAGCAGGACGGGCAGGACAGCATTCTCAAGTAATGCATGCTTCTTGCACACATCGTAGAATCCCAACAGGGCTGCACTTATGAATCCGCACGTCAACCACATAACCTCAGTATTTGATGTCTACCAGAAAAAGGGCGTTGCCAGGCACGCTCTCGCCTGCAGAGCAACGGTCCTTCTGTTCTATCACTTGTCGAAAATCCTCGATGGAGAGTTTGCCGCGACCCACTTCAATTAGTGTGCCTACGATGGCCCTTACCATGTTGCGCAAGAACCGGTTGGCGGAAATGGTAAATCTCCAAACGCCAGGCTCAAGCTCGTCCCAGTGTGCCTCCGTGATAATGCACTCGTTAGTCTTCGTGTCGGTATTCACCTTACTGAAACTGGTGAAGTCGCGATATTCCAGTAGAGTGCTTGCCGCTTCGTTCATGCGTTGGAAATCGATGTCGCCATAGAGCTGCCAACTGTATCTCCGGCGGAAGGGGTTCTTCCTGAGATGCACGAAATAGTGGTACGTCCTGAGCGTGGCGCTGAAGCGGGCATGCATGTCGTCAGCCACAGGCCTCACCTGCTGAACGGCGATGTCAGGGGGAAGAATCTTGTTGAGCTTGTACGTCAGCTGGGCGCAATCCAGAGGGACGGCACAGATCTCGTCCTCTGAGGCAGGGAAATCGAAGTGTGCCACCATCATAGTAGCATGCACCCCAGCATCTGTACGTCCAGCTCCCACCACCTCGATGGACGTGCGGAGCAGGGTGGAAAGCGCCTGCTGAAGCGTCTCCTGCACACTTGTCCCATTGGGTTGGATTTGCCAGCCGTGATAAGCTGAACCATCGTAGGAAAGAGTAATAAAGTATCGCATCATTTCAGAATATATGTGCCGTGGCGCAGACCTTTCAGTGCCTCGCTGCGTGGTGCCTTGCGAACAAGTACTCCACCTGGTGTGTAGACTCGCACTACCCTCTCTCCATCGGCTTCCGTTAACAGGTTGTGGATTTGGTTGGGACGAGTGAAATCGCTCATCTGGATATCGTCGATATTGATGCGTCTGTTTCCAGTAGCGAGATTCTCAAACTTGAGACGGATGTCGCCCTGCAGTTTCAGCTCGAAGCCATACCGCTTCCACGTACCAACGATGATGTCTTGTGCTACAGGAGTCCACGAGTTGCCTCCATCCAGGCTGTAACTTACGTGAAGCCTCACTCCTTTGTCTTTGTTGAACAGGCCGGTCCAGAACCATAGGGAGTCGCAACCGGCTGCCTTGTCGCACTCCATTTCCAGGCAGCCACCACCTTTCATGCGGACACACTTTCCATCATTGCGGTTCTCGTCAGCAGCCAGAAGGGCATTGTCCATCAGCCAGGTACTGGCGCTGCATTCGACGGAGGCCTTGGCGTAGGCCCCCTTACTGGAGGTTTCAAAGTCCTCAAAGAATGATTTCTGAGCGTCGACGGAAGCTGTCAGCGTGACAATCTTCTCCTCCATTCCAGCGGTGGTCAGCACCATCTCGCCTTCGTATTCGCCTTCACTCTCCTGTGCGGCCATCCGCACGAAGAATGTTGGCGAGCTGCCGGCAAGTACCAAAGTCTCAGTCCATTCCTCGCCATCTGTGCTGATTTGGAAAGGATCTTCCACACTAACGTGAGTCACGTATTCCTGCACAGCCAATGCAGATACGCTGACAAGTTTGGCCTCACTCTCCTTTCCAGGTACCGTCGTAAAACTGATTACCATCGGAGTGACGCTGAAGACTGGCGTCGTCTCTGGCATATCCACGCGCACTTCGTTGCTGCCTGCTATCAGTTCACCCTCGCGGAAGATGCTTACCGTATAGTAATAGGTGGTGTTGGCTTTCACGTTCTTCACCTGATAAATCGTGTCTGTGGTCGTGTAGGTGGCAAAGTCCTTGTGGCTTCCATTTTCGTCTTTAGTGTAGACTTCCAGCGTGTATTCTGCTTCAGGCTCATAGTTCATCCAGTTGGCTGTGAAACGGCGGCTGTAGACGGAGCAGACAATATCGGTAGCTTCGTAGGCAGGGATGCCGTCGATAAAGTCCAGCCTCAATAAGTTGGTTTGTTCGTATCCGCTTCCGCTGATAGTGAGTCTGGTGCTGTAGGAACCTGGATTCTGAGGAGAGATTCTCAGAGGCAGAGCAAATCCGTTGGTCACTTGTTCAGAGGTCGCCGACGTGGCTCCCACTTCAAACTCAGGATTATCCACGCTGATGATTGTGCCATCCGTAAAGTTGCGCCCTCGGATAGTTAAACTCGTTTCGAATCCTTTACTCAAAGGTTGGAGTCCGAAGTTCAGTTCTGCCTCTGCTTCTGGAACGAACATCTCAACAGATTCTGATTCCTTGTCGATATAGAAGACATGGGTTGTGCTGTCGCCCCAGATATATGTGCTCAGGGTGGGGTAGTCGACGAAAGGATTGCGATTCCCCTGTATTTCGTGGATTACCCTGTTGCGTTCTGTCTCTATCTCGTCGACAGGGTCTTCGTTGGCCCATGTGAGCATCATTTGGCTGACTTCTGGTTGCAACAACAGATCAGATTCAGGATTTACCGTGAGCAGTCCTTCGGTGGTGCACCACAGGTCGTGCATGTGTTGATAACAGGTGGCCATGTAAAAATAGGTGCGGGCGAAGTCGCCTTTCCATTCGTCAGAAGGTTCCCATACGGTGACTTGTCTGTTAGCAAGGTAGCTGTTACACGTGCCTACTTTGATGACATCATTGTCCCATGCCACCCTTCCGTCCACTACGCCAATGGGGTTGTTGCTCTTGTGCCTATTGGCTTCTGCATCGCTTGGAAAGAGATTGAAGAGATCGCAATAGGCATTGTTGACAACATGCCCCCACCAGCTGTTAGCCCAGATGTGCTCGATGTTCATGTCGTTTACCGCTGTCATTTCGTTGTTGAACTGGCGCAACTCGTTGCTGTAGCGGTCACGCACATAGCCATTTTCCATTTGGTCAGAAAGGTAGAAACCTGCCCACGTATAACCTTCTCCCTTACCTCCGTAGTTCAGGACTTGGTTGGGTTGTATCAGATCATGCAGGGCATTCTTCAGTGCAGTTCCTTTTAGGCCTTCTACCTTGCGGTAATAGGACATTCCTTGTGCAGTCAGCTGCAAAGCGCAGCAGAGAGCCATGAACAGAACGGATGACTTTTTGCTCACTTTGTGTTTCTTCTTCTCAGGGGGAACACCCCCGTCATTTATCAACCCTTCTTGTGTCTGTTTGCCCTTTTCTTACGGATCTCTGCTTTTACTTTTGCCGACCCAGAACCATGAGCTCCTGTAATGTATTTCTTCTTCTTAGCTTTGCTCTTCACCTTTCCGGAGTCCTGCTTTCTCTCTTGCTTTGGACCTCCACGAAACGTGATGCCGTTCTGGATAATCAAATCAATGTCGTCTCCAATGTTTGGCATGTGAATGAGATTAATGGTGGAACAGACGTATGCCGGTGAAGGCCATGGCGATGCCGTATTTGTCGCATGTCTCGATGACGTGGTCATCACGTACGGAACCGCCGGCTTGAGCAATGTATTGCACGCCACTCTTGTGGGCTCGCTCCACGTTGTCGCCAAAGGGGAAGAAAGCATCGGAACCTAGGCTCACTCCAGTATTCTGAGCAATCCATTCGCGTTTCTGCTCGCGGGTGAGAGGATTGGGTTTCTCTGTGAAGAACTTTTGCCATTCTCCCTCCTGCAGCACGTCCATGTAGTCGTCGCTGATGTAGATGTCGATGGTGTTGTCTCGGTCGGCACGCCGTATGCCAGGTACCCAGGGCAGGGTCATTACCTGCGGATGCTGGCGCAACCACCAGATATCTGCCTTACTTCCAGCCAAACGTGTGCAGTGGATGCGACTCTGCTGTCCAGCACCGATGCCGATAGCTTGTCCATCTTTCACGTAGCAGACGCTGTTGCTCTGCGTGTACTTGAGAGTGATGAGAGCTATCATCAGGTCGCGTAGGGCTTCCTGTGGGAGATGCTTATTCTGCGTGGGAATGTTCTGGAACAGAGCAGGGTCGGAGAGACAGACCTCGTTGCGTCCTTGCTCGAAGGTGATGCCATAGCATTGCTTGCGCTCGATGGGGGCGGGACGGTAAGTGGGATCCATCTGGATGACGTTGTAGGTACCCTTACGTTTCTCACGTAGAATTTCCAGTGCCTCGTCGGTATAGCCAGGAGCGATAACGCCGTCGCTCACCTCGCGTTTAATGATGAGGGCAGTGGCGAGGTCACATGTATCGCTCAGTGCGATGAAATCACCGTAGGAACTCATGCGGTCGGCTCCGCGGGCACGTGCGTATGCACAAGCAATAGGAGAAAGGGGTACAGGGATATCGTCGACGAAGTAAATATGGCTAAGCGTTTCATTGAGTGGAAGTCCCACAGCAGCTCCTGCAGGTGACACGTGTTTGAACGATGCGGCGGCGGGCAGGCCCGTAGCAGCCTTCAGTTCAGCAACGAGCTGCCAACTGTTCAGGGCGTCGAGAAAGTTGATATAACCTGGTCGTCCGTTCAGGACAGTGATGGGGAGTTCGCCCTCTTCCATGAAAATGCGTGAGGGCTTCTGATTCGGGTTGCACCCGTACTTTAACTGTAGTTCTTTCATACTTTATATTATTTACTTGTTTTTGTCATCGTAATATTTAAAGTTACTTCCAGATTTTTTTGATAAAATCACGGTCAAAAAGATGGCAGGATATAGTCCTCTCTCGCACCAGAATCCAGAGAATTGTGCAGCAGGCTGCTGTTCAATAGCCATACTGAGAGCTGTCAAAACAAGCCTGTCTTCTATAGTTAATTCATCCATTTTCAAGACGTTAAGATGAGCCTTAAGTGTCTCGTCCAGCCTAAGCATCACGGTAAACTCCTTGCTTCGATAATCATCTGGAAGAAAGGATAGATCAAGGTGCTGGCTTACGTTTTTGCTGAACAAGTAAAGTGCTTTCTCACTCTTCAGCAGGGGACTTATATTTTTGGACAGGTATCGTCCGTTTCCCATCATGGTTTCTAAATGGTAGATGGTGAATTCCAACTCTCCTCCATCTTTCCATCGGGACGAAAAAGCAGGAGTTTCCTCGTCGGCAGGACAATACTGCCCGTTTATTAGGGTTGCCAGGCATAATCGCTTAGAAATAAATTGGTTGCCGTAAAGAAAAGGAGATTCCATAAATTTAATCTCGCCACTGAACCATTTTGCAGGTATAAGTATAGTGGAATCCTTTAATGTAATGTACCCATATTTCTTTCGTAGCTTCTTTTTCAGAAGTTCGTATTTCTTGGAATGTGAAAGCCGTGGTTCAATCCAATATAACGTGTGAACCTCGTGCCCGGTCTTGTTGTCTGTCTCGTTAAGGTAGGCGAATGTGGAAACCGGCAAAGAAATGTCATCCGCCTTGTGCAAAGATGAGTTGCCGAGTAGATAAAATTTTGGTTCTTTCCAATCTTTTCTTGATGAATCTTTGGTGGACCAGTATAATATATCTAAACTGTCCAGCGTTTTGGTTGATTCTTTTTTTATATATTGAGTAATGAAACCTTCTTTCAGTTCATCGTAGGAGAACTTGGTAGTCTGTCCCCATGTGATGAAGGGAAAAAGAATACAGATAAATGTTGTGAGGGCTTTCATGTAGATGCATGAGGGCTTCTGATTCGGGTTGCACTCATACTTTAACTGTAGTTCCTTCATACTGTTTTTATCTTGTTTCTTTATTTTTTCTGCAAAATTACGAATAAGCAAGGGATAAGCCAAATAAAACCTGCACAAAGTTCATTAACAATCTTAAAACGACGAGTCGATGGCTCCAGACATCAGAGTATCATATTGCTCCATAATAAAAACTCCGCAGCAATTATTATCGGACAACAAAAAAAGTAAGACTCCATTTGAAGCCTTACTTTATAGAGGAAAAAGAGTAATAGCACCTTATCTTGATGGAGTGAATAAAATCGCTCCATGAATGGTGTCTATCTTCGTGGCGAATAAGCAGGCTGGTTGGTTGGCGTGTCATGCGTGTTGTCCATTTCGGCACCACTGGTATCGTCGTAGGCAACTTGACGCACGGTGAGTACTAACGTGTCGCGCCCAGCATAGAAAGTGATGTCCTGCTGGCGTGCTTCGAACTGCAAGTTCTCACTTGCTGTAAGCTGTACGCTGGGTGTTCCTGAGGTATAAGCCTGCCGGATGATAGTAAGCCATGAGTCTGGCGGGGAGAATCTATCAATGGCCTTAGTAAGTCCCTGTAAAGCGACTACAGTCTCGGATGCCTTTGCAGGCATGTTGCACGTCTGCGTGAGGAATTTGCCCTTCTCAGTGGGCGTAGGGGGTGTTGGTGTGGGCTCAGGCTCATCACCGCCTCCGCAAGATATCATGGTAAGGGCCATGATGGTCAGGAAGATATATTTCATTGTTTTCATTTTATTCATGTCTTCTTATTTAATGAAAATTTTCTTGTTGTTGCGTATGTAGAGACCCTTCTTTGGGGTGTTGCTGACAGGTCTTCCCTGCATGTCATAGAGCTGGACTTCCATGTCCTCGCCATCTTCCACAGGGATGTCTATGCCTGTTCCATCACCGCCGATGAGATAGCCTCTAGTGGCCCTTGTCTTGGGCACGGCCAGCCATGCGCGGTGAGCATCAATGTGGAATGCAGCCCCATAGGGAGCCCCCCAGAACCATCCAAACAGGTTCTGCAGCGGCGTATCTGACGGTCCGTACGCCAACTTGTAGAAAAGGCAATCTTCCTGAGCCGTGGTCATAGTGGCTGCATCGCTACCATGCAGTAGGTTGCTTCCGTTGTAAGAAGCGTCATCCTCCGTAGCCGTTAGGGTGTATGTGTTGGTCTTCTTCTCACGTGCCGAGAGGTAAACGGGCACACCCTTGGGAATGATGTTTCCGTTGATGGCCTGCGACTTCAAGGTGCTTCCTGCCTCGGTCACAACGTATGCCGAGAGTCCGCTTGGCAGCTTGTAGTTGTCTTGCGAGTCGTAGAAGGTGGCATAGCCTTCAGCCGACACATTGACATCTGTGGTCTTCTCGTTCGACCCTGGAGCTTCGCCCGAGGTGGTGATTTCCATCTCGGTCTTCAGATCCTTAGGCTCGTTCCATCCCACATTGTCTGTGGCAGTAGCGCAGAGGGCGTAGTGTGTGCCTGGCTCGCAGGGAACAGTCACCTGGGTTGTGGTGACGTTCGAGACAAGGAGCTCTGCTTGCTCGCCTCCGTTCTTGAAGGCATAGATGGTGTAATGGCTGATGCCCGACGTGGCGTCGCTGCCCTGTATGGTTATTATCAGATTGCCGTCACTCTCCTTGACGCCGGTTACCTTTGAGGTGGGATAGTCTTTGTCGAAAGTATTCACGTAGGTGTTCGTCACTATCGGTTCGTTGGCATCGAAGACGATGGTGGCTTTGTTGCTGACGGTTGAGCCGTTAGCGGGGTTTTTCTTATGCTCAATGCTGAACGATACGAAGCCCTCGCCCACGCCGTTGTCGTTGTTGGGCAGGAGGAAGCCGTTCATGATGTCTTCCAGTTCATTGCCGTTCTTCTCAAGTGAGGCAAATGCCCAGTTGGCGATGCCCGTCTCCGGATTGAACTGACCACTTACGCGCACGATGATGTCGTGGCCGTTCACCTTATACTGGACGTTGCGCGTGAACTCCTTAACGTAGCTTCCGCCCACGATGAGGGCCGTGTCTGCCCAGCCATACGAGGTGAAGCTGAAGGTCTCGGCGTCGTACTTAGAAAGGTCGAGCGTGTCGGTGACGAATACCTCGTTGGCGGGAGCGGTGGCACTAGCCTTGTTCTCGAAGGTAATGGTGTAGGCCATATCGTGAATAGGCTTGATGTAGTGGCGCTGGTCGTCGTAGCCCCACGGTCCTATCATCTCGTTGGGATCGTAGGAATAGACTAGCAGATTGTCCTTCCAGTTGGGGTCACCCCTGAGGCAGGCATCGTAGGCCGCCTTGTTGCTCACAAGGTCCCAGATGAGCTTGGCCATTGCCAAACCTCCCTTGACCAGAAGTGAGGGCGGGAAGAGGTCGCTACCGCAGGCAAAGGCGGAAGTGATGAAGTTGGTGCCGAAGTTGCTCCAGCTCTTGTCTTTACCCCATATTTTCTGGGTAACGGTCTTGACAACGTTGTAGGCACATCCTACCACAGGAACCACGGTTAGGCCAGTCTCTAAGAAGCTCATGCCGAGCATGGTCATGGCGCACTCAGCCTTCCTTCTTGCCATGTTGATACCATCGACATATGAGGAGACTTCATCTTTGGCACGTCTGGCGGCAACCTTAGCCTCTTCGTCGTCAGTCCACGGTCCCCAAGGCTCGCTCATCATGTAGCGTATCCTGATGTTGCTGTCCAAGCCGCTGGCCGTATTGCCCTTGATGCGGAAGAACCGCTGGTTGGTGCTGTTGGGTGCGATGTAGGGGATGAAGAAGGAGTAGATGCGCACGCTGTCGCCCGTCTGCTCGTCGTAGGCCATGAGATACTCGCCCAGCTGCTTGGCCATCTTCAGTTCCTCTTCGCCGAAAGCATCGCTATAGAGGTCGTATTCGAACTCAAACTGCACGTCGATGGTACCCTTTCGGTCGGGGATGGCTATGAAGATGGGGGTGTTGTAGGCCGGCACATTCGACCTGTTGCCATAGTCGATAGAAAAGCGCTGGTACTTGTTGAATAGCTGTTTGGCTGGTCCGCCAATCTGCATCCACACGTCGGGATCCTCATACTGTTCTACGGTGAAGGCCTGAGGCAAGGTGTCGTTGCCTACGATGACGTCGTACTTGCCCGTCGGCGCTCCCCACAGGTTGAAGTTGGCAGGAGCCAGGTCGTTGAAGCTGTGTGCCTTCGACGAGTCGTAGCCGTATTCCACTTCCCATGTGCCCTCAATCTCGGTCGTACCTTGTTTGAGGGCCACACGGGGCTTCTTCGAATAGGTGAGTGTGTAGCCGCCCTGAATGCGCAGCTTCACATCGGGTACATTTCCTGATGATTCCGGACTTACCTTGCTCAGACCGCCCACGATGATGCTCTGCGAGGTGCCGACGTAGGCGTTGGTGGTCTTGCCGTCGCCCTTTGCCACCATCCAGTAAGTGTACAGGCCGGGATGGCCGCTTACGTCCTGTTTGTCGTGGCGCTGCTTGCTGGTGCTGTATTTGTCGAGGCGCTCCAGGTTCCAGGGGTCGGGCTTAATCCACTGGTATGCCTCGCCGTCCTGTGTCATGTCGGTCATGTATATGGTCTGCCCCATGAGGTCCTTGGTCAGGCTGAACTCGGGATGTGGCGGACGTATGCCGTCGTGGGCCTTCAGGTAATTCTCCAACAGCGGGGCGGGGTCGTTGTGGTACTGGCTCTGGTCCTGCAGCGAACCGTCGAAGGTGAGAAGCAGGCGGCAGTCCTTGTCCTTGGCGTCGGGCAGGTTGTAGATGTGCTGCCTGATCTCCTCTTCCGTGAGGGCGCGGCTAAAGACGGCGAAGTTGTCGACGTAGGTTTGATTCACATAATAGTCGCTGGCATCGCTGGGGCCGATGACGATGGGGTTGTTGCCCATAATGATGGTGCCTTTCTCGGTGCCGGTGTTTATGAGCATGCCGTCAACGTAGAGCCGGATGTTGTCCTTCTCCACATGGGAATCGTAGGTCAGGGCCACGTGGTGCCACATGCCTGTCTCCGTGGTGCGGTAGCGCCAGCGGTCCGACAATTCCTTGCCCACGCCGTTCACGGACAACTCGGTGCTGACGCCGCCGTAGAAGGTATAACCTTGGTTGCCATCCTGATGTACCTTAATATACCATCCGCCGTTATAAGGGGAGCCGTTGTGATTACCGTTGTAATGGCTGAGGGCAGCGATGTCGAGTGATCCGCTGCTTCGTTTGTCGATGCGCACCCAGCATTCCACGGTCATGGCCTCGCGCGTCTCCATGATGCTGGGCGTCATGGGGATGGTGACCTTGTTGAGCGGAGTATTTAAGATGCGGTTCTCGGGAACGGATATGTCGAGGGCCATCTCCTGTCCTGAGGTGGCAGGGGCCGGGTCGTTGCGCCGATAGACGATGCTCCAGAAGTAGGGGTCGAAGGCCTTGTAGGGGGCCGAGTAGTTCATCACCCAATGCTCGGTGCCCTCGCTGTCGAGGCGGACGGTGAGGGAGTGGTTGTTGCGGTCCTTGCTGTCCCACGACTCATAGCCGACGGCAAAGTTGCGGTGGACGGTGCGGAAGCCGTCCTTCGACTCCACCAGCAGGCCGCGGCAAGTCGTCAGATAGACGTGCTGGCCCGTGGGGTCGTCGGGGGCGAGGTAGAGGTCGAAGAAGTTGGCGAAACCTGAGTATTGCGAATTCCAGAAGCAGCGCGGCTGCGTCTCCCAGGTCTGGCCGCCGTCGTGAGAGTGGTACATCCGGGGGCCGTTGGGCGTCGACAGCACGTAGATGTTCTGGCCCTTGGCGGCTATGGCACAATACGTATCCTTTGACTCGGGCAGGTACATGGCCTTGGTCCACGTCTTGCCGAAGTCGGTGGAGCGGCGGAAGATGGTATGGTTGCGGTCGTTGGTGGGATGAGGATCCCCCTGGTCCTCGGCACAGCCCTGGAAGATGACGTTGATGACGTCGCCCTCCAGGGTCATCTGGGCGTGATAGTTGAAGGAGGCGCCGTTGAACCCCTTCATATAGGTCAGTTGGCACCACGAGGTATCTTCCCTGACCAGGGGCGCCACGTTCTGCGTGGTGATGGTTTCGCCGCCGTCGCTGGAGGTCGATATATAGACGTTGCCCCAATGCATGTTGTAGTACCAGTACATGTCGTTGCCCAGTACGGCCCATTGGCGGCCTGATACCTGCAGGTCAACAAGTTCCTGCGTGGTATCTATAGTCTTGTCGGTGAATGTGGTGCCGCCGTCGAAGGAGGTGAGCATGCGGGTCTTGTAATTTGTACCATTGTAGCGACTGCCTTGGAAGGCGATGACCAGCGTCTGCCCGTCGGCTTCAACATGGGGTCGTCCATACCAGTAGTGGCCGTCGCCCTCGCTTCCGTCCGCTATCTTGCGCATCTGGAAAGTCTTTCCGCTGTCGTGTGAATAGGTGTAGTAAACCTCGGCGTTCTCGTTATTCTCGGCGGAAAGCACGGTGACAAAGTGGACGTTCTGCCCTTCCACCTCCATCCACTTGGAGTTGGAGCCGAAATTACCGCCCACATAGTTGATGTCGCCCATCTTCATTGTTTTCGACTTGACGATGGCACGGGGCTCTTCCCACGTGCGGCCGGCATCGGTGGAGCGCCGGTACCAAAGGCAGTAATCGCCATCGGCGTTGGGCTTCCAGTCAGTCCAGGCCACGTGTACGGTCTGGCCGGAGACCTGCACGTCCATGGGCAACTGAGTCTTGGTGTAATACGTGATGTCGGTCGTGCCCAGCGACAGGTTCTTCCACCCGCCCCAGTTGGAGGGCACATACTTGGTCTGGTCATCAGCATTCTGGGCTATCGTTGAAAACGATGCGACTGCTAATATCAGAATCAACAAAAATTTCTTCTTCATAAGTTTTTTTAGAGGCTAAAGTTGATGGGGACAAAGTTATAAAAAATAATAGATAGAAGATGGATTTCTTTAGTTTTTTTTACGGATGTAACGACTTTATGTCTTGAGTCAAAAAATGCGACGTGTTGAGATGGGGAAGACAACACGTTGAAACCGCAAAGACAACACGTTGAAATCTGTAAGTTGACACTTAGTACAGATGCTCACCCTTTTTCATTTCCTCGCGAGTGATGGGTTGTCGATCGATGGCACGCCAACAATAGAAGATATAAGCCAGCACAAAGGGGATGAGGAGTGAGACGAAAAACATAACTTGCAAAGTGGCTATACTGGCGCTCGTATTGGAAAGATGTAGGGAACTGCATGGGTCGCTCAATGAAGGATAGTAGCATGTGTCGTTCCATCCGGCAAGGAGGAACAAGGCTGTAACGGTAAGTACCGTGCCGGTACCACTCAACCAGATGCCTCGACGATAGGTCTTGGATAGGATGGTTCGTATGGTACCCACAAGGACGAGTGCTACGCCAATAAAGAAAATGACTAGTACGGAGGGTTGTTCCAAAAGGTTATGAAGGTATTTCAAGGGTTCCTCGATAACTTTGTTTTGCTGATTCACGGCAAAGCCATTCATGGTGAGCAGGCGTCCCAAGAAAGCAAGGAAACAAAGGAGAAATAGTGCCGTTTCGCCCAGCAGACGTACTGAGGCGCGTGACTCGAGCACATCATCTCGTACATTGTTTATGAAGTATTGTAGAGCCAGCACGCGAGAAAGAAAGAAAACAGCCAATCCCAGCACCAGGTTCCAAGGATTGGTCAGAGCCTCAAGCCCATGCCAACTATTGCCCCAATGTGATACGATGGGATTGCTAATGTCACTCAAGCGCAGGTGATCTACGACAAAGTCTGATCCTGTGAAGAAGGTGGCTACAGCTACGCCCAATAGGAAGGGCCCCATGAAACCGTTCAGTTGCAGCAAGAGACGGTAGCCACGCCGTCCTAATACGTTACCTACGTGCGACTGGAATTCGTAGCTGACGGCCTGCAGGACGAAACTCAGCAGGATGAGCATCCATAGCCAGTAGGCCCCACCAAAGCTGGTACTGTAGAAAAGAGGGAATGAGGCGAAGAAAGCTCCACCAAAGGTGACGAGAGTGGTAAAAGTGAACTCCCACTTGCGGCCAGTAGAGTTTATCAGCATACGTCTGGAGGCTTCATCATGACCTAAGGAATGATAGAGTGAGTTGCCACCCTGTACGAAGAGTAGGAATACAAGAAGGCCCCCCAGGAGGGAGATAAGGAACCACCAATATTGTTGTAGGAAATCTAGGCTAATCATTGTTTTTATGCTTTGGAGTTACTGGATTATGTGTTTGGGGATGTTGTCTCGTCTATTTGCGGTCCTTTCTTTACCACGTTGAAGAGGATGCGCAATTCAGCCACGAGCAATAGTGTAAAGATAACAAGGAAAATGAAGAATGTGACCCTGACGGACGAGGATTGCAGGGCAGAAACTGCGGCGTTGATAGGCAACAGGTCTTGAATGGCCCAAGGCTGGCGTCCTACTTCGGCACATATCCATCCTGCCTGAGAGCAGATATAGACAAGTGGAATGCACCATACAGCTACATGCAGCAATAGGGGCCATCGGGTAAGTTGCTTGCGATATTGCAGGAAAACCAGCAGACAGAAGATCAGACAGAAAAGTGAGCCTAACCCCACCATGATACGAAATGACCAAAAGAGTAGGCCAACAGGAGGTATCAGATCCTGTTTGTCCCGTATATGGCCATAGCCAAAGTAAGGGAGATTCTCCTGCAACCTTGTTCGCAAATCCTCAATCTTTTCTGTTTCTCCTTTGTTTTTTGCGGAGCGGTACAGGGTGAGTGCCTCCAGCGCGATGGTGCCACGACTCATTTTCTCTTCAGCAGAAAGAGCCATCGTACTGTCTGGCAGTTTGTAGCCTCCATTCAGAATGTCGTTAATGCCAGGCACGAAACCTGTCCATTGGTGAGTGGCCAATATGGTCAGCATATTGGGGATTTTCATGTCGCCCACAATGGTGAGAGGTGCATGCTCGCTACCATCCTCGAGTCCTTCGAAAGCAGCTAACTTCATGGGCTGAGTGCGACCAACGATAACTCCAGACGTGTCACCTGTCAGCATCACCAGCCCACAAGCTACCAGCCCAAAGATGCTTCCCACTAACATGCTACTGCGAGCAAATCGTTCTTCGCGTCGACGCAAAAGATACCAGGCACTGATGCCTACTACAACCACTGCACCCGTAAGCCATCCACTCATCACAGTGTGGAAGAACTTCGTGATAGCCATTGGAGAGAATGCCACAGTGAAGAATGAACTAAGAGAGGTCATTTCATTCCTGACAGTATCTGGGTTGAAAGTCATGCCCACAGGATATTGCATCCAAGCATTAGCCACCAGAATCCACCAGGCAGAGATTGTGGCACCAAGGGTGGTGAGCCAAGTGGAAGCCAGATGGAAGCGCCGGCTTACCTTCTCCCAGCCAAAATACATCACTGCAATGAATGTGCTCTCCATGAAAAATGCTATGATACCTTCAATAGCCAAGGGCGCTCCGAAAATATCACCCACAAGCCACGAATAGTTGCTCCAGTTGGTGCCGAACTCAAACTCGAGGATGAGGCCCGTGGCCACACCTACGGCGAAGTTTACACCAAAAAACTTCATCCAGAACTGTGTCAAGCGTTTCCAATATTCATCGCCGCGCACGACGTAGATTGTTTCCATGATGCCCATGATGACACCTAATCCAAGTGTTAGTGGGACGAAGAGCCAGTGGTACATCGCTGTCAGGGCGAATTGTGCCCGTGACCAATCAATAAGTGAAGGATCCATTGTGCTGAATAGTTTATGTGATTTGTGAATTGTGCTTTGGGGGATTAGTGTTTGATAAATTATTTATCTAGAGGAATTCCTAATCTTTGTGCCACATGTTGTTGCTTTTCTTCTATGGTCATACCCTGCATTGCTGGGCGGAAAAAGAAGAGTCGAAGAATAACGAATATCACAAAGAGTTTCAGTAGAACCAGGACCCACAAAGTTCGTCCCAGTGTCATCCGGCGGAATCCTTCCACGTAGAAGCGGAAGATGGCATTCAGAATATTCATAACTCCCCTTAGGTTTGTGTTTTTGTTTTCAATTGTTCCCTAAAGGCGATGTGGTAGTGACCTGAAGGGGGGATCAGTTTGTGGAGCTGGAGGGGATTGAACCCTCGTCCAAACAGGGACACATCATGCTTTCTACACGCTTATCCTAGACTGGGTTTTCGTGCGCTGACAAGACCTAGGCCACCTATCAGTGCCTTATCCTCTAGATATTTCATCCAGAACGCGAGGCCATTCTCGACTATCTCCGATTTAGCTGTGCCACCTGATCTGGACGCTTCGGAGCAACAGCTCCAGGGTGGCATCTCGTCTCAGCACCTGGTGCCGAGATTAAGCCATTAATCTACTATACTTCGATCAGGCAGCGAGAGCGTAATTGTTTTCGCCAGATAAATTTTTGGTAATCATTGATTTAAGAGAGCGGTCACCAACTCTCTGCGTGCTTACATAACACATCATCCTGCTGTCAAATCCATGTCAGCCCCATGAGTGCCTTGTCGCAATTTTGTTGGCAAAAATAAAAATAATTTCTCAAACCAGCAAACATTTCTTCTTTTTTTAGTGTTTCCATTGATTTATTAGGTTAATAAAAAGTGTTTTCTTTGTGTGCCGAAAAAAAAGTCTGTTACTTTGCAATAATTTTGCGGTTATCGAGTTATATAAATAGAATTTGATTGAAAAACTTGATACCCCAAACGATAAAATGATTAGAGAAATAACTATCGATATGGTGATTAGTGATGGTATGAGTATTACTGAGCGTGCTATGAAGCGCGTCTTTGATTTTACTGTATCATTGATTGGACTCATATTGCTATCTCCCGCTTTTCTGGTTGCTTACATCATGCTGAAGCGTCAACACGATGGTCCAGTGCTTTTCCGACAGGAGCGCATCGGCTATCATGGCCAGCCTTTTTACATTCTTAAGTTTCGTACGATGCGTATGGATAGTGAATCAGAGGGTGTCCCTCAGTTAGCTTGCAAGTCAGACGATCGGTTGACGCCAGTTGGTAAATTTCTGCGTGAGCATCATTTGGATGAGTTGCCCCAATTGTGGAATGTGTTGGTGGGCGATATGTCTTTTGTGGGTCCCCGTCCTGAGCGTAAGTATTTCATTGATAAGATAATGGCTGTTAATCCAGATTATGAGTATATCTATCTGATGCGGCCAGGATTGACTTCAATGGCCACTATCTACAATGGATATACCGATACGATGGAAAAGATGCTCATCCGATTGCAGATGGATTTGGAATATTTGAAGAAACGATCATTTTGGATGGATGTGAAGATTATCTTTACTACCGTTTGTTACATTGTCTATGGCAAGAAATTCTGATATGATACGAAAAATCTTTCTTACGTTGGCATTCTCTTTGAGTGCCTTTTGTGCTTTTGCCCAATCCATGACTGACGATGCTGTCATTCAGTTTGTGCAATCAGAGATGGAGAAGGGCACAAACCAGCAAGCGATAGTTTCAAAACTCCTTCAGAAAGGAGTTACGCCTGAGCAATTGCGTCGTATCCGCAAAAAATACGAGGCTCAACAGTCTCAGTTGGGGGCAGTTGATTTACTTGGTCAAGATAAGGTCAAATCCAGTACCAATCGTTTGCGTACCAATAAAGAGAAAGTTCAGGATCAACTTCAGCAACAGAATGGTTACATGGTGCGTTCAAAACGTGAGGAAATAGAGAACCGATACAAGACCCGTATTCAACGTGAGGAGGAACTTAATGGTGAGGTAGGATTTTTGGATATCGATTCGTTGGTTTATTACCAGAATCTTTTCAAGGATGAGAGCGAGGTTTTTGGCCGCAATATCTTCAACAATCAGTTTCTGACATTCGAACCCAATCAGAACATGGCCACGCCTTCCAATTATCGTTTGGGAGCCGGAGATAATGTGATCATTGACGTGTGGGGTGCAAGTCAGGAAACATTTGAGGGAGTCATCAGCCCCGATGGCTATATCGTCGTAGATGGCGTAGGTCCCGTCAAACTGGCTGGACTTACTGTGCAGAAGGCCAAAGAAGTTATCAGAGCCAAACTGGGGCAATTCTACTCTGACTGCCATTTCAATCTTTCGGTGGGTGAGACCCGTACCATTATTGTTCAGGTGATGGGTGAGGTCAATGTTCCTGGAACCTATACGTTGAGCAGTCTTAGTTCTGCATTCAATGCCCTTTATGCGGCAGGTGGTATCAATGATATCGGTACATTGCGTGATATTAAAGTCTATCGTGCGGGTAAAGTTATTGCCACTATCGATGTCTACGATTATCTACTCAATGGCAATACAGCTGGCGATATCCGCCTTACAGACAATGATGTAGTGGTTGTAGGACCATATGACTGTCTTGTCAATATACGAGGTAAGGTGAAACGGCCTATGTTCTATGAGATGAAGTCCAACGAGAGTGTCAAACAAGTCCTAACCTATGCAGGCGGATTTACAGGTGATGCTTATACAGGTAATGTTCGTTTGACTCGAAAGAAAGGTGCAGAGTACAGCATCCATACCATCGATGAATTCAAGATGAATGGATTCAATGTGGCTGATGGAGACTCTATTTATGTGGATAGTGTCATACCACGTTTCAGTAATATGGTAGAGGTTCGCGGAGCAGTCATGCATCCTGGTCAATTCCAACTCGAGGGTGATATTCAGAGCGTAAAAGGATTACTTCAGGCTGCAGACGGTTTACGAGAAGATGCCTTCACTAGTCGTGCCGTTATGCATCGGCAGAAGGAAGATCTCACTCTCGAGATGATTTCTTTAGATTTGGAAGGTATCATGGATGGTACAGCAGCAGATGTTCCTTTGAAGAAGAACGATGTCCTTTTTGTTCCCAGTAAGATAGACATGAATGGAGAGCAAACACTGAAGATTAGTGGTGAGGTTATGTATCCTGGAACTTATCAGTATGCAGAGAACACTTCTATCGAGGATCTTATTCTTCAGGCAGGTGGCCTTACTGATGCGGCTTCTATGGCCAAGGTGGATGTGTTCAGACGTGTTCGTAATGACAAAGCTACAGAGAATGAGGAAATAACAGCTGAGACTTTCACCTTCTCCCTCAATGATGGACTGAAATCTGAAGACAAAAATTTCAAATTGAATCCTTATGACGAGGTGGTTGTCCGTAGGAGTCCTGGTTACAGCGAACAGCAAAGTGTCACTGTTCTGGGGTGTGTCAATTTCGAAGGTGAGTATGCGCTAACCAGTCAGAGCTATCGTCTAAGTGACCTAGTGAAAGCTGCAGGTGGACTTTCCTCTCTTGCGTATGCTAAGGGTGCCCGCCTGACTCGACGACTCACTGAAGAAGAGCGCAACCAGCGTGAGAGTTCTCTCCGTATGGCTCAGATTCAGATGTACGAGGAGGCTATGGAGTCAGAAAAGACTTATAACATGGCTCAAGCGGACTCTTTGTTGACCCTGAAAATGGATTTGGGTTATACCTATCCAGTTGCTGTCAATCTTGACAAGGCACTCGAGAATCCTGGTTGTCAGGAAGATATTGTATTACGCGAAGGGGATCGTTTGACAGTTCCCCAATATAGCAATACCGTGAAAATTACCGGTGAGGTTAGTTATCCCATCAGTATGAACTATAAGAAAGGTGAGAGTTTGAAATATTATATCAAACGTGCTGGTGGTTATGGGAATCGTGCCAAGAAGAAGGGTGTCTATGTTATTAACATGAATGGTTCAGTAGAGGAAATCAATCATCGCAGTACCAAGGCTATCCAGCCAGGTAGTGAGATTGTTGTGCCCACTAAAACCCAGAACAAACGTATGAGTACGGCTGAGATTATGGCCATTACTTCAGGTGGTGCTTCTTTGGCAAGTGTTATCGTAGCCCTTATGAGTATTATTAAGTAGAAGGGGTGAACTTATGGAAGAGCAAAAGAAAGAAGAGTTCGTTATTGATTTAAGAGAACTTGCTCGAACTATATGGGGAAAGAAGAAAATGTTCTTCAAAGTCTTGCCGGTTGTATTCATACTATCATGTATTTGGATATTTCCTAAACCTCGATATTACAGGAGTGAAGTGAGTTTAGCACCAGAGATGTCCAATAGCGCCTCAATGGGATCTCTGGGAAGTATTGCTTCTTCTTTAGGTTTTGACATAGGCGAGATGGGGACGGATGATGCTATATATCCCTTGTTGTATCCTGATTTGTTTGCTTCTAGCAACTTTGTGGTTGGATTGTTCGACATTCATGTTGTATCTTCGGATAATGAAGTGGATACCGACTATTATACATATATGTCTAAAATGCAAAAAATATGTATCTGGGATTATCCTAAGAGGTGGTTTCGTAAATTAAAGAAGAGTATTTTTCCGAAAAAGAAAGTATTTTCGCTTGGCAAAGGAAGTGACCTCAATGCTTTTTCGCTCACGGAGGAGCAGTATGGAATTGTTGAAAAAGTGAAGAAAAAGATACTTTGCAACGTGGATAAGAAGACAATGGTCATAACGATAAATGTAACAGATCAGGATCCTTTGATTGCTGCCACAATGGCTGATAGTGTACGTGTTCGACTACAAAATTATATTACTGACTATCGTACTAATAAAGCTCGCATTGATGAAATGCATTATCAGGAGATGGCAGATAAGTCTCTAGAGGAATATCAAAAATCATGTGCCAAATATGCGAGATATGCAGATAGCCATAAAAACAGTTTGTTGCAATCCGTAAATACTGAGATTAGTGCGTTAGAGAATGAGATGCAACAAAATTATACAGTTTATTCTGCATATATGACTCAATTGCAGGCTGCAAGAGCTCGTGTTCAGGAACGTACTCCTGCATTTACTATTATTCAGGCTGCCTTTGTGCCAGTAAAACCTGCTGGTCCGAAGCGTCTTGTTTTTGTCTTGGGAATGTGTTTCTTAGCATGTGTTGTTGTGTCTTTATACATAGTTAAGGATCAGTTGCTTCCTAAATGGTAGCTTGTAATCTGTTTGATAGGTGAACTCAGCTCAACGAATCATAGTAAATTCACTTGCCCAGCAGATAAGGTCGGTACTGAATGTTTGTCTTTCATTATATTCCACACGAATTGTGCTGGAGGCTCTGGGACAAAATGACTATGGGATATATTCGTTGATTGGCGGAGTTGTGGCAATGCTCTCTTTCTTGACAAATGCTATGGTGGTGACTACTCAGCGCCAACTGTCATTTTATCACGGTAAAGGCCTATGGAAGGAAGTTCATTGTATGTTCTCAAACAGTCTTTTCCTCCACTTCGTTATTGGTGTAACATTGGCAGTGGTATTGTCTACTGCAAGTCCATTTTTTTTCAACGGTTTTCTAAACATAGATGCATCGCGGACAGAAACGGCTAAGATAGTATACCTTCTGGTTGTTGTGTCTTTGTTTGTCACATTTCTTACAGCCCCCTTTCGTGCTTTGTTCATTGCGCGCGAAAATATAGTTTATATATCTATTATTGATGTTGTTGATGGTGTCATCAAACTGATAGCTGCCATTTGGTTATTGCACTGCCCTTTTGACCGTCTCATTGCTTATGCTTGTATCGTCGTTGGTATCACGACATTTAATTTTGCAGCCCTAGCATCATGGGCACAAATCAATTTCGAGGAAAGTACCCTGTTCCCCAGAAGAAAAGACATCAATCGTCAGTCACTGCGTGAGCTGACAGGTTTTGCTGGATGGACAGTTTATAGTCAACTCTGTGTTATAGGACGTACTCAAGGCGTAGCCATCGTGTTGAATCGTTTTTATGGTACTATTATTAATGCAGCCTATGGTATCGCCCAACATGTGTTTGGCTCTATTCAGTTTATAGCAGTATCGGTAACCAACGCTATGGCTCCTCAGATTATGAAAGCAGAGGGAAGTGGTGACCGAAAACGTATGCTTCATCTGTCTGAACTTTTGAGCAAATATGCTGTTTTGTTATTGTCCACAGTGACAATACCATTGGTCTTTGAGATGCCTGCAGTATTGAAGTTGTGGCTGGGCAATGTGCCAGATAATACAGTTCTCTTGTGCCGTTTCATCCTTTTAACTGCATTATGCGACCAGATTACTATCGGTCTTGGAACTGCCAATCAGGCCATTGGACGCATAAGGAACTATTCCATTATTGTAAACACTATTAAAGTGTTGACCCTCCCAGCGTTTTGGATATGTATATATTTAGGTTACTCTTTAATCATAGCCATGTATATTTACTTATGCTTTGAATTACTTTGTGCCATGATACGGCTGCCATTCCTCAAGTATACGGCAGGACTCTCCATACACCATTTTTTCAATCATGTTTTTGCAAAGGTGGCAGTACCTTTGATGGCCATATCTGCTGCCAGTTGGATCGTTACCAGCTATGTCCAGGTTCCGTTCCGATTCTTGATTACAGGGACGGTTGCATTAGTTGCAGCAATAGTTTCAGTTTGGTTTTTTTCCATGGAATATGTGGAACGCAAAACTATGAAAAAAATGGTAAAAAAGATACAGAAAATGTAATTGTGTTTTATTGGATGGTAATTACTAACAATTCAACATATAAACAGTTGCGCCATGTGTTGCGTCCGATTAGAACAGCTTACGAGTTGCTCTTGGGCAAGTTGTCTCCAAGACGGTTGGCTGCAATGCATTATAAACGGATATACGGTGTTGATATTAATTGGAGTAACCCTAAAAACATTGATGAGAAAATAAATTGGTTGAAGTTCTACTCCGACACGTCCCGCTGGACACTGTTGGCCGATAAATATCGAGTTCGGCAGTATGTTAAGGAATGTGGACTTGGTGATACACTCGTTAAGCTTTATGGCATGTGGGAACGTGCCGCAGAAATAGACTGGGAAGCTCTGCCCAACCAATTCGTGATGAAGACTAACCATGGTAGTGGTGACGTTTTGATTTGTCGCGACAAGCAATCAATAGATTATGTATATTGGACAAAGATATTCGATAAATGGTTGCACACTGACTTTGGAAGTCTGATGGGTGAACCTCACTACAAACATATTCCACCTTGTATCATTGCGGAGGAACTGCTTGACGTCAGCAAGCAACCCATCGCTTCGTCGTCATTGATAGATTACAAGATCTGGTCTTTCAACGGAAAGCCTTCCTATATTTGGTGCTGTATCAACCGAACCCCACAATCTGTTGAGGTCATTACTTATGACACCGAGTGGAATGTCCATCCAGAATTCTCTGTGGATACTCCACACTATATTTTGACCGACAAGAGAATACCTCGTCCCAAGTCTTTGGAAAGGATGCTTCAGGCTGCATCAATATTATCAAAAGGTCTTCCGCAGGTAAGGGTAGACTTCTATGAGGTTGACGGCAAAGCCTATTTTGGTGAGCTTACACTCACTTCATCGTCTGGTCTCAACTATTTTTATACAGAGGAATTCAGAAATCATTTAGGAGAGTATTGTCAGTTGCCTTTATGAAATTGAGATTGAGTTTTGATATTTTAGATCTGAAGTGGATACTATGGATATTGGTTCCCATCATGGTGTTTCATGCTTCATTGACACTGAATGTCTATGAGAGTATGATGCCTTTGTCCTATCTTTTACAGTTTCTTGATATCCTATTGTTTCTGTTCTCTTTTTATCTTTTTATTGCTCGCCCAATCTTAGGCCGTTTCGATTTCTTGATGGTTGGATACATTATCATGATGATAGGCATTACAGCAATAGCATCAACCGATTTGAAAAATATGATTTATACAGCTGTGGATGTTCTTTTCATGGTCGTATTGTTTAACTATTGTAAAGAAGGAAAAATGCCAATTCTTTTGAGGACGTTTTCTTTTTCTTTGTCAGTTTGTGTTTATATTAATTTTATAGTGTTGATATCGGATACTTCATGGATGATAGTAGACGACAAGAATCTTTTTGGATATATTCTTGGAGATAATTACAATCAAGTGGTCTCTCGTATTATTCCAGCTATGCTTTGCAGTATTTTGACTTCGAAGTATGGATTTTTGTGGAAGATCAATTGTTTTGCTACTTTCGTAACGGGTTTTTTAGGAGTTTTGTTTCTTGGTTCAATGACAGCGACCACAGGATTGATATTGTTTGTCTTATTCTGTGCAATACCCAGTATCTCTCTTAAACGGCTAGGAGTATGGGGAATGTTTATATTTTATGTTTTTTTTCAGATTGCCGTATGTTTTAATGGCACAAGTCTTCAGAATAATGATTTGGCAGTTTATATTATCGTTGATGTCTTAGGAAAAGACATTACCTTTACACATAGAACAGAATTATGGGATGCTGCATTACGTGTCTTCACAGAATCTCCTTTGTTTGGTAACGGTTATGTTGATAGAGATTGGTATCTGAGTAACATGAGTAGTTTGGCAATGGGACCTCATAACCTCATTTTTTATATTATGATATCTGGTGGCATTGTTCTTTTAGGAGTATTTCTTTGCTTGTTTGTAATGGCAATAACTAGATGTGTGAAGTCTACAGAGTCATCTCGTCGAAAAATGAATTTATTGTTTGGATTGGCTGTATTCTTGTTCATGCAGACGATGGAATATTATCCATTCTTTTTTAACTTCCTCCTTCTTAGTCTAGCATATTATTATGCGGAGTTTGATATAGATACAAACACACATTTTGCAATTTCCTCTGTAAGTAACCTAATTAAAGAAGATTATGGAAAAGCAGATACAATCGATTAAAACTGCAATAGTTGCGGTTACTTACAATCGCATGGATAGTTTGCAACGTCTTCTTACTTCGCTAGAGCAAGCGCATTATACGGAAGAAGTTTTTTTGATTATCAGTATTGACAAAAGTGATTCTGATGAGATTGCATGTTTTGCTAACCAGTATTGTTGGCCTTATGGAGAGAAGATTGTTCTCGCGCAATCTCGGAATTTGGGTCTTCGTAACCATATGCTATCTTTGGGCCAGCATTTCTCAAATTTCGATGCATTGATAGTTCTAGAAGATGATATTACTGTTTCTCCCGCATTTTATGATTATGTGAAGGCATGCACATCTCGGTATTCCGATGATGATCGTGTTGCAGGAATAAGTCTTTATGGGCATACCATTTGCAATCTGAATGGTCTTCCTTTTATTCCTGCAAAATCTGAATATGATGTTTATTTTATGCATTATGCTGCATCGTGGGGCGAGGTGTGGATGAAAAGGCAATGGCGTGCATTTTACGAATGGTATCAAAGCCATAGTGAAGAGTTTTCTTTGGATTATCTTCCATCCAGTATTAACCAATGGCCCAGAACATCTTGGCTAAAATATCACATACGCTATTGCATAGAAAATCAGAAGTATTTTGTCTACCCATATGCCAGCTATTCAACTAACAATAGTGATCCGGGAGTTCATTACCATTATTCTGACACTTTATTCCAATCTGTTTTACAAATAACTCCTCAATTTGAGTTTCGGTTGCCTTCTTTGGATGAATCAATCGTACGATATGACGGTTTCTTTGAACCAAAATTTTTAGCTGCATATCTATCCGTAGATGATAAGGAATTATGTGTCGATCTATATGGAATGAAGCATCCTTGTTTATATCGTCGTTATCTTTTATCTACCCAAAGTCACCCTTATCGAGTTGTCCGTTCCTTTGCATTGGAATTGCGCCCGATAGAGATGAACATCATTCAGGATCGGCAGGGGCAAGGTATATGGCTTTATGACACAAGGGAATCTGCTATTGCTCCAAAGGTAGATGCATATCAGAGATATTATTACCTGTATTGTAAAGCGTTTTACCACGCAATTTTCATGTTGGGAGGATGGGGAATCTTCAAACTGCTTTTAGATTTGGTTGCTTATAAACTGAATAAAATATTTCATTGGCATTTGCCATGCCATCTTAATTGAAGAATGGCTATTTGAACATCCTGTCTTCTCTCTCAACTTCAGCTATCTACAACTATCGAATGCTGTTTTACTCTTCGACTAATTCCTTTTTTCCATAAAAATCGCAGAATTCTAATCTGTTTGGAGTTCACATAGTTGGAGGAAATAGGTGCGGTAAATGGACACTTCAAAAACAAAAGCATTCTTATTTTGTTGTTTGAGGAAAAAGAAGTACCTTTGCAGGCCCATAGGTGTTTATGCTCTACCGAATTTGACTATATGAACATACTTTTCGTCTCTCAATACTATCCGCAACGCATTGTCAAAAGATGTCAGTGTATCTCCAAAATAGGTCTCAACTGGGCTGCACACAATCTCTCGCAAGCCATCATTCGTGGATTTGAGGCTTGTCAACAGAATTATCATGTTCTCAACGTGACTCCCATGAGTTCTTTCCCTGCATTTGCTAATTGCCCTTGGGTGCCTGGGTGTCAGGAAGATAATGTAGAAAGCCTGTCTTATGTCAACGTGGCATATTATAAAAGGAAGGACACATGCAGAAAGGTTGAACGGGCTTTGTTTTCTTGGTGCAGAAAGATAGGAGGTGAGAAAATTATTTTCTTCTACAACTTCAACTATCTGAATTCCATTATTCCTATAAAGAAAGCATTCCCTGATGTGAAGGCTGTACTGCTTGTCACGGATCTTCCGGAATATAGGGTACGTGAGAATAAACTGCTCAGCAAGCTCAACGAACTGATATCTCCAGAGCGGAAGGCGAGAGAAGGTGAAAAATTCAACTATGTAGATGGATATGTGTTGCTTGCCTCGAGAATGAGGGAACGTTTGCCGATGGGAGAGAAACCTTGGTTGCTCATGGAAGGCATATACAATGATGAAACATCATTGGGGGAATGCATTAAAGATCCGCATAAAGTGTTGATGTACACAGGAAATCTGGGGGCTCGTTACGGAATACGACTATTACTGGATGCCTTGCGACTCATAGAGGATAGCGAATACAGGCTATGGGTTAGAGGAAATGGCGAATTGGCTCCCCTTGTGAAGGAGCGTGCCCAAGAAGATTCACGCATCGTGTACCTTGAGCAGATGAGTCGCGAGGAACTTATGAAGAAGGAGCAGGAAGCCACGCTGCTTGTCAATCCTGTTCTATCCTCTCAGGAATTCACACCTTTCTTTTTCCCTTCCAAGACATTGGAATACATGGCTTCAGGAACACCTACTTTGATGGCAAAGCTTTCCTGTATCCCTTCTGATTATTATGAGCACCTTTTCTTTTTTGAAGAGGAGAGTGTGGAAGGGATGGCTGCAGAGATATGCCGTATATGTGAGATGCCTGAGCAGATGCGAAACAGTTTTGGGCGTAAAGCATCTGAATTTATTTTGAGCAAGAAGTCTCCCAAGGAGCAGATTTCTCGAGTGGTAGATTTTTTTGAATCTTTGTGATTAAGCAATGGAAAACTATGAAGAAATGTGATATAGCAGTTATTTTAACTTGTTTCAATAGGAAAAAACTTACGGTTGCCTCCTTGAGAAGTGTTTTTCAAGCTTGTACATTATATAACGAAAACTGCGACAGGCAATTGTCCTTATCTGTTTTTCTGACAGATGATGGATGTACGGATGGCACGGCAAATGCAGTTCTCTCAGAGTTCCCCAACGAAGATATTCATATTGTTCAAGGGACTGGTTCTTTATATTGGGCTGGCGGAATGCGTTTGGCATGGAAAGAGGCTCTGAAAGATAGGAGGAAATGGGATTTCTATCTTTTGATAAATGACGATACGATCTTATGTGACGATGCTTTTGTCGAATTGTTTCGGACTCATCAATATGTTGTTGAGCGTCATCATAAAGCGGGTTTATATTGTGGAACCTGTAGTAATTTTGAAGGTACAGCTTTCATCTTTGGAGGGAAAAAATACAGAAAAGGGTTATTTGGAAAAGCTATCACTGTTGTTCCTGATGGTACACCTCTCCCATGTTTTATGACCTGTGCAAATGTTCTGATGGTTTCAAGTAATGTGTTTGAAGCAGTGGGAATGCTTGACGAGTATTACACTCATACGAATGCTGATTGGGCCTATGGAATTGAGGCAGGTAGACATGGTTTTCCTGTATATGTGACAGGAAAAGTCTGTGGAATGTGTGAGAACGATCATCCTACAGAGATTATGGAAGGGAAGAAAATCATTTCTATGACTCTATCCGAACGCAAGGCTTTTTTCGCACATCCCTTAAGAGGTACTAAAGATCGATTGTATTTTATGTGGAAATATAGTAAAATACGTTTCTTCGCATTGTTCTTTGCTCGGAAATTGAATATTTATTTCCCTCGTATTTACTATCGATTAATTCCCTATCGCCCAAGCGAATCGTAAAACATCTTCTGGCAAAAGTTTCTGTGGATTAGGCTTACCTTCTCTGATATACCCTTATCCAGTCAAAGCGTGTCTCAAAGGTCTTTCTCGTGTTGGGATAGGGTAGGGCCTTCCAGCGGCCATTTCCTACAGCCTGGTTAAGGATGAGGAAAAACGGATAGTCGAAAGTCCAGGCTCCTTCCTCAAGTAGTTTCTTGTCGTTAGGCTTCTTGTAAATGTCTGTTGTTTTGCCGTCCACAGTCCATAGTACATATTCTGGAGTCCATTCGATGCCATAGATATGCCATTTCCTTACATCTACATTCTTGCTGAAGCTATTTTTCAGTCCGTGTTTTGGATGCTTCTGAGTGTACTGAGAGTGAATGGTATGTGATGTTTTCTTTTGGTTACTGAACACTTCCACGATATCTATCTCGCCATAGAGGTCATCGCGCTGGCTGTGAGTCTTGAACATCCATGCAGCAGGGAAGTTGCCTGGAATGAAATTAGTCTTCATGCGCACCTCCACCTTGCCGTATTTGAACTCAAACTTGTTCATTGTATTCACGCCGCCAGTCAACATCTTCGCTGTGTCGGTAGGCTCCCACTTGTTGGGAACAGCCCGACAAACCAAACATCCGTTCTTAATATAGACAACTTTATCTGAATTGCTGTTCCAGCGTGCCCACTGGCTGGGGTTACGTTTAGCACGGTTCCACTTTGCTGGGTCAGGTTGACTACCATTAGGCAGGCTGAATTCGTCGCTGAACACTAATTTCCATTCAGAATTTTGAGCCTTTAATGGAGTGGTGTTGACAGAAAGGATCATCCACCCTATAACCATCAAAAGTATATTGCTTTTCATGATTCTGTTTTGGGGATACATACTCGTTTTCCCATCTCAAGTAAATATGTGGGCTTGTAATAGTTCATCATGCCGCCTAATGAGGTGAAAGTAAGCTCTCCGAAAAAAACTTTCCCGTTTACCTCGTAAAGGTCAACTCTTACCTGCGGAAAAGGCTTTGAGAGGGTAGCGGCAATGTCGATCATTTCGGTAAGGCATTGTGGACGTTGCATTGGGATGCTTGCTATATGAAGATGCTTGGTAGGAAGCATTTGTTCTGGATGGAAGTTCCATTCCAAATCATAGCAAGATGCGGTGGCATGTACGCCATCTGACTGACGTTCTGATATAACAAGGAAAGAAAATGGCTCCCCATTAAAACACCATATCTTATAGTCTGTCAATGAAGTTTCATTCTCACCACAAGGCAATAGTTCCTCTGCCAGAATCATAGGCTTGATGTCGCGGTATTGTGGTTCGCCAGACAAAGCGCCAATGTGCTTTGCATCAAGCCAGTCCTGAAGGCGGGTACGTAGCTCTTTCCAATTCTCATCGCCCATTTTCGCTTTGTCTATCTTTATGTTAGTTCCTTTTCCATCTCCGTTATTGGCTTTCAGAATGAATCGTTGAGGTAGCTCGTCAAAAGGAATGTCCTCTACACGTTTCCATGCACCGTGCAGTGGAATCAACACAGACTCCAAACCACATGCCTTCACATAATCGCGGACCCTGTATTTGTCTGCCATCTGTGTCCAGAGAGAGGTGTCGTCAAATAGTTTCTGGTATAATATCTTTTCGTTCAGATCCTTCGGATGCTTGAGATTGGGCAACCGTCCGAAACGCAGGAAATAGCGTAGCTTTACTGTAAAGACAGGAAATTTTTCTACTATACTTTCCGCAAAGCGCTGTATTACTTTATTCATGTGAATAGAAGGAAATTCCTACCTGCGGATGTTGGCAATCCAGTTGATTGCCCTTTTGGTCAGGTAGGTAGGCATGAATACGAGGAAAAGATATAGATAGGAGAAGGGAACCGAGTATCCGAAAACGAACTGATACACTTTGGCATTGTATTTGATAAGTTTCAGCTTTTTGCTGCTGATGCCTTCTGGAGTTCGGCGATAGATGGCCAGGGGTTCCACCATGCCGTATGCCGTCTTGCACTTCTTCATAATGGTCAGGAAGAGTGCCCAATCCTGACGTTTGCGAATGGTGGGCATGAAGAACTTGCCATATAGCGTAGTATCGTAGATGGCGGTTAGGCAACCTATCTTGTTGTCGTGTTTCAAGTCTGACAGGCTTAAGCGGGAAGGAGCTATGACGATACCTTTATGTTCGTCATCAGGACCGCAAACCAGATAGCTGGAGAAGCAAAGGCAGCATTGGTGTTTCTGCATGTATGCAACCTGCTTCGCCAATTTTTCAGGAAACCAGCGGTCATCGCTATCACAGAAGGCGATGTATCGTCCGCGAGCTTCCTTGATGCTGTTGTTTCTTGCATATCCAGGGCCGTTATTCTCAGGCATCAGGAAGATGCGAACGCGCTTGTCTCGTTCTGCATAGCTTTGCAGCAGTTCCAGAATCTCTGGATCCGTGGAATGATCGTCCGTGATAAGCAGTTCCAGATTCTTGTAGGTTTGGCTCAGTATACTCTCTATGCTCGCGCCAATATATCTACTGGCGTTATAAGTCGGCATGATGACAGATACCAAGTCTTTCTTCTTCATTGCGCGTGTTTTATATTAAAAACGTGCAAAGGTAGAAAAAATTGTGTAGCTGGGCAAGAAAATTTTATCTTTCTTTGTCTATTAGGTGGAAATCCCATTTATGGCATCGTTTTCATGTGAACGTCCCGTTGTGGGAATGGGATCTCTATGTTGTTTTCATTCAGTGTGTTGTAGATGATTTCCTTGACACGTGATGTCAGCATGATTTTCTCCTCTACCAGCATCCAAATGCAGACCAACAGGTCCACAGAACTCTCTCCAAAGTCGGAAAACATGATGTTGACGGGTGTGTTCACATTGGTAATGTACTTGCCGGCAGCATTTCGTTCCTTGCAAATGGGAGCAATGGCATCTGTGAGCAGTTGCCGCACCTGCTGGATGTCGGATCCGTAAGCCACACCAATGGGAATCTTGATGAGTTCGTAGCGGTGGTTGCGGGTTAGGTTCTTGAAGTTCTTGCTGAAGAGGGCGCTGTTGAGGAAAGAGATGACGGAGCCGTCGGCTGTCACGATTTGCGTACTCTGATATGTGATGCTTTCCACCTTACCACTGATACCGTCGCATACGATATAGTCACCCACGTGCAAGCGTCCTGCCATCAGGTTGATGCCATAGAAGAAGTTCTCCAGGATACTTTGCATGGCGAATCCCAAACCTGTTGCCAAACCTGCGCTCACGATAGAGATGCCACTCTTGGGGACCTCCAGAATGACGAGCGATATGATGATGTAGAGACCCCAACAGATGATGCCTATGATGTTGCGTGCCAACGTCAGGTTGTAGGTCTGGTTATCTTTGATCGTCTTGCGGCGGAAGTAGCTGTAGAAACTGCAGATGATGTAGTTGAGATAGCGGAAAACAAACCATAGCGCCACTACCACGCAGATGCGGTAGAGTGAGATGCGTATGAGGTTGGTCTGATGTACGATGTCCATAAAGAAGATACGGTGGCAGATGCTCGTCATCTCGAAAGTCTTGGCAGCCCAGTAAATGCTCACCAATACGGAGGCAACTGCAAAGATGGGTACCAAGGTGCGGTTGAAGAGGTCGTAGAACCAGGTCTGGGTGACATATTCGCCGCGTTGCATCTTGTCCAACATGATTTTCACGTCAGCGCTGATGTCCTTTCCTGCCTCCTCCTTTTTCTTAAGGTCAGGACGCACGTGAAAGATCAGGTATTTCTTCTCGAACATTTCCATCAGGTCATACAAGCATGTGATGGTCATGATGGCAGCCAATTGGAATGTCCACCAAACCATTACCTGCACAGCCAGCAGGCAGTAACCTGTCCAGGCGGCAAGAGTGGAGATGATCATGGCGGCAGTAGTCAGATGGCTGTACACCACGTCCAGCAAAGGCAGACCTTCCCTATGCCGCTTCGACAGCACCAGTTGCCAGATGGTGAATCCCAAGAGGATGGGAGGGAAGATGAGATTTACGATGGCGTTGGGAATCAGTACGATGCGGAACAGGATGACGATGAAGGCCAGCAGCATCAAGGGCATATAGATGATGGCGGCGTGACGCATCTGCTCATCTTTCAGTCGGATGAAGAGGCTCAAGAAGATGACTTCCAAAAGCCAAGCCATGTTGATGATGAGGCGTGTGCCCATCTGGATGAAGTTGCGGTCGGTAAAGGTGCGTACCACCATCACGATGATGGCGAAGAGAGCGATGCCAACCACATTGTTGAGCATTTCGCGCTTCAGCCGGAAATCCTTGCCTCGCCATTTCTTAGGCAACAGCCACCTCAGGGCAACGTAGCTCAGCACCCAGGCGATAGCGAGGTACATTACGAGGAACACGCTGATGAAGAGGACTGAAGCACCACGCCATTCCGAGTAGATGGCACTATGGCCGGCAAAGGGCTTGTACTTGGTCTCCCATGCACGTTCGGCTCGACGGGTTTGCATCGGCAGGGTGAAAAGCATGGAGAAGTAGTTGCTGCTCCCATTCTTGAAGATGTTGTCCTGCAGAATCTTATATCGGCTTTGGGCGAACGCGTTGAGTTCCAGTACCTTAGTCCTCACGCTCTTGTAGTACGAGTTTTCCGCCTCCATGCTCTCCAGGAACTTCTGCAGGTTGTTTCGGATGATTTCAGCGTATCTCAGGCAGGCAATTCTGTCCTTCAACGGATCCCCTGTCAGATAGAGAGGCAAGTTAGGCTCTTCGTCCTCAGTTTCTTCCTCGCTGATATTCTCGTTAGGCAGCGAAGGCATCATACTGGCGGTCAGGGTAGTGTCGACGGGTTTCGTGACATCCGTCTTGTTGGAAAGCGAGTCGATGGCTTGCAGCAGAATGCTGTCGTTGGCGCTGAGCACGCTGTCGTTATCAGCGATGACGGGAGGCATGCTCTTAAGCGAGACGATCAGCGAGTCGTAGCGCTCCAGCTCAATCTTCAAGCCTGCGATGATCTTGTCGTATTGATTCATCTTGCCGTTCTGGTTGTTCAGCTCTGAGAACAGGTTGATCGCTTGCTGGCAGGCATAAGCCATGTCGAAGGTGTTCTCTGTCGTCTGCGAATAGAGCATCAGGCTTATCTGCTCGCATTTGTGCATGTAGTTCACCAGCCGCTGATGCTGCGTCGCGCCCTGCTGCTCATACATCGCCATGAATTGCTTCTGCTTCTCGTAGCTCATCTGTAGCTCAGCCCTCAGCACGCCCAGCGTCCTGGCCAAGTCTTTCTCTCTCAGCACAGCTGGACTTTGTGCCACACACAGTATCGTCAGCAATATCGCCAGTATCCTTCTTGTCTTCATAGATTCCTCCAGATTTCTTTCGACTTTTTTTTAATTAATGTTACAAAGGTACACAATAATTCTTTTTTGGGAAAACTTTTTTGCCTATTTAGAAAAAAACATGTATTTTTGCTTGGAATTCTAAGGACAATAGCTATGAAAGAAAGAATGTTTCATTTTTTTTTAGCCCTCGCTTTCGTCGCCTCATCGTTTGCTGAGACCCGCATCACAGGCGTGGTGCGCAGCGAGGGAGTGCCTGTGACAGACGCCATCGTGATGGAGATCAACAAGGATCATCGTATTCTCCACCAGACGCGTACAGATTCCCAGGGACGCTACAGCATCCTGTTCACCCATCCGGAAAAGAACTCCATTCGAGTGCTGGCGGCTGGATACTATCCCATTACCCACAAATTGCGCGAGTTCACACAAGTTACCGTCAACCTCACTCCCAGGGAGCATTCTGTCAACTACGACACGCTGCCTGGCCGCCATAAGGGCATCCAGAGCAACAAACTGTTTGTGGGTCGCGTGGGCGATGGGACACGCCCCCAAATCTCACGCCTCGAGATGGTGTCTGACACCCTGTTCAGCTTCATCGTGCCCCTTCGTGTGGATGCGCTGGTCGATGATTATCGCGCTGGACGCAACATGATGTTCCTGGGCGATGGAGACGAGCTGCTTCTCAATGCACGCAATGGTATGGATGTCAAGCCGATAGAGGGGGACCCTGAGGATATCTCCGACAAGATTCGCCCCATCAATCACAACGTCCAGATTGTTCATGGGCAGACGCCCAACGTATACACCAACAATTACGTCTATCCCCGCTTCCTCATCTCTCGCAACGAGCTGTTTTCGCTCATCGAGAATGCCAGCCGAGTGCGCCGCATTGCTTTCGACACCGTTCATGCCGACAACTACTGGCTGCTTTATCCCTCCGATGATTTCGAGTCTGAGCTTCATCGGATTGTCTATAAATTGATGAAGTAGGGGAGGCATTACGGGCAGGCTCGAAAGACAACGTGTTGAGTCTGCGGTTTCAACGTGTTGAGTTTGCCATTTCAACGTGTTGTGTTTGCGGTTTCAACGTGTTGTGTTTTCAGCTCGCATTTTTTCCGCTGCCGCTTGTCATGTTTTGCAAAAAAAACTGTAACTTTGTGCGGAAGAATTGTGGCAAGGCGGGAATCAGTCCTCTGTCACAAAAATGAGATAACAACAGGAAGAAAAGAATGAAGATGAGACACGTCAGACAAGTCCTTGTGACCTTTTGGATGGTTTTTGCAAACTTGGGAGTCTGGGCTCAGCAGGCTGGCATCAGCCTCGAGTACAGCGGTAATTGGATGGGTCGGATACCCGACAACACCTTTGTGGCAGCAATTTCCATTCCAGGTTCCCACGATTCCTCGACAGGCAGCGGATGGGCGAGTGGCTACGAGGAACTGGGCGAGATGTTCGCCCGCACTCAGGATCTCACCTTTGCTGAGCAATGGAGCATCGGCATTCGTGCTTTCGACATGCGTCCTTGCGTCCATCAGGATCACTTGAATCTCAATCATGGCATCTGCGCCACCATACTTCGTTTCGACGAAGTGCTCTTCCAGTTGCGTGATTCTCTAATCGCCAATCCTTCGGAGTTCATCATTATCCACCTGAACCACGAGACTGACGGCGACTTGGTCAGCGACCCTAACCGCACTATCTACAACGCTCGTATTCAGGAATTGCTCAAGAGCGATGAACTGAAGGATTATATGGTTGACTTCAAGCGTACCCTTCGTCTCTCAGATGTTCGCGGGAAAATCCTTGTCTTGAGTAGAGACAAGTATGCCTCTCAACCTGTTGGCGGATTCCTCAACAACTGGACAGGATCGGCCGACTGGTCGCGTCGCACGCAGGTAACGGTGACGGGGCCAGGCAACTCGTCTTCCAGGACTTCCTCCATCTATATTCAAGACTATTGGGAGACTTACGAGCCAGGGACGATGGACATTAAGTTGAATGCTCTCCTGGAGTTGCTTAGATACGGCAGCACCCACAAGAACAGAGTGGCATCATCTGTCGTCTGGTACCTCAACTTCGCTTCTGCCTATTCCAAAGTGGGCGTTTTCAATGCATCGCTTAGTGAAGGCTATCGCGACAATGCGACCTATACAAACAAGGCTATCGCAGATTATCTTGCTGATGAAAGTCACGTGGCAGGTCCCACAGGTATTATCTTGATGGATTATGTAGGAGTGGATGAATCGGCAGGTTATGCCACGATGGGTGCCTCGGCCGTAAAGGCAATCATTGCCAACAATTTCAAATATCTGGAGGACATGGGGCAGACATCTGTCGGTCAGCCTGATTCTGCGGTCAAGCGGACCCTTATTGGTACCTACTCCATTACAGGGATGAAATTGTCAACTCCTCAGCCTGGTTCCATCTGTATTTTCCGATACAGCGATGGCACCTGCCAGAAGGTCATGTTCTAAAAACAGCTTCACTCCTTGTCCTCTCCAGTAAGAGAAGGGAGAGTCTATTTCATTCCGTGATGCTTTCGATGAGTTCCTGAGGGGTGACGAGTGTTTGCTCGCCCGTCTGCATGTTCTTGAGGGTGATCTTGCCTGCTGCAATCTCTGTCTCACCAGCTAAGGCAACATAGGGAATCAGCTTTTGATTGGCATACTGCATCTGTTTCTTCATTTTGGCAGCATCAGGATATATTTCGCTGCGAATACCAGCGGCACGTGCTTGCGCCAGGATGGGCAGGCAGTAATCGGTCTCTGCAGCGCCGAAGTTGATGAAAAGGAGTTGAGTGTCCGTTGTAACTTCCTTAGGATAAAGATTGAGTTGATTGAGCACATCGTAGATACGGTCAGCGCCAAAGCTGATACCCACGCCGCTGGTACCTGGCATACCAAAGATGCCTGTCAGGTTGTCGTAGCGACCTCCACCTGTGATGGAACCAATCTCGACGTCGAGTGCTTTCACCTCGAAGATGCAGCCAGTGTAGTAGTTAAGACCGCGAGCCAGGGTGAGATCCAACTCCACCTGAGATTTCAGGTTTGTCAATTTAGAGAGGACATACTCCACTTCCTCGATACCTTTCAGTCCTGTCTCGCTTTGACAGAGAACCTGACGCATGGTGGCAATCTTCTCGGCATTGGTTCCACTAAGCTGAATGATGGGTTGCAGTTTCTCGATTGCTTCCTCGCTGATGCCGTCCTCGCGGAGCTCTTCATTCACGTTGTCGAGACCAATCTTGTCGAGTTTGTCAATTGCTACGGTAATGTCAACAATCTTCTCGGCTTCGCCAATAATTTCAGCAATACCTGAGAGAATTTTGCGATTGTTGATTTTGATGGAGACACGGATACCGAAACGAGTGAAGACTGTGTCGATAATCTGCATCAGTTCCACCTCGTTGAGAAGGGAATCCGATCCGACCACATCGGCGTCGCATTGATAGAATTCTCGATAGCGTCCCTTCTGAGGGCGGTCGGCGCGCCACACGGGTTGAATCTGGTAGCGGCGGAAGGGGAGGGTGAGTTCCTCGCGATGCTGCACCACGTAACGGGCAAAGGGAACAGTAAGGTCATAACGCAGGCCCTTTTCACAGAGCTTGGCTGCCAAATGTCCAGTAGCACCTTGCTGAAGATCCTCGGAAGAGATGCCGCGCAGGAAATCTCCGCTATTGAGAATCTTGAAGAGCAGTTTATCGCCCTCCTCGCCATATTTACCCATCAGGGTGCTGAGGTTTTCCATTGCAGGTGTCTCGATTTGCTGGAAGCCATAGAGAGCATATACCTGTCGGATGGTGTCGAAAATATAGTTGCGTCGCGCCATTTCCTGTGGACCGAAGTCACGCGTGCCTTTGGGGATACTGGGTTTCTGTGCCATAATGATTTCTGTAATTTGCGGGTGCAAAGTTACTGCAAAATGAGGGAAATACAAAAAAAAGAGTTATCTTTGCACATAAAAATATTCTAACGATGAGCATTTTCAGTAAAAAAGAAGATAAAAGTAAACAACCGACTTCATCCGTCCAACCCCTATCCGTCGCTGCAGAAACGCCTCGTGCAGAAGTCAGGCGCGTGTCTAAAAATCCAAATCTGATGAGTGAGCAACAAGTGCAACGGACTCGTGAAGCCCTGCGACTGGCAGAGACGAAACTACAGAATGCGGAAGAGAGCCTGGAGCACTTGAAGAGACAGCAAGACTGGTTGCGTCGCTACAACGAGCTGAAACTTGCATTAAATCAGGAGAACGCACGCCTGTATGACCTGAAGAAACAGCAATCGAGTATGGCTGAGGACATCCGTGCCTTGGATCGTTATCAGACATTCGAGACCATTCAGAGTGATTTCCTTCGCATGAAATATCTGGAGCAAGCTGCGGCTGAAAACAAACGAAACCGTAGTGTGCTGGATCGTGAACAGGATGAGGCTATGCACAGATGGGAGGACCAGCAGAAACTGCAGCAACAGATGACAGAACTGCGTGAGCAGGCTCAGAACCACCTTTATCAGTCGATGGATCAAATAGCAATGGGGCATAGGGTGACTGGTGCCTTGGAGATCCTGTATGACAATCTGGTACATCTGGATGACACTATCAGTGCACTTACCCAAGATCAGAAGAAGACATCGCAGGAGATTGAGGAAAAGACTTTGGAACTGGATAGGTTGAACGAGAGGAAAGAACAGCATCGTCTGGTCCGACAGGGGATAGAAATCCATGAGGGGATGGTGACTCACGGCGAAGCTATATTGTTGAAATTGGATCAATTGCACGAAATAAGGAACACAATCACCGACTTACGTTCACAACAGTCGGATGGCTTGCGTCGCCAGAACGAAGAGAATGAGCAGTTGGGGCGTATCTTTTCGAAATTCCAAGAGGTGGAGGGAAAAATGCAGAGCCTGAACGATGAGATACATGTGCATCGTGAAAGCATCAAGGGCCAGAACAGTTTCGTGCTTCAGGAACGTGCTATGCGGTTAAAAAGCCGTCATCAGATGCTCCTCTCTGCTCAATCTCTCTGGAACCGTATCTCTACTGGTTACAGTTTGATAGAGGAGAAGGCGAGAACGCTGAATGCCTTGCGATTGCACATCGAGCATGTGCAGAAGAATATCCATGAACTGGACACGGAGGTAAGTCGCCTGAATCGTCTTTCAGACGAAAAGCGCTATACCTATATGCTGAGCAAAAGTCAGAGCGTGATACAGCTTCGCTCGGATCTGAAGGAAGGTGTGCAGTGCTCAGTCTGTGGCGCCACGCACCATCCATACCACAGTGACACAATGCTGGAGCAAAGCAAACTCATCGGTGACTTCAAGACTGAATATGATTTGCTGGAGGCAGAGGCACGTGGGAAACGTATTCAATTGGAAGACTTGAAGTCGGATTTGATTGCGACACAAGCCCGTTATGAGACGGAGGAGCAAGGTATGGTCAGTGTCAGACGTAGACAGGCAGAGGACGTCAACGAATGGCGCATTTATGCAACCTTGGATAAATCTTTTCACGATTGCTCGTCGAGTACTAATATGGAAGGACGCCAGTTGATGCTGCGTCAGTTGATAGAGAACACAACACGGGATGCGGAGAGTGCACAAAGCGAGTTGGACACCTTTACCTATCATCAGGATGCCATCAATGAGCTTTCAGAGAAACTCTCTGTGTTGGAACAGCGCAAGACGGAACTTGGAGTGCGAATGAATGAGGTGAACACGGGTTGTCAGGTGATGGCAGGTTATGTGGAGCGTATCCAGACCCAGCTAGCTAACCAGAATGACGTCTATAGTGATTTTTACGACAAGTTGGACAAGATAATCACTATTCCTGAATGGTATCGTGAATGGAACCAGAATCACGAAGGACTGAAGATGAAAATTCAACAGTTGATGGAAAAATGGGACAGCCTGAACCAACAGATTAGCGAAGAAGAACAGCAACTGCAGAAGGGGCGTGCTGAACTAGAGGGACTGCAGAAGGAACAATCAGCCCGTCAAGTTTTCCTGAATATTGCTCAGCAGCGGAAAGAGAATTGTCAGAGTGCCATCTCAGAGCAGAATAAGAGTTACGATAAGATGTTGGGTAAAAATGATGTGAAGGTGTATTTCGATCAACTTTACCAGCAACTGACAAAAGCTCGAGCAGACGAGAACCGTGAGCATAAGCTGACTCACGACATGATGAAGGAAATCAGTCAGATCCGTGGGCATCACGATGCATACGTGGAGCTTGGTGAGATGTTGAGTAACGAATGTGCGCAGAAGCGTTCTGTGATAGATCTTTGGATTCGAGGATTCAATACCCAGCATCCTCCTGTGCAATATTCCGAACTGGAAAGTGTATTCATGGAGGAGAGGGATTGGTCTGCCGTGCGAGGTAAAGTTTTGCGTATGCAGGAAGACATGGCTGTCTGTCAGGCCATCGTGGATAATATGCGATCACGGTTGATTGCTTTGCAAGCCGAGGGTGGACGAACGGCTGTGAGAGAAGGAGATGATGTGCAGTCAGACTTGGTAGCACAGCGAGATATGCTTGAGACCCGACGCAGAGAAGCCATGATGCAAGTGGCTCGATTGACGGTTGCTTTGGAGGACAATGAAAAGGCACGTCATACGTTCTCGTCAGAATCTGTCAGGGAAGAAAGTCCTAAGGATTGACGTACTGCATCGACAAACGTTTGTCCGTATTTCTGCTTTTTGAATTCTCCGATTCCGCTCACATTACCGAATTCTTCCATTGTAACAGGTCGTATCGTGGCGATCTCATGCAGTACCTTATCCGATAAAACGATATAAGGAGGGAATCCTTGCTGTTCGGCAAGTTTGAATCGGAGACGGCGCAATTTCTCAAAAAGAACAGGGTCTTCCAAAGGGATGGGATCCATCGATGCCTGTAGATTGAGTTGCCGCTGCAGTTCCATTTGCCGCTCGCCTTTTTTCCGTTTCTGGCGTGGAAGTTTTTCTTCCTTGCGGATTACTGCCAGGGTTGCACTCTTGTGACCATAGAGCACTTCGTTGCCCAGATCTGTGATACGCAGATGATTGTGTTCATCATACTTGATTTCCACGTATCCCAGTTGAAGCATTTGGAGCAGGTAATCATTCCAATCCCGTAGGGGAACATCTCGTCCCACTCCATAAGTTTTCAGATCAGCATATCCGTGAGCCTTCACTTCTGGAGAAAAGATGCCGCACAGGATGTCTACAGCTGTGCGCATGGTGACATCCTCACCTGTCCGGCTGATGGCACTCAAGGCTTTCTGCACCAGGATGGTGCCATCGAACCGGCGAGGAGGATTCTTGCATACATCGCAGTTCCCGCAATCATGACCGTTCTCCTCTCCAAAATAATTGAGCAGAATTCTGCGGCGGCAGATGTCGGCCTCGGCATATTCCCGCATGCGATTGAGCCGTTCGATATTGATTTCCCGCTGACCACTTTCCTGAGCAAAATGGTTCAGTTGTATGATGTCGGCCACAGAGTAGAAGAGCAATGTGTCGGAAGGTAGTCCATCTCGTCCGGCTCGCCCGATTTCCTGATAGAAATTCTCGATGCTCTTGGGCAGGTTGTAGTGAATGACGAAACGAACATTGCTTTTGTTGATTCCCATCCCAAAGGCGATGGTTGCACAAACTATCTGGACACGGTCGTTGATGAAATCCTCTTGCGCCTTGTTGCGTTCCTCAGAACTTAGTCCTGCATGATATGCCACTGCTGTGATATGATGTTCGCATAGATAAGTGGCCATCAACTCGGCATTCTTCTGACTCAAGCAATAGATGATGCCACTGTCGTTGAGATGATGGCTCATGAACTCCAGAATCGTCAGGCGTTTCTGTCTTGCATCCAATCCACGCCGTACGTCGAGCGAGAGGTTGGGACGATCGAAAGAAGACAGAAATACTTTGGCATCAAGAATTTGCAATTGCTCCAAAATGTCTGTTCGCGTAATCTTGTCCGCCGTGGCTGTCAATGCCACGATAGGTACGTGAGGATGTCGTTCATGAAGGATGCCCAAACGGGAGTATTCGGGGCGGAAATCATGGCCCCATCCGGAGATACAGTGAGCTTCGTCAATAGCGAAGAGTGAAATGTTCGTTTGATTAGAAAGAATTGGCAGTTCCAGCATGAGTCTCTCTGGAGAAATGTAAAGTAGTTTTATCTTTCCTTCTATACACTCCCGACGGATGATGGCATTCTCAACCTCGGTGGCAGCGCTATTGAGTGCACGGGCAGCGATTCCGTTGGCCACGAGTGCTTCTACCTGGTCTTTCATCAAGGAGATCAGTGGAGAAACAACGATGGTAAGACCGGGCAGCATCAATGCAGGAATCTGATAACAAAGACTTTTGCCACCTCCCGTAGGCATCAGCACTAGAGCATTCCCTCCCTCGAGTATATGCTGAATGATTTCGCGCTGCTGAGGACGGAAGCTATCGTATCCAAAATATCTTTTTAGTGTGAGATACATAATGGCTAAAACTATTCACTTTGCAAAGTTAACATTTTTTTATTTCACTTTTAGGAACATTGTATGAAAAATATTTATATATTTGCACCATAATAGAAATAGGAATATTATGGGAAAATACAATCTGACAGAAAAAAAGATGCGTGCTCCCCTCTACCGTTCTTTGCTTAATCCTGAGATGGTGGAAAACATGTACCAAGAAATTATGGCAAAGTTCATTGTGGAAAAAAAGTATCGCGATGCCGATTACAATGCCCAGAAACTGGCTGATGAACTGAACACGAACACCCGCTACATCAGTGCAGTCATCAATCTGAGATATCAGGACAATTACTCGCAGATGGTAAATGAATTCCGCATCAAGGACGCCATGTATCTGCTCAAAGACAAGCACTCGCAGAAGATGACAATGGAAGAAATCGCTCTGACAGTAGGCTTTTCCAATCGTCAATCTTTCTACGCAGCCTTTTACAAACGTTTGGGGATAACTCCCCGTGAATATCGTCAGAAGAACATGGCTCAGATTGAGACACAGCTGAATGACCGCAGAAAACGTCTGAAAGAGTCGCGTGCTAAGAAAAAGCAAGATAATTAAATGCAAAACGAAGAGACTTTTCAGTTTGCTGACGAGCGTTTTGCCGATTTGCAAATGTTGAGATATCAGGTCCCGGGTTTCCAGGACCTGAATCTTCGTCAACAGGTCTTGGTCTACTACTTGAGTGAGGCTGCTCTTTGGGGACGCGACATTCTGTGGGACCAAAACGGTCGCTATAATTTGCGTATACGTCAGCTTTTGGAAACCGTTTACACGGATTACTCAGAAGAACGGGATACCCAGGAGTTTAAGGAATTCGCCATCTATCTGAAGCGCGTATGGTTCTCTAATGGGATTCATCATCATTATGGGTGCCTGAAGTTTCAACCTGGTTTTACGTCCAGTTTCCTGCGTCGCGCTGTGCTCTCAGTACCTGCGTCGAAGTTACCTTTGGGCGAAAAACAAAGTGTGGAGGAACTTTGTGATGAATTATTCCCTGTCATTTTCAATCCCGAGGTATGCCCTAAGCGTATGAATCAAACCGAAGGAGAAGACTTGCTTTTGACCTCCTCATGCAATTATTATCAGGAAGGAATCACCCAAGCAGAGGCTGAAGAGTTCTATGCCAGCCAGAAAGCCAGTGGTGATGCAGCGCATCCTATCATGTATGGTATGAATAGTACGCTGATGTGCGATGGTAAAGGATGTCTTTATGAGGATGTTTGGCATTCAGGTGGTAAATATGGAAATGCGATTGACCACATCATCGCTTGTTTGGAACTGGCAATTCCCTATGCCGAAAATGTACGGCAGAAAGAAGTCATCGAAAAATTGATAGACTTTTATAGGACAGGTGATCTGAAGACTTTTGATGCCTATACCATCTTGTGGGTAGGAGAAACGAAAGGTGAGGTGGACTTTACCAACGGGTTTACTGAAGTGTATGGAGATCCATTAGGTCTGAAAGCCAGTTGGGAAGGTTACGTGAATTTTGTGGACAAAAAGGCAACACATCGTGCCCAGCTACTGAGCGATAATGCCCAGTGGTTTGAGGACCATTCTCCCGTAGACCCTCGTTTCCGGAAAGAAGTCTGCCGAGGAGTATCTGCAAAAGTGATTAATGCTGCCATCTTAGGGGGTGACCTTTATCCCAGTAGCGCCATAGGCATCAATCTACCCAACAGTGATTGGGTACGTGCAGAGTACGGAAGCAAAAGTGTTACCATTGGGAACCTGACGCATGCTTATAATCAGGCAGCAAAGGGGAATGGCTTCCGAGAGGAATTCGTTATCAATAAGGAAACGTTGGATCTCCTGAATCACTATGGTGATGTGTGTGACGATCTTCATACAGATCTTCACGAGTGTTTGGGACACGGCAGCGGCAAGTTGCTTTCTGGCGTGGATGCTGATGCACTGAAAGCATATGGTAGTTGCATTGAGGAGGCTCGTGCTGACCTCTTTGGCCTTTATTACATAGCTGACGAGAAACTGGTGGAATTAGGATTGACGCCCGACAAAGAGGCTTACAAAGCTCATTATTATAGCTATTTGATGAATGGGCTGTTGACTCAGATGGTACGTATCGAACCCGGACATACCATAGAAGAGGCTCACATGCGCAACCGTGCTTTGATTGCCTTCTGGACATTGGAACATTATCCCCAGGCTGTTCAACTGGTAAATCTTGACGGGAAGACTTATGTGAGGATTTCTGATTATTCTTTGTTGCGAAAAGCCTTTGGAGTCCTGTTGGCTGAAATACAGCGAATAAAGAGTGAAGGGGACTACGAGGCTGCCAAGATGCTTGTGGAGACTTACGGAGTTCATGTTGATTCCGCACTTCATAAGCAAGTGTTGGCTCGCTATAAGAAACTGGATTTGGCCCCATACAAGGGATTCATCAACCCATGCTATGAAGTGAAGTATAATTCGCAAGGTGAGATAACTGTAGTAACCCTTATCTACGGAGAATCTTATGACGAGCAGATGTTGCGTTACAGCAGAGACTACAGAACCCTATGACAATCGACGAACAATTACGAGATATAAAGAAGGAATTCCGATCCTGCATGAATGGTGTCCTCTCTGCCAAGATGCGTGAGGCTGGGATGCCATACAAAGTAATCTTCGGAGTGGAATATCCCCGTTTGGTCAGCATCGCTCAGGAGTTTAGCCCAGATAGAATCTTGGCTCAGACCCTGTGGAATGAAAATATTCGTGAGAGTAAGATTTTGGCTACCCTGCTCATGCCTTTCGATGAGTTCTTGCCAGAAATGGCTGACATATGGGTGGACGAGACGCCCATAGCAGAGATAGCCCAGATGGTTGTAATGAACCTTCTGTGGCGTCAAACGTGGGCATCCGAAGCGGCCTTCCAATGGATGGCTTCCGACAACCCCATGCGTCAACTATATGGATTCCTCATCATGGCCCGTTTGTTGCAAGCTGGTGGTCAACTCAACGAGAGATCACTTGCTGAGCTGCGTGATCAGGCGTCTTCTTCGCTCCCTGGTGCTGATTTGAATCTTAGGAAAGCGATTCATTCCGTTTTGGACAGATTGGAATAGTTGCTAAAAAAAACGCCCTCTATGCTGTATCATACAAATAAAATCAATATCTTTGTACCTGCGAATGGACACGAATAACAGTATATTTCTTCAAGCCAAGTCTCTGCTGACGGAATATCTGGAGAAACGGCATATGCGCAAGACTCCAGAGCGTTTCGAGGTACTAAGGGCAATCTGCCAGACGGATGATATCTTTTCCATCGAGCAATTGAATGGTAAGATGCAGATGAATTCAACCTTTCAGGTCAGTCGCCCTACTCTCTTCAATGCGTTGGAAACATTCGTGGATGCTCAGTTGGTTATCAAGCATACTTTGCAGCGGGCATCTTTGTATGAGAGAAATATCGACAAGCGTCCGCGTGTTTGTTTGGTGTGCGACCAGTGTGGCATGATTAAGCGCTTGGAGAGGGCTGAGGTGACTCGATTCTTGAGAGATATTAAAACGCGTCAGTTTTTTGTTCGTCAGCCTGTCCTGTATCTTCATGGACTTTGTCGCAAATGCGAGATGATAAGACGGAAAGAAATCAAAACAAGTGAAAAAAAACAAACAACAAGGAAATAAGATTTATATTGATATGGCAAAAGGTAAAGTGGATGCTCTTCTTGGCATCGTTTTCGGAGATGAGGGCAAGGGAAAGGTAGTGGATGTTTTCACTCCCAGATATGACATTGTGGCTCGTTTTGCAGGTGGTCCCAATGCTGGGCATACCATCATTTTTGAGAATAAGAAGTTTGTGTTGCGCAGCATTCCCAGCGGTATCTTTGACAAGGATAAGGTAAATATTATTGGCAATGGATGTGTCATTGCTCCTGATCTTTTCATGACTGAAGCACAGGAGCTGGAGGCTGCAGGCTACGACTTGCGTGGTCGTTTGCATATCAGTAAGCGTGCTCATCTGATTTTGCCCACTCATCGGGCATTGGATCGTGCCTATGAAGCTGCTAAGGGAAAGAATAAGGTGGGTACGACTGGTAAAGGAATTGGGCCAACTTACAGCGAGAAAGCCAGCAGAACAGGACTCCGTGTTGGCGATATCTTGGATAACTTTCAAGAGAAATACGAGACGCTGAAAGCTCGTCATGCTCAGATATTAAGGGATATGAACTATGACTATGACATTTCCGAGGAGGAAAAGATGTGGCTTGAAGGCGTGGAATATATGCGTGGTTTCCAATTGACTGATACGGAAATCGAGATTAACAAGGCGTTGGCTGAGGGTAAGAATGTATTGGCCGAGGGAGCTCAGGGCACGATGCTTGATATTGACCATGGAACCTATCCTTTCGTCAGTTCCAGTAGTACGGTCAGTGGTGGTGTATGTACAGGTCTGGGTGTTGCTCCCAATGCGATTGGTGAGATATTTGGAATCTTCAAGGCCTACAGCACTCGTGTTGGAAGCGGTCCATTCCCTGTGGAACTTTTCGACGAGACAGGCGATAGGATTCGTGAGATAGGTCACGAATACGGAGCAGTGACGGGACGTAACCGCCGTTGTGGATGGGTGGATTTGGTTGCACTGAAGTATGCTATCATGATCAATGGCGTGACCCAACTCATCATGATGAAGAGTGATGTTCTTGATGGTTTTGACACCATCAAGGCATGTGTTGCTTACGAGAAGGATGGCGTGGTAACTACCGATATGCCTTATGATACAGCTGGATGGAAGGCTGTCTATCGTGAATTGAAGGGGTGGAAGTCTGACTTGACGAATCTGACCAGCGACTCACAGTTCCCTCAAGCCTTCCGCGACTACATCTCTTTTTTGGAGAAGGAGACAGGGACTCCTATCACCATCGTCAGTGTAGGCCCCGATCGTGCTCAGACCATCGTGAGAGGGTAGGCGAGCGACATCGTCGCGTTCCAAAGAATAGGAATATTTATTTGTTGCTGTACTCGTTAAGGAGTGCAGCAACATCTTTTTCATCTGCTCCGTATTTTACCGCTTGGGTAAAGTCTGCCTTAGCGAGTTTCTTTTTCTTTACATTCAGATAATAAGTGCCGCGAGCTATGTAGTATTCAGCATTCGTAGGGTCTAACTCGATAGCTTGGTTGTAGTCGTGGAGGGCAACCTCATGTTGTTGCCGCTCTTGTTCCATGCCAGCTCTTGTCACATAGAGTTGGGCGCGGGCCGGATAGAGTTGGATGAGAGCATTCATCTGCTCCATTGCTTCGCGCGGACGATTGTCTTTGTCATTGAGTAAAACGAGTCCCAATTGAGCCTCCACATTGTTTGGCTCCAAGCGGATGAGGTGCTCATAGTCGGTACGTGCCTGTTTGTAGTTGTGCTCCTGCATGTAGATGTAGGCACGGAAAAAAAGAGCCTCTGGGTGGTCTGCATTCAGATCCAACACCTCGTTGTAGTCTACCAAAGCTCTCTTCTCATTGTTCATCCGCATGTAGAGCGAGGCACGGTTAAGCAATATGCTCAGTGTGGTAGGCGAAATGTTGTGGCCCATTGAGTAGGAATCCAAGGCATCCTTCAGTTCTCCTCTCCGCTCCTGAATCTGTCCGAGGTAGTCAAAGAGGATAGCATTGGATTTAATGGCTGGATCTTTCTCCAGTGCCTTGCGGAAAAGTGCTTCTGCCTGATGTAGGCTATCCTTTTCGAGAGATTCCATCGCCATCTTCACGTATTCCTGGTAACTCTGGGCCTGCACCATCGTATTGCTGCAGAAAAGTAAAATGCAAAGTAAATGCTTCATCTTGCCTGCAAAGGTAGGAAAACTATTTCAAACATTGTCTGCTTATACATTTTTTCACTAATTTTTCTGCAGACTTTAAAACCATCTTGTCATGGATATTATGGATATTAAAGAATGAAGTTAAAGGACAATAGTCTTGCAGTCAGAAGCATCGTGCTATAAGCATACAGCATCTCCAAGGTATCGTCCTTTAACTTCCTTAACTTCAGAATCTTTAATTAGATAACAAATAGCTATGTTGAAACAATATGATGTATGATGATTCTTCGTCCTAATCGTTGTCCCAAGTGTCAAATTCGGATTGCTGTCCTTTCACGTTGGCGCCGCCGACATCCCAGCCGCCAGTAGGGGCATCGTTGGTGAACTTGCCTTTAGGGCTGGATTCGAGCAGATTAGTTTGATACTGAACCGCGATCATAGTGGGTTCATCGTATGGCTTCTTCATTATTTTTTCTCCTTATTTATTTGTTACTTGTTAATATGTTTTTTCCCGTTTTGTATGTATATACCCTTCTGAGGCTTATAATTCAGCAAACGACCGCTGAGGTCGATGTAATGCTCAGTGCCATCGGTGTCTACAGTATGAATGACAGGCTGTATGCCGTTAGCGCCACTACCCTCGTTGGGGTTATAACTACCGTCAAGCATTGTGGCGAGACTGTGGACTGGAGAACTGCCAGTGGCCTGGAAGTAGGCGCGGAAGGGACGACGTATGCCAGGGACTGGTTCTGCGGCACCTTGTGCCACCAGCCGTCGCTCTGCAGGATGTAGGCTGGCTTCTGCTCATCGTAGAGCGTGGCGTTGTCAATGGTGACGGTGCTGCCCTTGAACTGGTAGGAGGCGTCGTCGATGACGGCGCTGCCTGCTGTCTGGTGCTGCTCCACACTGCCGCCCTGACCGTTAATGGTAGCTCCGCCTGTGCTCACTACGATATAATAAGGCTTGTAGGCCTGGATCTGTCCGCCTTCCACTTCGTTGAAGGTGACGGTGGTCACGCCCTCGACGTCTTCTATCTTCGTAGGGGCATATACCTTGGCCTCGCTGTTTTCGTCGAGCTTAAGCGTCCAGGCGAAGGGTAGGCAGATGGTGTAGCCCGTTTTGCACAGGGAATGCGGTTTTAAGTGAAAAGTGAAAAAATGTAACCAAACGGATAATTATGAATTAAAAGTTGTAACTTTGCATCATGCAAAAGGAAACTTATATCCGCCGCAGGGCGCAATTGAAAAAAGATGTGGGCAGCGGTCTGCTGCTCTTCTTGGGCAATGACGAGTCGGGCATGAATTATGCCGACAACACCTACCACTTCCGTCAGGACTCTACATTCCTCTACTATTTTGGACTTGACTATGCCGGGCTGGCAGCCGTCATCGACGTTGATGCTGATACGGAGATTGTGTTCGGCAACGAGCTGACCATCGATGACATAGTCTGGACAGGTACTCAGCCGACGCTTAGCGAGAAAGCATCGGCCGTAGGCATATCGAAGACGATGGCGCTGAGTGAACTGAAAGGTTGTATCGACAAAGCACGTCGCAAGGGTCAGATGATACACTTCCTGCCCCCCTATAGGGGCGACCATCGCGTGTGGCTGTGGGAACTGCTTGGCGTGGAGCCGAAGGCGCAGGCAGAGATGGCGTCGGTGCCCTTCATCAAGGCTATCGTGGAACATCGCAACCATAAGGATGAGGAGGAAATCCGTGCCATCGAGGCATCGGTAGACTTGAGTACCGAGATGCACTTGGCCGCTTACCGCATGGTACGTCCAGGCATTCACGAGTCGCAAGTGGCAGCCGTCGTTGAAGAGGTGGCTTGTCGCCACGGTCATGCGCTGGCCTTCCCAACCATCGCCACGGTGCAGGGCCAAGTGTTGCACAATCACGGATTCATCCACGAACTAAAAGAGGGCGACATCTTCCTGCTTGATGCCGGTGCAGAAACATGTGGACACTACGCAGGCGACCTATCATCGTCGATGCCCGTCGGCGAACGCTTCACAGAACGGCAGTCAGAGGTCTACAACATCCATCTGGAGAGTTTCTATGCTGCCGTTGACAAGCTGAAGCCTGGCGTGCCCTTCCGCGAGGCACATATTGCTGCCGCTACAAAGATTGCAGAAGGTATGAAACGCCTTGGCCTGATGAAAGGCGACCCAGTCGAGGCTGCTGAAACTGGTGCATACGCTATGTTCTTCCCTTGTGGACTGGGTCACATGATGGGACTCGATGTACATGACATGGAGAACCTGGGCGAACAGTATGTGGGCTATGCCGAAGGAATGGAGAAAAGTCGCCAGTTTGGTTTCAAGTCGTTGCGGTTGGCCCGTCCGCTGGAGCCAGGCTTCGTGTTTACTGTGGAGCCAGGCATCTATTTCATACCTGAACTGATGGACAAGTGGCGTGCTGAGCACCAGTTCGAGGATTTCATTTGTTATGACAAGCTCGATGCCTGGCGCGACTTCACAGGCTTGCGCAACGAGTTGAACTACCTGATAACACCCACTGGACCTCGCCTTTTAGGCACCATCAAGAAACCCATGACCATAGAAGAAGTCTACGAAGCAAAATATGGTCATGCTATGGAGTAAAGTCGGAATAAATGTAAAAGGAAATCATCGGGGGGAGCTTGTTCCCAATACAACGTGAGGTTGGCAAAAAATGTTCAAAAAAGAGCGAGTTGATTATCCACTTATTTCGTGATCACCAATGAACTCAAAAATGACCTACACTCTACACCAAGGGGCTTAACGTGCTTTAAATCAGATTGATATAAGGGTGTAGGCTGGGTGTAGGCTTATAAAATGCTCTACATCCGCTTTTCTTTCTGATAACCAGAGCGTTATGGGTAATCGGTGTAGGGTGTAGAGCAAAAAGCAGGTGGAACGCAGCACACAACACATGACATCGGGCGAGATGACGTGTTGTGTGAGCCAAAACAACGTGTTGTGTAATACGGAACGACTTTTGTCGTCTCTACAGGAAAACATATGGCCTTTATTCGCGAATTGCACGTTGACTTCTTGCGCTTCAGTAGGTGTTCAACCCCTCCCTTAAGCAGAGAGTGTGTCAAACGACACATCCTCTGCATGTTTCAGAAACTAATCACTCTTTGTCTTGGCTTCGTAGTTAATCTTCAGCAAATTGTTTTTGCGTGAAGCTTCCCTGACAACGTGTTCCATCTGGTCGAACTCCTTTTCCGAGGTGATGTTGATGACGGTAGGTTCGCCTCTGTGCTTGCTGAGCAACTCCATCATGTCCTTGGGCGAAATGGGTTCCAGCTTGGCGTGATTGATGCCACAGGATAGCTTGTCCTCGTTGTCGATGTGAATGTCAATGACGGTCTCCTTGTTGTACTGAATCTTGCGGTGCTGGATGTAACGCTTGAAGCGACCACCTTGGATGTCGTCGAAAATGGAGAAGTTCATGTTGGAGTTTGCAAGCCACACACATTGATACATGAGAGAACCTTCTTCGCCTTTGTGACAACGATTGTAATCAGCCAAAGAAGCATTGTATTCTTCATCACCCGCACCTCCTAGCGCGATTGCTTTCTTTCTGGCTTTCTCGTAGAACTGAGCGAATGCTTCCCAGTCGCGATAGAATTTACTGCCGCTAAGAGTGAACTCGTTAAAGCCTTCACCTTTGACGAATATCTCACATTCCTCGCCCGGTACAAAGAGGAACTCGATGTAGTACTCGCCTTTTGTGCCGTCTTTCTTTACGGCTTTCAACATGCCTGAATATGGCTGGTCTAAAGTCGTAGTGTATTCGAACTTTCCATTCCGAACCGTTAAAACATCAACGGGCTTCGGCATCTCTTTAAGGGTGTAGTCGTTCCATATATAAACAATGAAATAGGCAACGTTGAACACACTTGGCACCTTGCCTTTCAGCGTGAAAGTGTTGGAGGTTGGTTTGACTGTCTGTTCGATGAGGTTGCTTGCCGTCTTGAACTCTGGCGTGGCAAAGGCACTCAGCGCCAATGCAATCATGGGGAGGACGTAAAGCACGCGGCTACGTCGGCTCCGCTTGGAATTTGTCTTTAGCATCATACTGATTCGCTTTTTAGTTAAACTGTGATTGAAATTATTAGCGAAGGTGTAGCTGTTGGCGCCTACAGCT
>JAEEGI010001074.1_pt1 | contig 69509 bp, 47 predicted proteins | sample 8958751 | NCBI WGS metagenome assembly JAEEGI01 (sample SAMN16246545, study PRJNA631951) | gut metagenome | biome: gut microbiome; feature: rumen; material: KS-attached | host: Bos | place: Iran: Karaj | collected 2018-10
TTGTATCGGTCGGGACTGAATGTCTCCCTGGTGTATGTCCCAACTCCTGGATCCACAAAAACCGGTTGGCCATTATAGAACAGGATGAAAGAACCAACATCATTGTGATTGTGTTGCTCACCATTATTGCCACCTTTCGCAGCGAAGAAAAAGCCCTCGTTCGAATCTTGTCTGTCACGCCCTACCGCTACTTGCAGATCTGGCAGATATGCCTCAGAAACAAGTACTTCCAAGGGTTGCGCGGCTGGAATGAAATCAAAGAGGTTGAACAATGTCTGGCCAATATCTCCGGACAAAGGGCGTTTGTTAATATTGTCCCTGTCCGTCAAAAAAGCCCCGAAACCATCAAGGCGAGAATCTCCGATATCCTGGCCATATCTGGAAACCATTATTCCGTCATGACCTATCCTTGCGGGCGCGTCGGCAAAGTTGACATAATTGTTCCCGTTGGCAATATAGAGCTTATAGATATAGCGACCCATCTCCTTGATAATATCTTCTTGGAAAATGTCTATTTTCCCATCAGAGCAATTCTTAAGCAAAGTCAGGTAGTTGTGCAGCTTTCCGACAGCGGCGCCCCAGTAAGAAGGCCCTTCGCTGCAACCCCCATCCGCTGGATAAGAGTTTATGAACAAATCCACCGACCTCATGGTCTTATAGATTCCGTCAAGTCGCTTCTGGGGATCCTTCTCGAAAATCAGGATGCTGGTAAGCACATTGTAACAACACCACGGAGTCCAGTTGTTGACATTCCCTGAGTTCCAGCCGGTTATCCACCAGAAATCATTCCTTGAATAGAAGGGCTCAAGAACCTTCTCATACATTTCCGCGACGAGTCGGTCTGATATTATAGGGGAGATTTTGTCGAACTCGTCGCGCAGGAAGAACCATATCCATGAAAGGGTAGAGGCCACATCGCCCACCGTCAAATCAATAACCGGATTCGACGCATCGGGCAAGATCGTGGTCGGATTGGATATCGGGCTGCCATATTCATAGAGATAGAAATGGGCCGAACTGCCCCAAAAAGTCTGCTCGCAATAGGCGAACAGTCCATTGATGATGTCATCCAGGAAACGGCCTTTGCCTTCCACGAGCTCAGCGTAAAACAAAGAGCGTATGGCGGTAAGGCGTTGGCTTATCATATTGTCAACCACCGCCCTGTTGCCTGTCCTTGTGAACTCCAGATACATAGACGGCAGCACAGTCGGCCATCCGAAGCCAAGATACTTCTCTCCGGCGGCAATGGTGGCCTCCCGCCGCTCTTGAGGAATCTTTTCCCAAGCCTGGCGGTCATAGTAAGAAGGATATTTCACCCAATCCGATCCAGAACGACAAAACCGGGACACTTGATCCCGGTTATAATTGTTTGTCAACAGGTTCCTATTTTCTTGCGCGGAAACCTGTGCCGATAAACACAAGAGAAGCAGTGCGACTAGCCTACTCCACCTTCCTCGCGCCATCGCTGATGACAACATCGTAAATCTTGACATCGTGACCGAACTCAGCGGCGAACTTATCCTTTACCGTGGCAATGAAATTGTCGTAGAGTTCCTCTTTAACAAGGTTGATTGTGCAGCCTCCGAAACCACCACCCATCACTCGGGATCCGGTCACATCGCACTTGCGGGCCAGTTTGTTGAGGAAATCGAGCTCCGGACAACTGACCTCGTAAAGCTTGCTCATGCCGAAGTGGGTCTGGTACATCATCTCGCCAACTGTCTCATAGTCACCTCTTTCAAGGGCATCGCAAACATCGAGAACCCTCTGGACTTCGCCGATGACATATTCCGCCCTGAGGAAGTCCTCCTCGGGAATCTCTTCACGGACTTCTTCCAGCCAGACGCGTTTGGAGTCAGAAAGGAACTCAACCTCAGGATGGTTTTTGCGGATTGCCGCGGCCGCGTTCTCGCAAGACTCACGACGTTTGTTATAAGCGGAAGAAGCGAGCTCATGCTTCACGCAAGAATCAATCAGAACCACTTTGTAGCCCTGAGGATCAAACGGGAAATACTTGTGCTCCAAGGTCTTGCAATTCAAGCGGATCAGACAGCCTTTCTTTCCGAAGATGGAGGCGAACTGGTCCATGATGCCGCACTTCACGCCGCAATAGTTGTGCTCAGTGCTTTGGCCGATCTTCGCGAGCTCGAACTTGTCAATGGCTCCACCGTTGAAAAGCTCGTTGAGGGCGAAGGCGAAGGTGCTCTCAAGGGCAGCGGAAGATGAGAGACCTGCTCCGAGGGGAACATCTCCAGCGAAAGCGCAGTCAAATCCTTCCACTTTTCCGCCACGTTTGATGATCTCGCGGCAGACTCCGAAGATGTAGCGAGCCCACTGCTTCTCGGGCTTGTCTTCCTCGTTCAGGCCGAATTCGACAGATTCATCATAGTCGAGAGAAAAAGCCCTGACTTTGTTTGTCCCATTGGGCTTTATCTCGGTCATGATGCCGCAATCGATGGCACCGGGGAACACATAACCGCCATTATAGTCGGTGTGCTCACCGATAAGATTGATTCTACCGGAAGAGGCGAAGACCTCTCCTTCTGTCTTGTACAGGGCTTTGAATTTTTCCCTGATCTTGGTTTTCATTTCCATGATTATGTGATTAGAGCGTTATTTATAGTCTATCCTTACAAAAATAATAAATATTATCTAATAACGAGCGTTATCGGGCAATGATCGCTGACCCCACCGGTGTATCTTGGCCCGGTGAATGTCCTTAGCGGCTTTTCCCCGGAATGAGTGTTGTCTTTGACCATCAGGAAAGGTATTTTCTCAACCTTCATCCTCGCAGCGGGATTACTTTTCGCTAAAAAGGGTGAGATGAAAAACATGTCTATCATCTCCCAACGACCTGAGTATTTAATGGTTCCCTGCCCCTTCGCTGCCAAAGGGGCCGCCAGGTTGACCATCTTTTTTGAATATTCCGACGTGGATCCGGGAGTGTCGTTGAAGTCTCCCATCGCGACAATGTTTTTCCACCCGGACGTCAGAAGGGAGTCCGTTATGGTCTCGAGCCTCACCATCGCGGCTTCCCTTCTCCAATCGGAACTAGGCCCGTATTTAGAAGGGTGATGATTGACTAAAAAAGCAATACTGTCTCCTCCCTCCCTTCGAAAAGAGACCAGGAGAATGTCCCTTGTCAAGAGAGGGGAAAGACTGTCGTTGGATATTCTTAATGGCTTGGAATCCAACAGTTTCAGCCGCCCTTTGCGATATAGCAACGCAACGTCTATCCCCCTGGGATCGGGCGATTCATAATGGACTATACCATAGCCTTGACGGCGGAGCGCTGTCTCTTTAAGAAGAAGCTCAAGAACCTTCTCGCTCTCCACCTCGGCGACACCGAAAACATCCGGAAGAGAACCTTGCTCATCGGCGGTCCAAAGCAAGGCCTTGGCTATCGCCTGGCATTTGCGGACAAACTTCCGCTTTGTCCAATGCCTTTTGCCCAATGAGGTGAATTCCGCCTCTGAGGAACTGGCCAGAACCGTATCCTTTCTCCAATCGAAAAAGTTCTCCACGTTCCAGAACATCAAGAACAAAGAGTCTTCTCTGGCGGCCTCCTGTGGCTCCCGCCAGAGAATGGCCGCTATGAGAAGACTTACAAGCATAGATTACCTGTGCATGCGAAGATGACTAAAGGAAAAGGAAAAAAAGAAAAGAAACAGAAAAACATTTTCTTATGATTCGTATCTTTGTTGTGAATAGTTTTTAACAACATCTGAAAACCAAGAGGATATGTCCTTGAAATGCGGAATAGTCGGACTTCCTAATGTCGGGAAATCCACCTTGTTCAACTGCGTGAGCTCAGGCAAGGCCCAGAGCGCCAATTTCCCTTTCTGCACGATTGAGCCGAACCTTGGCTCCACAAATGTTCCAGACAAGAGGCTTGAGGTTCTGGCGGATATGTGCAAGCCAAAGAGCGTGGTACCAGCCACGGTCGATATAGTTGACATCGCCGGACTCGTCAAGGGAGCCAGCAAGGGAGAGGGGTTAGGCAACCAGTTCCTGGCCAACATCAGGGAGACGGACGCCATCCTCCATGTGCTCCGGTGCTTTGATGATGGTAATGTTGTTCATGTCGATGGAAGCGTGGATCCAGTCAGGGACAAGGAAGTTGTTGACATGGAGCTGCAAATCAAAGACTTGGAGACAGTTGAGTCAAGATTGGCCAAATCGTTGAAGCAGGCCACGACCGGTGGGGACAAGAACGCCAAGAAATTGGTGGATCTCCTTGGGCGCTACAAGGCCGCTCTTGAGCAAGGAAAGTCTTGCAGGACGGTGGAGTTGATGAACGAGGAGGAAGTGGCAATGGCAAAAGACCTTTATCTCCTGACCAACAAACCGGTGATGTACATCTGCAATGTCGATGACGCTTCAGCCGCCACGGGCAACAAATATGTCGATGCCGTAAAGGAAGCGGTTAAAGATGAGGACGCTGAGATTCTGGTTATTTCTGCCAAAACAGAGTCGGAGATAGCCGAGATGGACTCTTATGAAGACCGCCAGATGTTCCTTGAAGAAATGGGGCTTAAAGAGTCTGGTGTGGTACGACTTATCCAGTGTGCCTACCACCTCCTTGGCCTGCAGACTTTCTTCACGGCTGGCGCGGATGAGTGCCGAGCGTGGACTATCCACAAGGGAGACAAGGCCCCAAAAGCGGCCGGAGTCATCCACACGGACTTCGAAAGAGGCTTTATCCGCGCGGAAGTAATTAAATATGAGGACTATGTGAGCCTAGGAAGTGAAAGCGCCGCAAGGGCCGCCGGAAAGTTGGCCACAGAAGGTAAGGAATACGTCGTCCAAGACGGAGACATAATGCATTTCCTATTTAACGTATAAACATTGAATAATATGAAAAAAGCCACTTTAGCGGCCTTGGGAGCCGCTTTCCTGCTGGTCGTCGGTTGCGCTACGGCATCCAGTGTCCCAGACCGTCTTGACAAATTTGTCGAGAAGACTGAGAAGGAATACAAAAACTACACGGAAGAAGACTGGAAGAAATCACAGGAAGAATACGATGGACTTGTCGCTGAATGGGAAGAAAACTATGACTCGTATTCCTCTTCAGAGAAAACCCAGGCGATGAGAGCGATGGGAAAATATGGAGCCATGCTTCTTGAACATCAGCTTGCGAAAGCGTCAGACGGTGTCGGGACCATTCTGGAAAGCATCCCTGAGAAGATCAACGACATTATCAACAGCATCGACACGACAGCGATCAAAGAGAATGTCGAGGGAATCAAGGAAGATGTCGAAACCGGCCTGAATGGCATCATTGAGAGCATCGACACAGCCAGACTCCGCAAGTCAATTGAGGGAATAACCGAAAGCATCGACACCGCGAAGCTTCGTGAGAAACTGGAAGCCCTTATCAGAATCTTCGGCGGAAGTGAGTGATTGACAGTTTATTAAAAGAATAAAGGCTGGCCTTGCGGTCAGCCTTTACTTTTTACACTACTCCCTGGTCTAGAAGAAGCGAGCCCTGTTGTCCTTGACGTCCGCCTCGCGCATCATCACGGGCAGGATCATCTGGGTAGCATAGGAGTTCATCTGGGTAGCGTTGTTCTTTGCATCCTCCTCAGTGTAGAAAGCCTCTGTCTCACGGGAATTAACCTTGAACACATAGGTTCCGATCGTTCCGGCCACAGGGCCGCAGATCTGTCCTTCGGGAGCGTTGGAAACAGCGCCGATAAACTTAGGGTCAAGGCCCTGTCCGGCCAAAGAGGCGAACCTCACATCCACTCCTGCGCTAACCGTGCTGTGAAGGGTGTCGGCGATGGTCTGAAGGTCTGTCAAACCGCTAATCTTAGCGGCGATATCCTTCGCGGCCTTCTCGCTGGCAAGCTCTCCGTAGAGCTGCTGGTTGATGATGCTGGACACCTCTGAGAGGGTAGCTACACCTTCCTTGTGAATACCCTTGACGGTAGCGATGAAGAAGTAGTTGTTGTTGACCGTGATGATCGGGGAAACTTTTCCGACCTTGTTGTCGAAGACCCATCTTGTGACCTCCTTGGCCTGGTCGATCGCGCCATAGCTGGACGTGCTCTCAAGCACTCCGTTCATGGGGTGGGAATATGTACCACAAGAATCGACAGCGGCAAGATAGTTCTGATAGCTGCCAGCCGCGAGGTTGGCGAACTTGCTGGCCTTGGAATAGTAGTCGTTGAAGGTCTCGTTGCTTGAAAGAGCGCTCTTCTCGAGGATAGCGACCTGCTTCTTAGCGACAGGGGCTGTCCTGTTGGTGACCTCAACGATGTGGGTACCGTACTGGGTCTTGAGGATGAACGGCTTCTTCAGCTGGGCGGTGAAAATCGGGGCAAACCCGTTCACCATGTAGTTCTGCGTCATCCAACCGAGGTTACCGAGCTCACCATCTTGGGCGGACTGGGTGTCGTCGGAATATGACGCGGCTAAATTGGCGAAATTCTCGCCCTTCCCGAGAACCTGGAGAAGGCTGTCGGCAAGGTGAGCCTGATTGGCTCCGCGGAACAGGAGATGACGGACATACACTGAGTCGGGAACCTGGGCGGAATCCATGATCCTGGCAGCGTAGAACACGTTGTTGTTGTCCTTGTACACAGGAGAGGTTCCGGCGGCGTTACCGAACACGAAGTTGTTGACATCGGTGTTGACCGTGTTCAACTCGCCATCCTTGTACCAATATTCATCAAGCGACTTCTCAGAATTCTTGCCAAGGAAGGACTTCATCGCGTCAGTGGTGGAGAACTCCTCATAGAGGTTGTCCATCGCATCGCTGGCGGCTTTGATGTCGGCCTCTGAAGGCTTAACCTCAAAGACGACATATTCAATGTCCCTGGAAGCGTTCTGCTTGAACATGTCCTTGTGGGTGTCGTAGTACTTCTTGATGTCCGCGGCGGCGACTTTGATAGTGGTGTCGGTAGTGAAACCGAGAGGAACCATGACAAAGTCAACGTTGGCGGTGTTGTTGTTCTCTTCGATAGCCCTCTTGAGCATCAAGGGGTTCTGATTGTTAGTCTGGGTGAAGAGAGAACCGTACTTAGCGTAGTACTGCTGGGTTTGGACCGTGTTCTTGATGTAATCCCAGTAAGCGGCGAGACGGCCAGTGTTGTCCGTGGAAACATTGTTGATGAAATCCTGAAGAGCGGCCTTGGAGAAAACTCCATTCTCATCCATGAACGCGGGGTTCTGGGCGATGACAGGAGAAACCATGTCACCGGCGAGAAGGGCCTTCATCTCGTCCTCTCCAACCCTGATACCAGCCTCAGTGGCCTTCTTGGTGAAGAGATACTTGTCGAGAAGGTTCTGCCAAGCGGCATTGCGGATCTGCTCCTGCTGCTGCTCGTTCTGGGCGGTAGATCCGGTCATCATCTCGTTGATGGTGGTGAAAGTCTCGATGTCCTGCTGGAAATCAGTGTAGGACACAGACTTACCGTTGATCTCGCCAACATTGTTCTTAGAAGACATCATCTGGATCGCGGACTCAAGCGTACTGGGATCGATGATGAATGATAAAAGGGCCAAGGCGATGATTATAGACACCGCCAAACCGGCTTTTTCGCGAGTTTTTTGAAGAATCGCCATTTTGTATTGTATTATTTTTTAATTCCTAACAAAAAGGTATTGGGGCGCGAAGATAGTGATTTTTATTCAATTAATCATCTTTTTTTGAGCAAAGGCCCTATAAAGTTGACAGAGTCAATCACCACCTTTGTAGAATCCTGAAGCACATACACATAACTGTTGAAAGGTCTGTACAGCACCGAGTTCCTAGCCATCTCGTCCGAACGCATTCCGTAGCCCTGCATGAAATCGTCGGGGGTGAACATCCTGACATAGCAGTCGGTGTAAATCTCCTGCTTCGCCTGATCCCAGTACAAAGTGTCTGTCTCGAGGGTCTGTTGCCTCGCGATGTTCTGGACAGTAACGTTGCCGAAAGCGGACCAATATTCCATTTCCACCGTCTTGGACTTGAAGTGCTTGGCGTTGTTCGAATGGAGAACAGTCTCTAACTTGTCGTCCTCGGAATATGCGAACACATGGAGCCCTTTGGGAAACAGCTCAAAGGAACACGTGTCGTTTTCATAGCGCTCCATCACATCGGCTTCAACCCTCATTTTCAGACCACCGTTCTTGGTCTGTGTCATAAACAGGCTGTCAACGGTCTGAACCGGGGTCTCGGACAAATCCAGGTTTGCCGCCTCGCTGAGCTTTTTATTACAGGAATATACGATGAAAGCAACCGCTGAGGCGGTTGCAATCATCTTTAGCGTATGTGACAGACGTCCCAAACCTTTCGGTTACTTCTGGGTCCTGACCACTGTGGTTGCGGTCATTCCACCGCAGCTGACGGTGTAGGACTGGCCGTCCGTGATGTCGTACATGAACGCCTCCGCCTTCTGCGGATAATAGACGCTGTACTGACCGATGAGTTTGTTGCAGTCTGAGGTGAGAGACTCGTCAGCCGCCTTGGCTTTCTGCAGATAATCCACAGCAACCCAGTAGTTGGCCCTTCTCTGAACCTCATTACCACCGCAACGGACTGAACCCCAAATGGTTCCAATCAGATAGTAAGCCTTGCCCTGATTGTCCGGATCAAGCTCGGCGGCCTTTCTGGCAGCCTCGAAAGCCTTACCGTTCATTCCGTTCTTGGTGCAGAAGGTGGCAAGCTCAAGCTGATAGTTTGCTTTGGTCTGAGAATCAATATCCTCGAATTTGAGAGCATCCTCCAGATACTTGACAGCGGTGCTGTTCTCATCCTTTGCGGCGTGCAGCTTATAAAGGTAATAAGCGGATGCGGCTGAAGGCTCAGCGTTGTGCATCTTGGTGACAGCCTTGAGGAAAAGATCGTTGTTCTGGCAGCCCTCGGTGTTACCCATCATCTTGACGATGTTGGTGGCAAGCTCAACGTTGTCCGGATCAGCCTCATAACGAGGAGTGAACAGGGCGATGAGGTTGTCGCAGCTGGCGACCTGGCTGGTGATGAACAAGCCCTCGATGTCAGACTTGGTCTTGGTCACGTCTTCGGTCTGCTCGGCCTTTCCAATCAAAGCGATAGCGTTCTGATAAGTATTGATAACCTCCTCAGCGCCAAGCTTATCATCCTTGAACATGTCAATGGCGGAGTTCAGCTGGAGAAGAAGAAGGCTCGGCTTTGTCTTCTCCTGGTTCACGGCTATGATTTTGCTAAGGCCTTCGTAAACAGCCTTGGGATCCTTATAGAACTGGGTGATGTACTGACCCTTGGTGTTCATTGCGGCGACCGCATAGTTGGGATAGTACTCAGCCCTGAGGTCATTCAGCATAAGAAGCGAATCGACAAGAGCGGTGCGCGCGGCCGCATCCTTGGTCTTGTTGATTTCCCTGCTGAGCAGAGTCATACCATTGAGCAACATGTTCTGGCTAGCGGTAGGAGGGCAAAGCTTCATCGCTGTTCTCCAGTTAGGAAGAGCCTCGTCGTAATTCTTCTGCTTATAGTACTCCTGATAATAAGACAGATACTTAATGCACTCGTCTTTGTTGGGACCGTACTTGTCCTGCGCGGAAAGATTCATTCCGAGCGCCATGGCCAAAGCCAGCAGTACAAGAGAAATCTTTTTCATGGTCTTTCTGTTTTTATCTGTTATACTTTTATATTCTTTCTAGTCGTATCGTTGTTTAATGAACCAAATGTCATGCACATTCAACCCGATGCTGAAATTGATGTATCTCTCCCTCACCAAGCTGCCATCCAACGCCCCTCTTTGGCCTATATCCACACCCACTGTCAAACCATTGTGGAGCTGATACACTGGGAAGGTCGCTCCAAAAGTCAGACCAAACGCTTGTAGGGCCTTTCCGTCAATGTTGCAATACGCTTTGTCCCAATAAGTTCCGGCCCTATAAGTAATCTTTTTCCGATAGTAACGAATGTCGTTTCTATTAGGTACATAAGACATCCCGGCCCGGATTGACTGGGCTTGGGAAGCGCTGAACACCGCATTACCGACATTGGCGAATCCTGTCACCTTATCCATCCCGGTGGAAGTCCAGTCGGAACGAAGATAATTCAACTCTGCCGTCCATTTATCTCCTCCTTTGACCGCTAAACCGAATCCCATCTCGCCTGCCAAAGAGACCTTCCCTTTTGAAAGTTTTTCTGTGTAGGTGCGAGGAGAAGGAGTAGAGTCGTTGATGGAGGATATTGTCTGAATCTCAAACCTGTCAACAGATCCCTTGAACTTGGCGGAAAGCCTGTAAGTAGCGCCTAGTACGACTGAGGCCTTGTTGGAGACCGGAAAAGCGTACTGCGCGCCGAACTTGCCCGTCATCGCCTTAAGATTGAGGGTGTAACCGCTCTTAATGCTCCTGAAAGAGGATAGGGACATGGAGAAGGTGTTATCCTTGTGGAGTTCTCCGAAAATGTACTGGAATTCCCCGCCGAGAGAGAATCCCTTGAAAGGAGAGAAACCTCCTCCTACATACAGCTTGGAAAGACCACCATAACCTTCAACAGTGTTAAGGACTCCTCCTGTGGTGGCAAGGATTGTCGGATCGGTGTCAACAGAGGAAATCTTATAGCCAATGTCGCTAAAAGGGGTAATTCCAGCATACATGGCAAAAGACTTCCAAACGGGGAAGGTTATCGCCACGTTGCTGATATTGAAGGTGTTATTCGAACTCCTCATATCGCCCTGGGCATAGTACCTGTTGCCTTGGGCGAGGCTGAAATCCAGCATAAAGGACTGGGGATCCCTCTCAGTCACCGCAGCGGGATTCAGAAGATTCACATTCCTCTTGTCCCTTGTGGCTATTCCTGTCCCTCCCATACTCCTGTTGTAGGCCGAACCAAACTTGGATATGTCTCCGATTCCGTACATGGAATACGGGGAATATGAGCCATAGGCCTCATCCTGCGCTGCCGCAGGCAACGCGAAAAAGACCATGGCCAAACCAAGGAGTATGTTCTTAATCGTTCCTTTCAGCATAACTGTCAGCGATTAATGCTAACCCCATCAACACAAGATTGCAGATTACAAAGATGGAGTTTTTCATTCTTTTTGCAAAATATAAAGCGTCTCCACCCGTAAAAACAGCCGTTTTTTCCGGAAATTGGGACAAGTACCCCTGTATTTCAAACATTATGCCGCCAATCACCCCGGATTCGATTGAAGACACCAAAGAATCGCCTGTCAAAGCGGTTGCGGATGGGGTGTCAACGAGAGGAAGGTTTCGGGAATATCTGTTCAAAGCCTTGAATCTTGTCCTGCATCCAAGGGATATCTCGCCTCCTTCGTAGGCACCATCCTGACCTATCAAATCTATCGTGAGAGTTGTTCCGAAATCGAAAACAAGACAACCAGACCCTTTGAACAGATAACGCACCGCTATAATGGATGCTACCCTGTCTGGGGACAAATATTCCGGAATACTATTGGAAATAGCTGTGGATGTGTGAGTTCTGTCAAGAATAACCAGTTTTCCACACCTGGATTTCAGGGATTGTTCCTCTTTGGGGCCTATTTCTATAGTCGAAGACACAACCATCACTTCTGGCCGTCCTTTATCCAAAAGCGAGTCTATGAATTCGAACATTTTCTCACCCTGATAACGGAAGGTCTTTCCGAGAGTCATTTCCTCGGACCAGGCTGCCTTGAGCGCCGTGTTTCCAATCTCAACTAAAAGATTTGCCATCAGTTCAAAATTCTTAAAGTAGAAAGGGCGGAAGGAAGGGAGTCTATGCCGCGAGTGACTATTTTAAGCTTACCTTCCGTCTGCTTAAGGTTGAACAAACGCTCCCGGGTTCCCACTTTCGCAAGAACTTCCGAGAAAACCTTGGACTTGTAATAAGGCGACATCGGATTGGAAATGAAGAACATAATCATCATTCCGTTTTTGATTATGATCTTCTCGAAACCGAGTTTTCCACCGAGATTCCTTATTTTCACCACATCGAAAAGATTCTCTGTCTCCGGAGGAAGATTTCCGAAACGATCCTTCAGACTCTCTCTGGTACGATCTATCTCCTTGTCTGAAGAAAGACTGTCAAGCTGCTTGTAAATTCTTATCTTTTCGGCGGTTATGTCTATGTAAGAATCCGGGATCATGGCCAGCTGATCTGTCTCTATGGTACAGTCACGGATGAAGGAATCATCATTTTTGCGGGAGTTTATTCCTGTCTCGACACCAAGTTCTTCCATCGCCTCCGCAAGAATTTTCTGGTAGGTCTCATAACCCATATCCATAATAAAACCGCTCTGCTCCGCTCCAAGAAGATTACCGGCTCCACGAATGTCCAAGTCCTGCATGGCGATGTTGAATCCGCTGCCAAGATCGGAGAACTCCTCTATTGCCTTGAGTCTCCTTCTGGCATCTTCGGTGATTGACACAAGCGGAGGCACTATCAAGTAACAGAATGCTCTCCTGTTCGAACGGCCAACCCTGCCACGAAGCTGGTGCAAGTCGCTCAACCCTATATTCTGAGCCTGGTTTATTATTATGGTGTTGGCGTTGGGGATGTCGAGTCCATTCTCTATTATGGTGGTGCAAAGGAGCATGTCATAGTCTCCCCTGATGAAATCCAACATTCTGTTTTCCAATTCTTTAGATTCCATCTGACCATGGGAGACACAGATTTTCATGTCAGGAACCAGGCGATGAAGGATCTCATAGATGGAAGGCAATTCCTCAACCTTGTTATGGAGGAAGAATATCTGTCCACCTCTTGCCAGCTCGTAGTTTATGATGCTCTTTATCTCTTCCTCATTGAAAAGGATTATCTCGGTCTGTGTGGGAATCCTGTTAGGCGGAGGGGTGTTTATTATGGACAGATCCCTAGCTCCAAGAAGTGAGAACTGGAGAGTTCTCGGAATAGGAGTGGCAGTTAATGTCAAGGTGTCAACCGAAGACTTCAACTGCCTGAGCCTTTCTTTGGCTGAAACTCCGAATTTCTGCTCCTCATCTATTATCAATAAGCCTAAGTCTTTGAATTCGAACCCTTTCCCTAGCATCTTATGGGTTCCTATGACAATGTCAAGGCTACCTTCGGCCAATTTCTTTTTGATGTCATTCACCTCTTTCGCGGTACGAAGCCTGCTCACATAATCAACCGAACAAGGGAAATCCTTAAGTCTGGACGAGAATGTGGTGTAATGCTGGAGAGCCAGAATTGTGGTAGGAACAAGCACAACAACTTGCTTTCCGTCGGTCACAGCCTTGAAAGCCGCCCTAATGGCAATCTCCGTCTTTCCGAAACCAACGTCACCGCAAATCAAGCGATCCATAGGGCTGGAATCCTCCATATCCCTTTTGACAGCTTTTGTGGCCGTCTCCTGATCGGGTGTGTCCTCATACATGAAGGAAGACTCAAGTTCTTCCTGAAGATAACTATCTGGAGAAAAGGCGAATCCGGAAGAGGCTTTTCGCTTCGCATAGAGTTGGATAAGATCCTTGGCAATGTCCTTTATCTTGGACTTGGCGCTGGTCTTCAATGTCTGCCAAGACTTGGATCCAAGTTTATTAATCCTTGGAGGCTCACCATCCTTTGAACGGAATCTCGATATCTTATTAAGGGAATGGACTGAGACGAACACCACATCACCATCCTTATACATGATTTTAACAACCTCATGCATCCTTCCCTTATCATCCCTCATTCTGACAAGACCGCCGAAAACTCCCACTCCGTGATCTATATGAACCACATAATCACCTATGTTAAAGGCAGTCAAGTCATTGAGAGTAAGTTGCTCACTCTTCTCAACCGTACGACGGACACTAACCCTGTGGAACCTGTCGAAAATCTCATGGTCAGAATAACAGCAAACCTTATCTTCATTGTCGATGAAGCCGGCATGAATATTCTTACCTTGCACAAATTCAGGAACTAGTCCTTTATTTTCTCTAAGGATGGACTCCAAGCGTTCAGTCTGCGATTTTTTCTCGCTGAAAATGAACACCTTGTATCCCTTTTCCATATTCCGGGCTATATCTGCCGAAAGAATCTCGAAATTCTTGTTGAAGACAGGTTGGGGAGATATGTCAAATTTGATGACCTCATCATTATCAACCTCAAGAGGAACCTCAAGGAACACTTTCTTAAAAGGGTCAAGTTCCTTGAAGAAGTCCTCTTTCCGGTACATGTCTGAAGAGTCCGCCCAGACAACAGTTCCTTTCGGGAACAAACCCGATACGCTTATCAACTCTTCCTCATTCCCTTCACCAGCAATGTCAGGGAATATTTCCACCTCATCCCTGATTTCTTTCGAAAGTTGAGTGTTGCAGTCGAACACATGGATAGTCTCAACTTCATCTCCGAAAAATGAGATTCTGAAAGGATAGTTGAAAGAAAATGAGAACACATCAATTATGGATCCCCTTATCGAGAACTGCCCGGGAGCAGAGACAAAATCTACCTTCTCAAATCCTTGATTTACAAGTATTTCCTTTATATTGTCATGGGATATTTCCTGGCCAGTGGTTATTTTAAGGAGAGCATTCTCTATGTCATTAGCTTTTGGAACCCTTTCCTTGAGAGCGTCGGGATATGTAACAATAAACAGCCTTTTCGAATTATCAGCGTTGGAAATCAATTCTCCTATCGCTGATGTTCTCTGCACTCCAACCGAGGATTTGAAATTGCTCTTTTCCACCACTTTACCACTGTCGGGCAGGAAAAAAACAATATCCCCTTCCACAAGGCTGTAGAGATCTGAAGCACAATATTCCGCACTCTCTTTATCGGGCAACAAAACAATGTGGGTTCCGTCTTTCGCTACCTGAGAAAGGACAAACCACCGAGCGGAAAGAAAGAGTCCTTTACAGAATACTTCTTTCCTTCCTTTAAGGGCCGAAGAAAGATCGGCCGCTGAATTTCTACTTATCAACATCAATGGTCAAAAGCCTGTTGAAAACCTGTTGAAACAACTGTTTATATCCGCATAAAGATTGTCATCATATTGTCCCGGCTGGGATATCAACAAATTATACTTGATTTACCAATAATCCATTTTTTATAATTTTCCTTTATAATTTATTGATTAGCAAATACTTCAAATAGTTATCAACATTTCAACAACTTAAATAAAACCATCAAATCTTATAAAAAATATCAATATATTTGTATCTGATAATTGACGCTCTGATGACAGATTTCAATCCTCGCGACACAAATGCGGACAAAGATAAGGATTTGGACGGAATAATCCGCCCGCAAGAACTTGAAGATTTCACTGGACAAAGAGAGATAGTATCGAATCTCAATGTCTATATAAAAGCGGCCAAGATGAGGGGTGAGGCACTCGACCATGTCTTATTCCATGGCCCTCCCGGTTTGGGTAAGACCACTCTTGCCCACATTATAGCCAACGAGATGGGGGTGAATATGAAAGTGACCTCCGGTCCGGTACTTGATAAACCTGGAGATCTGGCTGGTCTTCTAACCTCCCTCGAGAACGGTGATGTACTTTTCATAGATGAGATCCACAGGCTTTCTCCAGAAGTCGAGGAGTACTTGTATTCAGCGATGGAGGATTATGTGATAGACATCATGATAGACAAAGGTCCGGGAGCCAGGTCTGTCAGACTATCCCTCAATCCTTTCACCCTTGTTGGCGCCACCACAAGAAGCGGACTTTTGACCGCACCTCTTCGCGCCAGGTTCGGAATCACTTGTCCATTAGAGTATTATGACACTTCTGATCTGGTCAGGATTGTGAAGAGAAGCGCCAGCATCCTCAATGTGACAATTGACGAGGCTGCCTCTAAAGAGATAGCTCTTCGCAGCCGCGGGACACCTCGTATAGCAAACGCCTTGTTGAGAAGGGTTCGTGACTTTGCCCAGGTGATGGGGGACGGACACATTGATCTTGAGATAGCAAAATATGCCCTCAATAAGTTAAAGATAGACACTCGAGGGCTGGATTCAATTGATAATAAGATATTAAGGACCATCATAACAACTTTCAAGGGAGGACCTGTCGGAGCCAACACCATCGCCACTGCGATCAGCGAAGACCAGGGTACTTATGAAGAGGTGTATGAGCCTTTCCTCATAAAGGAAGGTTTTATTGTACGGACCCAAAGAGGTAGGATCGCTACCGAGATGGCTTACCGGCATATGGGCCTTGATGCTGAACTAGAAGCGAATAAGACAGATAATGGCACGTTATTTTAGAATTTTTGTCGCCGCGGTCCTGATTGCGGTATCATCCCCGGCTTTTTGTTGTACTTCTGTTATCATATCCGGTAACGCCCGTTCCGACGGCCGTCCCGTCATGATGAAACACAGGGACTCGGGCGAACTTAATAACCTGATGCGTTGGTTCAAAGGGCCTGAATATGATTTCATTGGCCAGGTGAATGCCTCTTCAAAGGGAGGAGAAGTTTGGGCAGGACATAACACAGTAGGTTTCTGCATCATCAACACCGCTACCTACGATCTTAAGGATGATGATGTCCCGTCTTCGGAAATGGACAAGGAAGGTGAGCTGATGTTCAAGGCTCTTGGTCAGTGCGCTGATCTTAAAGACTTTGAGAGATTTTTGGAGTCCCTTCCCAAACCTTGGGGAGTGGAAGCCAACTTCGGAATAATTGACGCAAAAGGGGAAGCCGCTTATTATGAGGTAAATAACCATTCTTATCGTCGTTTTGATGTGGCCGATGAGCCTGGTGGTTACATGGTTGTGACTAACTTTACCAGAAGTGGCCGTCCTGATGACAGGAAAGGAGAGGACAGGTTTGAGAAGGCCTCATTGATTATGAGTGATATGGATGTGTCCACAGCCGGACATAAGGAACTGATTAATGCTATTTCCCGTTCCGGAGCGCCTATCATGAGGGATATAACGGCATCAGTCATTGTATTCGAGGGAGTTCTTCCAGGCGAGGATCCTTCTTTTACTGTGGCATGGACGGTTCTCGGTTGCCCCACAACCTGTATTTATATTCCTTTGAAAGTTTTCACAAGTGATCATATTCCTTCATACATGAAGGAGCATCGTGGGACTGATGAAGCTCAGATTTGCAGCCAGTCGCTGGTTATCAAGGGAATATATGGATTTGAGAAAGGTTGTGTCATTGAATGTGCTGAGGTTGAGAAATTTGCGGACAGCCACTTCTCAAGAACCATGTCCCCTTTAAGATATGATCGCTTCGCGAGAAGATTATTCAAGAAATACAGGATGATGTATCGTCGTAAACTGCCGAAAGTGGTATCTTGAATTGTTTAATACGATAAAAATCATTAAAATTGCAGACTAATACCAAAACGCAAATCATTAATCACTAAGATATGGCCGAAAAATTAATCTCAAAGATTCCTGACGGACCTTTGGCTGAAAAATGGACCAAACGTAAGTCGGAGCTTCGTCTCGTAAACCCCAACAACAGGAGAAAACTTGAGATCATCGTGGTCGGTACCGGTTTGGGAGGAGCCTCCGCGGCTGCCTCGCTCGGTGAGCTTGGCTACAATGTCAAGGTTTTCTGCATCAGCGACTCTCCCCGAAGGGCTCACTCCATAGCCGCCCAGGGAGGTATAAATGCCGCCAAAAACTATCAGAATGACAACGACGCTGTCTATCGTCTGTTCTATGACACAATCAAGGGAGGTGACTACCGTAGCCGTGAGGCTAATGTGTATCGTCTTGCCGAGGTTAGCGCGGCCATTATCGACCAGTGCGTCGCACAGGGTGTTCCTTTCGCCCGTGAATATGGCGGCTATCTCGCTAACCGTTCTTTCGGAGGTGTGCAGGTGAGCCGTACATTTTATGCCAGGGGTCAAACTGGTCAGCAGCTTCTTCTCGGTGCCTACGCGGCTCTGAACCGTCAGGTAGCCGCCGGCACAGTGACAAGTTATCCTCGTCACGAGATGCTTGACCTTGTCATTGTAAATGGCCAGGCAAAGGGTATCATTGCCCGTAACCTCGTGACCGGCAAACTTGAGAGGTTTGGAGCACACGCTGTCGTAATAGCCACCGGAGGTTATGGAAACACTTATTTCCTCTCCACTAACGCGATGAACAGCAATGGTTCAGCCGCTTGGCAGTGCTATAAGAAAGGTGCTTTCTTCGCCAATCCTTGCTTTGCCCAGATCCACCCCACGTGTATTCCTGTCCATGGAGACCAGCAGTGCAAGCTGACCCTGATGTCAGAGTCGCTACGTAACGACGGACGTATCTGGGTTCCCAAGAAGATGGAAGACGTGATGAAACTCCGTAAGAAGGAAATCAAGCCTTCCCAGATTCCTGAAGAGGATCGTGACTACTATCTCGAGCGTCGTTATCCGGCTTTCGGTAACCTTGTTCCTCGTGACGTGGCATCCCGCGCCGCTAAGGAAAGATGCGATGCCGGTTACGGAGTCAATGAGACAGGTCTCGCCGTGTTCCTTGATTTCTCCGACGCCATCAAGAGACTTGGTCATCAGAGAGTTCAGGAGCGCTATGGTAACCTGTTCGATATGTATTTCAAGATCAATAATGTCAGCCCTTGGGAGGAGCCGATGATGATTTATCCGGCCATCCACTACACCATGGGTGGTATTTGGGTTGACTACGATCTCCAGACCACAATTCCCGGACTGTACGCTATCGGAGAGGCAAACTTCTCCGATCACGGCGGAAACCGTCTTGGAGCTTCAGCCCTTATGCAGGGTCTTGCGGACGGTTATTTTGTGCTTCCAGTCACCATCGCCGACTACCTCTCCAACAAGTTCGCCGAGCCTAAGACGGACATCAACGATCCCGCTTTTGACGAGGCTGAGAAGGCTGTCCAAGCCAGAATAGACAAGTTGTTTTCTATCAAGGGTAAGAAGACTGTTGACTCCCTCCACAAGAAACTCGGAAACATCATGTGGGAGTACGTCGGAATGGCCCGAAGCGAGGAAGGACTTAAGAAGGCTATTGAGGAGATAAAGGAACTCAAGAAGGAATTCTATGAGGATGTATGTGTTCCAGGAGAGCAGAATCAGTTCAATCAGGAACTTGAGAAGGCTCTCAGACTTGAGGACTTCTTCGAGATTGGTGAGTTGATGGCTCGTGACGCTCTTAACAGGAAAGAGTCCTGCGGTGGTCATTTCCGTGTTGAGAGCCAGACTGAGGAAGGAGAAGCCAAGAGGGACGACGCCAACTACATGTACGTTGCCGCTTGGGAGTACAAGGGAGAGGACAAGGAGCCCGAACTCCACAAGGAACCTCTTAAGTATGAGTTTATTGAAGTGAAAACCAGAAATTACAAAGAATAACCGGATATGGATTTCAATCTTAAGATATGGCGTCAAAAGAACGCCCGTGAGCAAGGTCATTTTGAGACCTACCACATCTCTGGAATTGAGGAGGATGCTTCCTTCCTTGAGATGCTCGACATCCTTAATGAGCAGTTGATCCGTGAGGGAAACGATCCGGTTGCTGTTGAGAGAGGTTGCAAGAGCAGTGGTCCTGTTTCTTTCGATCACGATTGCCGTGAGGGTATATGCGGAGCCTGCTCGCTGTACATTGACGGCCGCGCGCATGGTCCGGACGACCATGTGACAACTTGCCAGTTGTTCATGCGTCATTTCAAGGATGGAGCGACAATAACCGTAGAGCCTTTCAGAAGCCCTGCCTTCCCTATTATCAAGGACTTGGTTGTTGACCGCAGCGCTTTTGACAAGATTCTTCAGGCTGGTGGTTTCATTTCAGTGCGTACTGGAGCCGCCCAAGACGGTAACACAATTCTCATTCCTCATGAGGATGCCGAGAAGAGCATGGACGCAGCCGCTTGCGTAGGTTGCGGAGCTTGTGTGGCCACTTGCAAGAACGGCTCAGCGATGCTGTTCGTGGCGGCAAGGGTAAGTTCTCTCGCTCTGCTACCTCAGGGTCGTCCAGAGGCCGCCAGAAGAGCGAAAAACATGGTGGCGAAGATGGAAGAACTCGGCTTCGGAGGTTGTACCAACACCCGCGCCTGCGAGATGGAATGCCCTAAGGGAATATCCATCGACCACATCGCCCGTCTCAACCGCGAGTTCCTCAAAGCCAAATTCAGGGACTAAAAAGGGTGCGACCAGTTACAGGCCGCACCCCGAAAAAGTCAGTCTTTCATAGTATTCTGACTTAGATTCCGCCGGGATATCAAACATAGCCATCAAAAGGAGTTGTTCCAGCGAAAAGGATGGCTATTACGGTTCCGTCTTTCATTAAGATTCGGATATCTATATTAGCGTCGTCATTTATTGTGTAGTAATCCTCCTTGTAAGTGGAGAACTTGTATGAGTTTATCTTCACATCTTTGACAAGGTCGCAGCCACCTTCATATTTGCCTTGGTTCATTGGAATATTCAGAATCTTCCCAAAACCGAGGTCGTCCGTTATAATTGTGATACGATCTATATACTGACCAGGGATCGTATATTCCGTCCCTTTGTACCTGAAACCTGAGATATAAATCATTGACGCCACCTTGTCCCAGCAGGGACCTTCCGTGAAAGAGTCCTGATAGAAATGGCAGCGATGGGAAGAGCCTTCTCTCGGGTCTGCGATTCCTCCGCCCACGAACACGGATCCGATAGGATAGGACTTCTTGCTCCCTATCGCCAACTTATTCTTAGTTTTCGACTTGGTTCCGTCCTCATTGTTTATGAAAAGTTCATGGTTAAGGAGACTGTAATCATCATCAGGCCATTGCTTTGGAGTAGAAGGATTATTTGATATCTCCTTGTCAGGAGTGGGACTATTAATCTCCTCGTCCACATCTGTGCGGGTTTCATCAAGCGAACCGCATCCGACGAACAATAAAGATATACCGACGCAAGTCAAAAGGAATTTTAGGGTGTTTTTCATGTTGTTGTGATTGTGACTATATCTTTTTAAAAAAATCCAGATAATCTTTGGTGGCTTTGGAGGGAGTCAATTCCTTGAACCACATGATATTGTGATTACTCTTTTGAGAGATTATCTTTATTTCCAAGTCCCCTTTCATCAGAACATCGTAAAGTATATACCCTTGGGAAGTATCTTGGGTCAAATCTCCGGTAATGGACACTTTGCAATTATCAACAGACTTGTAGAAAACGGCGTTATCGCTTGAATAATGGCAGTATTTAAGGATTCCCCTTACCGTTTTAGGGCTTAGTGTGAGTTTCCCGTCCTTTGTCACCTTATATGGCACATCCTCTACCAATAAATCTATCTCAAAAGCGCTCTTAACCCATCCGCGGAGAGTACTAGGATCCCAGTCATCAGGTTGTTTACTTGGTTCCACGACTTGATAAGATTTAAACAGAAGGCTCATATTACCGTTGTTGTCCGTGTAAATGGCCACCTCGCCAGTGTCGGGAAAAACGACAGACATGGTCTCTTTCTTCCCGGCATCTTGCGACTGAACCGTAAACACGTTTCTTTCTACTGAAGACCAGCCTTCAGATCTAAACTCTCGGCTTTGCCGATCATCGGAGCCGTCAAACATGTCCTCCACCAAGTTGCAGGAGGAGAACAGTATCGCAATCGCCGCAAACAGTATAAATCTCTTTTTCATTATATAGACCTTTATTTATTGAACTATCCTATGATACTAAATCCCCTTTTTTTAAAAAATTGCATCAAAAAGTTTAATAACTTTAATAATGTAATTAAAATCCTAATGCCAAACCATATCCATTAATATATGTGTAGTATTAAGTCCTCGTGTCTTGGTAACATCGCCATTATCGGCAATTAGATCGTAAGCCTTTTGAAAATTTTCAAGTGTATATGGATCCGGTTGATATTTTAAAACAACATCATGGTCACTGCTAAAGAAGTATTGGGCCTTAGTTGTTTGATCCAATGACTCTTTCGAATTAGAAGTAGTCAGCTCTTCATAGGAACATGAAGCGCAAACGAATAGTACGATAAACAGGGTGTGGAAAATCACATAAAGCTTAGCCATGGCTTATACGGATTAAGATTGAAAAATAGAAGATGAAAATTAAATGTCGAATTCGCCTTTATACCGCTGGCCGGAAGGCAGGGTGAACAGGGTGAGGTAGTGACCTGAACCCATGGTTATGGGAACGGCGGCGGAGAGGAACTGTGTGTCGATCGTGACGGAGTCATAGCCTCCGGTGGTGGTGTTCATGACCTCGACCTCGATCTCGCCGAGATTGCTTGTGAAGGTCATGAAGAGCGTTGAGAGCATGGTCTCATACGAGGCCGAGATCGGGACTGTTGTAGGCATTCTTGGTCTTTCCGGGTCAGGATTACTTCCGGGATAAGGCTCAATCACAATAACCGTGTCACCGGCGGCTTTCATTGCCCAAGAAGGATAGGGTGCCACCAAAAATAACAACAAGAGAGCAAAGAAGAAGAAAGATTTGTTTCGCATAAACATAGGATGTCTTTTGTTTATGCAAAGTTCGGGGTTATTCCCCCGATATTAAAAGAATGTGGCGAAAAAAGTGTGACAAAGAGAGAGACGAAAAACGCCTCTCAGTGCGCTGGAAGGGCGTTTTGAAGGCCAAACACAAAAAAAATCGTGACAACCACCCTATTTGACCCTAAAAATAGCGAAGAAATTCCTCGCCCACTTTCCCAAAACCGGCTATTTTTTGACGGAGCCTTTTCTTTCTGGTGCGCACATTCTGATAATGCGATCACTCTTTTGAGTCAACAACCTCAAAGGTAAATTCATAATGGATTGGCGTGCCGTCGTCAGCCAGACCTTCTGCGACGGCACGGAATGTTCCTGCATATCCGGGAGTATGGAGGACAAGTCTTTTATTCTCTCCTGAAGCAAGCCTGAGGACCGGATCCCAATAGAGTAATTGTCTTACATCTTCGACACCTTCAGGGGGAGTTCCTCCATAATATGCCACCGGGTATGAGACTCCATTGAAATCCACTACTTTGACATTGTCAGGAAAACTAAGGGTGGTAACATAATTCTTCTTTGTGACGAAATTGACTATTCCTGAGAAGGAAACTTTTCCGCATGCGATAGCTTGTGTATATACGTCTACATCCTCAATAAGCATAGCGTCAAATTCCAGCAACAAGCCGAGGTCGGTTATCACCACTCCATCCATCATGACGAGAAGATTGTCAACACTTGCCTTATAATAATCCATTGCGTCGGTTGCTATCATCACCAGTTTTTGTTTTCCTTTTTCGCGACGCAGGCTCACATATGGAATGATTTCTACCAGGACCTCACGTATAGAAGGAAACCTGACGAAGTTGTCCAAGTGGTAATGTTTGCAAGAAGAGGTTTCAAGCAGCAGGTCTTCACGATGTCTCAACAGGGAGGACAACGTATCCAACCTCATGGTATTGCCGCTTCTCAAAGCCACTTTACGGGCGGAAAGGTCTTTTTGGATTATCCTGTTCATTTGCAGTTGTGGCAACTTTCCTGCTCCGGCCCCGATGAAGGGACTTTCTATATCGATCGATCCTTTTCCAAAATCGACATTAGAAACCTCACATACGATTTCCCTGTCTCCATAAATGTTATTGGTAAAAAAACGGACTTTGTCATTATCCGTGACACCTATATACAAATTGGACGGAGCACCGGCCGATGAAAGGGTTGCGACCACCTTATCATTATTGTCCGTGATATTACCATTGATTCTGGCAGAGATTATCTCTCCATCGTAGTCCACTTGGCGGGATCCGGAGAATTCGGGGTTAAAAGAAGACAAGGCATTCAGGAATCCTTCCATAGATGTTTCCTGTCTGGCCGGAACGATATCATCTTCATGATAGACCGAGAGCGATAAATCCGCTCCAACACCTTTGTTATTTAGGAATATGGTGTATTCGGAATCTTTTCGCACACGTACGGTTGAACTGATCTGTATTTTGCCGCAATTAATGTCAGGATCTCTTTTTAGCGAAAGGTATTCATCTTCATCGACTATCTCTACACCATCCCTGACCTTGGCCGCGGAAAGAGTATTGAAAATGGTGAGAATCCTTGATCCGACAATCCAGGGTGTACCTGTCTCATTGGTGTTGCTGGAGGTGTAGGCAATCAGGCGGTATATCCCAGTGGAAGTAGAAACCGGAATCCGGAAAGAGCCGGCCCCCCTCCCTCCTAACAATCCTATCTTGGATTCCGTGGCAGTACCATCAGATGATACCAACTCAAGATATGATACGGCACTGGCATTAGAAGGATTTCCTTGAAGGTCGACACAAAACAAGGAACACAGAACCACATCACCCGCAATGTATACTTCTCTGTCTGTAGATACGAATATCCGTTCTACAGGATTATTTCCGGCTAGTAAAGAAAAAGGAATCGTCGCCGCCAATATAACTGTATAAAATGCCTTCATCAGAAAGATAAGTTAAGGTTGATAAATGGAACAGGAACGGCAAAAACAGAGAGCAGATGACCTTTGGGAGTTGCCCTGAAACCAGTGTCCTGGATACCTGCATCAAAGAAAACCGAATAAGGATTCTTACGTCCCGTAATATTGTACACCCCTATGTTGATGGTAGTATGCATTCTCGCGACAAGGGAATGTCCAGGGTCTATGTTCACGGCAACGTCCATCCGGAAATAGTCCGGGATACGATAGAAATTGCGCTCGGAGTAAGCCATCCTCCAGACACCATCATAAAGATAAGAACCATAAGGCACGGTCACCGGGCGACCGGTGGAGTAGTCTAAATTGACCGAAATGCTGTAACGGCGGGTGAAAGCATAATTACTTGCCAGCTTCGCCTCATGGGGTTTGTCGTAAGGCGCATTATACCAGTTGCCATGAGCTATCGTCTCATACCCCCTATCTTGCATCTCCTTGTATTTGGCCCTTGAATAGGAATATGACAACCATCCCGTAAGCTTTCCGTTTGTTTTTTTAGCCATCAACTCAATTCCATAAGAGCGAAGGAATACAGGAGCCAGATCCTGATGAATCTTGTCGTTCATGGACAGTGTAGCTCCAGGCTTATAGTCAAGGTGGTTATCTGCTTCCTTATAATACGCCTCTGCAGATATTTCAATCCCTGTCGCGAGATGTGTCCAATAAGCACCGCCGGCTCCTTGCCAACCGGTGGTTGGTTTGATTTTGTCTGAGGATAGTCTCCAGGTATCCATGGGAGATATGGATGAAGTATTGGATATCAAATGGATATTCTGCCTCATAGTGTTGAGCCCACCCTTTATTGAGAAATTGTCAGCCAAGGAATATTTACCAGACAGACGGAATTCCGGTCCATAATAATAAGTATTGGATTCTAAGCCATAGAAACCTGTCATCCTTATACCTCCTTCCAACGAAAACTTGTCGGAAATGTTCCAGGTATCGGATACGAATACCGCCGGTTCCAGACCGTATTCCCTCTTCAATGTATCAGGAATGACATTGGAGACAGCTGCATAAGGCCTCATGATTCCAGGGTCCAAGGCATAACCCAAAAGGTGTACTCCGTAATCTATTTTGTGCGACGTCCCGACCGGACGGACCCTGTTGGCTTTGATAAATACCTGTCTTATGTATGTACTGAGATCATATGATCCCTGATCCCAGCCATACACAGCAACCATGTTGTTGTACTGGTCATATCCGGTGCTGATATCCAGCGACCCGCCTTCTGTATCCTTATGCTTGAATAGCAATGAAGCGTTGTAGCTGGTGTAATTGAATGTTGTGTCACCGCCAAATATGAATTTATCCTTGGCATAATAACCGAAAGCCTGGAGGGTGTTGTTCTGGTTGAAGCGGTGTGTTATTCCAAAGTTTGCATCCATGAAGTTTGCAGAACCTCCTGCATAGTCGCTGTTCTGGGGAAGCAGGCCGAGCATCCAATCAGAGTATGAAATGCGTGCTCCTGCCGCTATCGAAGTCTTTCCTCTTTTCAAAGGACCTTCGAGATGCAGACGGCTTGTCATAGGGCCTATTCCGGCAGATCCTTTCCATCGCAGGAAATCTCCTTCCCTGGAGCGTACATTAAGGACCGAAGACACCCGGCCCCCATATTCCACCGGGATTGAACTCTTGTAGAGTTCCACATCACTTATTAAATCAGGGTTGAAAGCCGATAGGATCCCAAACATATGTGTAGGATAGTATATCGTACTTCCATTGAACAAGATAAGATTCTGGTCGGCAGAACCTCCACGGACATTGAATCCGGAAGAGGCTTCCCCGGAACTCTTAACTCCGGGAAGAGTCAGGATTGCTTTGAGCACATCCCCTTCTCCAAAAGGAGTTGGGATCTTGTTGAGAGTTTTTACACCAAGCCTTTCTATTCCCAGGGTTGTTGTGCGGTGGTTTGAGATGTTTTCTGAGGATATGAAAGATTCTTTAAGCATGGTTACTTTCTCTGCCATCATGACATTGAAGTTGCCATCAGACAGAATGTTCACCTGTAAGGACAACGGTTCTTTGGATTCGGCACTGAAATTCAGAACATTCTGGCCTTGTGGAAGTTGGATTCTGTAGCGCCCCTTTGAATCTGACCGAACGTATGTTGAAGTACTGTCATCGTAGACTACCACGCCGGCAAGAGGTTCGTCAGACTCATATTCGATGATAACACCTTTGATTGTTTTCTTTCCTGGTCTGGAACGGCTGGATGTGCCAATCGAATATACTTTGTTCTTGTATGAGGCGGTAACGGATTCTTCATATACGACAGACAAGGAGTCTTCCTTTTCCAACTCAAAATAACCGGTCGGAAGACCTGTTCCTGTTCCGGGAAGGGTGCCGGTTAACACGGGTCCCGTTGTAGCCTTTTCTGATTCCGGATGCCACGCAACTGTCAGTTCGCCCAAAGTTGGTTCGCCAGCTGGTTGTTTCAGCCTTTTCTTCAAGCCTTTCTTACTGATTCTATGTATTTTATCCCCATCAAGAACATAAAAGGTCTCAAGAATCTTGAAGTATGAATTTACTGACACGTCGTATTTTGGATCTTGGTATCCGATTGGATTACCGTTGTGGTTATTTCCGTCGGAATACAACAGTTTCCTCACTTTTCGAAGCAACGGGGTTTTGCCATCACGGATAACTTCAAAAATACCATTAGGGGCATCTTGGTGGCCCAAGTATCGTAAATTCAGGAACCTCTGTTCCTCCATGGTAAACCAGGCAACCTGGTCTACGAAAACGGCGATAGGTGTCGACTGTTCAGTTACACAGACGAGAAGTTCGTTGCGATAAGCATCAAAATTGAGGAACACCCCGTCATAACGTTTCCCGTTATAGAAAACATCTCCTTTATAAAAACCGTTTCTGGACCAAAAATAGGTTCCGTTGAATTTGAAAGGATATGTCTTTGGTAGAGGCCCCCTGAACAAGGAAGCCTCTCCATCTGCGACCTCAAGATTTACAAAGCTTTGTGCATTCGCACTAAGGCATAGAATCAAGGCCATGTTGACAAGCAGGACCCTTACTATATGTTTATTCGAGAACATTACCAAAAATCGGGTTTTCTTTAGTACCTCCTGCCGCGATGCAGTCGCATAAATGCATAGGAGCCCAATACATCCCTTTAATTATAGTTCCATAATTACCTTTTGGCAAGGCCATTGTATCAATAGGATGACCGTCAATCTCCGGTTTTTCCCAAGGATACCGTGGATTGACAACAAGACCTGTCGGATCGAAGACTTCAATAAGATATCTGGAATCCAGGAACGCTCTCAAGGGAGAAGATACCCTACTGGCTGTCACATATCCGGCAACCATCCTTGCCGGATCAGAATCACAGTAGATGTTACAAGGAACCTCACCGGGATTCGGACTGAAAAGGCTCTGGTCTCCTTCGGAAATTTTCTTAAGGTTCTTAAGGAACAAATAAGATTGTTCAGACAGCGTCATCGCCTTCACTTCTATAGAATATTTTTTATGATTACGTTGATCTGTCCTTGGAAAAGACTGCAGAGGGTAGTGAATCTTTCCGTCGTTATAGAGATCTGTGTAATCCAGTAAAACCATCGGATGAGACTTGTTTCTCCAGCACCAATAATTCTCATATTCCACATCCCTCAATATGTAATGTCCATACAGAATAGAAGGATTATAACGTGGTACATAATAAAATAAACTCTTATACTGTGCATGAAACTCCCATGTCTCATCAAAATAAACACCTAAATAACCCGTCGCGTCTTTTCCCGTGTCAAATGTCACATCGACATTCACATCATCATAGTCAGTCGAGAATGACACTTCCTCTATCTCAGGAGGTTCTAACGGTTTCAGCCAATCGCTCACATATGTTAAACCATTCACTTCGGCTTTTATTCGGTATTTCAAGGAAGGATCGGCATTGTCCATTGGGATTTCCTGATACATGCCAGGAATCGAAGAGGACGATTCATATAAACCGCCCTTCTCATCCTCCACGACCGCGGTCCCTAGCACTGCGACAAAATCAGTGTCCTCGGAAGTGTAAACCTTTGAGAACTTGATAGTTGAGGATCCTCCGACTGCAATATTTCCTTCAATCACCACAACCATGTCATCAATGCCATCCAAAGACACTTTATATGGATAGACGCAAGAAGTCGTCAGGGACATCAACAAAGCTATGATTGCTAGATGGTTCTTCATAATATGAATCAGTTCATATCGAAAAGAAAATTATTCAAGAGTCGCGTGATAGATCATGCAATTAACCCCGCTATAAATATGGTTAGCGCTCCAATTGATAGCATCTGTATTTAACCAGAGATTATCATATTGACCATCGAATCCCCAATTGAAGCCGATATATCGGCTGGTCAATACTGAATCTGTATACAATTCTTCCATGGCATCGGCAACCACATATTGATTATATACCCAATTGTTTGAATCTAGATAGCCTAACAGCATTATAGCCGGGTTATAATCTTGAATAATCATATCAGATAATTCGTCGAAGTCAACACTAACCAGATATGCGGTCAAATTACATTTATTGAGAAGAACTGTGAAAACATTATACGGATTAGTAGTTGTTTCGGTAGCATAATACTTTGACTGTGTAGCGACCCCCATGTCTGTCATCAACGTCGCCACTGCGGCAAATGAGCCGGAGCCATATTGATCCAAAGGCATGGAACCCCAAATTGAAGAAGGGTCGTTGTATGAGGAAATGAAGGTTACATCGCTATCAAGAAGATAGGTGTAAGTGTTTCCACTTTGTATGTATACGTAATTGTAACTATCTAGGTAAGGGACATATTGAATCCCATATGTCATATTGAGATAGTAAGGAAAGTAATAAGTATAATAATAATACAAAACTTGAGCTAACGCTACTGGGCCGCTACCTGTCTGGCAATGTGTGTAAAGGTTTATATCGGTATATGGAGCCCGGATATTCCATGGATAATCTTGCCCCCATTTAGTCTGTAACAGATGGTTTTGTACAACCTCAGATTCTCCCGATCTTGTCCTTGGCAATTTGTTTGATTGTTCTTGATCGTTAGCTTTGATTGCGTCCCAACAATCAATAAAGTCTATATGAGGTTTTAAGTGAGGGTTTGCTTTTAAAAAGCAAACGTTTTCCACAAAAGCATCATATAAGCACTTGAGCGGTGGGATTGCCACAAAGTCTTGAATAGTTATTGATCCTGTATCAGCTTTTGCGAATACTCGAGGAGCCCTCTTGTCAGCAGAGAAAACCTCCCACCCCTGTTCGTAGTTAACTATATAAAGAACGGTGTCTTTTTTAATTGTTACAGGTTGAACTCTATAACTTTCCCCCCTTGTTTTACAAGAATGCGACGCATCAGAAAGATAGGAACTAATATCTTCTATAGATATTGCGTAGTTTGACTTGTGAGACGCATTGCCAATGTCAGATAATTCGCATATCTCTTTTGAACAAGAGACGGCCGAAAGGAAGAATAAAACTGTGAAGATTTTTGATATCTGTTTCATACTCTCTAATAATCTAAATCCCAGAAAGGAGAAAACCTTGCATGGAAAGTTGAATAAAAACGATTAAATATCTAGTTCGCCCTTGTATCGTTGTCCTGATGGAAGGGTGAACAGGATGAGGTAGTGACCTGAACCCATGGTTATGGGAACGGTGGCGGAGAGGAACTGTGTGTCGATCGTGACGGAGTCATAGCCTCCGGTGGTGGTGTTCATGACCTCGACCTCGAACTCGCCGAGATTGGTTGTGAATGTCAGGAAGAGCGTTGAGAGCATGGCCTCGTAGGAGGCTGAGATGGGGACTGTTGTAGGCATTCTTGGTCTTTCCGGGTCAGGATTACTTCCGGGATAAGGCTCAATCACAATAACCGTGTCACCGGCGGCTTTCATTGCCCAAGAAGGAAAGGGTGCCACCAAAAATAACAACAAGAGAGCAAAGAAGAAGAAAGATTTGTTTCGCATAAACATAGGATGTCTTTTGTTTATGCAAAGTTCGGGGTTATTCCCCCCGATATTAAAAGAATGTGGCGAAAAAAGTGTGACAAAGAGAGAGAAGAAAAACGCCTCTCAGTGCGCTGGAAGGGCGTTTTGAAGGCCAAACACAAAAAAAATCGTGACAACACCCTATTTGACCCTAAAAATAGCGAAGAAATTCCTCGCCCACTTTCCCAAAACCGGCTATTTTTTGACGGAGCCTTTTCTTTCTCGTGCGCACATTATCAGTAGAGGTTAGGTTCATGACAACCATAACAGCGGTGTTGTCGAAACCCGCAAAATAGTAACATGCCATCATGTACTCGGACTCCGACAACCCGGGGCAGCCCTTGCGTAATCTAGTCATCATCCCGTCCATGTCCTTGTCAATCATTCGCTCAAAACGGGCTCTTGCCGCAACATCAGACCTCAGATCACCAATGAGTGAGCGTATGGCTTGACTTATCGGATCCTTTTCAGACCCTGGCCTGTCGGATATACGGTAAGCCTCCTCGTAAATGTCTGAGAGAAAGGCATATTTGTCCTTTCTGGCATCATTTTGGGCTTTGAGAACTCTATTCTCGAGGGACTCGATAACCAGATTCATCCTATCCTCCCTTTCTTCTGACAATCTTTTATTTCTCCGATAAAGCAGGTATGTCAAGAACCCTGTCATTCCCATCAAAAGACAAATAAGGAGTATAACAATAATCAAGAGCCCTCTGGTCTTAACTTGAAGGTCTTTTTCTGAATTGACAACCTCAAGGTACGCCTGCCGTGATGCGGCCGCCGACAAGGCCGACGCACCGGTGATCATCTCGTCTTTTGCCCGCATAGCGGACCAGAGATCCATATATGCCCCTCTATAATCTCCTGCGCGGAGTTTTTCCCGGTGACGCCAATAATGATAATCGTATTGGCCTGACCTCCCTTCGTGCGAGAATCTGTTCCAAATAGAGTCTGCGAGGTCTCGATTTCCAAAAACACCAGTCAAATATGCGTAAGCGGCCAATTGGGCGCTGTCACTAATTCTGCCGCCATTTCTCAGTGCGTTCGAAAAATGTGCGAACGCCGAAGAATCGTCCTGTTCTGGCAAACTTGTCAAGAACATCGCATAGTTGATCTCCACCTTGCCCCTAAACCTGTGATCAAGTTCTTTATCTGACAAAAGAGCCCGGAAACAACTGTCGGCCTTTGCCCACATTCTCATTTGTGAGAAATTGCCTGCTTCACGAAGACGAACAAGTCTCTCCTGATCTTTCCTCCCGCACCGGCGGAAACACTCAAGGGATCTTTCTATATATGACGAAGCCATGGTGTGGTCTCTGGTTTTGGTAAATGTGTCAGCCATAATTGAATAAAGAATTCCCAGAAGGTTCTGATCATCAACTTTTTCCGCAAATTCAGCGGCATGGCTGAAGGAGACGATGGCCTGGTTGTACCGGCCTGCGTTGTACTGCTCCGTGCCGAGGTACATGTACGCTTTCAGCCTCTGCTCGGGGGTGCCGTGGCGGTCGTAGTAATCGACCGCAGGCTGGACGACTCGGGTGTCGGCGGTGTCGATGTAGTTCTTGTCCAGGGCGATGGCGTGGAGCAGGGAGTATTTCGCCTTGGCGGCCCTGCCTCTCAACTCGGTCGTGTCGATCTGCCGGATAGCGGCAAGGGCGCTGTCCGGCCGGGAGTCGATGTAAGACTCGATGTCGGCGAGTGTTTGAGACAAACGATGATCGCAACAGGAATAAAGCCCCAGAGATAAGATTATGATAATTAATAGTTTCTGAAGATTTTTCATAATTGTTCTCTTTTATTTACCAAAGGAAGTTATTGAAAGGATAGCGCCCGGCGTGAATCTCCGCAACCATTTTATACAAGTCACTACGGAGCTTGTCCAGGTTGGTTTTGTTAATGGCCGACATGAATATGCACGGGGCTTTCTCTTCGGCAATCCATGTGTTCTTCAGTTCTTCGAGTGTGCGGTTTTCCTTGCCTTTCGGGGTGAGGGAGAATTCGTCATATTCCTCATATTCATAAGCATCTATCTTATTGAATATCACATAGACAGGCTTGTTTGCCGCTCCGATGTCCCGAAGTGTTCTTTCAACCACTTCCATCTGTTCCTCGAATCCTGGATGTGAGATGTCAACCACATGCAACAGGATGTCCGCCTCCCGGACCTCGTCAAGGGTGCTCTTGAACGCCTCCACAAGCTGGGTTGGCAGTTTCCTTATGAATCCTACGGTGTCGCTGAGAAGGAAAGGGACGTTCTCGATTACCACCTTCCTGACGGTAGTATCAAGAGTTGCGAACAACTTGTTTTCAGCGAAGACATCCGATTTGGCCAACAGGTTCATGATGGTGCTCTTGCCGACATTGGTGTAACCGACAAGGGAAAGCCGTACCATCGACCCCCTGTTGCTCCGTTGTGTCGCCATCTGGCGGTCAACCTTCTTCAGCTGCTCTTTCAGGCGGGAAATCCTTTCTTTGACTATTCGCCGGTCAATCTCTATCTGGGTCTCACCCATACCTCCACGGGTTCCCATTCCTCCCCTCTGCCTCTCGAGGTGGGTCCACATGCCGGCCAGGCGAGGGAGCATATAGTTGTACCTGGCCAATTCCACCTGCATCTTCGCATAGGAAGTCTTGGCCCTTTGGGCGAAGATCTCAAGTATAAGGCTTGTCCTGTCGATGACCGGCCGGTTCTTGATCACCTGCTCGATGTTGCGTTGTTGCATTCCGGTCAGCTCATCATCGAATATGACGTATGCGATGTCGTTATCTTCGCAATAATCAGCTATTTCCTGAAGTTTTCCGCTTCTGATGTAGGTCGCTTTCTCTGGTTTGTCGAGTCTTTGGACAAACTTCTTATCCCCCGTTGCCCCAGCTGTTTCCGCCAGGAACTCGAGTTCATCAAGGTATTCCATCACCTTGCGCTCATCCTCATTCTGTCGTATTATCCCGACAAATACCGCTTTCTCTATTTTTTCTTCTGCCATTTTGTGTTTCTGAACAAAGTGAAGAATCTCATCAAAAAAAGGCCATCCGGTTGAGGACGGCCTTTCTGTCGCGTTTCCCGCTTTTAGCGGAGCTGGAAGATCACAGGGAAGGTGTACGTCACCTTAACGGCGCGGTCACGCTGCTTGCCCGGCTTCCACTTCGGAGAGCTCTGGACAACACGGACAGCCTCCTTGTCGAGGGAGGAGTCAACACCTCTGAGGACCTTCACGTTGGTCACTGAACCGTCCTTTTCAACCGTGAACTGAAGCGTCACACGGCCCTGGACTCCGTTCTCCTTCGCGATCTCAGGATAAACGAGTTTGGAGTTGACCCATTTGGAGAACTCGTTGGCGTCTCCGCCATTGAAAGAAGGCTTCTCTTCCACAAGTTGGAAAGGAATAGCCTCTTCCTCAACGACTTCCTCCTTGACTTCCTCAACATAGTCCATGATCTCGACACCAAGGTTGGCATCATCCTCAAGGCTCATGAAGTTGTCTTCCACCTTGATGTCATCCTCGACAATGTCGATCTGGTCTGACAGAACAGGGATCTGAGGGGCCTCGGGCGGCGGCGGAGGGGTCTCCTGGGTGATAGGAACCATTTCCTCGACCTCCACTACTTCGTCGCCAGTGTCGAACATGGCAACGGTCTTCTCCTTTGTTCCGTAGGAGAAAGCTCCCCAGACAACAAGCAGAGCGACCACGAGTCCGATCTCTGTAAATAGCAGCCTCCTGTTCTCAAGATTGGCTTTTTCGGTTTTCTTAACTTCCATATTCAGTGAGTTTATTTGTCTACAATAGGCTTCCAAAGTTAGAAATAATAATTTTCATTTCAAATTTTTTGGATTAATAGTTGTAGATTTGTGGAAACTTTTGCAAACATCGTGCTATGATAAGGTACTTTAACGAGGATATTCGTTTCGTTTTAAAGGATAAGTTGGTCAACAACCGTTGGTTAAAGCTTGTCGCCGGCAGCGAGATACGCTCCATCGGGGATGTTAACATAATATTTTGCTCCGACAAATATATCCTTGATGTCAACCTCCGTTATCTTCACCATGACTATTACACCGACATCATCACCTTTGATTATTGTGAGGGAAAGAAACTCTCCGGTGATCTTTTCATCAGCATCGACACCGTGAGAGAGAATGCTTTGGAATATGGTGTCGAATTTGACGACGAACTTCATCGGGTGATGGTTCATGGTCTGCTTCACCTTATCGGTTACGACGATCATACTCCTGAGGAGGAAAAGATTATTCACGAGAAGGAAGACTATTATCTTAAATTGAGAGGAGTTGTTTAGTCTGGATGCTGGGGCACTATGACATAATAGTTGTTGGGGGTGGTCATGCCGGCTGTGAGGCGGCTGTCGCCGCAGCCAATCTCGGATGTTCGGTTTTGCTGCTTAATGCCGACCTTCGGAGTTTCGCCCGAATGTCTTGCAACCCCGCCGTCGGGGGAATAGCCAAAGGTCAGATCGTCCGGGAGATTGACGCGCTTGGCGGAATGATGGGATTGGTCACTGATGCCACTACCCTCCAGTTTCGCATGTTGAACCGCTCGAAGGGTCCGGCGATGTGGAGTCCGAGGGCGCAGTGCGATAAACAGGCCTTTTCCCTACGCTGGCGTAAAATTCTCGAAACTCATTGTAAATTAGATATTTACGCAGATTTTTGCGATTTTTTCCTCTTTGAGAATTCAAAAATTGTCGGGGTACGGACATCTACCGGGGCAATTTTCAAGTCTCAAGCGGTTATTTTGACCGCCGGAACCTTCCTTGGCGGGAAACTCTTCATCGGTCGTACTACTTTTGAGGGAGGGCGTATTGGAGAGTTGGCTTCACATGGTTTGACCGAACAGCTTGTCAGTCTCGGAATACGGACCGGAAGGATGAAGACCGGCACTCCCCCTCGAATCGACATTTCTTCCGTTGACACATCAAAGCTCCAACTCCAGCTTGGCGACCAGGATCCGGAAAGGTTCTCTTTTCTTGATGTTCCCTCTTCTATCCAGGGCGGCTCTCCGCAGATGCCTTGCTATATTCTTCACACAAACGAGAAGGTACACGACATCCTCCGTTCCGGATTTAAGGACTCACCTCTTCTTAATGGTTTGATTACCGGCCGTGGTCCGAGGTATTGTCCGAGCATTGAGGACAAGTTGAGGGTTTTCCCCGAGAACAACGCCCACCAGCTTTTCCTCGAGCCAGAAGGTCGTGAGACGAATGAATATTATCTTCAGGGTTTCTCTTCGTCGTTGCCTTTGCAAACCCAAATCGATGCGTTGCATGCCATAGAAGGTTTGGAGGATGTGAAGATATTCAAGCCGGCCTATGCTGTGGAATATGATTATTTCGATCCGACGCAATTAAAAGCGACGCTTGAATTGAAAGATATCGAAGGGCTGTTTTTCGCTGGTCAGGTCAATGGGACCACGGGTTATGAAGAGGCTGCTGCCCAGGGACTTATGGCTGGAATCAATGCGGCCTTGAAGGTTCAGGAAAAGGAACCTTTCATACTTCGTAGGGATGAGGCTTACATCGGGGTTTTGATTGATGATCTTATCACTAAGGGTGTAGATGAGCCTTACAGGATGTTTACTTCCAGGGCTGAATATAGGATACTTTTAAGGCAGGATAACGCCGACTTCCGCCTTACCGAGAAGTCCTTTGATCTTGGTTTGGCTTCGGAAAAGCGTTACACCATTATGGCCTCCAAGCGCACTCAGGCCGATATTTTGAGAGAAGAGTGTTACAACACGAAGTTGCGGCACGAGGTTGTGAATCCTTATTTGGAGTCTTGTGGTTCTACTCCTTTGACAGATTCAAAGCGTGTTTTTGAACTTGCGACTCGGCCGGAAGTTAGTCTTTCTGAATTGTTGAAAATTGTTCCACGTGGAACAATTTATCCGAAAGATGTGGTTGATGCGGTCGAAATTGAATTGAAATACAAAGGATATATTGATCGCGAAAAAGCCGTCGCCGAGAAAATATCCAGACTTGAAAACCTTAAGATTCCTGAAGGGTTTGACTTCGATTCAATCGCTGGCCTTTCAATAGAATGCCGCCAGAAATTCAATCGTTACCAACCCCGCACCATCGCCCAAGCCTCCCGCATCTCCGGAGTCTCCCCTTCCGACATCTCCATTCTACTTGTCTATTTCGGCCGCTAGAGACTACATCATCTGGAGGGCGGATTTGATGATCTGCTCGACTTTGGCGTTAGGGTTGGCTTTGAGAATGGCCTGGACGGCCTTGTTGACAGCCGGTTTTGCGAAGCCTAGCATAACGAGAGCCCTTGAGGCCTCCTCAACGACTTCGCTCCTGGCTGAACCACCAAACAGCTCTGAAGAATCGGATCCTTCGCCCTTGACAACCTTGTCCTTCAGCTCTATAATGAGCCTCTGAGCACTTTTAACACCTATTCCCTTAACACTCTTGATTCTGGCCACATCCTCGGAAAGGATCGCTTGACGAATTTCCTCCGCCGAGAGCGACGACAGCATCATCCTGGCGGAAGAAACACCTATCCCAGAGACACTTATAAGCAGTTCGAACAGTTCGCGTTCGTCCTTGGTGGCGAAGCCGTAGAAATCCTCCATGTCTTCCCTGAGATAATGGAATATGAACACCTTTGCCTCTTTCTTCTCCTGAAGCGCCTGGAAAGTCTGCAGAGAGATTAAAATGCTGTACCCGATTCCGTTGTTCTCCAGCACAAGTTCCGCCGGAGAAAGCTCCGCGATAGTTCCTTTGATGTAGTCGATCATAACCAATAATTTCTTCTCAAATATACAAATGATTTATTAAATTTGTATGATATACAAGTTCTGATTGAAGATGAGAATCCAGGACATAAGAAAGATGTTTCCAGCGCTGTCGCAGACAGTGTACGGCAAACCTCTGGTGTATTTTGACAATGCTGCGACATCCCAGCGCCCAGAGACCGTGGTCCGCAAGATGGAAAGCCTGGCTCTCGGGACGAATGCCAACATCCATAGAGCCGTTCATAAGCTCGCTGCCGATGCGACCGAAGAATACGAATCAACCCGTGACACTGTCAAGGAATATATCAACGCCGCTTCCCGTGAGGAAATCGTATTTACCTCTGGCACAACGGCTTCCATCAATCTTGTAGCCTTTTCTTACGGAGAAGTCTTTGTGGATGAGGGAGATGAGATCATTGTCTCTGAAACGGAGCACCATTCAAACATTGTCCCTTGGCAGATGCTATGCGAGCGCAAGCATGCGACTCTTAAAGTCCTTCGAGTGGACGATGAAGGCCACCTCAAGACTCAAGAGTTGGAGAGTCTGATCACAGAGAGGACAAAATTGGTAGCGGTCACTCACATCTCAAACGTACTGGGCATTGTCAATCCTGTTAAAGACATTGTAAAGGTCTGTCATTCAAAAGGTTGCCCTGTTTTGGTGGACGGAGCTCAAGGAATTGTCCACGAAGAAGTTGATGTCCAAGACCTTGATTGCGATTTCTACGCTTTTTCAGGACATAAGATTTATGCGGCCACGGGCACGGGTGTCCTTTACGGAAAAAAGAAATGGCTTGATCAGATAGTTCCGTATCAGGGAGGCGGCGAAATGATACATTCTGTCAGTTTCTCCGGGACAACTTACGCTCCGCTCCCCGGGAAGTTCGAGGCTGGGACCCAGAACATCAATGCCGTTCCGACGCTGAAACCAGCGATAGAGTTTTTGAAGTTGTTGAGGGATAGTGAGTTAGTGGATGGGTTTAAGGATGTTGAAGATTGTTTGGGGAGATCCTTCGCTTCGCTCAGGATGACAAGGGGAATCAAAGTATTCGGCGTTCCACGTGGAACAGAGGGTAAAGCACCGATATATTCATTCGTTGTGGAAGGTGCTCATCATGAGGATCTTGCGCTTATCTTGGATAAAATGGGAATAGCCGTCCGTTCTGGCCAGATGTGCGCTGAACCATTGATGGATCGCTTCGGAGTGACCGGCATGATCAGGGTCTCTTTGGCCCCTTATAACACGGTGGAAGAGGTGGAATATTTCGCCAAAGCCCTGACCAAGGCTATAAATATGTTGGTTTAATACTATAGACGGAAATGCTTACTTTGGAAGAAGCCAAAAAGGCGGTGGTTGAAGACTTCTCTATGTACGATGAGTGGCTCGACAAGTACGAGTATCTCATCGAACTTGGGAAGAATCTTGAGCCGTACCCAGAAGAAGACAAAACTGACAACAAACTTATAAAAGGCTGTCAATCAAGAGTCTGGCTAGACTCAAAAGTTGAGGAAGGAAAAGTCTTCTTCAAGGCAGACAGCGATGCGATCATCACCAAAGGAATAATCTCTCTTTTGATAAGCGTCTATTCCGGTAGAACACCGGAAGAGATAGCGGACGACGATTTCGGCTTCATCAGCGAGATCGGCCTAAAAGAGAATCTTTCACCCACACGCGCCAACGGCCTTGTCTCAATGATTGAAAAGATCAAGGAATTGGCCAGGGAGAGCATCGGGTCGAAGGCTTCCACGGGCGATGTTTTGACCGCAGAAGATGCGAAGGCTCTCGCACCCTTGTACGACAATGTGGTCTTGGCCCTGAAACAGGTTTACGACCCTGAAATTCCCGTCAACATCTATGATCTCGGCCTTATTTATGAGCTGATAATCAATAAGAAGCACGAGGCATTCATCAAAATGACCTTCACCGCGCCAACCTGCCCGATGGCCGACGAGGTACTTGCGGAAGTCAAGGCCAGTGTGGCGGATGTTCCGGGAATAACCGCTTGCGAGGTCGAGTTGACTTTTGAGCCGCCATGGGACCAGTCGATGCTTTCTGAAGAAGCCCGGTTGGAACTGGGGCTTGATTGAACGCGCAAATCAAACTGAAACTAATAATCCCAATAACCATGAAAAGAATAATACTAATGCTCGCCCTGGTTCCGTTGCTTGCCATTGGCTGCCGGACCGGAAAACAACAAACCGCCGATGCGGGAACAGTCAATCTGATCATGGAGACAGACATCGGTAACGATGTCGATGATGCGCTCGCCATGGATTTGATTTACAAATACATGGATGAGGGGAAAGTCAATCTTCTCGGTGTTTGTATCAATAAGGAAGGTTCCGCTCCAGGTGAATTCGTGGACATTCTCAACACTTGGTATGGTCACCCGGAGGTTCCGATCGGAATCATTAGGGAAGGCGCTGATTGCGAGACAGATGCAATCAATTATGCGAAGGCCGTGGTGGACATGAAAGACAAGGACGGCAACCCAGCTTTCGCAAGGACTCTCAAGAATTACGACAACCTTTTAGAGGCCCCGGAACTGTACCGCAAGGTTCTTTCGGAAGCCGCTGACAATTCGGTGGTTATAGCTTCCGTGGGTTTCTCCACAAACCTGATCAGGCTTCTCGAGACCCCTGCGGACAAGTATTCCCAACTGGATGGAAAGGCACTGGTGGCGAAGAAGGTCAAGCTTCTCGTGACGATGGCCGGAGACTTCGAGAACCCCGATCTTCACGAATATAATGTCGCCAAAGACATCCCCGCGGCCAAAACCATATTCCAGGAATGGCCGACTCCCGTGGTCACTTCTCCTTTCGAGGTCGGTTGCCAGATCAAATACCCGGCCACAAGCATTGAGAATGACTTCGACTGGGCGGGCTTACATCCTGTTGTGGAGGCCTACAAGGCCTATTTACCTATGCCTTATGACCGCGAGACCTGGGATCCGACGGCGGTTCTTTACGCGGTCGAAGGAGACAAATGGTTCACCGTCTCAGAGCCAGGCCGAATCACCGTTTCTGACGTGGGCTCCACATTCTTTACCCCTGACGAGAAAGGCGACAGACGCTTCCTTTCTGTTGACGAAGCACAAGCGGCGGCTGTCAAAGCTCATTTCATCGAGAGGATAACCACACCTCCCGCTTGTAGGAAATAAATGAAATACAATAACTTACTGCCATGAAAGGAAAGATATTAGTTATCGGTAGCACCAACACCGACATGACGGCGTTCTGCCGCAAAATGCCAGCCCCCGGAGAGACTGTCCTTGGAGATGATTTCGTGATGGGACCTGGCGGAAAGGGAGCCAATCAGGCTGTCGCCGCCAAACGTCTTGGAGGCGATGTCAGCTTTATATGCAAAGTCGGTGACGACATATTCGGAGAGAACACAATCCGTCATTTCAAGGAGGAAGGACTTGACACTTCGGGAGTTATGATTTCCAAAAAGCCGTCCGGCGTGGCCTTGATAACTGTGGACGAGAGTGCGGAAAACTGCATTGTGGTCGCTTCAGGAGCCAACAACGACTACACGGAAGAAGACATCCGCTCGTGCGAAAAGATGATCAAGGATTGCGACATCCTTCTCATGCAGCTCGAGATTCCGGTGCCCGCGGTAATGGAAGCGGCAAAAATCGCGCACGAGGCAGGAAAAACGGTCGTTTTGAACCCCGCTCCGGCAATCAATCTTCCTGAAGAGATATTCCAATACGTATCCCTTTTCATTCCGAACGAGAACGAACTCGAGAAATATTCCGGCGTCCAAGTGGACGGGGAACTTTCAGCTTCAAAGGCGGCAAAAGTCCTGATGTCCAAGGGCGTGGGAGACATAATCGTCACCATGGGAAGCAAAGGCTCGTTGATATGCCAAAGCGATCAGACCGCCTTTATAGCGGCTAAGAAAGTTGAGGCGGTGGACACCACTGGTGCCGGTGACTGCTATTGCGGTGCGCTTTGCGTCGCCCTCTCAGAAGGAGCGTCATTAATAGATGCGGCCGCTTTCGCCACCAGGGCTTCAGGACTGGCAGTCCAGCGTCCCGGGGCTCAGAATGCTATGCCATACAGGGAAGAAATCTATTGAAAAGACGGCTATGAATAAGATCAAGGCACTGTTAGTCAGCTCTTTAGCCTTACTTTCAGTATGGCTTCCGGCTCAAGGAACGGACATCAATGAGTATCTTTCCAAGGAATATCCCGGACAGGTGGTGAGCGTCAAAGTGACGAAGAACAAGGTCAAGATAAAAGGTATTCGCCCCTCTGGCAAAGGCTACTATCTTTCGGAAGTAACTCCCTGGGAGGCACTTGATTCCCAAGGATTGCAAGACAACCTTATCCGATTGTGCTTCAAGAAGTTCCGCCGCAGTGTTCCTCGGAAAATCGAGACAGGAGGAATCGTCTATGACCGCTCGCTGTCCCGTTGGGCGATCGTGAAGGCCGACGGCGAGGATGTTCCGGTCCTTTGTTCCCACGCCCGTTATGCCGACGAGGTCGCTCCTGTCAGAGTGGCTACAGAGATGCCTCTGACTGGGAAAAAGGGCCTTGGCGGCTATCGTCTTAACAAGTTTGCGGACGACATCGAGAAGATGGACATCCGCTCCGTCACGATCAACATCCACCTCAATTCCCTTTTGTACGCCTCTGAGAAGCCCGGGTCGTTCCTTCGGGAATATGGTGGAGTGAAATACTGGTTCGACTCCACCAAGGTTGACTATCTTGACCGTGTTTTGAGCTACTGCTCGGACAGGGGTGTAATCACCTCGGCAATCACTCTGATTGATCTTAAAAGCGCGGATCCGGAGCTCACGCCTGTGTTCCGTCACCCGGATTGCGACGGCGGCTTCTATTCGATGCCCAACATGACTAACCCACTGAGCTTCAATGCCTATGCCGCAGTGCTTGACTTCTTGGCGGACCGTTATTCTTCGGGTGAGCATGGCCGCATCAACAACTGGATAATCCACAACGAGGTTGACTACGGCATAGACTGGACGAATATGGGCAAACAGCCTTACGAGGCCTATATGGATGCTTATGAGAAGTCCATGCGGCTGAACTACAACATCGCCCGCCTTTACGACCAGCAGACATGGACTCTCGGATCCTACACCCACAACTGGACCGTCGGAGAGAACGAGAATGGTTTCCCAGTGAGGAAGATGCTTGAGGATCATGTGCGTTACAGCAACGCTGAAGGCGACTTCCGTTGGGGCGTGGCGCAGCACCCTTATCCCCAAGACCTGAATGACCCGTTGTTCTGGATACACGACACTGGCACCACCTGGTCGAAAGACACTAAATACTTGACTTTTAAGAATTTGGAGGTAATCGATGAGTGGATTCGCCGGCCGGAGCATTTCTATAAGGGCGAGACGAAACGCCTTCTTTTCCTCTCCGAGAATGGAACCAATTCGCCAAGCTATTCTGAGGAGGACCTGGTCAATCAGGCAGCCGGCGCATGCTGGGCGTGGAAGAAGCTTTCAGCTCTTCCCGGAATAGACGGGGTGCAGTGGCATGCCTGGATGGACAACAGGGGAGAATTCGGCCTTAAGATCGGACTGCGCCGATTCCCTGACGACGAGGAGGCTCCTGGGGCCGAGAAACCTTCGTGGCTTGTTTGGCAGGCTGCGGGAACGGACAAAGAAGACGAGGTATTCGCTCCTTACCTGAAGGTTATAGGCCTTGGTGACTGGTCGGAAATATTCCATGAAGTAACAGATTAATTAACACAGAACCACATGATAATCAAACATTTGACCAAGATAATCGCTGTCTTTGCCGCCGCGGTTATCTCTCTTCCTCTATCCAATGCCGCGTCAATAATCCTGACAAGCGACCAGCAACTGAGGGATCTTCAGGATCCGGACAAGAGGATTGACATGTCCACTGGCTACACCCCGGTCCATAGGACCCTTCGTGAGGTCTGTGAAGAAGGCAAAAGGCGTGGAGACAAGACTCTCACCATTGCGTTCGACGAGTTTTTCCGCCAGTACCGCCCTCAGGCCGGAACAGACAGGAAATTGACCCCCGACATGGATGAATATGTCGAAATGATCGGCCACATTGGTGATTTCGCCAAGAAATATGGCATGGGTCTTTGCCTGTCCCTGATGAGCCCGCTTGAGCTTGGACCCGCGTTCAAGAATTACACCGGTGGTGAGGCCGGCCGCTGGCTCAGCTATGGGGTCGGTTTCCGCAATCCGAAGTCCGGATCTTTCAGCCTCGACATCTGGCAGCAGCTCACATGGGTGAACAACAAGGGTAAGATCCACCTTCAGAGAAAGGGCGTCAAGGCCTACGCCTTCAAATCAAAGCCTCTTGGAGGCTCTCATTTCATTGCTGTCAATCCTGAGGAAATAGTTGAGATTCAAGGAGTAAGCTTCGAGGAAGGGGATGTCATCGAGGGAGGCGGAAACGGAGATTATGGATTGAAGAATTCGCCGGAGGACATGATATTCCCGGTGCGTCGCCTAAGGGTCCACTCCGAGACAACCCAAAAGGAACTCGAAGGCTACGACCGAGTCCTCGTGCTTGTGGAATATGAGACTCCTGAGATGGACTATTTCAGCCCTAAGGCGGGGCAATTCCTCCACGACCTTCTAGACAAATACAAGAAAAGAGGGGTTGTCCTCAATGAGTTCTACTCGGACGAGATGCACATCCAGCAGGATTGGGCATATTTCTCCCATCAAGAGAACGGCCAACTGAATTTCCGTTACCTTACCCCTTCATTCTCAAAGAAATACGAGGAAAGGTTCGGGCAGAAGCTGGATGACAAATACATGCTCTATTTCGCCTATTCGGCTCCTTATTTTATCAACACAACCGATGCTGTGCGCAATGTCCAGTACGTGCTTGGCGAAAAGCCGGAGGATATTCACAGGACTTTCCTTCTGAGGGACCGTTATTTCAAGATGCTGAACTGGGATGTGGTTGATCTATTCAAAGACGGAAAGGCTTATGCTGAAGGTCTTTACGGTCACGAATTCCGCACGGGAGCCCATTCCTCTTGGGCGGAGAGCCCGACCATCGACCATTGGGACACGGAGAAACTCCATGAGTACGCCTACAAGTACGAATACACCTCCAACTATGTCTGGGGCAACACGGTCCACCAGGCTTCAGCTGCTTGCTACGACTATTTCAAATGGGGCGAGTACCTTGAGCCGACCGGAAACGACTTCGCCGAGTGCGGTTGGGGCGACAGGAACTATTACGGAGCCGCGATGGGCACCTCTATCGGAGTCATCAACCGCTTCCCGAACGCTTACGCCGCCGCTTGGGGTTTCCCTGCGGAGGCCTTGGCTTGGAAAAACACTATCAACGAGGCCTACGGAGCTTCTCCCGGAGCCCAGATGTCACTTCTGACAGGCAGGGTCCACAGGGATGTGGAGGTGCTGATGATCTATCCGATGAACCTCGTGGCGGTTGAGGAGCGTTTTGGAAGTTGGATGACCCAGTACGGCTATTCCAACTACCTCACCTCTGAGAAACTTGTAGAGATGGGTTCGGTCAATCCTGACGGCACGATGCAGGTGGCCGCCAAACAATACGGGACAATAGCGGTGATGTTCGAGCCTCTGCCTTCCAAGGGCTTGCTCAAACTCTTGTCAGATTTCGCATCAAAAGGCGGTAAGGTGCTGTGGTTCAGCGCTCCTCCGCTTATTGACGGGGAAGGAAACGATTGCCGGGCGCAGTGGCAGAGCCTCTTTGGTGCTGAATATGCTTTCGACTGCTACATGGGAGAGACCGCTGTCGGAAAGGAAGTGGAATTCACCCTTAAGGGCGTAGCCCCCCAGGTGATTCTCACCGACTTCCTCGTTGATAAGGTTTATCCTGTCAAACCGATTGGTTCTGAGATAGTTGCCTGTGTGGATAACAATGTTGTGGGAACCCACAAAAAGGTCGGTGAGGGCGACGCTTACTATTTCGGTTTCCGTCCCCGCGACGATCAGTCCGCCAGCCTGGGTTATGAGACTCGCACCTTGTTCGAGATCCTTGAGTCTGTCGGGTCCTATCCTTCTTCCGGAAAGTTTGCGGTCAACGACAACCCTGTCGTCGTGTCAAGGAACACGGAGTTCTTCGCCAGCAAGTTCCCTAATGGAGCCACGGCCATCGTCAAGCACTACCGCACTCACAGGGAGTCTTGGGAAGGAGGTTTCTCTCGTGACAAGGCGAGGGATGACGCCGCTCTGGCGGTCAATCCCCTTCCTTCGGATGCCCTTGACATTAAAGGACTTAAGGTCAACGGCCACGAAGTGACATATTCCGGAAAAAGAAATGTCGCTTTCAATACCTCCTCAGATGGACGGCTTTCCGCTTTCAACGGCAGGGAGTCTTCCGCCATCACAGTTGACGGCATTGAATACACTCTCGCCGACAGGCCGGTCTCATTGTGTTTCGGTCCCGTCGGAGGCGACCCCGCCAAGATCCGGGTGTATGTCGATAGGATCAGCAAAGTTAGCGTTCCGATGCCGGCAGGAGCATCAAAAGTTGCCGTCAAGCAGGGCAAGAAGGCCGTGAAAGCATCCCTCGAGGGCGGAAACCTGGTTCTTGACATAGATGGCGACCTTGCCGGAAGGTGGCTGGACGTTGTTGTAAAGTAATTCTGGAATATGTTGATTCATAGGTTGTTTACACGGGTGTCCGTGCTTTTGTCCTCTTTGATTATTTTGTTCTCCTGTGCTGGAAGCGGATCTGAGCCGCTTGTCATGTGCACTGGAGAAGACTACCCTGAGGGGTCCTGGTACGCTTTCAGGAAGGCTTTTGACATCAAGGGCGACCCAACTGCTGCTCTTGACATCGAGGCCGACACCAAGTACTGGCTTTGGGTTAACGGTGAACTATTTGTCAGGGAGGGTAACCTTAAGCGCGGGCCAACACCCAAAGACGGCTACTATGACCATTTTGACGCTGTTCCCGGCCTTGTCAAAGGCCGCAATGAGGTGGCCGTCCTGGTCAATTTCCATGGCCGTAAGAGTGTCAACCATGTGACATCGCCGACAGCCGGACTTTGGTTCGACATGAAAGGAAAGGGCTGGAGGGTTGTAAGTGACGGCTCTTGGAAAGCCACAAGACATCCGGCGTTTTATATTCCCGAAGGAGGATGCCCCAACCTTAGGCTTTCGGAGTCTAACATTGGATTCGATGCGAGGAAACAATTGAATTTCTTTGATTTAGGGTTTGACGACAGTTTGTGGCCATCCGCTAAAACCCTCACCATCGAAGAGGCTGGATGGGGAGAGCAAGTGCTAAGGCCCATCCCTCAATGGAAATATAGCGGTTTGATGGATTACGTCTCCACCCGTATGGAAGGCAGGGAACTTATCTGCGAGCTTCCCTATGATTGCCAAGTCTCACCTTACATCAGAGTCAAGGCTCCTGAAGGGAAGATAATCGACATCTATACGGACCTTTACGGGATGCCGGTCATCGAGGGAGTCGAGCCGCTTGACGATCCGAAATACAACCCCTACGCCGGCATCGAGACTTTCGTCGACGAGAAAACCAAGAAGGAGGGCTTGAGGAAAAAAGAGGTTGACCCTAACCACAACAGGCCGATTTCAGAGACCCTCTCCGCGACTCCGGAAGAGATCCAGAAACGCTTCATGTCCTTCCCGCTTTTGTGCACTCGTGAACAATACAAGACCAAAGACGGGGATCAGGAATATGAGACATTCGGCTGGATGAATGGAATGACAGTGCATTACAGCATCCCGGAAGGCGTGGAAGTCGTTGAGGTTAAGTACCGTGAGTCCGGCTATGACACCTCTTTCGCCGGCTCTTTCGTGTGCGATGATCCCTTCCTGAACACCCTTTGGGAGCGCGCGGCCAGGACACTTTACGTGGACATGAGGGACAATTTCTTTGACTGCCCGCACAGGGAGCGAGGCCAGTGGATAGGCGACGCGGCCAATGAGGCTATCCAGACCTATTATGCTTTGGATCCCAAGTCTTTCGCCATGACAGCCAAATGCATGAGAGAACTCGCTGGTTTTCAGGAGGAGACAGGCTCTATGTATGGTCCTGTTCCAGGCTATAATTTCGGGGAGCTTGTGACCCAGACAACCGCCTTCCTTAGCCGCGCGGTTCCGGAGTATTACATGTACACGGGAGACATCGCTCCATTGAAAGACATCTACGGCGCTTTCAAAAAATACGTTCCGTTGTGGAAGTTCGATGCGGACGGCCTTGTGATGGAGAGGCGTTCAGAAGGTTCTCCTATCGCCAACTGGGGCGACTGGGGAGAGAACAAGGACATGAGACTTCTCTACAACACCTGGGTGGTTGTCCTTCTGAAGGCAGCCGAGAATTATGCGGAGTGGATGGATGATAAGGCGGCAGCTGAAGATGCGAGAGATAAAAGGATAGCCCTAATCAAGACTATCAATGACCGTTATTGGAGAGGAACCCATTATCAGTCAGATGAATACACCGGTTGTCCCGATGACAGGGGCCAAGCGGTGGCTGTGGTCGGAGGGGTTGCGGACGAGAGCCGTTTCCCTGCGCTTAAGGAGTTCTTCAAAAAGCACTACCATGCCAGCCCTTACATGGAGTACTATGTTCTCGACGCTCTCTGCCAGATGGGGTGTTATCAAGATGCCTTGGACAGGATCCGCTTGAGATACAAGGAGATGATCTCGTCGGACTATTCCACCCTTTGGGAGCTATTCGGTGACGGGAGCGGGAAGACAGATTCCTACAACCACGCCTGGAGTGGAGGTCCGCTTGTGATTCTTTCCAAGTATTTCGCCGGAATATATCCTCTCGAGCCCGGCTTCAAGACATTTGCTGTGAAGCCGCATCTTTGTGATTTGAAGGAAGTTAGCGCCAAAGTGGCGACAGTCCGCGGAGAGATTTCGGTCAAAGCCAGCCGTTCCGGGGAAGAAATAGTTTTCGAGATCACTGTGCCGGAAGGAACCAAGGCGGAGTTCTTCGCTCCGGACGGGAGCGATCCAATCACTATTTCCCCAGGGACAAAAACCATAACTGTCAAAGAATGATGAATGTGAAGAAGTTGATTCCGCTTGCCGCTTCTTTAGCGGCTGCGGTCTTGTTCTCTACAGCGTGCAAGGAGTCGAAAAGCGCTGGGACAGAGGATGAAACGACTGAAGAAGAGTCGAAATACCCTGTTTACGAGGCCTCTGAGTCTCCAAATCCCTATTCATGGGTCGCTGTCGATGACCTGGGCAATTCCATAGATCCAGATGTCGGGGCTTATCCCGATGTGACTGAACGTGGCGAAAGGGTTGTGGCGGCATTCTATTTCCTATGGCACGGATGCCATGGTTATGACCGTGGAGCCAACAACAACGAAGTCGTGCCCCCTTCGGCAAGCGACACGCAAAGCCCCTATGACATTCAGAAGCTTCTGGACGCAAATCAGGCGAATCCTGCATTAGGAGGTATTGGCGTGATGCACCATTGGGGCGAGCCTTACCTCGGTTATTATGTGGCCAACGACGATTGGGTCATCCGAAAGCATGCCCAACTGCTTGTGGACGCGGGAGTTGACGCCATATTCTTTGACGTCACGAACGGCTACCACTATCTTCCTGTGGTTCACAACCTCGCAAAAGTTTACACCCAGATGAGGGCCGAGGGCAACAAGACTCCGCAGTTCGCTTTCCTTCTGAATGGTAACGTCCCTAGGGTGTCACAGACGATCTATGATGAGATATATTCCAAGAACCTCTATCAGGACCTTTGGTTCAAATGGCTTGGGAAGCCGGTGATGCTGGCCAATCCTGATGAGGTACCGTCAGCGCTAAAGGACAAGTTCACTTTCAGGCATTCCTGGTTCCTCTGGAACTCCTCGGCCGACACGTGGTTCGGCAATGGCGAGGACAAGTGGCCATGGGGCGGATGGTATCCTCAGCAAGCGGGAAAACATGAAGGAAAGAATGAGTTTGTCTCCGTGATGCCGGCGACCCATCCGACCTCCAACATCGGCCGTAGCTACGATGTGGTGTCCAACACCCAGCCAAGGGTAACTGATTCAGGGAAAGGAATTTATTTCAAAAAACAACTCTTTAAGGCCCTTGATCTGAATCCTAAGATCATGTTTTTTACCGGTTGGAACGAGTGGACCGCGCAAAGACAGAGCCCGGCGAATTGTCCCGCTCCTTATTTCGTGGACCAGTACAACCATGAGTTCAGCCGTGACATTGAGCCGCTGAACGGTGATTTCGGGGATAATTACTACTACATCATGGCCGACTTCATCCGCCGTTTCAAGGGCACGAAGAGGCTTCCTACTTTCTCGGACAAGAAGGCTGTCTCCGTGGACGGCAAATTCGACGAATGGGGTTCCGTCGCGGCGAAATGGGGCGACGACAAGGGCGACACTTTCCATCGCGACCACTACGGCTGGGGCCGGATCGGGCAATATGTCAACAACACAGGCCGCAACGACATTCTGGTCAGTAAGGTTGTCAACGACGGGACGAATCTGTATTTCTATGTGAAGACAGCCTCCGACATCACCGCTAGCGACGGCAAGCAGTGGATGCAGCTGTTCCTGAGAGTTGACGGGACCAAGTCAAATTGGGAGGGATATGATTTCGTGGTCAACAGAACTATCTCATCCAGTGGAACTTCCGCACTTGAGAAATGTGACGGCGGCTGGAAATGGTCCAAGGTTGCGGACGTGAAATTCTCTGTCTCAGGAACGGAGATGGAGCTTGCTGTTCCTCTGTCCTCTTTAGGAATAAGCGACGCCAAGAAGTTCGCGGTTGACTTCAAATGGGTGGATAATGCCGTCGTCGACGGAGACATCCAGACCTGCATGCGTGACGGCGACAGCGCCCCCAACGGCCGCTTCCGCTACCGCTACAAGTTCAAAGAATAGACTTGTTTACAGGGAGTTATTCTTTAAATAAGAAATTGAACCGGCCGCCGGGGGCGACGTCTCCGTTGACGTAGAAGTCGAGGATGTTGCCTTCTTCCTGCATGTTGTCGCTCCACTTGAACTCGAAGTCAAGCTTGCCACTCATTCCGAGGGCCGATTTGGCGACCTTTATCTCCATCATGTTGCCTTTGACGGCATATTCAAAAGATCCGGCATCTTCCCATTTCCACTCGAAACCCGCACATTTTGAAACAGTTCCGACAGTGTCGCTCGTCGGGTTCTTGTAGTTGAGGCAGAAGTCGTAGCCCTTCCAGCCGGTCTTAGGGTTCCTGTCGGAGTTGATGAACAGGCGCATCCAACCCTTGTCGGTTCTGGCGGTGATGTCCTTTGCGGTCTCAATGTAGAAATACACGTTGTCTTTATCCCTTGCCACCCTTGCGTCCACAAGGTCATTGCGGCCAGTGGTGTTGGTGTACATGTAGCCGCTCTTTGAGTGCTGCGGATGGTTGCGGACCTTGGTGTTGCCAGGATAGTGCTTGAAATCCGGAGATATATTCTTCCAGCCGTCAAAGGAGCCTATTTTCATTGTCTTTTCCTCGGAAACTTTCGCTGGTGCGCTCACACCCTTGTAGCGGCGGATGTTCTGAATAAGCTGGTAGTAATAACAGTCTCCGAAGTCGCCCCATTCGGCGTTAGGCTCGATGTCGCGGCTGTGCTCCCAGTCGTACTGGTCCGGAAAAGCGAAAGGCTTGTACGGGTCGCTCGGAGGCCAGTTCGGCTGCTTGCCGGCGATCCATTCGTTCCATCCCGTGATAAAAATCATCTTTGTGTCGTAGTAGAGCGCCCTTTCCCACTGTTCCTGGAAGTTAAGTCCTTTAACATAAGCGCCTTCCGAGGTGTCGTGACCGTTCGCCTTGGTGTAACTGCGTCCGTAAGCTCCGGGGGAATTAAAAGCGTAGCAGTGACCGTGACTGTAGTCAGAAGCGTTCTGCGACACTCCGACAGTCATAAGCTCTCCGTGGTTGTAAGTGTGCTGCGGATAGCATTCCAGCCAGCCCCATTGACCATCTCCCCCGCCGTTGACATAGTCCGGCTGGCCTTTTCTGAATTCGAAAAGGTTCAGAATGGCGGCATCGGTGGCGTTGCTCTTGTCAAGATTGTCCGGATAAGCCATTATGCACGGTTTCCCGTTCATGCGGAACCAGAGGTTGTCGTATTTGTGGTCTTTGTAGATGTTGTTGTAGAGCTTACGGATGGCCTGGAGGGATCCTTCTGTCGGGCCAAAAGCCAGCATGAAAGCTATTTTAGGAACATTCACCCCGTCTTTCTGTGCCTGGGTCCAAGTCTTCATCAGCGCTTCCGTGGACTCTTCCCAGATGAAAGAGCCGTTGGTGCAATCGAAGAAAACGGCATCCACACCAGCATCGGCGAGAAGCTCGGCATGCTTTCTCAAGACCCATTCGTCCGTGGTCCTGTAATATCCGAACAGGGGCTGTCCCCAGAAGCAAGGCTGTAGCTCCTGTCCCCAAGCGGGATGGTTGTAGTCCTGCAGTGCCTCAGGGTGCTCCCTCTGGACTTTGCTGATGTTCACAACAGCCGGATAGTTGAGCTGGCTGCTGTCGTGCCAGGTCCAATAGAACATCAAGACCGTCCTGTTGCTTCTTGTGGCCGGCGCGTCCTTGGGCATCTCCCGGCCAAGCTCATCAACGGCCACCCATTGGTCTGGAGTCACGACATCTACCTTAGAGGCAGGGTCTTCCTCTTTCCCTTCATCTGGATCGTCAGTCTCCTCTTGCTCTTCTTGTTTGGAGCCCCCTTTATTCTTGTCGCAACTTGTGATGGCGGCGGAAGTGAAAGCCAAGGCGCAGGCAATCAACATATTCAACCAAATTCTCTTCATTTCAATGCGGTGTAGGATGAAAACAATAGCAAGTTAGCGAAAAAATCATTAATTTAGTGAGCTATAACAAGAGAACACAAATAAATCCAATAATCAATGCGCACAAAATTAATTCAGAAGACGATGGCGGCGATGGTCGCCACTGTAGCCGTGGCGTTCCTTTTTTGCGCTTGCGGCAACAAACCAGCGGTTGTCTCAGGAGAGGTCACTATGACGAAGGCGACCCTTATGGATAAAATCAAGGGAGGCTGGGCCGGCCAGATGATAGGCTGCACCTATGGCGGACCGACCGAGTTCGTTTACAGCACCTTGATCAACGACAACATCCCAATCGAGTGGCCAGAGCACCAGATCCAGTGGTACTATGACCATATTCCCGGCCTGTACGACGACATCTATATGGATCTTACTTTTGTGGAAGTATTTGAGAAAGAGGGTCTTGACGCTCCGATAGAGAGTTTCGCCAAAGCCTTCTCTACTGCCGAGTACCCTTTGTGGCACGCCAATCAGGCAGCACGCAATAACATCCGTAACGGGATTATGCCTCCCGAGTCCGGATTCTGGAAAAACAACCCTCACGCTGACGACATCGACTTCCAGATTGAGGCTGACTATGCCGGAATCATGGCTCCAGGAATGCCTAACGCCGCAGCTCATTTCACCGATGAGATTGGCCACATGATGAACTACGGAGACGGCTGGTATGGAGGTGTCTATGTCGCTGCCATGTACGCTCTGGCCTTTGTCTCTGATGATGTGGAATATATTGTGTCAGAGGCGCTAAAGACTATTCCTAAAGAGAGCAAATACTATCAGTGTATGGCCGATGTGATTGAATGGCACAAGCAGTACCCGGAGAACTGGGAGCTGACTTGGGCAAGGGTCGAGCGCAAATGGGGATTCGACATCGGATGCTCCGGGGGCGCTTTCGGCACTACCAATATCGATGCCTTGATCAACAGCGCCTACATCATCATGGGTCTCCTTTATGGTGAGGGTGATTTCTATAAGACAATCGATGTCTCAACCCGCTGCGGAAAGGATTCCGACTGCAACCCGGCTTCCTCTGGAGGTATTCTTGGTGTTATCCTTGGCTATGATGGCATACCCGATTATTGGAAGAAGGGCATGGCTGAGGTTGAGGATAGGAATCTGGCCTACACAGACATTTCGATGAACAAGACTTATCAAATGTCTTTCAACCAAGCTCTTAAGGTCATTGAAAAATACGACGGCAAAGTCTCTGAAAATGAGGTCACTATCAAGATCCAGACTCCTGAGGCGGTTCGCCTGGAGCAAGGATTCGAGGGTCATTGGCCTATCAAGAGAACAGAGATCAGAAAGCCTATCCAGGATGTCGGCGAGCAGGAGTTCGAAGGCAAGGGAGTGGTCTTCACTTATCAAATGCCCATGGACAAACAGGACGCCCCAACCGGCTATGTGGCTGAGGTTGAGGTGTATCTTGACGGAGCTCTTGACCAGGTCGTGAAACTTCCGGCTTCCAACAACAGCCGCAGGCTCGACCTTTATTTCAAGTACGATCTTCCTCTGTCCGGCCACAAAGTGTCCTTCAAGGTCAAGAACCCCGACAAGGCCCACCAGATAGAGGTCCGCTCTATGATCATCTATTCCGAAAAGCCCGCCCCGCAACAGCACGTGTAGATATGAGAAAACAGTACTTGATATGTGCCCTTCTGGCAGTTATTATCGCGGGATGCTCTGAAAAAAAGCAAGTCAGGGAAGATGTCTCTTTGAAATTGCCCCCTGAAAAAGTCGAGTGGTTCAAGGATGCCAAGTTCGGGATGTTCATCCACTGGGGCTTGTATTCTATTCTGGAAGGATCGTACAACGGCCACACTATGCCCGACACCACATTCCCGCAAGGGAACACTTGGTATGCCGAATGGATCAAACCTCGCCTGGAGGTTCCGGATGACTACTACAATGGCCTCATCAACGAGTTCAATCCGGTGAAGTATGATCCTGAGAGCTGGGTAAGGGAAGCCAAGAACGCAGGAATGAAGTACTTGGTAATCACCGCGAAACACCACGACGGCTTCGCATTGTGGGATTCAGACGTTTCTGATTTCGACATCGCTTCCACTCCTTACAAGAAGGACCTTATCGCTCCGCTGGTGGCGGCCTGCAAGAAATATGGCCTGAAATATGGCTTCTATTATTCACACTGGCAGGATTGGGAAGATCCTGACGGGGCAATGCCATTTTGGTACCCATGGCGGCCCGACGAGGATTTCGAGAGATATTGGCAAAGGAAATCCCTTCCACAGGTGCGTGAGTTGATAGAGAAGTTCGACCCGGACCTGCTTTGGTTCGACACTTGGGATTGGGAGAACCACATCACTCCTGAGCGTAGGGACGAACTCATTCGGCTCGTCAGGACATATAGCGACAAGTGCCTGATTAACGGCCGCATTTGCTATACTAATCCCGGAGAGAATATCGACTTCCTCGAGATGCACGACAACTCCTATCCGAAGGAGATGCTTGAAAAGCCTTGGCAGACTCCGGCCACGATGCAGAACTCTTGGGCATATCACGGCAAGGATTATAACTGGAAGCCAGCGACCAGGATGCTTCGCTATCTCGTGAACAACACTTCGATGGGAGGCAATTACCTGCTTAACGTCGGACCAAAGGCGGACGGGACGCTGCCGGCTCCCGCAATCCGTCGGCTTAGGGAGATGGGCGCTTGGCTTGATGTGAACGGCGAGGCGGTGTTCGGCTCATCGCCTTCAGGTCTTCAGATGCCCGAAGGGGTTTATTCTACCCGCAAAGAATCCTTAGATGGGACGAGTCTTTACATATTCCTGACTCGTCCGATGACTTCCTTGACTGTGCCAGCGGCCTTGTCCGGGGATTGCAAAGTCTTGGAGACTGGGCAGCCTATAGAGATGTCATCCGCTGATAATGAGACGGTTATATCTCTTCCCGAGACTCTGTTCAAGGACGATTCGATAGTGGTCTTGAAATGCCGTCTGTGAATGCATATTTCTCGTTAGGGAGCAACCTTGGTGACAGGGAAAAGAACATTTCCGAGGCGCTTCGCCGGATGGACGAAGCGTTCGGGACACATTATTCCGCTCTTTCCAAAATAATTGAGACCGAGCCGTTCGGCTTCTCTGGCGAGGCATTCCTGAATGCGGCTGTTTTGTACCGGATTCCCGCCGAAAGCCCCCTATGGACTCTTTATCAGGTGAAGGGCATAGAGAGGGAGATGGGACGGATAGACGCACCCGAGTACAATGCGGAAGGGAAAAGGATCTACCACTCCAGGATTATTGACATAGACATCTTGTTCTACGGCAAGGAAATAATTGACACTCCGGAACTTACGATTCCTCACAAAGGGATAGCTGAAAGGGATTTCGTCCTCATTCCCCTACGGGAGATAGCCAGACAATCGTTAAGAAAAGCTTTTCCAGAATACTTTTAGAGAACAACCGGATGAGAAGAAGACTCATTATTATCTGCTTTTTGTTTGTCGCCGCGACGCTTTCGTCGCAGCCTAAGACAACCCAGTTCCATAAAGGTTGGCCGTCCAAAGACGGAGATATAAACTTAAGGGAAGGGTTCGTTAATCCCCCGAAAGGATATGGTAATGTGCCTTTCTACTGGTGGAGCGGTGATAATCTTGACCCTGACAGGCTCGCCTGGCAGCTCGAGCTTCTTGCGGACTCCGCGACTGACGGTCTTTGTGTGAGTTACAACCACACTCATCCAAGGGTGGACACCTTGATGAACGCTAACGGATACGGGGGATACGGAAGAGTCAGCAGTGGGGAGCCTTATGTGTTTTCTCCCGAATGGATGCGGCTGTGGGCGGAATATTCAAAAAAATGCGCTGAATATGGAATCGGTCTGGGCTTGGACGATTATGTGGTCGCGTCTCCCGGGAACGGTTTCAAGGTGGATGAGGCGCTTGCGGATCCTGGGGTCAAGAACCATCAAGGTCGGATAGTTAAGGAGCGTATTCCAGCTGGCGGGAAACTTCCTGACAATGTCTTGAAGATAAAAGAATGCCAGGACAGTGTCGATGTCTATTACACCATCCCTTCTCCCGAGCTTCATCCTGACTATGGTAAGTTGATGGTAGAGAAGTATTTCCAGCCCTTCGAGGATGCGATGGACGCCCAAGGTCGCGAGGGGATGAACTATTTCTTCCAGGACGAGCTGATCTACGACTTGAACATGCGTTCATGGTGCGATGGGATGCGGGAGATATTCCGGAAAGAAAAGGGGTATGATATTCTGCCACACCTGGACGCTCTTCTTGCCACCGACGATGATGAAATCGACGAGGAGGCCGCCAAGGTACGCCTCGACTATGCCGAGGTCTTGACCAAACTTGCGGAGGAAAGATATTTCAAGCCGATTTATGACTGGAATGCGGAGCGGGGGTTGATTTATGGCTGCGATAACGAGGGAAGAGGCCTTAATCCCACACAGTATCTTGACTATTTCAGGGCTATAAGCTGGTTTACGGCTCCGGGAAACGACGCTCCGGCAAGGGGAAGCAGCTTTCGTCAGACCAAGGTTTCCAGCAGCATCGCCCACCTTTACGGGCGCCCAAGAACCTGGCTTGAGGCGTTCCATAGCATGGGTTGGGACGCGAACGGAGGTTTGCTTACCCGGCAGCTGGACCATCATCTCATTGCGGGAGGTAACTTGCTGTGCCTCCATGGGTTATATTACACCACTCATGGTGGATGGTGGGAGTGGGCACCGCCGAGTTTCCACTTCAGGATGCCTTATTGGCCGCACATGAAAGTGTGGCTGAAATATGCCGAGAGGATGTGTTATGTCTTGAGTCAAGGTGAGCATGTGTGCGACATCGCCATTCTTTATCCCACTGAGACTATGCAGGCATATCCGGATGCGAGGCCGGACTTGGCTTTCAACACCGCTCTTAATTTGAGTGACGCAGGTCTTGATTATGATTTTATTGATTATCAGTCACTTCAGAATGCGGCTATTGATAATGGCTCTTTATCTGTCGCCGGAGAATCCTATAAGGTGCTGATTCTGGCAGGAGTGAAAGCCATGCATAAGGAGACCGAGTCCAAAGTGGAGGAATTTGTCAAATCCGGAGGACTTGTCTTGAGGATTAATTCTGAGGCGGAGACACAGGAAGCAGTTCTGGGAAGTTTGTCTCAAGTTATTAAGAATAAGATAGTTCCGGACTTCTCCACATCTTCCGGAAAGGGCAAGGTATTGCATCGCAGGGTCGGTCAGAATGATGTTTATATGGTGATGGATGTACCTGACGGCGACCAGATGACATTCAGGGCTACCGGAAAGGCAGAGTTATGGGACGCTGTCCACGGAACCATCCGTCCTGTACCGGTTTTGAAGCAGGAAGATGGTCTCACGACTGTGGAATATTCCGGCTCGGAAGGCGGATCTGAACTTTTGGTATTTTCTCCGGGAAAGCCTGTAAAGTATAAATCAAATAAGGCGAAAGTCGTTGAGTCAGAGGCGGTTCCCATTGAGGGAGAGTGGGATGTGGAGATTATTCCCACGATGGACAACAGATGGGGGGACTTCCGCCTCCCGAAGAGCGACGAAGTCATCGGCGTTGAGGCGAGGGAATTCCGTTGCCATCCTTCCGGAGACCCTTCGAAGGCAATCACCTCCGTTTACGGTTACGCCCCTTATATGCTCACTTTGAATGTTCCTTCTGATCAGAATATAGACGATGTTCTCGGAAACCTGCCTGAGGCGGGAGAATGGCAAGCATATCCTTTCTCATGGCAATATGGAGTGTTCGACAGTCCCGGAAGCCAGGGTTATCACGGGCTCAAGGAGCATGTGGACGACCGTTTCCTGATTCTTGACCAAGGCTGCCACCAGATATTCCGGGGATATTTGGAAGCTCCTAAGGACGGCTCCTATCGCATTGTCAAGGAGGGCAAGGATCCGTACAAGATATTGTTGGACGGAAAACCTCTGTCCGGGCAAAAGGTCGTTCTTAATAAGGGAACCCATTGTCTGACAATAGCATACGCTAACACGAAAAAGACTGGTTATAGCCTTGAGGGGATGAGAGGCTCAACGGTTGACAATCGGGAGCGGAGTATGGTTATGCTTTATCCCGAAGGATCCTCCGGTCCTGTTCCGCATGGAATGCATGATGAAACTGTCGCATCCAGTTGGTATGAGACGGATTTCGTTCCTTTCGTGTACCCCGGAACAGAGGAATGGACGATGAGTTTTGAGACCGCTCCAGGCACAAGGAGAATGTCCTTTGAGACTGCCGGAAAGATTCTGGAGATGACTGTTGATGGCCAGAAGGTGGATTTCAAGGCTCTCGGAACCGGGAAATATGTCGCCGACAATCTTCCCGTGAATTCAGGTGTAACGACAGTGACTGTCAAGGCTTTGCCAGAAGTTGACTGCCCAGGGGCAGCATTCTTCAAGGAACCTGTCAAGATTGATTGCGAGGGTGGTCGGCTCGTTCCCGGGGATTGGACGAATGCCGGAGCGATGAGATTCTATTCAGGAGGAGTGAAATACAGCAAGGTGGTCAATGTCAGTAAGAAAGGAAAGAGAGTTGAGCTGGATCTCGGTGATGTGGACGCCACTTGCGAGGTGAGCATTGGCGGAAAGTTGGTGGATGTCCTTTTGAGCCCTCCTTACAAATTGGACATCACCGATTTCGTGAAAAAGGGCCAGAACAAGATCGAAGTCCTTGTGTACAGCTCCCTGTCCAACCACTACCAGACAATTCCTTCTCCGTACAAAGGAACGCCCCGGGCCGGGCTTATCGGACCAGTGGGCCTTATTGTTGAGAAATAATTAATATTCAATAAGATATGAAAAAGATTTGTTTAGTGTTATGCGCCCTTCTGGCCGGAACTTTGGCCTTTGCGCAACAACGTGGCGACGTCGTTAAGCAGGCCGACGGTTATGAGTGGCCGACCGATCCTCAAGTGCTTGAGAAACTGGACCAGTGGCAGGATCTCAAGTTCGGTGTCCTGATGCATTGGGGCATCTATTCAGTGCCCGGAATCGTGGAGTCCTGGAGCATATGCAACGAGGACTGGATCCGCCGTCCGAAAGGCTCTGTCTATGAGGACTATAAGAAATGGTACTGGGGCCTTTCCGAGGAGTTCAACCCTGTCGATTTCAATCCTGACCAATGGGCTGACGTGTTCACCCGCGCGGGAATGAAGTACATGATTTTCACCACGAAACACCATGACGGATTCTGCATGTTCGACTCTGAATATGATGACTACGGAATCGCACATGGAGCTTTCAAAGACAATCCCAAAAAGGACATCGCGAAGTATGTCTTCGAGGCTTTCAGGAAGAAGGATTTCATGATCGGAGCCTATTTCTCAAAGCCAGACTGGCATCATCAGGGCTTCTGGAACTCATATTACGCCACCCCGAACCGCCGTCCCAACTACAACATAAAGACTCATCCCGAGTGGTGGCAGAGCTATGTTGATTTCACCAAGAACCAGCTCACCGAGCTCACACACGGCAAGTACGGCCGGATCGATATCCTTTGGCTCGATGGTGGTTGGGTGACAGGAGACGCTGTTGGTCTAAATGAGGTTCTGCCGGGAGCTAGGAAGGTTAATCCTGGAATGATTTGCGTCGATCGTGTCATCAAGGGCCCTAACGAGAACTACCAGACCCCTGAGCAGAGTGTGCCTGACCATCAGATTGACCACCCTTGGGAGTCTTGCATCACACTCACAAGCAGCTGGGGATGGTCCCCTAACCAGCGTTTCAAGAGCCCTAGAAGGGTTATAGGTACTCTTGCCGAGATCACCGCAAAGGGAGGTTGCCTGGTGCTTGGTGTCGGCCCCACACCTAAGGGACTTATCGAGGACAAGGCAATCGAGATCCTTGATGTTGTCGGAGAGTGGCTGGGACGCTGTGGAGAGGCGATTTATTCAACGAGAATCACCAAGGAATACAATGACGGCCAGTTCTGGTTCAATGCGTCCAAGGACGGTCAGACTATTTATGCGGTCTATGCGTTGAAGGATGATGAGACCCTTCCGGAGAATTTGACTTGGTCCGGCAACTTGCCCAAGGGCGGCAAGGTTACCATCCTCAACACCGGCAAGAAGGTGAAAGCCAATGTGAAAGACGGGCAGGTCAGCCTGAAGCTTCCCAAAGGGATGAAGCAAGAGCCTGTCGCATTGAAGTTCAGCATCTGAAAGTTTGATTAAACAGAAGTTGTTTTGAGAAAGGTCTTGTTGTTTTTGAGGGCTGGTTTGCTGATACTGGCCTCAACCGCTTGTGGAAGGATCGCGCTTGAGCCTTCCGACAGCGATTTGGTTTTCAGCGATTTGGCAACCGTTTGGGATGAGGCGATGCCGCTTGGCAACGCCACCGTCGGTGAGTTGGTCTGGCAAAAGGGAGATAACTTGAGACTGTCCCTAGACAGGATTGACCTCTGGGACATGAGGCCGATCGAAGCTTTCAAAGGGGAGGAATTCTCTTTCGAATGGGTTAAAGACCATGTCCGCAAAGGGGACTATGATCCTGTGGTTGAGGTGTTTGAGCACAAATCCTACTTGCCTGCGCCATCCAAAATACCTGGAGCGGCCATTGAAGTGGATGTGTCTTCATGGGGCCCGGTCAAGAACAACAGACTGTTCCTTAACAATGCTCTCTGCGAAGTTCAGTGGGAAAGCGGAGCCTCAATGAAAACCTTTGTCCAGGCAGATGGCGACGTGGGGTGGATGATCTTTGAAAATATTCCGGAATCCTTTGACATTCAATTGATTCCGCCGGAATATAAGATAAGGACCAAAGACGAGGCCGGACTCGGAAGCTCATCTCTGGCTCTCCTCGGTTACCCTCAAGGCGAGGTTATCCGTGACGGGAACCGTATAACCTACCACCAACAAGGCTGGGACGATTATTTCTACGATGTTTCTTTGGAATGGAAACATCAAGGGAATAAGTTTGTGGCTGTCTGGAGCGTGACATCCTCTCTTTCTGGGAAAAATGCGGTTGAGGAAGCTTCCAAGGCACTTTCTGGGGGATTTTCCAAGGCGTACAAACGCCATATGGACTACTGGGAGTCCTACTGGAATGGCTCGTCCGTGACGGTTCCTGACACCACCATCCAGCGCCAGTACGACAGGGAGATGTACAAGTTCGGCTCGGCGACGAGGAAGGATTCCTATCCTATCTCCTTACAATCCGTGTGGACAGCGGACGATGGCTTCCTGCCGCCATGGAAGGGCGATTATCACAACGACCTCAACACCCAGCTGAGTTACTGGCCCTCTTACATCGGCAACCACCTCGATGAAGGACTCGGGTATTTGAACACCCTCTGGAACCAAGTCGGGAAGTACAAAGAATTCACGAAGACCTTCTTTGGAAAAGAAGGCCTGGCCGCGCCTGGCTACTGCACCCTTGAGGGAGATGCTATGGCAGGATGGGTCCAGTACGGTTTCTCTCCGACCACCTCTGCTTGGCTAGGCCAGCATTTCTATCTGCATTGGAAGTATTCGGCTGACAATGAGTTTCTTAAGAATAGGGCTTATCCTTTCATGCGGGACGTGGCTGTGTTCCTTGAGCAGGAGACGGAGGTTCGTCCTGACGGGCATAGGACTTTTGAATACAGTTCCAGTCCGGAGATTAATGACAACCGGATAGACGCGTTTTTCCCTGAGATCACCAACTATGACCTTGCCCTGACAAAGTTCGCTTTCGTCGCCGCTGCTGAAATGGCTGATTCTCTGGGGCTGGCCGACGAGTCAGCCCATTGGAAAGAGGTCGGCGGACAACTTCCGGATTACGCCCTTGATGAGGATGGTGGTCTGGCCATAGCTCCTGGTCATTCTTACAACCTGTCCCACAGGCATTTCTCTCATGCGATGGCTATCCATCCGCTTGGCTTGCTGGACATTCACAATGGACCTCGTGAAAAGGCTATAATTGATTCCACCCTGGCAAGGCTCCACGCCAACGGCCCTGACTGGTGGTGTGGGTATTCCTATTCTTGGTTAGCGAATATGGAGGCTCGAGCAGGGCACGGAGAAGAGGCTGCCGATGCGCTGCGGATCTTTGCCGAATGCTTTGTGCTGAGGAACTCTTTCCATGCGAATGGAGACCAGTCCAAGAGCGGGAAATCTCTCTTTACTTACAGGCCTTTCACCCTTGAGGGGAACTTTGCCTATGCCTCTGGTCTTCAAGAGATGCTTCTTCAGAGCCAAAGTGGTGTGATTGAAGTATTTCCTGCGATTCCCGCTGACTGGAAAGATGTCAGTTTCAACCGCTTGAGGGCGATGGGAGCGTTCGTTGTCTCCGCGGAAATGAGGGGTGGTGAGGTTGTTTCTTTGAGTGTCCATTCAGAGAAAGGGGGCAAACTGAGGATCCGTTCCCCTAAAGGCGGCGATGTGATCTCTATGGACACCACGCCGGGAGGAGATTACACTATCAGTTGTACCTCTGATCCTGATGTCTTGACCATGCTTGTCGGGACTTACACTGACTCTGGTAGTGAGGGAATATATTCTTATAGTTTTGATCAGGAAACAGGTGATTCAGAACCCCTTACGGTGACAAACATAGCCAATCCGTCATTCTTGGCGGTCACACCGGATGGCAAGACCGTATATTCGGTGACGGAGCAGCAGACGGATGCGGCTGTTTCGTCTTTTGATTTTGACGCCTCGACAGGAACGCTTACCTTGAAGAGCACAAAGCCTACTTCAGGGAAAGATCCTTGTCATGTGACGTTTGTAGGGGGAGATGTTGTGGCGACAAATTATTCTTCCGGATCAATGACGGTTTTCCCACTTGATGGTGAGCGGAACCTTATGGATGGCACTTTGCTTGAGTTCTCGGAAAAAGGACCTGATCCGGCAAGGCAGGAAGGTTCACATATTCATTCCTCTCAAGTTTCGCCAGACGGGAAGTTCTTGTTTGTCATTGACTTAGGTGGAGATTACATCTACCGCTTCCCTGTGGTTGACGGGAAGGTCGCCAATTTCGAGCCGGTAAAGATCAAGGTTCCCGAAGGTGAAGGTCCGCGTCATTTTGACTTCTCAAAAGATGGAAGGTTCATGTATGTGCTGGGAGAGTTAGGAGGAAATGTTATGGTCTATGACTATAATTCCGGAGACCTTGAACTGATCCAGACCATCCAAGCTGATCCGTCCAGGGCCAGGGGAAGCGCGGACATCCATTTCTCTCCCGACGGGAGATTCCTCTATGCGAGCAACCGCCTGAAAGGTGATGGGTTAGCGATATTCAGCCAAGATCCTGAGTCAGGTATGCTGACCTATGCCGGTTATCAGGAGACTGGCATCCACCCCAGAAACTTCGCTATAACTCCCAATGGAAAGTTCGTTCTTGTCGCTTGCAGGGACTCCGATATGATACAGTTATTCTCCCGGGATCCGGAGACGGGACTCTTGAGGGACGCTGGCAAGGACATAGAGCTTCCCCATCCTGTGTGTGTGATATTAACTCCAAGTAAATGAGAAAGATAAGTTTAGTTTTGATGCTTTTTTCCGTCATCTCGGTGGCGGGATTCTCTTCACCTGTCATTTGTCCGGAGCCGGCCAATGCGGAATTGTCCGGTTCGGTCTATCACCCTTTGTCAAAGGTGATTGTGGCATGTCCTGACAAGGATGCGTTCTCTTGGGCTGAGACCCACCTTAAAGAATGGTACGGGGAATACGCCCCCGCGGTGTCCAAGGAGAGGGCTGGCAAGATCAATTTGGGCAAGGAAGCGTATGAGATGGAGATAAGCAAAAATGGAGTCAAGGTTTCAGCTGCGACCCTTCAAGGGGTCCGATATGCCCTTTATTCTCTTCGCCAGATCGCCATTCCAACGCGTGGAACTACGGTTGTGAAGGGCTGGATAGTGCCGGAAGGCCGCATTCAAGACAGTCCGGCGATGGATTTCCGCGGGATACACATCTGCTGGTTCCATGAGACTGAGCCTTGGGAAGTTGAGCGTCTTGTGCGCTTGGCGGCATATTACAAGCTGAACTACGCCGTGATTGAACCTTGGGGCACTTTCCGTAGTGAGATTGCTCCGTGGTTCGGCTGGCCGGACGGGACCATGACGAAGCAGGAGGTCCAGAGAATCAAAAAGATAGCGGACGATCTTGGAATAACCCTTATCCCTCAGATCAATGTTTTCGGCCACGCCACGATGGCAAGGGGCGGAGCCGGAAAGCATTCGGTGATTGATTTGAACCCTGAGTACCAGCCTCTGTTTGAGCCACTTGGAGGTTGGAACTGGTGCCTTTCAAATCCAGAGGCGAGGAAGCTGATTCAAGATCTTATAGCTGAGCAGATGGAGGCGTTCGGGAATCCGCCCTATTTCCACATCGGTTGCGATGAGGCGATAGAACCAAGCTGCCCCGATTGCCTGTCGAGGCCATATTCCGAACTGTTTCTTGAGCACATAAAAGCGATTAGCGAGACCATCTCCTCCCTTGGGGCAAGGGCTATGATGTGGCACGACATGCTTCTCGAACATGGAGATCCGAGGTGGAAAGGATTCTATGCCAATGGCACTTCCCAGACGGCGGAGGCTCTCAAAGGTTTCCCGAAGGACATAGTGATATGTGATTGGTTCTACGAGGGGGCAAGGGAGGCATATCCCACTTTGGATCACTTCAAATCTTTAGGCTTCGATGTTCTGACCTGCCCTTGGAAAGATCCGGCCGGCATAGTATCTCAGGGCAAATATGCCCACCAGAAGGACTTGTACGGCATTCTCGGGACCTTGTGGCATCACTACTATGGATTTGATTTGGTGAACACGGCTTTCCATTTGTCAAATGTGGCTTGGAAGCCGGATTTCTCAACGCCTTATGGGGTCGGTTACCATGTGTTCAATCACCTCCGTCAGGTTGGATGGGACATGGGCGTTACCGATCCAAGAAGAACGGGAATATATTACGGAGAGATTCCTTCAGAACCGGAACTTAATAATTAACAACTAGTTATAATGACAAGAAGAGTAGCTTTATCATTTGTGGCCGCGGTGCTTTGCCTGTTTGCCTGCACCCCAAAAGTCGAGAAAGTGGTTCTTGAGCCGCTGCCGATGCAGTATGGCGATACCTCCCGATCCTCTATCCCGTTTGCCAAGGACCCGACAGTCATACGTCACGGGGATGAGTACCTCATGTATTACTCTGTCAAGGCTTTCGTGCCGACCCAGGAGGATGGGACTCCGCCTAAGTTTGATGACTGGCATTCAGCGATAGCCAGGAGTACGGACCTGGTCAATTGGACAAGGGTCTCTGACTTGGATATCAGGGATTCCAAAGGCAACAAGTTATACGGGGCTGTAGCTCCCTGCGTGCGAAAACTCGATGGCAAGATCCATATTTTCTACCAGATGGCTTGGGAAGGAACAGACGGGGTCAGCAACATCTGGCACGCCACGAGCGAGGATGGAATAACTTTCGTCAACACATGCGACAGGCCAATCATAGTTCCCGAGACAACCTGGTCGATAAAGAGATCGATTGATGCCGAGTTCTACAGGGTGAAGGACAAGTTGATTCTCCTCTTCGCCACAAGAGACACCACCGCCACTTACCAAATCATGGGAATGGCCGAGGCTCCTTATGGAAGTGATTATGGTCCAGACAAATGGACGCTTTTATCCGTGGATGGACCGCTGATGAAGCCGGAATATCCTTGGGAAATGAGTTGCACGGAAGCTCCGACTGTCATCAAGCACAAGGGAGTTTGGTACATGTTTTACGCCGGAGCCTATAATCATGAAGGCCAGCAGATTGGACTCGCTACCTCAACAGATGGCTACCACTACACCAGGATCGCTCCGGACGGGCTCCTTTACACCCATGGCCCGGAAGGCAGCTGGAACCAGTGCGAGAGTGGTCATCCGGGAGTGTTCCAGGATGATGACGGACAAGTTTATCTTTTCTATCAAGGGAAGCATTCAATGGATGAGACCTACTATCTCTCCGTTTGCAAAGTGACTTTCGGAGGGAAGGATAAGGTAAAACCGGTTGCCGCCGCTCGGGACACCCTTGTCATCAACAATCCGGTCATTCCGGGTTATTATCCGGATCCTTCCATTTGCCGGGTCGGCGATGATTATTACGTGGTTAACTCTTCTTTCCAATATTTTCCCGGAGTGCCGATTCACCATTCCAAGGATCTTGTCAACTGGGAACTCATTGGAAACGTGCTAGATAGGGAGAGTCAGATCCCGCTTGAGACCGCAAACTCTTATGGTGGGATATTCGCCACCACAATCCGCTATCATGAGGGATTGTACTATATGGTCACGACAAATGTCACCAAAGGGGGGAACTTTTTTGTGACCGCTAAGGATCCGAAAGGTCCTTGGTCAGAACCCGTGTACCTGAAGCAAGGTGGAATAGACCCCTCTCTGCTATTTGAGAACGGGAAGTGCTACATGGTCTCTAATCCGGCTTCAATCCAGCTTTGCGAGATTGATCCCGTTACGGGGAAACAGCTGACAGACAGCAAGATACTCTGGAACGGAACAGGCGGACGTTACCCTGAGGGACCGCATATTTACAAAAAAGACGGTTGGTATTACCTGCTGATTTCTGAAGGTGGAACGGAAATGGGACATAGCCTTACTATAGCTAGGAGCAAGGACATATGGGGACCTTATGAATCCAATCCGGACAATCCTATTTTAACCCAATTCCGTCAGGTCGCGCAGGGTAATCAGATCCAAGGAACAGGTCATGGGGATTTCGTTCAGGCTCCTGATGGTTCATGGTGGGTGGTGTTCCTTGGTTTCAGGCGTTATGGAGGGGATTTCCATCATTTGGGAAGGGAGACTTTCCTGGCACCTGTGACTTGGGAGAATGGATGGCCAGTCATCAACGATGGCAAGCCGATTCAGGCGAATATGCCTGTTCCCGCAAGTTGGACGGCCTCCGAACCGACAAAAAAGGCTTGGATTCAGGAGTTCGACAAGCCGCTCGGCCCTGAATGGGTCTATGTTCAGAATCCGGATTTCTCACGTTACAAGATGGAGAATGGCCGGTTGACTCTAGTAGGAAACACTTCTTTCGCCGAGAATGATCATCCTACATATGTCTGTGTAAGACAGGAGAGTCCTGCCGTCATCGCTGAGACCAAGGTCCGTTTGGAGACGGCAGCCGGAGAGGCAGGCATTGTCGCTTACCAGAACCCGGACGGTTTTATCTCATTGGCTGTCGAGAACGGACGTGTTGTGCTTCGCTTTAAGGTGAGGGCGGTGGACACCATTCTCGGGACTATGCCTTTGAAGGGAAAGGAGGCTGTCTTGAGGATCATCTCTGATGATGGCAACATGTACAGGTTTGAGGCTGACGGTCATGAGATGGGCGAGGTCAACACCTCCCTGCTCAGCTCAGAGGTTGCGGGAGGCTTTACCGGAGTCACCTTAGGCATGTTCGCCGTCGGTGGCACCGGTAGCTTTGAGTACTTCTCTTACGAGGAGAAGTAAGAGTGTCGGATCAGGCTTTAGGCCTTGCGGGCCTCAATGGCCTCAATAATGCCCAGACGCATCTTTTTGCCCACATTGGCGAAGGTGAGTTTCTCACCTCCAGTCAATGTGATCTGGAAGCCGAACAGGCCTTTTTTACCGTAGGTCTCAATCTCGGATACATTGAAGCATCTTGCTCCGTAGTGCGCGTCATCCGCGAACTGGGGGATGATGTACACACTGTCTTCCGTGAAACTTAGGAAGGCGTTGAAGGTCTGCATCAGGGTGACGTTGAAGACTGGCTCGAACTGGACCTGGATAAGGTCAGCGATGCTCTCTCTTGAGAAATTTTGATCAAGTTTTTCCATGATTGGTTTTATTTGGAGTTTCCGAAAGATACATAAATATTCCGGAAATCCAAAGCTCCGCCTTCGGATTGGAAGGCGATGTAACCATCAGTGGCATCGCAAGTTGCCTCGTTGACAAGGACGCCGTTGAGCCAGACCTTGATCGAGCCGCCCAGACACTGGAATTCCATCTCATTCCATTCTCCAACGGGTTTCTCGGGACTCTCCTCGACAATCCTGTCTTTTTTGTAGAAAGGACCTTCCAGACCCTCTATCTTGATACCGCCCATCAGCACACCCATATCTTTGGGAGTCATCTGAAGCTGGACTCCCAGCGGCCATACCTTGTCACCATCTTGCAGATAGTTGAATATTCCACCGTCAACACCCTCATCGCCGGCCCAACGCCACTCGAGATGAAGGCGATAGTCAGAAAATTTCTTCTCGGTACGGATGTAGCCAAAAGGCTTCCCGCTGATGTGCATCACGCCTTCTTTGACACTGAAAGTCTCTTCTTCGGTTCCCTCCGGCTCATCGGCGACCACAACCTTCCAACCTTCAAGGTTCTCTCCATTAAACAAAACCTCAGTCTTCTCCCTTGAGCAAGACACAAAGATGGCCGCAGCGCAAAGTGCGGCCAAGAAATACTTGATATTCATAAAATTAGAGTTTTCTAAGGAGGTTAGCCATGTTGACCTTCTTGTCGATCATCGCACGAAGCTCGGAGATCGGGACACGGGTCTGCTCCATGGTGTCGCGGTCACGGACAGTGACGGTGCCATCGTTCATCGTGTCGTTGTCGATGGTGACGCAGAACGGGGTTCCGATAGCATCCTGACGGCGGTAACGCTTGCCGATAGAGTCCTTCTCGTCGTATTGGTAGGCGAAGTCGTATTTCAACTCATCAACCACTTCCTGGGCTTTCTCAGGCAGGCCGTCTTTCTTGACGAGAGGCAGGATAGCCACCTTGACCGGAGCGAGAGGGGCAGGGATGCTCAGGACAACCCTGGTCTCTCCACCCTCGAGCTGCTCCACCTTGTAGGAATGGCTGAGGACAGCCAGGAACATACGATCCACACCGATCGAGGTCTCCACGCAGTAAGGGACATAGCTCTCACCGGTCTCAGGATCGAAGTACTGGATCTTCTTTCCGCTGATTTTCTGATGGTTCCCGAGGTCGAAGTCGGTTCTGGAATGGATTCCCTCGAGCTCCTTGAAACCGAACGGGAAGTTGAATTCGATGTCGGTTGCGGCGTTGGCGTAGTGGGCGAGTTTCTCATGGTCGTGGAAGCGGTAGTTCTCAGCGCCCATGCCAAGGCTCACGTGCCATTTCATGCGGTTCTCTTTCCACTTCGCAAACCATTCCATCTCGGTTCCGGGGCGGCAGAAGAATTCCATTTCCATCTGCTCGAACTCCTTCATCCTGAATATGAACTGGCGGGCTACAATCTCGTTTCTGAAGGCCTTTCCGATCTGGGCGATACCGAAAGGAATCTTCATGCGCCCGGTCTTCTGGACATTGAGGTACTCCACGAATATTCCCTGGGCGGTCTCGGGGCGAAGATATAGGACGTCGTCGGCATTGCCGGTCGTGGAACCCTGGGTGCTGAACATCAGGTTGAATTGCCTGACCTCGGTCCAGTTGGCGGTGCCGGAGATGGGGCAGACGATACCACAGTCAATGATGATGTCCCTATAGGCTTTCAGGTCATTGGCGTCCTCAGCGGCCTTATAGCGGGCATGAACCTCGTCGTATTTGGCCTTCTCCCTCAAGACGTTGGGGTTGGTCGCCCTGAACTGCTCCTCGTTGAAGGCGTCACCGAACTTCTTGCGTCCCTTGGCGACTTCTTTCTCAATTTTCTCCTCGATCTTTCCGAGGTAGTCCTCGATAAGGTTGTCGGCGCGGTAGCGCTTCTTGGTATCCTTGTTGTCGATGAGGGG
>JAEEGI010001075.1_pt1 | contig 69438 bp, 55 predicted proteins | sample 8958751 | NCBI WGS metagenome assembly JAEEGI01 (sample SAMN16246545, study PRJNA631951) | gut metagenome | biome: gut microbiome; feature: rumen; material: KS-attached | host: Bos | place: Iran: Karaj | collected 2018-10
AGCTCCGCAGCCGTCGAGATGCGTCTCCCCAGCACCTGGAGCGGCCTCACCGTCCACGTCTACGGCTTCACCATCGGCGCCGGCCGCGACAACCTCGGCCTCGGCTCCCCCTCCGCCTACGTCGGAACCGGAAATGTGGGATGAGTGGACAGTGGACAGTGGTCAGTGGACAGTGGTCAGTTTGGCGGCAACAAAACATTTGTCTGTGGCATGCCGTCGGCTCGGCCGACAACTACTGTAACTACTGAACTTCTGAACTACTAAAGAAAAGAACGGCTCCCGAAGGAGCCGTTTTTTTTATTGAGAAAACCGGCTACAGCAGGTCGAGGCATTGCTCGATGGGGATGCCGAGGCGGAGGTCGTCCTGGTTGCGGTTGCGGTCGATGAGGCGGCTGACGACGGTCATGGCCGTCTGGGTGCTCTGGCGGAGGGTCTCGCCGTTCATGAGGTGGCCTATGAGGACTGAGGAGAAGATGTCGCCCGTGCCGGGGAAGGTGAGCGGGATCTCGTCGTAGTCGAGGCGGAAATAGCGGCCGTCGGCGTGTTCCTGTGCTATGCCGGCGAGCTGGCTGTCGCTGCGGCGTCCCACCACGCACGACTGGCCGTCGACCTTGGCGCTGGTGATGACCACCGCCTTGGCGCCGAGGGCGGCAATGGCGTCGAGCATGCGGCAGGCCTCGTCCCACGTCATGCCGTCGTGGCGGAAGGGGGTGCCGGTGAGGTAGCAGGCCTCGGTGTAGTTGGGGAAGGTGAGGTCGGCGACGCTGACCATGTCGCGCATGAGCTCCACGTGGCGCTGGTCGAGGCCATTGTAGAGGCTGCCGCTGTCGGCCATCACGGGGTCGACGAAGACGGCGGTGCCTGTAGCTGCCAGACTCCGGCAGTAGTCGGCCACCAGGCGAGCCTGTTCGTCGCTGAACATGAAACCTGTGCATACGGCGTCGAAGCGGAAGCCCAGCTTCTGCCATACGGGCATGGTGTCGCGCATGTAGGCGGTGGTCTCCATAACCGAGAAGTCGCGGTAGTCGAAGTTGTTGCTCACCAAGGCCGTAGGCAGGTTGTAGACGGCGTGGCCGTAGTAGGTGAGTATGGGCCACATAGCCACCATGCCCACGTGGCTGTGACCGACGACGTCGTTGATAAGCAGTATCTGCTTCATAGCTTGTAGTTGGTCATGCGGTGCTCGGCGAGGGCCTCGTATTTGGTGCCGGGGCGGCCGTAGTTGGCGAAGGGGTGTATGCTGATGCCTCCGCGAGGCACGAAGAGGCCTACGACCTCGATATAGCGTGGGTCCATGAGGCGCACGAGGTCGTTCATGATGATGTTGACGCAGTCCTCGTGGAAGTCGCCGTGGTTGCGGAAGGAGAAGAGGTAGAGCTTGAGGCTCTTGCTCTCCACCATCTGGATATCAGGGATGTAAAGTATTTTGATTTCCGCGAAGTCGGGCTGTCCGGTGATGGGGCACAGCGTGGTGAACTCTGGGCAGTTGAGCTGCACCCAGTAGTCGCGCTCGGGGTGACGATTCTCGAAGGTTTCCAGCACCTCGGGGGCATAGGTGTCGGGGATATTGCTCTTGTGGCCGAGGGCCTGCAAATTGTCTTGTTCTCTGTTCATATTGTATTTTTTTCTTAACGGCGAATTTGACGAATTTAACGAATTGCTACGCAGGTTGTTTTTAACGTTAATTGCCGTTAATTATTCGTTAATTATCTTATTGTTTGGGCGAATTACTCGAATGGGCTTTCGCTGTTTACTTAATATCTAATATTTTGTGGATTTGCAGGGATAGTCTCCAGCGGGGGTCTTTCTTTATGTATTCGATGGCTGCCCTGATTATCTCAGCGTTGCGGGCGGCGTCGCCGGTGTCGCAGGGCTGGAGGAAGAGGATAGTGGATAGTGGATAGTGGATAGTGGATAGTTGGGCGGCGGGGTCGTGGAGGGCGTCGTAGATGACCTTGATTTCGTCGACGCGGGTCAGCACCACGTCGGCGCCGTCGACGAAGGCACTCTTGGGCGAGAGGGTCACCCAGTCGACATTGTCGGGCAGCGGATGCGTGCCGTTGGTCTCCACAGCCACGTAGCGACCTGCGGCATGGAGGGCGTCGACGAGACTCGCGGTGAGCTGCAGAGATGGTTCGCCGCCGGTGATGACGACATGGGAGGCGGGATACCGTTTCACGGCCTCCACAACTTCGGCTTCGCTCATCATGGTGCCGCTCTCATGCTGCGTGTCGCAGAAAGGGCAGCGCAGGTTGCAGCCGCTGAGGCGCAGGAAGACGGCGGGGGTGCCGCTGTAGTAGCCCTCGCCCTGCAGGGAGTAGAATATCTCGTTGACGCGCATCACTCGTCCACTTCGTAGGTTGCCGTGTTGCCGGTGGTCTCCTGGACGTCGACGCGGTAGCAGTTGGGCACCTGCTGCTGGCACCAGCGAGCTATGTTCTCGGCCGTGGGGTTGCAGCCGATGACGTCGTTGATGACCTGGTGGTCGAGGCGGTCGACAATCTGGCTCTTTATCTTCGAGAAGTCGACCACCATGCCGTTGCGGTCAAGTTCGCGGGCGCGGCAGTAGATGGTAATCTGCCAGTTGTGGCCGTGCAGCTGGGTGCACTTGCTGGGGTAGTCGAGCTCCAGACGATGGGCGCCGGAGACCTCTATATGTTTGGTTACGTAATACATTTCAGTTATGAGTTATGAGTTATGAGTTATGAGTTATGAGTTATGAGTTATGAGTTATGAGTTATGAGTTATGAGTTAAGAGTTATGAGTTAAGAGTTAAGCTTCATATACCGTGGGGTCTGGGATGCCGGCCTCAAGGAAGGCCTCGCGGCGTTCGGTGCAGGTGCCGCAGGTGCCGCAGTGGTGCTCGCCGCCCTTGTAGCACGAGTAGGTCTCGCCGTAGTCGATGCCCAGCTGCACCCCGCGCCGCACGATGTCGGCCTTGCTGATGTCGGTGTAGGGTGCCACGAGCTGCACGCCGTCGTAGGTGCCGGCTTGCATGGCGGCGTCCATAGCAGCGACGAACTGCGGCCGGCAGTCGGGGTAGATGGCGTGGTCGCCACCGTGGTTGGCTATCAGCACACGCTTAAGTCCACGGCTCTCAGCGAGGCCGCAAGCAATGCTCAACATGATGCCGTTGCGGAAAGGCACCACTGTGCTGCGCATGTTGCTGTCGGCATAGTCGCCGTCGGGGATGGCGTCGGCGCCGCTGAGGAGCGACGAGGAGAAATGCTGCTTGAAGAAGGCCAGGTCTATGACCACATGCTCTATGCCCAGACGGGCACAGTGGAGGCGCGCACAGGCTATCTCGCGCGCGGCGTGGTTGCTGCCGTAGTCAAAAGTCACGGCGAGCGCGACACGCTCACGCTCCTCGTAGAGCAGCGTGGTCGAGTCGAGCCCGCCGGAATAGATTATTACACTGTCTTTCTGTGTCATGATTCTTGTTTTGTTAAAGGGGGTTGGCAAGAAGACCCCTGCGGACGGTTTATTTCAGGTAGTACTCGACGGTGGTCACCACGCGTACCTTCTTGATCTGCGGGGTATTCTCGTCGAGATCCTCCACCTCGAAGTAGCCCTGCGAGGCGGTGCGCATCTTGCCAATCTTGCTGTGGCTGTTCTTAGCGAACTCGTCGGCGGCCGAGCGGGCGTTCTCGAGGCTCTCGGCAATCATCGAGGGCTTGATGTCGTTGAGGCCGTGATACTCGTAGCTGGCATAGCTGTTGCTGATGATGTTCTGCTTCAGCAGGTCGCCGTCGATGGTGCGCTTCAGCTCACGCACCACGTCCATCTTGTCGGTGAAGACATTGATGGTCTGGTTGGCGTTGTAGCGGAAACGGATGTTGTTGGTATAGTAACTGTCGTAGCGGTCGTTGAAGTGAGCCGAAGTGTACTTGATTTCCTCGTCGGTGAAGCCGGCTTTCTTCAGCAGGTCCACCACAGCCTTCTCGTTGCGCTCCATTGTGGCGCGCAGGTCGGTGAGCTCGTTGTCCTGACCGCTGAAGCTGATGCGCAGCACCACGCGGTCGGCGGGTACTTCTTTCTCGCAGAGGCCGCGCACCTTGACGGTGTCGTCATACGACTTGAGGGTCTTCACGGTGCACACCATGAAGATGCCCAGCACCAGAGCCGCCAGCACTATGGCGCAGCCCTGAATCATGTTCTTCCTGAACGGTATCTGACTTCCTTTCATAATCTTGCTATATTTTGGGGTTAAAACATGCCGTCGAGTGTTGCTATTTTATAGGTTCTGTCGGCCTTAGAACAGGCCTTCCAGCACACTATTTTATAGGTTCTGTCGGCCTTAGAACAGGCCTTCCAGCACACTATTTTATAGGTTCTGTCGGCCTTAGAACAGGCCTTCCAGCACCGCGTCGTCGACGAGATTGGGCATAGTGACCTTCAGCTCGGGGCAGATGTCCATAGCGCGCTTGATGGCGAACATGGCGCCCTCGTTGCGGGCCCAGCTGCGGCGGCTGATGCCGTTGTTGACGTCCCAGTGGAGCATCATGCGGAGACGGCGGTCGCAAGCCTCAGAGCCATCGAGAACCATGCCGAAGCCGCCGTTTATCACCTCGCCCCAGCCAACGCCGCCGCCGTTGTGGATAGAGACCCACGTGGCGCCGCGGAAGGAGTCGCCGATGACGTTCTGCACGGCCATATCGGCACAACGGTTCGAGCCGTCGTAGATGTTCGAGGTCTCACGGAAGGGGCTGTCGGTACCGCTGACGTCGTGGTGGTCGCGGCCGAGCACTATGGGAGCACTGATCTCGCCCTTCTTGATGGCCTCGTTGAAGCGGGCGGCAATCTTGGTGCGGCCTTCGCAGTCGGCATATAGGATACGGGCCTGGCTGCCCACAACGAGGTGGTTCTCCTTGGCGCCGCGTATCCACTGGATGTTGTCATGCATCTGCTGCTGTATCTCGGCGGGAGCAGTAGCGGCAATCTCGCCCAGCACCTCCATGGCGATGTGGTCGCTCTTGTCGAGGTCCTCGGGCTTGCCGCTGGTGCACACCCAACGGAAGGGGCCGAAGCCATAGTCGAAGCACATCGGGCCCATGATATCCTGCACGTAGGAGGGATAGCGGAAGGCGGTGTGGTCGGCATTCCAGATGTCGGCGCCGGCGCGGCTGCTCTCCAGCAGGAAGGCGTTGCCATAGTCGAAGAAGTACATACCGCGGGCGGTGAGCTTGTTGACGGCGGCCACATGGCGGCGGAGACTTTCCTGAACCTTCTCCTTGAAGAGTTCAGGCTTCTCGGCCATCATCACCTTGGCATCCTCGAAGCTGACACCCACGGGGTAGTAGCCACCGGCCCAAGGGTTGTGCAGCGAGGTCTGGTCGCTGCCGAGGTCCACCTTGATGCCCTTCTCGGCGCAATACTCCCAGAGGTCGACGACGTTGCCTTGGTAGGCGTAGCTCTTAGCCTCCTTGGCGGCGATGGACTTGTTGACAGCGGCGAAGAGCTCGTCGAGGTCGGCGTGCACCTCATCCACCCAGCCCTGCTCGTAGCGCTTCTGCGTGGCGGCAGGGTTAATCTCGGCGGTGATGGAAACCACGCCGGCGATGTCGCCAGCCTTGGGCTGGGCGCCGCTCATGCCACCGAGGCCGGCGGTGATGAACAGCTTGCCGGCGGTGCCGCCACCGAGTTTACGGGCGGCATTAAGGACGGTGATGGTGGTGCCGTGCACGATTCCCTGCGGACCGATATACATATAGGAGCCGGCGGTCATCTGACCGTATTGCGTCACACCGAGGGCGTTGTAGCGCTCCCAGTCGTCGGGTTTGCTGTAGTTGGGTATCATCATGCCATTGGTAACCACCACGCGCGGAGCATCCTTGTGGCTGGGGTAGAGACCCATGGGGTGACCGCTGTACATGACAAGCGTCTGCTCGTCGGTCATCTCGCTGAGGTATTTCATCACCAGGCGGTACTGGGCCCAGTTCTGGAAGACGGCGCCGTTGCCGCCGTAGGTGATGAGCTCGTGGGGATGCTGAGCCACTGCGGGGTCGAGGTTATTCTGTATCATCAGCATGATGGCGGCAGCCTGACGGCAACGGGCGGGGTACTCGTCGATGGGGCGTGCGTACATCTTGTAGGTGGGGCGCAGACGGTACATATAGATGCGGCCGTACTTCTGCAACTCCTCGGCAAACTCCTTGGCCAGCATCTTGTGGTGCTTGGCGGGGAAGTAGCGCAGGGCGTTGCGGATGGCCAGCTTCTTCTCGGCAGGCGTCAGGATATCCTTACGCTTGGGAGCGTGGTTCACCGTAGGGTCATAAGGTTGGGGTTCGGGCAGCGGGTCGGGGATACCGAGGCGCAATTCATTCTGGAATTCTTCGAGTGTCATATTGTTGTTATTTTATATTCTGTTTCGTTTAACGTGATATCTCAGTCATTATTGTACACGGCGTTGATTATTTCAGTACCACCACCTTGCATGCCGGGCGCTCGCCCACGACCACCATGTAGACGCCTGTAGGAAGGTTAAAGGTGAGCGGTGAGCGGTGAGCGGTGGCGGAAGCCATGTGGCGACCCATCATGTCGTAGATCCTGACCTGTTCGCCGTCGGCGCCATCCACGACGATACCATTGGAGACGCCGTATATCCTTGGCATATCGGCATCATCCACGTCCTCTATGCCGGTACAGTCGTCGTAGACGAGCACAAAGTCGTTCCAATAGGGCGAAGCCATATAGGCGGGTATCGTGCCGCAGGGCACCGTCAATGTGGCGATGCTCTGATGTACATAGAACGTGTTGGGGCCGATAGTGGCGGGCACTGTGTTCTTGGCAACGACGGAGTGCATCTTGCCGAAAGGCATGCCGAAGGCATAATCGCCTATCTCCGCCACGGACGAGCCGAGCACTATAGCCAGCGTGTCGGCGCCACCGCTCCAGTTGTCGTTCCAACCGGTGAAGGCGTCATAACCTATATAGGTCACCGCATCGGGGATCACCAGCGTGCCGCAAAGGCCATAGCACCCCCAGAAGATACGGTCGGGGATGCGCTTCACGTTCTCACCGATATTGATAGTCCTGACATTGTAGCAATCCATAAACGCCGGCCAATAGCTGCCGTCGCTGGCCGTAGAGGGGCTCACGGCAATACAGCTGTCGGCGTTGAAGTTGACGGTGGTGAGACCATGACAAGCCCAGAAGGCGTTGTCGCCGATAAACTGCACGCCGCGCGGGATAGTCACCGCCTGGAACTGGTTGCATTCGGCGAAAGCCATATGACCGATATACGTCAGGCTGTCGGGCATAGATATCGACGACAGGGTGGCATGGTTTTGAAATGCATAATTGGCAATCACCCTTGCATTCTGCGACAGCACCCCCGCATGCAGCTGTGGATGGCATCCTATGACGGTATCCTTGGCCGCCGAAGAGTAGTAAATACTGTCCTCGATATAAGCCACAGTGACATTGCGAGAGTCGCTCGCATAGGCGGAGTGTCCTTGATATACACTGTTTTTCATCACAGTAGCATATATATGGAATCCTCCCGTACGGTTAAATACCAGCGAGACAGAGCTGTCGGTGGTTGCCACGACACTAAGCGTACTATTGGTTTGACCATAAGACAGGTCATAGTAGTACCAATCCATGTCGTAAGCATACCAGTCGGTTTGATCGGGCTGTCCGCCATCCTGCAGAGTTGCCCTCCTGATGAACGTCAACGTGTCGCCCACCGAGGCAACGTCAGGACCAATTACCGTGACATCCATCTGATAGTTGAAGATATGCACATCGGCTATCTGGCATACCGACACAGGGGTGTTGCCCGTATACTCGAACGTCACGCGTATCGGGCCGCCATTGCTCTGGAACTCCCACTGATAACCGGAGTTACCAGGCCACAAATTCCCTTGATCCACACTACCGTTAGCATTTTCAAACGTTATAGTAACCTGCTCGTTGTTGTTCTCCTGCTCCCAACTGACGCCATCCTCTCGGACAATGGTAAAGGCCACGTAAGTCTTGCCCGGTGCCGACTGCAGCCAAGGGCTGACAATCTTCTGGCCATAACTGGTGATGGACGCATGGTTGGCGTCGACAACCGTAGCGCCACCCGACGCCGTCCAGCACTGCGTGAAGTTGGCCGAATAGGGCAAGCTCAGGTTGCTGCAATCGCTGTTGGCGGACGTGACAGCCTTTATCATCCAGGAGAGACTATAATTGGAGCCATAGTAGGTGCTATGCACCCAGTTGACGCCGTCGTTGCTGAGCCAGTTGCTGTTATCGTCGCCGCTGAACATGGTGCATGTGGCAGGTCCGCTAGCTGTAGACACAAAGGTGATCCACAACGGCTGCGAGGCATCCAGCGCCACAGCGGTGTCAAGCACAAACTCCTGCCAGCCATACTGTCCGCTGAAGGTGGTGTCCATGGTACGCAGCAATGTAGCAGGAGCATCGTCGCCGCCCTGCCATATCTTGAGCGTGTAAGAGCCACCTCTCGTAACATACAGCAGCACGCTCTTCACGGTGTCGCATCCCACAAGGCGCTGTGGTTCAAACTTCACGCCCCAGTGAGTGGCGCCGTTGTAGCCCAACTGATTCTGATGGTCGCGGAAGCCACAATAAGAGATTGTGTCGCCCTCGCGGAAGAAGGGGATATCCTCGCTGACGGTGACGTAGTCAATATACAAGCCATTGCGGTGGTCGTTGTTGTTGTGACGGAAAGCCAGGCGGAAAGTCTTGCCAGCGTAGGCGCTCAAGTCGAGCCATCTCTCTTCCCACCAGTTGTTGTAGATAGTATAACCCTGCAGAAGCACATAGTTCGCCGTATTGGTGCCTGCCGTCGTGTCGATATAAACGCCGTAATGGTCACCCTGAAGGTCACCACTCCACCCCATATAGTCGTACCAGCGTATGCTGTAGCCGTAGCCTGCCCCTTGGCGTGTCGTCATCTTGGGCAGTATAAGCCAATCGTCGGCCGTCAGAGCCAGTGACCCGCTATCGGTCCAAACGGAACTCATCGAATAGAATGACCTCGATCCATAGTAGGGTCTGTTCTCCCAATACCATCCGTAGCCGTCGTTGTCGGCATCGATATTATCCACACACACCATGTTGTCGTACTCTTCGAAGTCGAGAATCCAAGGATAATCGGTGATAGCCTGACTGCAATCCACAACATTTACCCACAGCGTGTCGCCATCGGTGCCGTTGGAGTTGCTCACCGCAGCTGTCACTTGATACCAACCCGGCTGATTCCAGCTGACCCACACCGTGTCGCCCGTTGCTGTTGTCGGTGTGGTTCCCTGCATTGTCCACGTCACCGTGGTGCCTGTTGTATGGGCAGCGATAAGCATGACCTGTGAGCCGATACCCACATAACGGGAGCCCCTTATTGTCACCGTAGGCGGCGGCAGCACGGGTGCCGTGGTCGAGGTGACAGCCTTTATCATCCACGAATAGCTCTCGGCAGCATAGTAATCGATGTGGTGCCATGCGCCATCGGTGTATATCCAGTCGCTGTTGGGGTTGCCCGTGTAACGGCATGCGGCCGCGGGCCACTCTGCGTCAGGACTGCTCAGGGTAATCCACAAGCTGTCGTTGGCGTTTATAGCCACATTGTGGTCAAGCGTTATCTCCTGCCATCCCGAGGCGTTGATGCGTGCCGGCTGAGTGTGCACAAGTGTCGCTGGCGCGTCGGCACCTCCCTTATAGACACGCAGGATATATGTGCCATCGCTTGTCGGATACATCTTCACTGCCTTCAGGTAGTTGCGTCCTGCGAGGTCGGCGGACGGAAGCATTATGCCCCATTCGCCAAACGACCACGACGTATAGAGACGTTTGTCGCCGCAGTAGGAAATCGTGTCGCCGTCGGCAATGACGCCGGGGTCGACAAAGCGGCCGCGTATCATGAACGAGAAGCGCGTCCATTCAGGGTCGGGCGCAAAGGAGGCACCATAGAGGAAGCCGTCGGGGTTGCCACAGCTGGCGGTGATGGTAGCAGGGAAAAGAATGTCGCTGTTGTGGAAGGTAATCCAGATGCTCTTGCCTGCCTCCACATTGTAGGGGGTAGGCAGGAAGACGGAGTACCAGCCTTCGCGGTCGCTGTAGTCGACATACAGCGAGGTGGTGTACACGGTGTCGGTCGGTGTCGTGGTGCCACTATAGACCGTCAGGTCAAAATATCCACCGTAGTAGGAACTGCCGACGTAGAAGTCCACAGCCTTCAGCGAGCGTCCCGGCGTCAGCGAAGATGCCGGCAGCTTGATGCCCCAGTACTTGTCGAAGTCCTGCTGGTATTCGCCCCAGTTGGACTGATGCCCCATGTTGCCGCAGTAGCTCATGGTGTCGGTGCCAATGGTCTCGAAGCGGGCGGTAAAGGAATAGTTGCCGCCGTTCATGATGAAGGTACGCGGGTTATTTTGGCTATTGTCCGACCATCCCGCAAAGCGGTAGCCCTCGGGGGTTGTGGCCGCGAGGGTCACAGTGTCGCCGAAGTTGTAGGTGCCGGCACCCGTGACGGCGCAGGCGCTGTTGCCGCCCACGATGTTGACCGTCACCGTGCCGCCGTCGCCAAAGTTGGTGTTGGGACGTATGCGGAGCATGGCGGTGTTGCTAATGTTGAAGGTATAGGTGGCGTTGCCGCCCGCACCGCCCGGAGCGGGGTTAAGGGCACCGAGTGCATAGTAGCCGTCACAGTAGCCTCCCCAACCCCAGTTGAAGTGGAAATAGCCACTCTCGTCGTAGCCGTCGCAGACGAAGCTGTGGCCACCCGATTCGTCACGTCCGTTATAGAGTATGGGACGCTGCTGGTCAAGCTCGGCACGCAACACGGCGCTGTAGGTGGCGTGGTCGTAGTAGCCAGGAGCCACAACGACAATGTCGGGGGCGTACTTGAAGTATTCCACCAATGCACTCATGGACGAGGGGTAGTAGTCGCTGTGGTTGTAGGCCCCGCTACCGCCCTGCGAGCTGACATTGTATTGCATTTCTATGGCGATGCCCACGTGGTACATCAGCAGCGCTACGGCGTCGATCTCGGCCTGGCTGCTGGCCGACGTCAACGCGTTGGGCATCGAGAGCCACGCATAGCTGGTGTTGCCGAAGTTGGCCGACAGCACACCGTAGTTGATGTGGTCGTTCTGCGCCACGTAGCTATGGCTGCCGTATCCCGTGGCCGGGTGGTTCCAGTATTTCATTATCTGGGCCGTGGCCGTAGCCACGCAGCCCGTCACCACACGCTGCCCGTAGACGGAGTCGTAGGGGCACATATCGTTGTAGAGAGGACTCTGGTCCCATGTGGTGGTCAGCATCGGGCTGACGGCGGTCGTCAGCGGCTGCTCAGGTGCCGCACCTGCCGACAGCAGTCGCCACTCGTTAGCGTTGGCATTGTTTCTGGAGCCTTGCTTCTTCTCCTTTGTCTTGCCTATTTCTCGGCCGTAGTCCTCGAGCCAGCTGCGCACGTTGGCAGGCATTTCCTCAATGCGGAAGGAACCTGTGAGCGAGTAGCCCAGTACCGGGCGCGCGCAGTCGTCGGCTGCCACCAGCACAAATCCGCCCCCATCGGCGTTGAAGACATAGACCTCGGCGAAGGGGCTCTCCGCGACATCAAGTTTCACAGCGCCGGAATGTCCGCGGGCCGACAGCCAGCTGGCGCCCACCTTGCGGGCTTGCTCCACACCGACGGGGTTGGCCTTGGCGGCAAAAAACATGGCAAGCAGCAATATCGAAAGTATGATTCTCTTCATCATAGGGATTGCTTTTTATAATTTAATTTAGAGTGCAAAGGTACAAACTTTTTTCGGATGCGGAAAAAAAAATTTGGCCACATGTTGCCATCTCGGTGCTAAGACGCACATTCTACGGTATTTCTACGGACGTTCAACGGTATTGCCCATAGAGATGGCGAAGAAGGGCGGTAACAAACAGGTAGTGGAAAGGGGCTTGTAAATCACAAGCCCCTTTGATTCAGATTATAAAACAATGCTTAGAAGCAGAGCTGGATGCCAACTTCGAGGCGGGGAAGGAGGGCTTTGTCATCGGCAACAGTTTGGCCGATACCGTTGAGGCGGTAGCGAGCGTAGAGGCCTATGGCATCATAGGTGAGGCGGGTGATGACGCCGTAGTTGAAGTCATAGTCGCTGAGGGCTTTGAGATCGCCAAGATACATCGTCTCATGCTTAGCAACATCGGTATTCTTGGTGTCGCCCTTGATGCTATAGGCGGTGGTACCAAAGGAGCCGTAGATGCCTAGGTCCCAGTGGAAGCCTTTGCCGACGAGGCCGAGGGCAGCGAGACGGATACGCTGGAAGAGTTCGAAGTGGAACTCGTCGAGTTCGGCACGGCGGTATTTGACTTTACTATAGGCATCCTCAACACCGTTCATACCGATAAGGTCGTCGAGCTTGGAATATTGCATACCTTTGTAATTATAGGTGGTATGGGCCCACTCGAAGCCAACGCCGATGCAGTAACTCTTGCCAAAGGCACGCATCAGACGGAAGCCGAGGTGAGTGACTGGCGACCAGCCGTCGAAGGGCAGCTCATCGACCTGAAGCTTGACGGGGAGACCGAGCATGAAATAGATGTCGCCACGATATTTGGCGTTGCTGCCAAAGTTGGAGACGTCGAAGTCGCCGTTGCGGCCGGTAAGGTGCTCGGTGACGGCGTCGCGGCTGACAAGGGGATGAAAGACATAGCCGCTGAGGCCAGCGTATTTCTTATATTCATCCTTGCTGAGCTTGATGCTGTCGGTGTAGCCGGCCAAGTGGATGGTCATGGTGCGGTCGAAGATGGCGCTCTTGCTAAAGGTGAAGCGGTCGCCTTCATCAACGTATTTCACCTCCATCTTGCCGTAGTAGGTGAGACGCTTGTCTTCGGAACGACGGAAGGAGTAGAAGAGATGGCTGTGCTTGATGGGACGGGTGGGCACCACGTACACGCTGTCATCTTCGACGACAAAGCGGAAGGTAGGCTCTACGGCTTTGGCGTCGCCAGTGAAGTAAGCGGCCTGTGGCACACCATAACCGAAAGAATAGTCACAATAGGGGTAGAGGTCAGCGCTGCGCTCTATGGCGTGGAACATCTCCATGGCGGTCTTGCCGGGCGAGGCCTGCCAGGCGCAGGCTGCGAAGCCTGCCACCAAGGGACAGGAGAAGGAGGTGCCATGCACGTAGTGGGTGGCATGGTCGTTGGGCACGTTGGCGGTGCGGGCATAGCCGAAGGCGCAAACGTTTGGCTTCTGACGGCCGTCGGCGCTGGGACCGTAGGAGGAGAACTCTATGTGATTGTACTCGCTGAGACTGTTCTCGATACCGCCGACGCAGAGCACGCTGTCGGCATCGGCCGGGGTAATGATGGTCTTCCACTGGCTGTCGTCGGCCTCGTTGCCAGCGCTGTTGCACACAAGCATACCCTTGCGGGCGGCGAGATTACCGGCTTTGGCCACATAGGAGGTACCGTCCATGTCCTTGGTGTAATGGCGCTCCTTGCCGTAGCCGAGGCTTGAGCTGATGATGTTGGCGCCGTTCTTGTCGGCCCATTCCACAGCCATCTGCCACCATACCTCCTCCTTGAAGGGCTCGGATTCTATCTCGGTGCGGGCCAGGAGGAACTCGGCTCCCGTGGCCAGACCGAGGTCCTTGCCGTCGATGCGGCCTGCGATGCAGCTCAGCGTCATGGTACCGTGGCTGTTCCAACCGTAGACGTTCTCCTTGTTGTTGGGGAAGTTCCAGGTCTTGACGATACGGCCGTCCTCGCGGAGGTGGCGGAAGGCCTCATGGGTGTTGACGCGCGGGAAGCCGCCGTCGAACACGGCGATGCGGATGCCCTTGCCGTCGATGCCACGGTCACGGAAGAGTTTGCCACCCATGCGCACGAGCTGTGCCTCCAGAGGGCCGTCGACGGTGGCGTAATCCAGCAGGCCCGACTCGTCGTCAGGGGCGGTGGCAAGCTGCATGTCGCCCTCGATGGGCTGCACACGGAGCACGTAGGGCAGAGCCTCGATGCGGGCGGCCTGCTCGGCGGTGGCCACGACGCCGACGGCATTGAACCAACGGCTGCAGCCGAGTTCCTCGGTAGCGATGGCGGCGACACCCTGCTCGTAGGCAGCGCTGACGGGGTAGTTGCTCATGTCGTAGAGGTCGGCACCGCAGGCGCGATAACGCTCTATGGCCTTGGAATCAAAATAAGAATAAGGGTCGAAGGTTGTGCCTGCCTTGTCGGCGAGGAAGACCCAGTAGACCTGCTGCGCCTGGGCACCTATGGCAGCCAGGACAAGGGCGAAGATAAAGGCTACTTTTTTCATGGTAATTATTTTAATACAGTATGTAATATCTCGTGACTTGTAAAGTGTCGGAAGCTGCTGAGGTGCAGCTGATAGTAGGCGAGAAGGGCGTCGATGAGCGAGCGACGGTCGCTCAAAGGAGCTGGCCGGAGTGTGGAGGAAGATAGGTATTCGTGCAACAAAGCAGAAACGGTCGGCGAGAGCGTGGTCTCGGAAGGCGCTGACACAAAGCGGCCTTCCTGCAGGTCGAAGAGCGGTTCGGCAGAGCAGCAATTGTCGAGGGGTTCTATGCCCAAGTGATGGGAGACGGTGAGAAGGAATGATACGGGGATGGAGGCGGTGGACGACGCGAGGTTGGCGCCGGCAGCTTCTACATAGTCGTAGAGAGCAGGCATGGGCTCGGCCTCCTGTAGTGACTTGTAGAGCACCTCGGTCATGAAGAAGCGGAGGGCATTCTCGGCAGGGGATGCTTCGAAGCAGGCTCCGCGCGACGAGAGTTCCTTGACGTAGTTGAGGTCTGTCTTTGAGTTGTCGTAGACCACCATGTCGAGGCACGACAAGGGCTGCAGGAGGTTCTGCTTGACACGGGCATTGCGTCCACGCACACCTTTGATAATATAGGAACGCACACCAAGCATGCGCGTGAAGGCTTTGACGATGACGGAGGTCTCGCCGTAGGGAGTGGTGTGCAGCACTATGGCGGGAGTGGAAATCATCGCATGACCATAATCTTGGCTACCGAACGGTTGCGGCCCTCGGCATCGGAGGCGAAGACATAGTAGACGCCTGCCGCCACACGGTCGCCGTCGGCGGTGCGGACGTTCCATACTACCTGTCCGCCAAGGGCCTGGGCGCTGTATATGACATGCCCTGCGGCGTCGGTAATATGCACCAAGGCGTTGCGCGTGAAGCCCTTGATGGCCACAGGCCCCTCATAACCGGGCCTGACTGGGTTGGGGAAAGCGTAGACATGCTCGTCTGGGGTGAGCTCGGCATAGGTGGCGTCGGAGCGGTAGACCTGCAGGCCATAGTCAGTACCCACATACACCTCGCCGCTTCGAGGCTGTATAGCAAGGGAGATTATCTTGCCTGAGAAGAGGGGGCTGTTGGAAGGAGTGAAGTGTCGTATCTGTTCCAGACCGTTGGCCGACAGCAGATAGAGACCGCCCGAGGCTGTGCCCACCCACTTGCGGTTGGCACCGTCGACGACGATGCTCGTCACATTCTCGTAGGCCATAAGGTACTCATAGAAGTCTCCATTGGTGATGGTGATATTGCTGCAATTGACTGGCGATGTCTGGCCGTTGCCACCGTTGGAGAAGGCCCGCGAGGCTTCATATATGACCTTGATGCCTTTGTTGGTGCCTATCCAGATATTGCCGTCCATATCCTGCACCATGCAGTTGACGACCTCGGTGGCAAGCTTGCTGCCGTTATTGGGATTGACGCGAGCCATGCGGCTGACACCATCGTGCACATATATAGCATTGTCGCGGCCTGAGAACCAGAAGAAGCCGTTAATGCTGTCGTAGATAAGTTTGTCGACCTGCAGCAGAGAGCCAAGCGCTTCGCTTGAGACGTGGCTCCAGACACCGTTTGTATTGCGCTTGACGAGGACATTAGAGCTGTGCGAATTGAGAACCCACAGGTTACCATCCCGGTCGAAAGTCATCGCACCCACCAGCAGAGTGCTGTAGCCACCAACTGTATAGTTCTGCAGAGCGCCGCCGGTAGTATTTTGGTCGTAGAAAGCAACCACCTTGTTGTCGCGCACCAAGCCGATACCACCGTTATAGCCCCAGCAGTCGATGAATATCTCATTTGTGTCGTTGGGGTTCACCACGGCATCGACAACGTCGAACTTGCCATCCATCACGCCATTGGTAAGGTCCAACGTTGTCCACTGGCGCCCCGTTGCAACGTTGAGTGTAGGCGTAAGCCACGAGTTAGAATAGGTGGAGGTATGGCCTCCGGCACACAACATCATGCGGCCCGGAGTAGGTACCAAGCGGTATATATTGTCATCGTTACGGGGAGTGTTGACCTCAGCAAAGTAGCAACCACCTGGATAAAAGCACACGAGGCCCACCCAAGTATGCGCCGCCCATACGGACCCGTCGGGAAGCGATACAGCATCCCATGCCGACATGTCGGCCCAGTCGCTGAACGTGGTGAACCTGTCGACGAGCTGCATGCTGCTGTTGTAACGTGTAACGCCCTCGTGCGAAGAAACTGTGAGCAGCCCGCCACCCACACGCAGAGAGTGTATGGAGCCCGAATCAAGGGCCGTATAGCCGGTATCGGTGGCGGCAAGAAGCGCCTTCATGTCGGGATTCGATGTGTGTCCGGCGGCGACGATACGGTTATTGAAAGCTGCCAGCATGGTGACAGTATAGCCATTGAAGCTGCTATCCACCACCCAGCGGTCGCTGATGCCCAGATGACGTTCGGCGACGGCAATGCGTTTCACGCCCTCCGCAGTGGCGGCATAGATGCTGTCGCCTGCAAAAGCGATGCTGTACACCAGCACCTCGCGGCCACCGTCGCCTATGCGGTATGTGTCACGAATCTCGTGACGGTTGAGGTCGACAACCACTATGCCGAAACCCGTGCAGAAGTAGGCGAGTCCTTTGTTGCATACGATGCTGTACACGTCCTTGTCGCCCACTATGTCGCTGCGTTTAATGTCAGAGATATTATACACCACGCCATCCTGCATGATGTCTATATTGGAGTTGTTGTAAGCCAGCACCAGCGAGGCCGTGGGCACATCGTAGACCATCTTGGCCACCCCCACATCGCTCAGCCCCCACGACTTGCTAAGCGTCGTACATTCCTTTTTGTCGTAATGGTAACGCAGCACACCGTTGCGCCCGGCGGCATAGACCTCGTGACCCACCACCTCGACGGCATAGACAATGCTCAGGTCGAGGCAGTCACGCCACGTGCCGACAGCCATCTGGCCCACAGCGCGTGGTGTCGTCATGGCGGTGGCCATCAGCAACAGAAACAACATACAACGCTTCATGATTCTTCCTTTCTCTTTAAGAAAATCACCTGGTAGATCACCGCCAACAGCGTCGTCACCAACGTGCTGCACACCGTGGCCAGCAAGACGCCGCCAAAGCCGCGGAAGCCAAAGAGCTCGGCAGTGTAGAACACAAGGTAGAAAGCCCCGAGCAGGAGCATCATATAAGTGACGAAATACTGCGGTGTGACGCTGTAGACGCTTGGCGTGGCTATTGTCACCGGCTCGCCGCGCGTCAGTATGCGGTCGGCGAAGAGTATGCGCAGCATGGCCACCACCGTGCATGCCAGGGCGTGGAATCCCAGCATGTTGCCCATCACGTCGACGAGCAGGCCTGTGCCGAAGGCTATCAGCAGCAGGGGGATGCGCTTCATGCCGGTGGGCAGCATGAGGATGAAAAGAACATAGAGCATCGGCATCACATAGCCGCCAAGGTATACATAGTTAAACACCAGCAGCTGCAACGCCATGAGCAGCACAAACCGTCCTACGATACGCCAAATCTGTTTGTTCATTTCTCCTCCACTCCTTTCATTATCTGCTGTTGCTCCTCGCGGAAGCGGTTGTCGATGATATAGACGTGGTCAAGCTTGTTGAAGTCCGTGGCAAGCTCGATGCGCACCTTGTAGAAGCCCGTGCCCTGGTTGGGCTCGGCACTGTGCACAAAGCCCACAGGTATGCCCTCGGGGAAGTCGTTGGCCTGGCCTGAGGTGATGATGGTGTCGCCCTCGTTGATTTGGTAGGCCGTGGTGATGTCGACAATCTGGGCGTAGCGGTAGTCGAGGCCGTCCCACACCAGCGAGCCGCTGACGCCGGTGCGGCGCACCTTGACGCTGTTGCGGCTGTCGCTGTGCAGCACAGGCATGATGGTGGCGAAGTTGCGCGAGGTGTTCACCACGATACCCACGATGCCCTCGGGCGATATTACAGCCATGTCTGGCTCCACACCGAGATCCGACCCCTTGTTGATCATGATGTAGTTGTTCTGCTGTGTCCACGAGTTCTTGATGACGCGCGCCTCGGTGTAGGTGTAGCGCTGCTTGTAGACGGTGTCGTTGACGGTGAAGACGCTGTCGGTGTAGCTGATGTAGCTCTCGGCCATCTGTGCGCGCAGCTGTGCGTTCTCAGCCGCCAGACGGTCGTTCTCGGCCTTGAGGCCGAAATATCCGCTCACGCTGTTCACGCCGCGGTACCAGTCGCCGGCGATGCCGTTGGTCCATGCCGTCAGGCGCGAACTCTGGTAGTAGGTGCTGCGCACCATGAGCACCAGCGACAGCACCACCAGCACCACGAAGACCACCACGTAGTCGTACCGCTTCAGTATTTGCAACAGCTTATTCATCGAGGAACTTTTCTATGACACCCTTTGCCTCGGCCACGGCGCGCTGCAGGTCGTCGTTCACTATTGTGACGTCGAACTGCGGGGCCTGCTTCAGCTCTTCGGCGCTGCGGCCAAGACGTTTGACGATGGCCTCTTCGCTGTCGGTGCCACGGCTGCGCAGACGCTGTTCGAGCACCTCGAGGCTCGGCGGCATGACGAAGATGGAGAGGGCGTCGTCGCCGAAGTAGCGCTTGATGTTGCAGCCACCGTTGACGTCCACGTCGAACACTATCACGCGACCGGCATCCCATATACGGCTTATCTCGCTCTTCAGGGTGCCGTAGCAGGTGCCCTGGTAGACCTCTTCCCACTCCAGGAAGTCGCCCTTGTCGACCCGGCGCATGAACTCCTCGCGGCTGAGGAAGTAGTAGTCGCGGCCGTCCTGTTCCTGACCGCGGGGCTGGCGCGAGGTGGCCGATATCGAGAAGTCGAAGCAGTCGAAATACTGCATCAGCTGCCCTATGATGGTGGTCTTGCCGCACCCCGACGGCGCCGAGAATAGTATAGCTTTACCCATGGCTTGTCAGAATTTCATGTCAAACACCTTGTAGAACGACTTGACGGCCATCGACTCCTCGTCCCACTTGTACTGTGCCGCCGTTTCGCGCACGTATGCCAGAGCCTCCTCGCGCGAAGTGAGGCTGTTGAGGTACATGATGAAGTCGTTGTAGGCCCGCATGTTGTTGCGGAAGAGTTCGGACATGAAGCTGAACTTGTCGTTGATGTTGATCACGGTGCGCAGGTCGTCCACCTTGCGCGACATAGAGCGCTCGAAGCCCGACTCCGCGGCCGTGACACCACCGAGGCTCTCGCCGAGCGTGCGGGTGGCGGGCTGTTCCTGGACGGGACGGCGCAGGTAGTCGAGCAGCGACGCCTGTTCGCGGGCTGGCTCAGATGCAGGCTCCGGCTCGGGGGCCGGTTCGGGTTCGGGTGTAGGTTCGGGGGCCGGCTCAGGCTCAGCGGCAGCTGGCTCGGGCTCAACGACAATCTCTTCGAAGAGCATGCTGCCGTCACTCTCAAAGTCCGACATGCTCACCGGCTCGGGTTCGGGCATGGCTGCGGGTTCAGGCTCGGGTTCCGGTGCCGGCGCCTCCACAACGGGCTCAGGCACGACGACAGTCTCCGGGGCAGGTGCTTCGACAACAGGCTCGGGCTCGGGTTCAGGCTCCGGCATGGTGGCAGCGGGCGCCTCGGCAGGCTGTGCCACACCCATGGCGGCCATGGTGGCCATCACCGTCGACGAGATGAGCTCGTCGTCGGGCATCGCCGTCTCCTCCTCAGCCTCGGGCTCGGCCGGGGCCGGAGTCTGGGCCACTGGGCCATGCACCTCGAGGCGCAACGATGTGTCGTAAAGGCTGCGCAGCGCTTCGAGCAGCAGGTCGCGCTCTATGGCGCTGAGCCTGCCCTCGGCGGCAACCACCTGGTTGGCTATGGCACACAGTCGCTGCATGCCTTCGGTCAGTTCTTTGACAGTGTTTCTCATTATGCTAAAATGGTTTATTTCTCTTGTAACAAAGACCTTACACCTTATCTGCGGTGCACTGTTCAGGTTGTAAAATTACTACAAAAAACATTACGCGCGGTCGTACCTATAAAAAAGTTATCAAACATTGCCGTTGATAACCCCACCCTACCCGGCTACATAGGGGAACGGGGTGAATGGAGTGGCGCATGGACGAGTGAGATATTTTTTGGCATAATGAAATAAAAAGTGTATATTTGCATTTTGGATAGTCGTATAACCTAAGCAAGAACAAATTAACAAACAACAAGATAACCGATGAAAAAAGCATTCAGCATCCTTTGCATGGCCGTGGCCATGCTGCTCGCAGGCACTGTGAGCGCACAGAAGTACCAGTACAAGACCTACGACAACGACCCGCTGGGCGTGCGCGAGTACACCCTCGGCAACGGCCTCAAGGTGTTCATGAGCGTCTACAAGGACGCCCCGCGCATACAGACTTACATAGCCGTGCGCGCAGGCTCGAAGAACGACCCCAGCGAGACCACCGGCCTAGCCCACTACCTGGAGCACATGCTCTTCAAGGGCAGCCACCAGCTGGGCACCACCGACTGGGAGCGCGAAAAAGTGGAGCTGCAGAAGATCGAGGACCTCTACGAGGTGTACCGCAAGACAACCAACGAGGCGGCTCGCGCAGCCATCTACCGCCAAATTGACTCCATCAGCTACGTGGCTTCGACCATCGCCATCGCCAACGAGTATGACAAGAGCATGACGGCCATCGGCAGCGAGGGCACCAACGCCTTCACCAGCAACGACTACACGATGTATGTGGAGAACATCCCCAGCAACCAGCTGGAGGCCTGGGCCAAGGTGGAGGGCGACCGTTTCCCCAACCTGGTGCTGCGCCTGTTCCACACTGAGCTGGAGGCCGTCTATGAGGAGAAAAACATCGGCATGGCCCAGGACAACCGCCGCGTCAACGAGACGATGATGGCGGCCCTCTTCCCCCACCACCCCTACGGCCAGCAGACCACCATCGGCACCATCGAGCACCTCAAGAACCCCTCGATGAAGAACATCCGCGAATACCACGCCGCCTACTATGTGCCTAACAACATGTGCATCGCTATGGCTGGCGACTTCAATCCCGACGAGGCCATTAAGATTATCGACAAGTACTTCGGCAGCTGGGTGCCCGGCACCGTTCCCGCATTCCACAAGGTGAAGGAAGAGCCCATCACCACGCCTATCATCCGCTTGGTGAACGGCCAAGACCCCGAGAACCTCACCATTGCCTTCCGCATCGAAGAGGGTAACGGCAGTCGCGACGCCCTCCTGGCCCAGGCCATGGAGATGGTGCTCAACAACGGCTCGTGCGGTCTCATCGACCTCAACCTCAACCAGAAGCAGCTCTGTCTTGGAGCCTATGCGGGCACCTATACCCTCAACGACTATGCCGCCTTCATGCTCGGCGGCCGTCCCACCCAGGGCCAGACCCTCGGCCAGCTGCGCGACCTGCTGCTCGAGCAGCTCGACCTTGTTAAGGCCGGACAGTTCGACGAGAGCCTCATCGAGGCCAGCATCAACCAGCTGAAGCTTCAGATCATGAAGCAGGCCGAGAGTAACAACAGCCGCGCCAGCCAGATGGCCTATGCTTTCGTGCAGCACCAGACCTGGGATCAGGTATGCAACGAAATCAACGAGTTGGCTAAGATCACGAAGCAGGACATCGTAGACTTTGCCAACCGTATCTGCAAGGACAACAACTACGTGATTGTCTACAAGCATCAGGACACCCCCGACCCGGTGACCAAGGTGCAGAAACCTGCCATCACCCCCATCTACGTGAGCCGCGACAATGAGAGTCCCTTCCTGGCTTCCATCAAGGATGCCGCCAACAAAGCCAAGCCCATTCAGCCGCAATTTGTCAACTTCAAAAAGGATTTGCAGAAGGGCAAGACCCAGAATGGCAGCGAAGTACTCTATGTGAAGAACACGGAGAACGGCACCTTCAACCTGCAGTACCGCTTCGAGTTCGGCAGCACCGCCGACAAGACCATTGACCTAGCCTCTGACCTGGTCGACTACCTGAACACCGACAAGCACACGGCCGAGCAGCTGCAGGAAGAGTTCTACAAGCTGGCCTGCTCGTGGGGCATCAGCGTCGGCGGCCGCACCGTCACCGTCAGCGTCAGCGGTCTGGCCGAGAACATGGAGAAAGCCATGACCCTCGTGGAGGAAATCATGGCCGGCGCCCAGCCCAACGACGAGGCACTGCAGATGCTTGTGGAGCGCGCCATCAAGAGCCGCACCGACAGCAAGACCAACCAGCGCTCCGCCTTCCGCGCCCTCAACACCTACGGCATCTACGGCGAGCAGTACATCAAGGAGACCACCGAGAGCGACGCCAAGCTGCGCAGCTATACCGCCAAACAGCTCACCGACGCTCTGCACAACCTCTTCACCTATAAGCACCGCGTGCTCTACTACGGCCCGCTGACCCTCAAGGAGGCCACCGCAGCCGTCAACCGCATCCACACCGTGAAGCCAACCAAGGAGGTTCCCGCCAACAAGGTTTACCAGCCCCAGGCCACCAACGAAAACACCGTTCTCTTCGTGGACTACAACGCCAAGAACACCTACGTCACCGAGTACTTCCGCGGCGAACACTTCAACACCGCCCAGGTGCCTGGCATGAACCTCTTCAACGAATACTTCGGCGGCTCGATGAACGCCATCGTCTTCCAGGAGATGCGTGAGAAGCGCAGCCTCGCCTACAGCGCCAGCAGCCACTACACCTATGGTAGCGACAAGGACGGCTACTTCTACAACAGTGCCAACGTCATCACCCAGAACGACAAGCTGCTCGACGCCCTCAACGCCTACGAGGAGCTCTTCAACGACATGCCCCAGGCCGAAGCTAACTTCAAGCTGGCCAAAGACGCCCTGCTTGCCGGCAGCCGCACCGCCCGCACCACCAAGTTCGGCATCATCAGCGCCTACCTCACCTGCGAGCAGATGGGCTGGAAGGAGCCGCTGCGCAAACAGAACTTTCAGGCCTACCAGAAGATGACGATGAACGACCTCGTCAACTTCCAGCGCCAGCACGTCAAAGGCCAGAAGAAGACCTACCTCATCCTCGGCAAAGAGAGTGAGATGGACTTCAACGCCCTCGGCCGTTTCGGCAAAGTGAAGAAACTCACGCTGGATGAGATTTTCGGATACTAAGCCGATGAAACGGAAATGCAATATCAGCATTAGCGCGGTGATGGTGATACTCATCGCCGCGCTACTGGTATTAAAGGTTTTCGACATTAAGATATACCGTACACCGGAGAAAGTGATACGGTGGGATGTTATCAACTTCTACTCATATCTGCCAGCGGCCTTCATCGAGCACGACCTGACCCTGACATTCGCGAAGAACGACATCGGGCGGTATATTTGTAGCGACCACTACTGGCCCGAGATCCTCCCCGACAGTTCCATGGTAATCAAGACGACTATGGGACTCAGCATGCTATACTGTCCGTTATTCCTTATAGCCAACACTCTCGCCGAACCGCTTGGATATACCCCCGACGGCTTCAGCCCTCCATATACGCTGTCTCTGATACTGGCATGCGTGTTCTGGGTGGCGCTGGGCTTTGTGTACCTGCGCAAACTGCTGCTGAGGCAATTCTCCGAGGTCGTCACCACAATAGTCCTCGCGGTAACGCTCTTTGCCACCAACCTGTACTGGTACAGCAGCTACGAGGCGCCCTACGCCCACGGATTCCTCTTTGGTCTCTTCTGCATCTTCCTATGGCAGACCGAGCGGTGGCACGAGAAAAGCAGCTGGTGGTGCACCGTTGCCATTGGCCTCAACCTAGGCCTCATCACTCTGATACGCCCCACCGATGCGCTGGTGCTACTATACTTCATGCTATACGACGTCACCTCATGGAAAAGGCTTAAAGAAAAAGCGAACCTTTACCTGCAGCAGTGGCCCAAAGTCATCGTCATGGGCCTCTCCGCCATCGTCATGTGGGTGCCACAGATTATTTACTGGCACGTAGTTACCGGACATCTGTTTTTCTACTCTTATACCAACAACGAGCGGTTCTTCTGGACACAGCCCAAGATCATCGAGTTCCTATTCAGCTTCCGCAAAGGTTGGCTCATTTACACACCCGTGATGGCTTTTGCCATTCTCGGACTCATACCGCTTTACAAACGGCATCGTAGCTATTTCTACCCCATCCTCCTCTTCCTTGTCATCAACATCTACATGCTCTCCTGCTGGTGGTGCTGGTGGTTCGGAGGAAGCTTCGGCCAGCGCTCAATGGTCGACTGCTACGGCATGCTCGCCATCCCCATGGCCGCCTTTGTCGAATGGCTGCTCAAGCGCAAAACCGTGCCACGCATAGTCTTGATCGTCGTGTTTGCTGCCGTTTCCTACCTCTCGTTCTTCCACTACAGACAATACAAGCACGAGGCAATACATTGCGCCGCAATGACTAAAGAGGCGTATTTCGACTCATTCGGCCACACGCACCCATCAGACCGTTTCTGGGAACTCCTGGACGAGCCGAATTACGAAGCCGCGAAACAAGGTATACGTTAAACCAATGAAAAGGACAACAATACTCATCGCCATTGCGCTGACCATGGCTCTTGGTGCCTGCAACCGCAAGAACGCAGATTATCTACTGCCCGAACCAGCCCCAGGCTTTGTCACCCTGCAGGACGGACACTTCGCCATCGACGGCGAACCGTGGTTCCCGCTCATGCTCAACTACAAGGCTTTCATCGTAGGCGACAGCGTGGCGCCGGCACCTTGGTATACGGGCAGCCTGCGTAACAACTTCGACACCATAGCCGCGTGGGGATTCAACGCCGTGCGCGTGTGTCTTGACGTGCTTGACGTGAATGGCGATACCGTAGCGATGTTCGCCGCCACACGCCGCATGATACAGCAGGCTGACAGCGCAGGACTCCGTGTGATGCTGCTCATAAAACCGCCTTTCGATAGTCGGTGGCGTGACTATTCCATAGGCCTCATGCATCGCCTTGCCGACATGCCCGCCCTCTGGGCCTACGACCTCATGAACGAACCGCTTTACTTCGACCCTGAGCCCAACCGCCGCAAAGAAGAGGCCGTATCAATAGTAGCTGACTGGCACAAGCTGGTGCGCACACATGCGCCACACCAGCTCTTCACCGTGGCCACCGCCGAGCCCATCGAGGTCTTCGAGTGGGACCCGTCGTTGCTGCCCGTCGACTTCCTTGAGATACACACTTACCACCCTCTGCGTGTTCAGAGCGAGATGTGGTGGTACAGCCACTACACCGGCAAACCATGGATGATCGGTGAGACAGGCTTGCCCGCCGACAACATCAGAGTAAGCTATGACGACCAGGTGCGCTTCATGCGCGAGACTTACGACTACGCGCGCGACCTCGGTGCCATCGGCTATGGATTGTGGGAGTTCCAGAACTACCCCGACGGGGTGAACTTCGAGGCACAATACACGGGACTGCGCGACATCAACGGTCAGCGCAAACCCGCCGCCGCACTCGTGGCGCAGCTGGACAGCGAATACAAGGCTTCCACGCCGGAGTTCCCCTGCAACTACTACAATATGCTGGCCTACCGCAACGTCGCCGTCACAGGCACAGTCACCGACCGCAAAGGGCATCCCATCGAAGGGGCCGTTGTGCGCGGGTGGAATGAATGGTGGGGCGTAGGCATGAACACCTACACCGACGCTGACGGACGTTTCCGCTTGGTAAGCAACGACATCTGCGTCCACTTCGAGATAAGCGCGCCTGGCTACAGCAAACAGAAGTTCGACCGCAGCCCCTCCTACCCTGCCGACCTGCAACTACCCGACCGCGAACGCGAATACCAGCAGATGCCTCTCACCGGATGGGGCCCGTCCGACGGGCGCATTCTGCCGCACGGCAGCGACGAACGATACGAGGCCCCCACAGCTGTGGAAGCCTCGATAGGTAATATCACTCTGATACGTCTGTAGGCTGTCTACTCCCGTTCGCCGAAGGCAACCACCCTCATCTCATACTGCTTGCGGTCTTTCTCGACCATCACATCGAGGCAGAGACCGGTGAACAGCGACAGCAAAGCCGCCAACAGCAGGAACAGCGACACAAAGAGTGTGGGGAAGCGTAGCACAAGACCAGTCTGGAAATAGTCCACCAACACGGGTATCACCATCACAATACCGACTACTGCCAGCAGCACCGCCATCCAGCCGAAGAAGCGCATGGGGCGGTATTCCTTGAAGAGCGTCACGATGGTGCGCAACACCTTCATGCCGTCGCTGAAGGTATTGAGCTTCGACTCGCTGCCTTCTGGGCGGTCGCGGTAGTCGATAGGTATCTCCACCAGTCGGAAACGCTTGTCGAGGGCATGGATGGTCATCTCTGTCTCTATCTCAAACTGCCCGCTCATCACAGGGAAGAGTTTCACAAAGGGGCGGCTGAAAGCGCGATAGCCGGTCATGATGTCCTTCACCTCGGTGTGCCACAAGCGGCATATCAGCCCTCTGACAAGCTTGTTGCCCATGTTGTGGAAGGGGCGCTTGTTCTCTGTGAAGTAGGTCGACGACAGACGGTCGCCGATGACCATGTCGGCCTGTTCTTCAAGCACGGCGGCCACCATCGCCGGTGCATGGTGTGCGGGGTAAGTGTCGTCACCGTCGGCCATGAGGTAGCAGTCGGCTTCCACCTCGCGGAACATGCGGCGTATCACATTGCCCTTGCCCTGCATGCGCTCGCGGCGCACTATGGCGCCAGCCTCAGCGGCCACCTCGGCGGTGCGGTCTGTCGAGTTGTTGTCATAGACGTATATGTCGGCCTCCGGCAACACGGCGCGGAAGTCGCGCACCACCTTGCCGATGGTCATCTCCTCGTTATAGCACGGCAACAACACCGCTACTTTGCTGTTCTTCATCTTTTCCTGTATAATCTTAGTTTGTTCCAGTCAACCATCTGCGCCAGCGCCAGCAGCATGGCGGACACTGTGGCGGCTTGCGCACGGAAGGTGAACCAGTTGTGCCAGTATGAGTGGTTGGCGGCAAACAGATACCACACCCACGGCAACGCCGCTATCGGCAATATCTGCAAAGCCTTGCGCCAGCCTTTGGCATTGAAGCGCACCAGCGCCAACACCACCAGCAACGCCAGCAGCGGCGCTATGTACTTCCACGGCAGCAGCTCAATGTTGTTCGTCAGCGCATCCCACCGCGTGAAGTCCTCAAGCCCCGAAGCACGCCCCAAGGTGTTCTCGATACCGTCAACGATTACATTCTCGGCGGTGAACACGGTGGCTATCACCCACTTCGTCACCCACGTGCCGCCATATCCTACGGCCCACAGCAGCGCCGTGCGGCAGGTGTGCCACCATCCGAGCCACACTTTCTCTTCGGTGCTCATGGCGGCCTGCACCACGAGCAGCGCACCGAGTGTGAGCAGCGGCGCCGTGAGCAGGTCAAAATAGCAGGTCAGAGACCCCACCACGAAGGCCGTCATCATGGCGTTGCAGCCGCGCGACACAGCAATCATGCCCGCCAACGCTATTATCAGCACCGGTGCGAACTGCATGGAGAACTGCATCACGAAGGCATAGCACACCGCCAGGCCGAACATCACGGCCACAGCCGTCTGCCAGCCCTGGCGTCTCCACAGCGACACACCGCACCACAGCATCAGCAGCGTGCTGACGATATACAGCAGCAGTCGTATGTCCACGTAGTCGTAGAACACCAGCAGATAGCGCGTGAGAAAGGTGTTGCCGTGCCAATAGCGTGCATAGTGGCGTATCTGCATCTCCTGTCCGTCAACACCGGCGCGCAGCACCTCGTAGGGCAGCATCGGCGCCCACCAGCGCGGCACCGATAGAACTCCTGTACGGAAACCCTCAATGCGCATAACGTATGCCTGGTTGAGGATGATGGCGTCGGTGAAGTTGTCCATGCGCGTCTGCATCAGGCGCGGCAACACGGCACGCGGCTGGTCCGAATCCATGTCTCCCTTGTCCAAAGTCTCACGCACATGCCGCTGCACAGCCTTCTCGGGCGTCAGCCAGGCCCCGGCCCCGAAGAGCAGGTAACCCGCCATCAATGCCGCAAACACTATTAGGTACTTATACAATGGCTTCATGTGTCAGAATATCTCTTTTATGGTTTGCCGCTGACCGTTGAAGACTATCTCGTCGCCCACATGCTTGCCCTTCAGGGCGGCGTAGATGGGCGTCTGGGCGCTGATGGCGAAATACACCTGGTTGCCCACCATGAACTTGCCGGCACCAATGCTCAGCAGGAAGTTCTGCCGGTCGGTAACCACACAGGCCCCGTGCTCCACGCTGTCGAAGGGTGGCAGCTTCAGCAGGTCCTGCAGGTAGCGCACTCCCGTCTGGGCGTTGCTGTACTGCCGGGCGTACATGTCGCGGCTGCGCATCATCTTGGTGCGGTACGAGTCATAGCGATCCACATTGGCACCGTAGTCGTTGCTCTGCTGCTGCGCCGAGTCCATCTCCTGCTTGGCTATAGTAGCAATATGCTCCTGCTGTTCAATGCAGGAGCATATCACTTGTTGACGTTTTTCTTCGCGTGTCATGCCTACTTCTTGGCTACGGCTTTCTTAGCCACAGCCTTCTTGGCGGGCGCAGCCTTCTTCACCACAGCCTTCTTGGCGGGGGCGGCTTTCTTAGCCACAGCCTTCTTGGCAGGGGCGGCTTTCATTGCCACAGCCTTCTTGGCAGGGGCGGCTTTCTTCACCTCAGCCTTCTTGGCGGGGGCGGCTTTCTTCACCTCAGCCTTCTTGGCGGGAGCGGCTTTCTTCACCTCGGCCTTCTTGGCGGGAGCAACTTTCTTCACCTCGGCCTTCTTTGCGGGGGCGGCTTTCTTCACCTCGGCCTTCTTGGCGGCGACTTTCTTGCCACCCTGGGCTTTGACCTTCAGCCTGCCGGGATATACCTTAAGGGCCTCCTCAAGGCACTTGATGGCGGCGCGCAGGTCCTCCTTGCAGAGGCAGTAGGTGATGCGAACCTGGTGACGACCCTTCTCGGGGTTGCTGTAGAAACCCGTGGCGGGGGCCAGCATGACGGTGGCACCGTTGTAGCTGAAGTCCGTCAGCAGCCACTGGCAGAACTTGTCGCTGTCGTCGATAGGCAGCTCGCAGACGGTGTAGAAGGCACCCTTGGGGTTCGGGCAGAAGCAGCCGGGGATCTTGTTGATGCCCTCGACGATGACGTTGCGGCGACTCACATACTCCTTCATGACGTCGTCAAAGTACTTCTGCGGCGTGTCGATGGCGGCCTCGGCGAAAATCTGGCCGAACGACGGTGGCGACAGACGGGCCTGGGCCAGACGCATCATGGTGCTGAAGAGCTCGCTGTTGCGCGTGATGACGCATCCCACACGGGCACCGCAGGCGCTGTAGCGCTTCGACACCGAGTCGAACAGCACGACATTGTTCTCGCAGCCCGGCAGGTTGAGCACCGAGAAGTGCTTCTCGCCGTCGTAGCAGAACTCGCGGTACACCTCGTCGGCAAAGAGGTACAGATCGTACTTCTTGCAGAGTGCGCCGACAGCGTAGAGGTCTTTCTCGCTGTACAGGTAGCCCGTCGGGTTGTTGGGGTTGCATATCATGATGGCACGCGTGTAGGGCGTGATGTATTTCTCAAAGTCGTCCACCAACGGCAGGGCAAAACCGCTCTTGATATCGCTCGGCACGGTGACGATCTTGGCGTCGCAGAGCTTGGCGAAGGTGTTGTAGTTGGTGTAGTAGGGCTCGGGGATGATAATCTCGTCGCCGGGGTTGAGGCAGCAGGTGAAAGCCATCTGCAGAGCCTCGCTGCCGCCGGTGGTCACCAGTATGCGCTCGGGCGTGATGTCGATGCCGTTCTTCTTGTAGTATTGGCACAGCTTCTCGCGGTAGCTCTGTATACCGGCGCTGGGGCTGTAGGCCAGCACGTCGATCTTGGTGTTCGCCAGCTTCTTCAGGGCAGCCTTCGGGGTCTCGATGTCGGGCTGGCCGATGTTCAGGTGGTACACGTGTATGCCGTGAGCCTTGGTGGCGTCGGCGAAAGGTACGAGTTTGCGTATTGCCGACTGCGGCAACTCAAGTCCTTTGTGCGAAATGTGAGGCATTGTTTTCCGGTGTTAAGTTAATGCTTCTGTGTTTGTCTTATTTCTTTTTCTCAAGCTTAGAGGGCTCCAGGCGCTGAATCTCTTTCTCCTTGGCGGGGGCTGGGGCGGCCTTCAGTTCCTTGGCCTGCGGGGCGGGTTTCAGATCCTTGGCCTGAGGGGCAGCCTGAGGAGCAGCATCCTGCTTTACATTGCCCTTGATGCGCAGCACCACACGCGGGTTGTCGACAGCGTTGCTGGTGACGGTGACGGTCTTCGAGAAGCCACCCACGTTGTTGGTGTTGTAGTGCACGTCGATGACACCGCTCTCACCCGGCATGACGGGCTTCTGCGTGTACTTGGGAGTGGTGCAGCCGCAAGAGGCCTTCACGTTCTGGAGGATAAGGGGCTCGTTGCCGTCGTTCCAGAAGATGAACTGGCAGTCGCCGTTGCCACCCTTCTGGATGGTGCCGTACTGGTGCTCCATCTGCTCGAAACGGATTTTGGCGCCGTTGGTGGGCACCTCTTTCTTTTCAACTTCCTGTGCGCTCACGCCAAAAGCCAGCGTGGCAAACAGGCAAATCAATGCGAACTTTTTCATGTTATTAGGTTTTTAATGTTTATATTTCAATTACTTAGGTCTCATTTTATATTTCTCACCCTCCACTTTCCACTTTTCATTCGGCTTGCAAAATTACTAAATTTTTAGTACATGCAAATATTTTTTTCTTGCATTTCCCACTCAATAATCATTCGCCAATTCGCAAACCACCTGCAAACCACCGCATTACATACCAGAAGCACCTCAAAGTCCTTGCTGTGACGGAGTAGTGGTTACGAGCGGGGCAGGAAACGCACCTCCGATGGAGCTATGAGGCCGAGGGCGAAGGCTTTGGCCACGCGGGCGGCACTCTTGTTGACGATGTCGAGGCGGCGCGAGAGGTCTTTCTGACGCTCCTGGATGGCCTTGTCGGTCTCGCCGAGGCGGTCGGATATCTCCGCTGCCGTGCATCCCGCGGCCTCGAGGAGCAGCAGTTGGCGCTCCTTGTCGGTGAGCCCGAAGTCGGGGTCATGGTCGGCCACGAGGGTAAAATAGCTCTCGGCGGCTTCCTTGAGGGTGAGCATGACGGGGTAGTTGAAGTAGAAGCGCTCGCCGCGCTCCAGACAGGCTATGGCCCTCAGTATGTTCTCTATCGAGAAGCCACCGGCGGCGTTCTTGCTCACGAAGGCCGAGGCGCCGAGGGTGAGGGCTTCCATGACCACGCGTCCCACGTCGTGCAGACGCCGCTCGCGGTCGTCAGCCCCAGGCTCGGGGGCGTCGAAGCGGCCGGAGAAGATGATCATCTTGATGCCGGGATAGCGCTCGTGCACACGGCGCACTATCATCAGGCCTCCCGTGGGTTCGCCGCTGAACTCCATGTCCACCAGCAGGTAGTCGGGGGCTTCGGTGGTGCCGAGGGCTGCCATCAGCGCGGGGCCGTCGGCGAAGGTCTCCACCATCTCCACACGGCTGACGACGCTGGCGTCCAGGTCACCCGTCTCCACGTTCGCGGCGCGACTGTTCATCTCCATCTTGACGACCTTGCGTATCAGCGGCTCGTCGTCGACCATCATCACACGTATTTTCTCCATTGTATTAGTGTTTAAATTCTTTGCACTTCCCTTATCTTCTCCTATCGCCCATTATCTCCATCCACCAACACCACATGCATCGTTGTGCCCTTGCCGGGAGTGCTCTCGGCCCAGATGCGGCAGCCGCGGCGTGTGAGGTCGTCATGTTTCTTGATGATGTAGCGGCAGAGTATGAGGCCGAAGCCGTGTTCGCTGCCTTCGGGCAGGGTGCGGTCGGCACGGAAGAGGCTCTCCACCTGCGCGGCGTCCATGCCGCTGCCGGTGTCGCGCACCGTGATGTCCACCATGCCGTCGCCTGTGGCGGTGGCGTCGACGATGATGCTGCCCGCAGCGGTGTGCTTGAGGGCGTTGCCCACGATGTTGCGCAGCATGATGACCACCAGCAGGCGGTCGGCATAGAGCCGCAACGTCGTAGGCTCGAAGCGTAGGTCGACGTCGGCATGGGGTCGCGTCACCTGTGCGCGCACCTCTTCGAAGGCTTCCTGCAGGGCGAAGCGCGAGGCGTGGAAGGCCATGCCGCCGGGGATGGAGAGACGCGTCCAGTTCTTGATGTTGTCGAAGGTGCGCAGCAGCTGTTCCAGCACCTCGTCGCGCACCTCGGGGGTGAGGACTGGGTTGCGGAGGTAGCCCATGAAGGGGCTCACGTCGTGGCGCAGCACGCTGAGGGTTGTCTCTACGTTGGCTATGCGCTCCACATCGCGCCGTTTGGCGGCCTCAAGTTGTTGCTTCTCGCGCCGCAGACGGCGTGAGCTGAACCAGAGGAGCACCGTGAGGCCCAGCAGCACGGCGGCCATCACGCCGAAGAGTATGACGGTCTTGGTGAGCCAGCTGCTGCGGCGCTGTGCGGTGGCGAGGCTCTGTTGCAGGGCGAAGTCCTCGTGTTCGTTGCGGCTGATGTAGGTATGCAGGTCGGTGTGGCGAAGGTACCACCGCAGCGCCTCGTCGGGTGTCGACGCCATGCGGCTGCGCAGCAGCACGTCGAAGAGGCCCAGTTCCATCTTGGGGGCTTTGAAGGGGCTCCAGCGCGCGGGGTCGTTGACGGATGCTGTGGCACGGTGCTGCTTCGTCCAGTCGAGCCATTCGCGCAGCACGCTGTGGGCTTTGGCGGTGTCGCCGATGAGCAGCGCATAGCGTGCCGTCGAGGTGGTGCCGCCGAGCATCTGGTAGGGGTCGCCATAGTCGAAGAAGGCGCAGCGCGCTGTGTCGTAGAGGGCCAGCACGCTGTCGGGCGACGCGGTGCCGGGTATGCTCTTCAGGGCCGAGGCGGCCATCTGCACGGTATTGGCGTAGTGGTAGGTGCAGAAAGCCGACGGCATACTGAGTATCTTGATGTTGCGGTCGCAGTACTCAAGGGCGCGCTTGCTCTCGCCGGCGCTCTGCAGGCCGTAGGCGAGGGCGTAGTTGAGGGCCATATCCTGCGCGTAGTCGACCTTGAGGTCGGGGAGCGCGGCTTCCACCTCGCCGATGAGAGTGCGGACGTCGCCCTCCTGGCCGTTGCGGTAGTGGAAGTTGAGGACGAGCATGGTGATGTAGTATTCGGAACGTGCATAGCTGCCGAGGAGGCCGAGGTCCTTGCGCTCGAGGATGCCGCTACGTCCCACGTCGTAGAGCAGCTGGTAGGAGTCGGCGATCTGGCAGTTGCGCTGCAGCAGACGGGCGCGGAGCAGCTGCGAGATGACCCATTCGATGTCGCCGTTGTGCATGGAGGGCAGGCGCTTGGCGCGCAGCTTGTCGACCTGGTCGAGCTGCTTGCGGGCGCTCTCGGCGTCGGACATCTGGTAGTAGGCGAAGGCCATGGTGTTGCGGGCGCGCAGCACACCGTCGGCATAGTCGGGCAACGAGTCGGCGATGAACTTGAGGGCCTTGCGCGAGAGGGCCAGACATGTGTCGGGGTCGCGGTAGCGGTTGACGAAGGCCTCCTTGTTGAGGCCGTCGGCGCGGGCCCTCAGCAGGGGGTCGGCCTGAGGTTCGCGGCCGCATCCGGCGAGCAGCAAAATCAGCGCTGCGAGGAGTAGGAATACTGTTTTTTTCACGGTGCAAAGATACGAATAAAAAATAAATTGGCAATTAAAAATCACCAACTTACAGATTTTGTTGCAAATTTATTTGGCCGTATCGGAAAAAGTGTGTACTTTTGCACCTCGAAAATGGTCGTTTGGCCGAGGGGCTAGGCACAGGTCTGCAAAACCTGCTACTCCGGTTCAAATCCGGAAGCGACCTCCACAAAAGTCGAGAGCAGAGCCAAGCTTGTTTGGGCTTTGCCGAGACGCAAGAGAGATGGCGAAGCCACCTCAACAAACAAAAAAGGTCTCCCAAACGGGAGACCTTTCTGTTTAAACTTTAAATAGTTTATTTCCTAATGCGTACGAAGACATGAGTCTCGCCCTCTGCCGTGACACTTGCCTCATTGCCATTCACGACAAATGTGGCGGTTACTCCGTTAAAAGTAATGGTACCCTGTCCACTGGTGGTTGTGCCACTGTATGTGTAAGTGCCTTGTGCCGATTCATCCGGATAACCGTTAACGTACATCTCCATGGTGCAATTCGTTGTGCCAAAGGTGACAGTCATAGTTACATCTACGTCACCGTCCGTAAAAGAGCTCTGCCATGCTGTGTTGTTCAGCGGATAGTTACCGCCGGGAGTGGGCCCGGGGGTTGGCTGGGAGCCGCCGTTCGTGCGGGTGAAGACGACTTCGCCGGCGGGCGTGTTATGGGCGGTCAGGGTGTTGCCGCTGACGGTGAAGGTGATGTCGTACGTCGTACCATTGGCAGGCAGGCTCATGGTGCCGTTGCCGTTGTTGTAGGTGTAGGTGCCACGATAGCGCTCCTCGACGCCGTGGGGCGGAATGACGGCAACCTCGGCTTCGGTGGCTGAGGCGAAGGTGAGGGTAATCTGAGCATCGCCGTCGCTAGCCACCCACTGGGTGCCGACGAGCGAACCGTTGGTGCTGGCGCCAGCGCCGCCACCGCTTTCTTCCTTGTTGCATGAAGCAAGGCCGAATACCATTGCTGCTATGAAGCAGACTTGAAGCAATCTTTTCATAATGTTTTTTTTATTGGATTTGTGGGTGCAAAGGTACATATAGTTTTCCATATACGAAAAAAAATTATCCCTGCGCAGCCGACGGTGGCAGGGATAATACTGATTACCAAACTTATAGGTAGAGAAAAATATTTTAGGCGAGGGCCGCCTGGATGCTCATCTCGTAGAGTTCGGCGGGGGTGATGCCCATAGCGCGGGCCTGTTTGGGGACGATGCTCTCGGCGCTCTGGCCGGGGATGGTGTTCACCTCGAGGAAATAAAGTTCCTGCTTGTCGGTGTTGTAGATATAGTCGAAGCGCACGATGCCCTTGCACCCCAGGGCTCCGTAGAGCGTGCGGGACACCTCCTGGACGTTGCGCGAGATGCTTTCGGGACACTCGGCGGGGGTCACCTCGTTGCTGAAGCCCTCGTACTTGGCCTCGTAGTCGAAGAACTCATGGCCACCCTTGGGGATGATTTCCGTGATGGGGAAGACCAGCAGCTCGCCGTCGGCCTTGCGGAAGACGCCGCAGTCGAATTCGCGGCCGGGGATAAACTGCTCCACCAGCACGGCCTTGTCTTCGGTGAAGGCTTCGCGGATGGCGGGGAGGAGGTCGTCGGCCTTCTTCACCTTGGTGGTGGCCACGCTGCTGCCGCCGGCGGCGGGCTTCACGAATACCGGCAATCCCAGCTTGCTAACAAGCTCGTCAAGCAACTGACGGTCGGGCTCCTCGTAGAGCAACTGCGATTCGGCCACCTTGACCACCTTGAAGCTCTTCACCACGGGGTTGCAGTAGCCTTTCTGGAAGGTGAGCGCCGAGGTGTAGAAGCCGCAGGTGGTGTAGCGTATGCCAAGCATGTCGAAGTAGCCTTGCAGGACGCCGTTCTCGCCCGGGTTGCCGTGAACGATGATGAAGGCGAGGTCGAAGCGGACCTTCTGGCCGTTGTCGGTCACGGTGAAATCGCCGCGGTCGAGAGGACGGCGTTCACCATCCTGCTCCCAGTACCATCCTTCGCGGTCGACGACGATCTTGTAGACGTTGTATTTGGTGTGGTCGAGTTGGCCGTACACCTGGTTACCGCTGGCGATGCTGATATCGTGCTCGCCGCTGTAGCCGCCCATGACAAGTGCTATGTTCTTCTTCATGTGTTGTTCGTTTTCTTTCCGTAACGCCGCCGTGTGATGTTTTATTGCATCCGCAGGGGTATTTTTTCTGCCGTCGGGATTGGCGTCGGGCTCCGGGTAGCTACAGTTCCGTTTAGAGGGGCATTCCGGCAATCACCAGAAGGTTATGCGGAGAAACGGGATGCCGGAGACACAATTGTCATTTAATCTTGTTGACAGTCCTTATCTTTTCCAACATGGAGGATGCCCATTGTGGCGAGCCGGGCTTCTGGTAGCGGCAGCGGCCCGACGGGTCGGGGGTGAAGACGGTATTGGCTTCGGCCGTGAGGGTCACGGTGCCGCGCTCGGAGAGGGTAAAGAGCCTGTCGCCCTCGACGGCCTGGATGACGGTCATCGGGTCCCACATCTTCTGCCCGGTATTGCAGTTGTAGGTCATATACACCTGCTTGATGGGGTGACGGTCGGTCCAGTCGATGTCGGCAATGACCTGATCGGGGATGTACTCCACCTGTTGTCCCACCTCCATGGGCGAGAAGACCATGTCGACATCCTGCGGCCAGAGGTCGAAGAGCGCGTGCGCGAATTCTATGCCTTGCTTGAAGTTGAAGTCGGGCTCGTCTGCCACATCGAAGATGCCGGCCATGAGGTAGAGACATTTCACCTTCTGGCGCACCAGCTCTACACCCGTGAGGGGAGAATGCTCGTCTGGGCCCGACTGCAGCAGTTGTGCCAGACAGGTGACGAAGCCCACAGAGACGATGCTCACCGAGTGGTCGGGCTGTGCTGCCAGCAGGCGGCGGTAGAGCTGCCAGCCGTCGGGCAAGGTGCTGTAGTCGCTCACCGTACGGGCAAACATGAGGCTGCTGTCGGGATTGGTGTGGTTGGGGAGGTTCCCATAGTCAATCCACACGGCAGGGCTGTCGATGCCGTTGCGCACCAATCCGATAGGCACGTCGCTACGGCCGAAGTAGGTGTTCATCACGTCGGCACAGGCGGCGCATTCCGTGCCCTCACGGTCAACCACCACGCCGAGCAGGCGGCAGAGGCCCTGCTCCTCATAGCGGTGGAGCATCTCCAAGGCGAAGAGGTCGTCGGTCGACGAGCCGATGTCGGTATCGAAGATGACGAGTGGCACATTGGCAGTCGACGGGTGCTGTTCGGCATTTTTGTTGCATCCGGCAAGCAGCGCCAACATGACGGAAAGTGACCAAAATGCTAACGGCAGCTCTATTTTCAGACCTCTTATCATAGGTTGTCCTTGTTTGTGTTTTGGAAATGCAAAGATACGAAAAAAATTGAGAATTGAAAAATGAAAAATGAAAGGGAAGACCCCACTATCCACCGACCACTATCCACCATCAAACCCATTCACCCCATCAAACCTATTCACCCCATCAAACCTATTATAGTGTGCCCTGCAGTTCCCCGCGGACCCCAATCTCCCCTAAAAGGCCGCCGTTCTCGGCGACCTATTCCCAACCACTGCTACAGCGAAAAAAGAAAAAATTTCGCAACCATTCGTAGACCGCAATCCCGCCGTCGTACTATTTCATCCTGATTGGGAAACGTCTTGGCCAGCGCCGACCCCTCCAAAACACTATAAACGAGCCCTTTGATATACTAAGCCCCCATTCAAACATGACCCTCATGACATTAAGTAACTGTCCCCCAACCGCTAACAGCCCTAGACGGCTACTAGACGGCTACTAGACGGCTACTAAACGGCTACTAGAAGGCTACACAACAGCACAAGACCCCCTCACCAATTTTCAATTCTCAATTTTCTAAGTTCGCCGTTCTCTTCCAATTGTCAAATCTCAATTTCCAAGCCCTTGTTACCTCCTTTTTCGGCCATGAGGGGGCCGTTCAGCCACAAATGCCCTCAAAAATGAGGGGTGAGGGGTGAGTCTCAGGAGCGCGTATGTGAGCGCTGGAGAGGGTGAAAGGTGCTGGAAGGGGGGGTGCGGAGGGCGTTTTGTGGCCTTTTAGAGGAGAATTTGAATACATTCTGTCCCTTTTCCGAGGGTTGGCATCTCGGGTGCCGAGGTTTTAGTGATGTCGCATTTCATTGATATGTTGCTTTTTAGGCAAGAAAGTGATTGTGAAAAATTTGGCTTTCCGTTCCAGTTCCAGTTGTTTTTTGAGGGGTACCAATTCCCCTATTCTATACTTATATTATTAATTATTAATTAGTTATATTTTATAAGAAGGGGATTGTACCACTCATTTTTTAATTGGAACAACTGGAACTGGAACGCATAGGGTTTGATTAGATGGTTGATAAAGACTTCATTCTATGAGGCTTATAGAGTTTTCGGTAGGACTTGAGGAAAGAGAGGACGGAGAGGTGCTCGTCGCGCAGCATGCTCACTATGAGGATTTTGCCGAAATGCTTAGGGAAATGGAACTGTAATATGATGCTTTCGACGCCATCACCGACGACGAAACTGTCCTCCCTGCGCGCCATAGGCCTTCATACATGTAGGGAGTATTATTCCAAAAGAGAATAAAACGAGCTGCTATCTCACGACGAACTTGAGGGTTTCGTTGCGACCATCACGATTGATGCGCAACAAGTAGAGGCCGCTTGCTAGTTCGGCAACGGGGATGACGTCGTTGGTGGTGCCTGCGGCGACCTGATGCCCCATGACGTTGAGAATGGTGTAATCCACAGCCCCGGAAGGGAGGCCACGCAAGAAGAGGCGGTCGGTGGCGGGGTTGGGATAGACAGCAAGGGGCTGCGCCCGCGAGGGTTCGCTGGCGGCCAAGGGAGGTGCCGTGGGGATGATATTCACGATGATGCCCTCGATCTTTGTCCAGCCGTAAGAATAGCCGCCTGCGTCGGGGATTTTGTACCAGCCATCCAACGAGCCGCCCCAGCCGAAGTTGAGGTGGAACTTGCCGTCGCTCTCGCGGTAGCCGTCGACGACGACATTGTGGCCAGACATCCCATCCTGGCTTTCGACGGCCAGATGGGCGGGGTAGCCGGCTTGCAGGTTGGAGACAAGGATGGCATACATGGCCGAATCGGGGGTACGGAAGAGCTGGCAGTCGGCAAAGCCGAAACGCTGATAGGCCGCGAAGGCCTGGTCGACGGAGTAGGTGCCGGAGCCGTAGCTGTCGGAGGCTGAATAGACCTGCTGGCAGGCCACGCCGCAGGCGAAGACGATGGCGGCCTTCAACGAATTGGTGAGCTCGGCACCACGCTGGAAACGGGCGTCGGCGGAATCGAGCATCACGTTGAGCTGCGGGAAGGAAGGGAAGCTATAGGTGCTCCAGTCGTCGTCGATATGGAACTGGCGGCCGAAATAGTTGCCCGTGTAGTAGTCGTCGCCATCATCGAAGCGGGTGCCCTGCGTCGTGCGCAGATAGTTGAGGATCTGTCCCATGGCTACTGCCGGACAGCCGGCATAGCTGTGGTTGTTGTTGGCCAGCGGGTCGGCGGGACAATGCTGGTTGTAGGGCGAGCCCTGCGTCCAATGCGTGGTGAGGAGCGGCTGTTGCGCCCTACCAGTCAAGACACACAACGACAACAATATAGCAACGATTGCTCTGTTCATGGTTTACTGTCGGTATTATTGATTTCGCGGTGCAAAAGTACACTTTTTTTCAAAATGCACATCCAACATATACCATAACGGTTGTTTTTTTTTCTTTGCCGGTCGGCAGAAAAAGTGTATTTTTGCATCCGGAAAGTCAGCACAAAGAGAACTATGACAGACAGATTTGAAGAAGCGATACACAATAACCTCAAGCAGTACCTGCTGGGGGTGAAGGCCATCGACGAGCGGCTGCCGGAATGCCCGGATGTGACAGACAAGTGGGAGGCTGTGGGCAGCTCATATATCCCCGACGGGGCACGCGAATACCGCGACTATCCGGCGGCGAGCCTCGGATGGATGATGTACATAGGCATGGCTGTGGCCAAGCTGTGGGACGACGAGTGGGAGATATACTCGCAGATAGAGGACATCTACGTCTATATGCGCGACAAGCGCGGCTACGACAACCTTGACGAATACATCAGCGAGGATGTGCTGATGATGCGCGGCGAGGAGCAGGAAAGGCTTGCTCAGATGGTCGACGAATGTGCCACACGCGTCAACTACGCGCTGATGCACGAGCAGATAGAACCCGGCACCAAGGAGGCCTTCGACGCCTACGTCACCTGCCTGCGGCAGCTCTACCTCTTCGGGATGGCCGTACAGCTGAAGCGCATGGGTTACCACATGGAGCGTATAAGATGAAGCAGACGGAGACCATAGGCGGACGGGAGTGCACATTATACACGACGGAGGGTGCGCAGCTACTGCTGCTGCAACCCGTCGACGCCCACGACCAGAGCCTGCTGGACAGCGAGGTGGAGACGATAGGCGGCCTCACGGATGTGCCGTTCACCCTCGTGGCTTTCGCCATCAAGGAGTGGATGAACGAACTCACCCCATGGCCGGCGCCACCCACCTTCGGCAGGCAGCCTTTCGGCGACGGAGCTGAGGCAACCCTGGGATATGTGAGTGACGTGCTGTTGCCATCGTTGACGCAACGCCTGGGGGTGCGACAGGTCGTCATCGGCGGCTACTCGCTGGCCGGCCTCTTCGCCTTGTGGGCGGGATACAACAGCCGCCTCTTCGACGGCGTCGCCGCAGCATCGCCGTCGGTGTGGTATCCGCGATGGACGGATTATATCGAAGGACACGAGATGCACGGCAAGGCCGTGTACCTGAGCCTTGGCGACAGAGAGTCGCACACGAAGAACCCCGTGATGGCGCATGTAGACGATGCCATACGTCGCCAGCATGAGCTGCTTGCGACACAGGGTGTCGCCGCCACCCTCGAGTGGAATGCCGGCAACCACTTCGTCGACTCGGAGAAGCGTATGGCGAAAGCCTTCGCCTGTGTCGTGCAGAAGCTCTCGACCGACAGATAAGCCGCTATTTTTTTTATTCCCTGTAGAACTCCCAGGTGTCGCTGTGGCCGTCGCGGTAGGTGAAGCTCCACTGGAGGCGTTCGGCGGTAAGGGTGTCGATGTGGAAGAGGTACTCGTAGTCGATGCCGCCGCTGTAGGCGCTGATGACCTTCTGCGCCACATCGGCCAGACGGTCGTCACCCATCACCACCTCCATGCGGAAGCTCTCCTTGATGCCTGCGAAATGGAGCGTGTCGCCGTCGAGGTGCCAGCGGCTGGGGCTTATGTAGTTGAACACCAAAGTGGCGGTGTCGCCCTCAGGACGTATGACGGTATACACCTGACGGGCGGAGTCGAGGGCCGTGCTGTCGGCATAGAAGTCCATGGTGCCGCTCTCGCTCACGTCGAAGTGGTTGCCTCCCATGTCGTAGCTGAAGGCGTGCCAATAGGTGTAGTGGCCTTCAATCTGCGGCTCCGGGTGGCGTGTGCCACAGGCGCAGAGCATGAGCAGCAGGGCTGCCATCAAGCCATAGTGTCTTGTTCTTTTCATATCAATGCAGCGGTATATGTTTCTCGCGTTTGTGTTGTTTCATGTTGTAGTGGGCCTGCTCGCGGACAGCAGGCACCATCGTGGAGCGCTGGAAGCGTTCCCAGACGACGTCGACGGCCACACTGGTGGGGTGCGTCATCTTTTCGTCGAAGAAGCGGTAGTCGCGCAGCTCGTCGAGCACTATCTCGTATGACGGGAAATAATGGCATCTGGCATTCCCCACCAGCTCGTCTACCGCCAGCAGGAGCGTACTCTTGCTCAGCTGGTTGCCGTGGGCGCCGTCGGCCAGATGGCGTATGGGCGAGACGGTGAAGAGCACGTTGAGCTTCGGGTAATAGGCCGCCAGATCCTGCAGCAGCGGCTGCCAGAGGGCTACAATCTCCTCCACCGTCATACGGCGTCTGACGAACGTCTGCGGCGGCAGCTTGTGACAGTTGGCGACAATCCCACCTTCCCGCTCGAAGACCCACGCCGTGCCGAAGGTGACCATCAGCAGCGACGCCTCCTTGAGGGCTTCGTGGGCCTGGTGCAGGCGGTCGTTGCAGGCGGCGAGGGTCTCCTCGGCCGTGCTGCGCGAGAAGCTGCCGTGATGGTGCCACGAATGCCACAATCCCTCATGCTCCACGAGGTCTTCCATACCTATGGGACGGTCCTCCATGAGGCGGCGCACCGCAGCGGCTATGGAGGCGGGATTGTAGAGCGCCCCGAAGGGGTTCTGCTCCACGTGGAAGTCGGCCTCCTGCAGGCGCTCTCCTATCTCGTCGGCGAAGCAGGAGCCGAGGCCCACTATGCCTGTGGAGTAGTCGACGCTGAAGGGCATCTGCGGCGCTATGACGGGGGTTGTCAGGTTGGGCATCATGGGAGTTATGAGTTATGAATTATGAGTTATGAGTTAAGATTTCAGGATGGGTTTTATGTCGTAGACGCCGTGAATCTGCTCCAGGTCGGGAATGGCGTCGCGCACGCTGACGCGCAGGTCGGTGGCACCCATGGTGAGGCTCAGCTTCTGCGCCGGGTCGATGACCTGCGCCTGCAGCGGCACGCTGCCTTTGTGCTTCTTGCCTATCTTCTCGATGGCCTTGCAGAAGGCTTCGTCGATGTTGTTGATGTCAATCTTGAAGCACAGGCGCGACGAGTACTTGTCGAGCACGCCGGCCAGGTTCATCATCGCCAGCACCTTCATGGAGACGTAGTTGCGCTCGTTGCCCGACTTGTCGACGTAGTGGCGCGACGTCACCTTGCCGCGACAGAAGACGAAGGTGTCGTTGGTGAAGAAGCCCTTGAAGTCGGAGTATTCGTCGCCGTAGAGCTTCATCTCGTAGCTGCCGCTGTAGTCGTCTATCGTCATGCTGCCGAAGGGCACGCCCTTGCCGCTGACCATCTCCTTGGCTCCGGACACCATACCGCCGAAGCGCACCTCGCGCCCCACCAGGGCGTCGAGGTTGCCCATCTGCTCACAGGTGACGTTGGCCATCATCTGCATCTCGTACTTGTAGTCGTCGAGCGGGTGGCCGCTGAGGTAGGTGCTGATGACCTCCTTCTCGTGGCGGCAGCGCTCGATGTTGCTCCACGGCTCGACTGTGGGCACCGGCGGATGCTCCTCTTCGGCCAGCTCCTCGCTCATGCTGAAGATGCTCATCTGGTTGCTCAACGCACCGTCCTGGCGACGTATGGCCCACCGCACCAGCATGTCGAGGTACGTGGGCGTGGTCTCCAGCTGGTTCTCCTTGTAGAAATACTGTGCGCGGTGCATCTCCCCCACCCCGTCGAAGGCGCCGGCCTTGACGAGCACCTCGAGGTTCTTTTTGTTGACGGAGTGCATGTCTACACGCTTCAGGAAGTCGAAGATGTCCTTGTAGGGACCGTTCTTCTCGCGTTCGGCGATGATCACCGCCGACGCCGCCTCACCCATACCGCTGATGGCTTGCATGCCGAAGCGTATCTTGCCGTCTTTGTCGACGCTGAAGTCCATGTCCGAGTCGTTGACACTCGGCGCAGCCACCTCGACACCCTGCTTCTTGCAGTCGTCCATGAGCTCGCGCACACGGCTGATGTCGGCCTGCGCCGAAGTCATCACGGCGGCCATATACTCGGCCGGGTAGTGCGCCTTGAGGTAGGCCGTCTGGTAGGCCACCCACGAATAGCAGGCGGCGTGGCTTTTGTTGAAGGCGTAGGAGGCGAATTTCTTCCACTCCTCCCATATCTTCGAGAGCACCTCCTTGGGGTGGCCGTTCTTCTCGCCACCCTCGTAGAAGAGCACCTCCAGCTCGTTCATCTTGTCTATCTGCTTCTTGCCCATAGCCTTGCGCAGCGTGTCGCTCTGGCCGCGCGTGAAGCCTGCCAGCAGGCGGCTCAGGAGCATGACCTGCTCCTGGTAGACGGTGATGCCGTAGGTGTCCTTGAGGTATTTCTCCATCACCGGTATGTCGTAGGTGATGGGCTTGCGGCCCTGCTTGCGGTCGATGAACTCCGGTATGTTGTCCATGGGACCCGGACGGTAGAGGGCGTTCATGGCTATGAGGTCGTCGATGACGTGGGGCTGCAGCTCGCGCAGGTACTTCTGCATGCCGGCACTTTCAAACTGGAACACACCCACGGTGTTGCCGTCGCAGAAGAGCTTGTAGGTGAGCTCGTCGTCGAGGGGCAGGTGGTCGACGTCGACGTCCACGCCGAGGCGTTTCTTCACCATGCGCACGCAGTTCTTGATGATGGTGAGGTTCTTGAGTCCCAGGAAGTCCATCTTGATGAGGCCCACATTCTCAACCACATGACCGTCATACTGCGTCACCTGCACATACTCGTCGCTCTCCTTGTCGTAGACGACGCACACCGGCGCCACGTCGGTGATGTCCTGCGCGCCGATGATGACGCCGCAGGCGTGGATGCCTATCTGGCGGTTGGTGTCCTCCAGCTCCTCGGCGTAGGTGAGCATCTGTTTCAGCTTCTCGTCGTCGCCCTGCATGATGGCCTTCAGTTCGGGCACATACTTGTAGCAGTTCTTGAGGTTCACCTTCGGGGCCTTGCCATTCTCGTCCTTGATGTTGTCGGGGAATCCGCGGTCGGGGATGTAGCCCTTGATCTGGTTGACGGTGCCCAGAGGTATCTTCTCCACGCGTCCCACGTCGGCTATGGAGCTCTTGGTGGCCATAGTGCCGTAGGTGATGATGTGCGCCACGCGCTCCTTGCCGTACTTGTGCGTCACCCATTCGAGCACCTTGCCGCGTCCGGCGTCGTCGAAGTCGACGTCGATATCGGGCAGCGAGATGCGGTCGGGGTTGAGGAAACGCTCGAACAGCAGGTCGTAGCGCAGCGGGTCGAGGTCGGTGATCCAGAGGCAGTAGGCCACCACGCTGCCTGCCGCGCTCCCACGGCCGGGGCCCACGCTGACACCCAGCTCCTCGCGCGCAGCGCGTATGTAGTCGCTCACGATGAGGAAGTAGCCCGGGAAACCCATGGTCTTGATGGTGTGCAGCTCGAAGATGATGCGCTCGCGCACCTCGTCGCTCAACGCCTCCTTGATGTCGGCATCGGTCCACTGGCCACCCTCCACGTTCCACTCAGCGCCCAGATAGCGCTTCCGCGCGCCGTCCCACACCAGGTGCTCCAGGTAGTCGGCCTCGAACTTGATGCGGCGCAGCTTCTTGTATCCGCCAAGCTTCTTGATCTTCTTCTCGGCGGCCTCCTGGCTCATCACCACCTCGTGCTTCTCGTTCTGCGTAAACTCGTCGAAGAGCTGCTCGTCGGTGAACCTCGCCGCCCACTCATCCTCGCTGCCGAAACTCTCGGGTATGGGGAACACAGGCATCAGGGGGTCGCTGTCGATGCTGTACACCTCCACCTTGTCGGCCACCTCCATGGTGTTGGCCAGCGCCTCGGGCAGGTCGGCGAAGACGGCCTCCATCTCCTCGGGACTCTTCAGCCACTCCTGCTTGGTGTAGTGCATGCGGTTGGGGTCGTCATAGTCTTTCTGCGTGGCCAGGCATATCAGGTGGTCGTGGGCGTCGCCGTGCTCCTCCTCCACGAAGTGGGCGTCGTTGGTGGCTATGATCTTTATGTCGTGCTTGCGCGCCAGCCTTATCAGCTCCGGCTCCACCTTCATCTGCCAGCGGTAGGTGTCGGTGTTGGCGTTGGGCTTGTCGGTCTTGTGGCGCATGAGCTCTATGTAGTAGTCGTCGCCGAAGCGTTCCTTGAACCACAGCACCTGGCGCTCGGCCTCGTCGAGCTTGCCGGCCATGATGAGCTGCGGTATCTCGCCGCCCAGGCATGCCGAGCAGACGATGAGGCCCTCGCGGTACTGTTCCAGCACGTTGTGGTCGATGCGCGGACGGTTGTAGAGGCCGTCGGTGTAGGCTATGGAGGCCAGCTTGCAGAGCGAGTGGTAGCCCTTGAGGTTCTTGGCCAGGAGGATGAGGTGGTAGCCGCTGCTGTCCACTATGCGTTCGCGCCCCGTCTCGGGGTTCAGCTCCTTGAAGTTCTTGTCCTTGTCGTAGAGCGTGCGCCGTGCGCAGTAGGCCTCGGTGCCCACGATGGGCTTGAAGATCTGCCCCCGCGTGGCTTCCAGCTCCTCGCGCAAGGCGCTGAGGCTCGGCGTCCCCTCGGGCACCACGGTGTCGCCATAGGTGGCCTCCACCTCCTTGATCTGCGCCTCCAGCTCTTTGATGCGGTCCTTCACCTTGCCGTTCTCCTTGTTCACCGTATCGAGGAAATCCTTGATGCCGAACATGTTGCCGTGGTCGGTAAGGGCCATTGCGTACATGCCGCAACGCTTGGCTTTCTTCACAAGGTCGGGTACTTTCGACATACCGTCGAGCATCGAATAGTGCGAGTGCACGTGCAGGTGGGTAAACTGGGGCATAATATTTTTTTAGACTCCTTGACTTTTAGATTTTTTTACCTTTCGTCTCTTCGACTTTCCGACTGCAAAGATACCACTTTTTTTCCGCGCTCTACCAAGAAAGTTATCCACATTTTATAACAGCCTGATGCCCACCGCTATCCCATCCCTCATCCCCCAAACAATCCCCAGTTCCCAATTTCCCTCCTTCAGCCACCAACCGAGATAGGCGCCACACCTCATCTTTTTGTAAATCAATAATAATTAGACGTTTCCATATCAAACAATGGTTCGAATACACCCCGAGCGTAACAGCGTAACAGCGTAACAGTTTAAATTCTCCTCTTCCACCTACCCCAAAATTAGGCCTTATATCTATATATCTATATAAATATAGATATATAGATATAAGAATTATTTTTTGACATTTCGAATAGCATTTTTTGAACTGTTACGCTGTTACGGTGTTACGCCTCGACCACAATCTCATAATCACGCTGCCTATAACACGCTAATATACAGCCATTACCAAAGGCAAAACTCCGCCTTCCCCCATTTTTACTGACAAAACACCCTCTTAACGGCTACTAAACGGCAGGAAGACGGCTAGTAGACCTACACTAAACCGCCGCACCCAGTCATCCCCCAAACACTATTTTGCATTTTTTTCACCACAGTTTCAAAAAAAATTCTTAACTTCGTTGGTGCAAAAAGCAAACAGCTTTCGGCATAAAACGCTAACCGACAAACAACTACACCAATGAAATACAATCGCATATTGCTTAAATTGAGCGGCGAGTCGCTCATGGGCACACAATCTTACGGCATCAGCCCCGCCATGCTGACGCAATACGTGGCCGACATCAAGGCCGTCGTCGAGCGCGGCGTGCAGGTGGGCATCGTCATCGGCGGCGGCAACATCTTCCGCGGCCTCAGCGGCGCCGCCGGCGGCATGGACCGCGTGCAGGGCGACTACATGGGCATGCTGGCCACGATGATCAACAGCCTCGCCCTGCAGGCCGAACTGGAGAAGCAGGGCGTCCACACCGAGCTCCTCGGCGGCATGGCCATAGAGCCTATCTGCAAGGCCATGAGCCGCCGTCGCGCCATCGAAGCTATGGAGCAGGGCCGCGTGGTAATCATCGGCGGCGGCACAGGCAACCCCTACTTCACCACCGACACCGCCTCGACACTCCGCGCCATCGAAATCAAGGCCGACGCCATCCTCAAGGGCACCCGCGTCGACGGCGTATACACCGCCGACCCCGAGAAGGACCCCACAGCCACCAAGTACAGCCGCCTCTCCTACAGCGAGGCCCTCGAGAAGAAACTCAAAATCATGGACCTCACAGCCTTCGCGCTGGCCGAGGACAACAACCTGCCCATCTACGTCTTCGACATGAACCGTCAGGGCAACCTGCTCCGCGTCGTCGAAGGCGAAGACGTCGGCACCATAGTAAGCAAATAATAAAAACACAATACCATGAACGATTTATCGAAAGCTTGCCTCGACGAGGCAAAAAACAGCATGAAAAGCTCGCTGAGCTTCCTGGAGAAAGAGCTGGCCAAGATACGCGCCGGCAAGGCCAACCCCGGCATGCTCGACGGCGTGAAGGTTGACTACTACGGCACCATGACCGAAATCAGCCAGGTGGCCAACATCAACACCCCCGACGCCCGCTCCATCGTCATCCAGCCCTGGGAGAAGACCATCGTGGGCGCCATCAACAAGGCCATCCTCGACGCCAACCTCGGCTTTACGCCGCGCCATGAGGGAGACATACTGCGCATCGTCATCCCCCCGCTCACCGAAGAGCGCCGCAAAGAACTCTGCAAGCAGGCCAAGACCGAGGTGGAGAACTCCAAGGTCAACGTCCGCAACGTGCGCCGCAAAGTCATGGACGAGGTCAAGAAACTCAAGGACAAATCCGTGCCCGAAGACGAGGTGAAGCAGGTGGAGAAAGAACTCCAGGACATCACCGACAAGAACATCGCCGAATGCGACAAGATCTATGCCGCCAAGGAGAAGGAAATCATGTCCATCTAAACTGACAATTGACAATTGACAATTGAGAAGTTTGACTCCCTGGAGTCGACGAACAAGTACTGTGAAGCCCTCAACCTCGACGAGGTGGAGGACTTCACTTGCTATTGGGCCCTCGAGCAGACAGCAGGCATAGGGCAACGCGGCAACCATTGGCACAGCACCCCGGGCCTCAACCTCACCTTCAGCCTCGTCCTCAAGCCCACCTGGCTCCCCGCCGAACGCCAGTTCCGCCTCACACAGGCCCTCTCCCTCGCCCTCTGCGACTTCCTCTCACCCCTCACCTCTCCACACTCTCCTTCCATCAAATGGCCAAACGACATCTATGTAGGAATGTCAACCACGACCGCAGGGAATGAACGACAACACTACGGCAAGAAGATCTGCGGCACGCTGGTGAGCACACGCCTCACCACTAACGCAACCACGCAATCAAGCAACCAAGCGATCCTCTCCTCCACCGTCTGCGGCATAGGCCTCAACGTCAACGAGACCGCCTTCCCGTCGTGGGTGCCCAACCCCACGTCGCTAAGCCTGCTCACAGGGCAGCAATACGAGCTGGAACCCTTACTGCACGACCTGCTGCACCACATCGAGCGACGCTACACCGCCCTGCGCCGCGGCGCCGACCTCAACGACGAATACCTCGCCCTGCTCCTCAACCGCAACGTGCCGGCAGAATACATCTACCACGACCGCCGCATCACCGCCACCATCGACGGCGTCGACCCCTTCGGCCGCCTCCTCCTCACCGCCGCCGACGGCACCCCCCTCCGCTGCACCCTCAAAGAAATCGCCCTCCTGCAGCAATAAAAAAAAGAAAAAAACAAAAAAACAATGCAGGCGCGGCTCCCGCCGCGCCCGTACGATATATTACATAGTCATTCTTCTACTCAGCATTCTTCACTAAACGCACCGCCAAACCAATTTGTGGGTTTTGTGTTGTATAACTAGCACTTGCTGCTGCTGATGATTCATGCTTCATATTATAAGAGTTATTGTCGTCTTTCTTTGATCTTGTCCAATAAAAACCACCATCACTATAATACTCTGATGTATTTCTATACGTTAGCTTAGAGCGTGTACCAGTAACCGGAAGGAATATAGCTCCGGAAGATTGCATCTTACTCCAAGCCTGCGAATCCACAATAAAAATAGAATAATCAGAGCCAGCACTATTATAATTTGGACTGCCTGTTACTGTGACTGCTGGATGCCTATAATTATCCGGGAACAAAATAAGACCTCTAACACCACATACTGTTGCTTTGGTATAGCGTGCCTTTGTAGTGCTAGTGCCACCCGCCGGGAGCCCAGAAGAGGTCACACTCCTCGTTTGAAGTATGTACGCCCACTCACCTCCATTTCCCGACAATGTATACCAACCATAGTTCTCCGTATTTCCTCCGTTAACGATTGCATTCTCACCCCACTCATTCCATGTGCTATAGTCACTTGCAATAGCCGATGTAGACCAAGGATTACTTTTTGTACCCCATCCGAAAAGGCCTATTTCCGTTTGTTCGCCATAGTTAGTTGTGACATTAGCCGTTTCTACAATATCATACTGGTTTTCCTGGAAACTCCATATCATACCATCATTCCACGGAGTTGAAGTATTCGGACGAGAGCACTTAAGATTACCTTTTGAGAAACGAACCTTAAGGCTTGAGCCATTAATTGTAAAAAGGCTATGATCTATTTCCGTGACATGACTTCCTCCAGCCGCCGTTGTGACATCCAATTGAACAGTACCTAACACATTACGTGCAAGGTTTTCGGAATGAAGAGATATGCTATATACATAATCATAATTCACAGTAGGAATACCTATGCGATCTACTTCTTTGTGCGTATACACAATAAAGGTCATATTGTTACCAACACCACCTGATATTGGGGGTATAGGTACTTGGACATCCCTTATGGCACCCGCAGCGACGTTCGCAGAATTATTATTAAATCCCACTTTAACTCTACGGTATGATGCGGACAGATACCCAGAAGTAGGTGCTGTAACTGTTGGGCCTTCATTAGAAAGGGTAACCGTCATGGGGCCATTGAGTCTTTGCCATGTAGAAGCTGTACTAATGACAACAGAGTCAATAAAAATAGGATAACCTGTTGAGTTTCTCACACGCACTTTAATGGCAGCAGTAAGATGATAGAACAAAAGGCTTGTTGACCCCTCATCCGCCCTTGCCACCATGGGTAAGCCTATTATCTGTCGATCGCCACTAAAAGAGGAAACATACTCTGCTGGGAACACTATCGTCGGGCTGTCGGTGTTCTCGTTGGCGGCACCTGTGGCGGTGATGATGCTCGAAGGATAGTAGCCGCGGATGGCGCCGGAGAGGCCTTCAAGGCCTACGGCACGCGCTGTGCTGCCACTGACCTCCACGGTGCCCGTCTGGCCGTTGATGCGCACGACGTCGCCATCGACCCAGTGCACCTCGTCGTCGACCACCGACGTCTTCACTCCGTCCAATATAAATCTCTCTGTGGTGAGCATTATACCGCCCGCCATATCATCCTTGCGGCAGCCTGTCATCACGACAAGGCAGCCGAGAAATACCATAACTAATACTGTTGCTTTCTTCATTGTTTTCTGCTGTTTGCCGTTAATGATTTAGAACCAGTGATCTTCATCGCTCGCGCCACCGTCGCCAAAATAGCCACCGCTGCTGCGGCGAGTCTCTATCGACTGCTCTTCAGGAACAAAGACTCCCAAAAGGAAATCTCTTGACGCGGCATATCCGCGCTCTGTGTGGAAGCTGACAATCGTCAGCACCGGTACGATGTAATGCTTTTTTACTGTCGTTTTACCCATTGTTTATGTGTTTGTTATATCTGTGATGCTACAAAACAAAGATACAGTCACCCCTGCCGCAGACACGGCGAAAGGTGGCGGAAATAGCCGCCGTTAAGGCGAAAAATAAAAAATACGAAACGCTCTGCGTCAGACAGACATGCGGCCCCTCGTAATTGGGGGGGGGGGGTGAAAATCAATAAGTTACACAAATAATGTATCATCATTCACTTGTATAATTAATTTGCAAAGTTACAGAAAATCTGTAACATGGAGCCCGTTTTAGTATTATTTAACACTCCGGGAGGCTCTGAGGCTGAACAAAATAAAGACAAGGGAGGCTCAAGAATGAGCCTCCCTTTTGTGTGGTGGAGCTGTAGGGAGTCGCGGCGAAGCCTGCCGAGCTTGACGAAGCACCCCTCGCCCGAAGGGCGGCGGTGAGATTCCGCCCAGTTCCACACAAAAAACGACCCTTTTCGGAGTCGTTTTTGTGGAGCTGGGCGGAGTCGAACCGCCGTCCAAACAGTTAACAAGTGTGCTTTCTACATGCTTATCCGATGGTTGGTTGTAGGGGCGGCTCCGGACGTCGGCACCCAAGGCAGCCCTTAGCCTCTGAAGATGTCACCGGTGCTCCGAGGCGCCACACCGGCTATCCCGTCTTTACCTGCACCTCCTGGTCAGCAGCCGACGGTCGGGGCGGCTGGGAGATGTCTCGTTCCTGCGCCTTGCGCGGGAATTAAGCCGAACTTACTGTGCTTCGGTTAGGCAGCGAGAGCGTAGTTGTTTTCGCCAATTATTGTTTTGCGTCTGTGTTCAAGGCTTCTGGCGCGTCAGCCTGCATGCTTACAAACCCATTATCCCTGCTGTCAAAACCAAGCAGCCCCTATTTTAGGTTAAAGGTTATGGGTTATGGGTTATTGAAAACCAAACCCGCCCCTTCGGGTGTAAGGATAAAAAAAGTTCTCTGCGAGGAGAACTTCTTTTTGTTTGGCGGTCCGGACGAGACTCGAACTCGCGACCCCATGCGTGACAGGCATGTATTCTAACCAAACTGAACTACCGGACCATTATATCTGTCTTGCTCAGACGTGCTTTTTCTCTCAAAAGCGGGTGCAAAAGTACGAACATTTTTCAAACTGGCAAAATATTTTTTATCACGCACGACGCCCAGACATACTAAGTAACTGTATTCTAACAACAACGAGTGACAAATATTTTTTCATCCCCTCAACCATGACGATTGAAAAAAGCGCCACCGCAGCATCAGAGAAGTCTGTTTTTCACCTCGACGAATGCATTATCTTTTTCACCAACAGGGTGGCTATGGCATCGCTCTGGGCTTCGCTGTCGGCGCAGAAGATATAGACGGTGCGCTGCAGGTAGGAGATGCCCATATAGCAGCTGGCTGCCACATCGACGGTCTCGCCGACCACTGGGGCGTTCTCTGCCGGGTTGACGCGGCTGCGGCGTGCGAAGAGCACCACGTCGCTACCTTGGCGCAGGCCGAGTTCCTGCTCGGGGGCCAGGTCGCCGATATAGAACTCACGCTTCATCCAGGCCCATCCCTCATCGTCAAGAGCCTCCACCACAGTCACGTCGACGCGCGACACGCTGTCGATGGCGAAACCGGCGACGGAGGCCACTTTGACACCTGCCTGCTGTGCATAGCGGTTATAGAGGTCGGTCTGTGCCTGGGAGGCAAACGCAGACAGAAGCGCCGCACAGACAAGGGCCATGCGCGACAGGCGCACCAACACTTTCTTCATGCCGTCAGGAATTTCCATATATCGTTGATAACTGAGTCGGCGTCACACTGGCTGTTGCATGTGACGACAGGGTCGCCGGCTTTGGCGGCCTTGTGGTGCTGCGGCCTGTGCGTCTGGGCCACCGCTGCGGCGGTCTTCTCGGCATCTACTGCCGCCGTCTGCAACGGCATCGCCTCCACGGGCGCTGTCAGCACCTCGTCGTCGACAATCTGCTGCACCGGCACCTCCTGTTTGGCCATCAGCGGCTCCTCGTGGCGAGGCATCAGCAACGTGAGGCCCACGGCCATGACGGCCACCACACCGGCGGCCATGGCGGCCACGCGACGACGGCGATGACGTATGGCCACAGCACGCTGTTCGGCGCAGGCCACAACATCGTCACGATGGGTGAGGATGTTGAGCGTGGCCAGCTCTTCGTCCGTCAGCGTCCCTGCCGCCCGTTTGGCCAGCAGTTCTTGAATGCTGTCTTGTTTCATATCTGTTCCTCCAGTCTTTCTTTCAGTATCTGTTTTGCTTCACGCAACTTACGTTTCACAGTCATTATGCTCATCCCCGTGAGCTTCGACAGCTCGCCGATGGAGAGGTCTTTCTCGTAGCGCAGCGACACCAGCGACCGCAGGGCCTGAGGCAATCCGTTGCGGAGGTGCCTCACGCGCTCCAGCAGGTCGGCATAAGAGGTGTCTTGAGCCATCGACACATCCTCGATGTCAGCCTCGCTCATGGGTATCGTCACCTTCCTGCGCCGCAGGGTGTCCACCGCCAGCCGCCTCACCGTCTGGTAGCAGTAGCCCGACGGGTCTTTGAGGAGCGGTGCCGCCATAGTCCTGGCGAGGGCTTCCTGCACAGCGTCACGGGCATCGTCACCGTCCTCGAGCATGGCGTACGCCAACGCGTAGTAGTCCAGATAATGGTCCACAAGTTGCTGACGTATTTCTGCCCTGTTCATATATATATGACGAGGAAGTGCCGAAAAAGTATCATTTTTTAACTCTTTTTAGCAAAAAAGTCTGGCTCGGGCATCTGTTCGAGCCTTCCGTTTTGCCAATCGACATGCACCGTTACGGTCTGCCGACCGTTGGTCAGCAGGAGGTACGGCACATGCAGCACGGTGTTGTAGCGGCAGGCCTGGTCGCACACCTTCTGCGTGATAGCAACCTCGGGCTTCTTGCATTCCACTATCATCCGAGGCTCGCCGTCGGTGCCGTAGACCACGATGTCGCAACGGCGTGTCATGCCGTTGAGCGTGATGGCACCTTCCACCTGCATCAGTTCCAGCGGGTAGCCGTAGCGGTCGTGTAGCAGGCCTATGACCCACTGCCTGACCCCCTCTTCGGGTGTCAGCGCCACCCAGCGCTTGCGCACAGGGTCAAGCACTTCGCGACGCCCATCGGCGAGTTGCCGCACCTGCGGCTCAGTATATTGTGCTTTCGTCGGCACCTTCTTCCTCCTGTTGTTGCTGCCGCTGCTTGAGGCCGTTGTTGATCTTGTAGGAGAAGCCCAGCGTCACCGTCGGCGACAGACGCTTGGCCTTGACCACGCGGTTCATGTCGGCGTCGTTGGTGACATGACCCCAGCCGCCGGTGCACAGCACGTCGCTGACACGCAGGTTTATGGTGCCACGCTTGTTGAGCACGTCCTTCTTCACCGCCAAGTCAACCCAGTAGCCAGGGTCCATCCTCGTCTGCAAGTCGAGCCACGGCGCCCAGTACTGTCCGCTGAGCTGCACCGTCCAGTCCTTGGGCAGCGTCATGAACGAGCTGAACTTGCCGCTTGCCTGGAACGACTGCGTGCTGCGGTTGTCGAGCAGAGCGGTGCCTTCGATGTAGCTCTGGTAGACATTCACGCTCACGTTGAGCTTCCACCACTGGAACGGCTGCCAGTCGACGATGAACTCCAAGCCATAGTTATAGCCCTTGTGCAGGTTGAAACTCGTCGACGCGCGGTAGCCGTAATACTGGCTGTTGTAAGGCTCCCACCAGGCGTAGCTGTCCACATTCTCGGGGGTCCACGTGAAACCGTAGCGCGTGATCATGTGGTTGGTCTGGCGGTAGTAGGCCGAGGTGAAGATATTCACCTTGTTGATGCCGAGGTTGTAGCTCACCTCGAAGGCATTGGTATACTCGGGGTCGAGGTTCGGGTTGCCGAAGCTTATCTGGTCGCCCTCGCGCACATCCATGTAGGGGTTGAGGTCCCACATGTGCGGGCGGCGCACACGGCGGCTATAGCTCACCTGCATGCTCTGCATTTCGCTGAACTTGTACGACAGGTGCAGCGTCGGGTACAGCTGCCAGTAGGTCTTGTCCACAGGCTTGGTGTCGGGGTGTTTGATGTCGTGACCGTATATTGAGGCATATTCGCCGCGCAGGCCTCCCTGCAGCGACAGACGCTCGGTGAGGTTGCCGCCCAGCGTGCCGTAGACGGCATGCACATGCTGGCGGTAGTCGAAGTGTGTCGACGATGTGCTGTCGTACACGTGGTCGGTGCTGCTGGTGCTGCGGTAGTAGTCGGCCTTCTGGTTGGGCCAATCCATGCGGCCCTCGTAGCCGGTCTCCAGTCGCCATCCCTCTTTGCCGAAGAACGAGTCGAGTGGCCGCAGCCAGTTGAGCTTCACGTTCAACGCCTGGTGGCGGTTCTTGGTCTCGCTGTCGCGACGGTAGTAGTTGGCGGCCTGTGCCAGCGCGTCGCGGTAGGTCTGCTCCTGCATGCTTTCGCCCACCACACGGCGGGTGCTGAAGGTGGCGTCCACCGTCAGCTCCTCGTCCTTGCGGTCGAACTTCTTTGTGTAGAGCATGTTGAACGAGTGGTTGACGTTGCGGTTGTCGCCCGTGCCCTTCTGGTCGTAGTGCAGCGAGTCGTTGCTGTGCAGCACATCAACAGCCGTGATGTCGCTGTTGCGACGGCGGTTGCCGCCACGCAGCTGGTAGCTGAGCAGCAGGCTGTTCTGGTCGTCAAAGTAATATTCGCCGCCCACCTTCACGCTGCCCATGTAGTTGGGGTTGATGCTGAACTGGTCGATGTCGTAGTGCGACCGGGGGTTGCCGTTATTGTCGAGGTATTCGATGTCGGTGTGCGACTTGTTGCCGCGCTGACGGATGCCGCCGTCCATGTTGAGGAACAGGTTGTACTTCTCCGTCGTGTAGTTGAGGCTCACGTTGCCCATCACCGTGGGGATGAACTGAGGCTTGTCCTTGGGTATCATGAACGGCAGCGGAGCACCGGCGTTGAGGTTCACCACACCGTTGAGGCCCAGCGCTCCGGCGGTCTTGTCCTTGAGCTTTATGTTGATGATGCCGCTCATGCCCTCGGGGTCATACTTGGCCGAGGGGTTTGTGATGACCTCCACGTTCTCCACCGTCGAGGCGGGTATCTGCTCCAGCAGGGTGGCCAGGTCGCTGGCCAGCAATTCGCTGGGACGCCCGTTGACGAGCACCTTGACGTTGGTGGAGCCGCGCAGCGTCACGTTGCCGTCGTTGTCGACAGCCACGCTGGGCACCTGCTCCAACACGTCGGTAGCCGTGCCGCCGCCGGTGACGAGATTCTTGTCGACGTTGATGACACGCTTGTCGAGCTGGTATTCAACCATCGAGCGCTCGGCGCTGATTTCCACAGCCTCCATAGTCTTAGCGTGCGCCTTGAGCTGCACCTTGCCCACGTTCACCTCGTGGCGGCCGTCGCCGAGAGTCAGCGGCTGGCTGTGGAAGTAGGTGTCGTAGCCCATGAAGGTGACACGCAGCAGGTAGCGCCCGTTGGGCGCCGTGACGGCGAAGCTGCCGTTACCCTCGCTCACCGTGCCGTTGACCAGCGTCGAGTCGCTGGCCTTGAGCAGCGCCACGTTGGCATACTCTATATATTCTCCCGTCCGCGCATCAATCACGCGGCCCACGACCACGCCCTGCTGGGCCGCGGCGCCCAAGGCCACGGCGCAGAGCAGCACAATCAACAGCCTTTTCATTGCTGCGGTTTTGGCTGACGCACGAAGTGGGGCATCTCGAAGGGTATCTCTATCGAGTACTCGATGAGGCCGCCGAACTGACCGTCCTCCTTCCACCAGGGGGTCTGGTAGATGAGTTTCTTCACCTTGCTGCCGTCGGCGAGGGTCTTCTCGATGGTGTAGGCGTTGAGCTGCTGGTGCTCGAGCAGGCCTTTGAGCTTGGTCTTGGCGGGCTCGGGGTGGCAGTCCATCAGGTTGTTGCCTATAATCTTGTGGCCATGGCTGTTGACGTCGGCGCTGTGCTGGTTCATGTCGAGCACGTAGCCCTCGGCGTCGCACACGGTGATGGCTATATTGTTCAGATGTTCAAAATACTGGTCCATTGAAAGTTGACTTATTGATATGTTGATACGGTGATACAATGGGACGGTGATACGGGGTATGAGACATAAGGATAGGTTGATAAATTGACGGGTTGTGGCCCTCGCATCAACTTATCAACCTATCGACTTGTCAACCCTCAATTATTTGCACTGCAGGGCGGCCAGGGCGATGCTGTAGAGCTTGGTCTTGGCGCTGTCGCCGCGGCTGGTGAGGACGCACGGTACGCGGGCACCCATGACCATGCAGGCGAGTTCGGCGTGGGCAAACTTGGTGCAAGCCTTGTAGAAGATGTTGCCGGCCTCGATGTTGGGGAACAGCAGGCAGTCGGCGTCACCGGCGACTTCGCTGGTGAGCTTCTTGGTCTGGGCGCTCTCCTTGTCGATGGCGCAGTCGAGGCTCAGGGGGCCGTCGACAACGGCGCCGGGGATCTGGCCACGCTGGCTCTGCATGCCGAGCCATGCTGCTTCGGCGCATGCGGGCATGCCGATGGATACCTGCTCGGTGGCAGCGAGGACAGCCACTTTGGGTTTGGGGTTCTCAAGGCTCTTGGAGACCTGGATGAGGAAGTTCATGATGGCGGTCTTCTGCTTGAAGTCGGGGGCGGGGATGATGGCCATGTCGGAGCAGCAGAGCAGCTTGTGGTAGGCGGGCACCTCCATGACAGCCATGTGGGTCAGCATGTCGTTCTTCTTGCCGGGCATGAGGCCGTTCTCCTTGTTGAGGATGGCGCGCATGTACTTGTCGGTGCTGAGCAGGCCCTTCATCAGGAAGTCGCCCTTGCCCTCGTTGATGAGCTTCACAGCCAGGGCGCCGGCCTTGTTGTCGTTGGCTTCCTGGACCATCTCGAACTTGTTGGGGTCGATGCCTTCCTCGGCGCAGACCTTCTTCATGGTCTCGATGTCGCCCACGAGGGTGGCCTCGACGATACCGCGGTCGATGGCGGCGCTAACAGCGGCGATGGTGTGGCTGTCGTTGGCATAAGCAGCGACAAGACGTTTTTTACCTTTCGATTTGACCAGTTCAAGGAGGTCGTCAAGTTTCGTAATCATCTTGTTTTTAATTTTTTATTATTATTATTTGTTGAAATCCGTGACTGCAAATATACACATTTTTCACTTACCTGCAAAGAAAAAATCACCCGCCGTGCAAAAAGCTCCTCACACCCCAACGGCGGCACCCCACACGGCACCCTTCCCCTACGAACCCTCTACGGAGTCCCTTCAGCATTTCTTCAGTAGTATTTCAGTAGTCCACTGAAGAAGTACTGAAGAACTGCCGTACCGGCTCCATAGGTGGAAGGTTAGGTAGGGTTTAGATGGGGTTTAGGACGGGTTTAGGTGGGGTTCAGGGTGGTTAGATGTGTGGAGGCGGTGCGACCGAGCGACGTGCGAGAGCCTACTCTTCGTCACAGGGGCGGCAAGGAGGGCGGAATGAGGCTGCTAAACGAGAGATATTCTAAAAAAATTTTGCCAGTTTGGAAAAAGGTTGTATCTTTGCAGCGGAATGAGAGAGGTCGAAAACCTCTCTTTTTGTTAGTTATGATAGAGAAAATCAAGATATTAGAACTGGTAAACAACGCGCTCGAGGGCAGCGATAAGTTCCTCGTGAACCTTAAAATCACGCCGGACAACCGCATCTATGTGGACATCGACGGCGACAACGGTGTGACTATCGACGACTGCATCGAGCTGAGCCGCGCCATCGAGAGCCAGTTGGACCGCGACGAGGAGGATTTCGCCCTTGACGTGAGTTCGGCGGGTGCCGACCAGCCGCTGAAGCTAATACGCCAGTACCGCAAGAACGTGGGTCGCGACCTGGAGGTGGTGACCACCGATGGCGAGCGCGCCGAAGGTACTCTGGAGGACGCCTCGGACGAGGGCATCGTCATACGCACCCCGGGCACGAAGAAACAGCCCGCCGAGACGCTGCGCTTCGCCTATCGCGACATCAAGGCTGCACGTGTAGCTATAAAGTTTTAAGAAACAAAGCAAAAAACAAGAATATGGCAAAGAACCAAGACTTGATCAGCTCCTTCCAGGAGTTCAAGGAATTTAAGAACATCGACCGCGAGACCCTGATGCGCATCCTCGAAGAGGTGTTCCGTTCGGCATTGGCCAAGCATTTCGGCTCGGAGGACAACTTCGACATCATCGTCAACATTGACAAGGGCGACCTTGAAATATTCCGCAACCGCATGATTGTGGAAGACGGTGCCGTGCAGGACCCGACGCGGGAGATAGCCATCAGCGACGCCCTCAAAATCGAGGACGACTTCGAGGTGGGTGAGGAGCTCTCGGAGCCTATCCTGATGACCGAGTTCGGACGCCGCGAGATTCTCAGCATCCGCCAGAACCTCGTGGGCAAGATACAGGACTACGAGAAGAGCCTCATCTTCCAGAAGTATAAGGAGAAGGTGGGCGAGATCATCGTGGGCGAGGTCTACCAACCATGGAACAAGGAGGTGTTGGTGCTCGACGACGAGAAGATAGAGCTCATACTGCCGAAAGCCGAGCAGATACCGAGCGACCGCTTCCGCAAGGGCGACACCGTTCGCGCCGTGGTGCTGAAGGTGGAGATGAAGAACAACAATCCCGTAATCATCCTCAGCCGCACCACGCCCATCTTCCTGGAGCGCCTGCTCGAAGCCGAGGTGCCCGAGATATACGACGGCCTCATCACCATCAAGAACATCGTGCGCCAGCCCGGTGAGCGCGCCAAGGTGGCTGTGGAGAGCTACGACGACCGCATCGACCCCGTGGGAAGCTGCGTCGGCGTCAAGGGCGGCCGCATACACGGCATAGTGCGCGAGCTGCGCAACGAGAACATCGATGTGCTCAACTACACTCCGCGTGTGGACCTCATGATACAGCGAGCCCTCAGCCCCGCCAAGATCAGCAGCATCAAGATCAACGAGGAGGAGAAGAAGGCCGAGGTGTTCATGCAGCCTGACCAGGTGAGCCTGGCTATCGGCAAGGGCGGTTACAACATCAAGCTGGCCTCCAAGCTCGTGGGCTACGAGATAGAGGTGTTCCGCGACAGCGACGAGGACTACGACGATGTGGCCCTGCAGGAGTTTAACGACGAGATTGAGCAGTGGGTCATCGACGAGCTCATCAAGATAGGCTGCGACACCGCCAAGAGCGTGCTGGCTCTGTCGAAGGAGGAGCTGATGAACCGCACCGACCTCGAAGAGGAGACCATCGACCACGTGATTAAAGTACTCGAAGCAGAGTTTGAATAAACAACCCTCAACAAGAAAGGACTCGACAGTATGGCAAGTTTCAGACTGAACAAGGTGGCAAAGGACTTCAACGTGGGTATACAGACCCTCGTGGAATACCTTGCCAAGAAGGGGCACCAGGTGGAGCAGAGCCCCAACACGAAGATTAGCGAGGAGCAGTATGAACTGCTGGCCACAGCGTTCGACAGCGAACGCAAAGTGAAGGAAGAGGCCGACAAGATAGAACTCATGTCGGCAGGCAGCAACCGCGTGGTGGAAGCAAGCCCTAAGGCAGATGCCGACGCCGAGCCCGAAGAGGTGGTAATCAAAGGGTTCACCACCCAGAAGAAAGCTACCGCCAAAGTAGAGAAGAAGCCTGTGGCGACCGACTCCACCCCTGCGCCACAGCCCGAGCCTGAACCTCAGCCCGAACCCGAGCCCGTGAAGGCTGTTGAAGTTGAGGCAGCAGAGACCGTCGCCACCAAGGCCCCCGTCCACGAGGAGCAGGAAGAGGCTGCCGCTCCCGTCGTCGCTGATACCGAAGAGGATGACTCCGAGGAGACAACCTCAGCGACAGACAGTCCATTCAAGGTGGTTGGCACCGTCGACCTCAGCGCCATCAACCAGCGCATGCGCCCGGATAAGAAGAAAAAGAAGAAAGGCGAGAAACGTGAGCCCGCGGTGTCGCCCGATGCAGCAGCAAAACCCAAGGCTGCAATGGCAGAGGCCCCGGCAGAGGCTCCCAAACCCGCTCCCGAACCTGTCGCTGTGGAGCCCACCAAGCCCGTCGAACCAGCCAAGCCCGAGCCTGAGTTCATCCAGACCCAGTACCAGAAGCTCGAAGGCCCAAAGGTGCTCGACAAGATTGACCTCAGCCAATTCAGCAAGGACGGTGCCGACACCCCCGGCAGCAAACGCAAGCGCAAACACACCAAGAAAGAGGCTGTCAGCGCCCAGGAGGTGAAGAAAATTGGCGCCGAAGTGGCCAAGAAGGAGAGCAAGGAGAAGGAAAAAGCCAAAAAGGAGAGCCAGAAGAACGCCGCCATGCAGCAGCAGGCCGCCAGTGGCAAGAAGAAGAAAAAGAAGGATGAGAAGAAGCCTGTAGAGATAGACGACAACGAGATTGAGAAGCAGATTCGCGACACCCTCGCCCGCCTCTCCCCCATGGGCAAGAGTAAGACCTCCAAGCACAACCGCGAGAAACGCCAGAAGGTGCACGCCCAGATGGAGGAGGAGATGCTGCATGAGATGGAGAACCAGAAGGTGCTGCAGGTGACGGAGTTCGTCACCGCCAACGAGCTGGCCACCATGATGAACGTGCCGGTGACAAAGATTATCGCCACCTGCATGAGTGTGGGTATCTTCGTGAGCATCAACCAGCGCCTCGACGCCGAGACCATCAAGCTCATCACCGACGAGTTCGGCTTCCAGGTGAACTTCGCCGACGAGGATGTGGTCAACACCATCCACAAGATTGAAGAGGAAGACAAACCCGAGGACCTCGTGCCGCGCAACCCCATAATCACCGTCATGGGCCATGTCGACCACGGTAAGACCTCGTTGCTTGACTATATCCGCAAGACCAACGTCATAGCCGGTGAGGCTGGCGGCATCACCCAGCACATCGGTGCCTACGAGGTGCAGACCGCCGACGGCCGCAAGATAACCTTCCTCGACACCCCTGGCCACGAGGCTTTCACCGCCATGCGTGCCCGTGGTGCCAAGATGACTGACATAGCCATCATCGTCATCGCGGCAGACGACAAGATAATGCCGCAGACAGTCGAGGCAATCAACCACGCACAGTCGGCCGGTGTGCCCATAGTCTTCGCCATAAACAAGATTGACAAGCCCGGTGCCGACCCCGACCGCATCAAGACAGAGCTGGCCAACATGAACCTGCTCGTCGAGGAATGGGGCGGCAAGTACCAGAGTCAGGACATCAGCGCCAAGAAGGGTATCGGTGTTGAAGAACTGCTTGAGAAGGTCATCCTCCAGGCCGACATCATGGAACTGAAGGGCAACCCCAACAAGCGCGCCAAGGGTGTGGTCATCGAGAGCGCCCTCGACAAAGGCCGCGGCTACATCGCCAAGCTGCTCGTGCAGGAAGGCACCATCCGCAAGGGCGACCCCATCGTGGCCGGTGCTGTGGCCGGACGCGTCCGCGCCATGTACAACGAGCGTAACCAAGAGGTCATGTCCGCCGGTCCTTCGCAGCCTGTGCTGCTGCTCGGTCTCACCGGCGCCTGTCAGGCTGGCGACACCTTCAACGTCATGGAGAACGAGAAGGAAGCCAAGGACATCGCCGCCAAGCGCACCCAGCTGCAGCGCGAGCAGGGTATACGCACCCAGACCCACCTCACCCTCGAGGAGATTGGCCGTCGCCGTGCACTCGGCAACTTCAAGGAGCTCAACATCATTGTCAAAGGTGACGTGGACGGTTCCGTGGAGGCCCTCAGCGACTCGCTCATCAAGCTCGGTACCGACGAGGTGCAGGTCAACGTCATCCACAAGGGCGTGGGCCAAATTTCGGAGAACGACGTCACGCTGGCCATGGCCTCCGACGCCATCATCATTGGCTTCCAGGTGCGTCCCAGCGTGGGTGCCCGCAAGATGGCCGAGACCGAGAAGATAGACATACGCCTCTACAGCATCATCTACGACGCCATCAACGAGCTCAAGGACGCCATCGAGGGTATGCTCGCCCCCGAGACGCAGGAGAAGATCGTGGCCAACCTTGAGATTCGCGAGACCTTCAAGATCAGCAAGGTCGGCACCATCGCCGGCTGTATGTGTCTCGACGGCAAGATCAACCGCCAGAGCAACATCCGCATCATCCGCGACGGCATCGTGGTCTACACCGGCAAACTCGCCTCCCTCAAGCGTTTCAAGGATGACGTCAAAGAGGTTGTCAGCGGTCAGGACTGCGGCCTGAACATCGAGAACTATAACGACATCAAGGTTGGCGACATCGTCGAAGCCTACGAAGTCATAGAAATCAAACGCAAACTATAATGGTTTGCGGCTGCTCCTGTAGTTCAATGGATAGAATAGAGGTTTCCTAAACCTTTGATCAGGGTTCGATTCCCTGCGGGAGTACAAAAGAAAAGGCACCTTTCACGGTGCCTTTTTGTTTTATGACCAGCCTGCGATGCTCAGCACTTGAATTTGTACTCCAGCTTGGCAAGCTCTTCGTTGGCTTTGACAATCTTCTTCTTCAGTCCTAACTTGTAAGCCACGAGTTTCTGCATCAGGGCGTCGTCGCCGAGGGCGAGCATCTGCATGGCGAGGATGGCGGCGTTCTGGGCACCGTTTATGGCCACCGTAGCGACAGGGATTCCTGGAGGCATCTGCATGATGGCGAAGGTGGCGTCGAGACCTTCAAGGCACGAGCCCTTGATGGGCACGCCGATGACCGGCAGCGGAGTCTCAGCGGCGATGACTCCCGGCAGGGCGGCAGCCATACCGGCACCGGCAATGATGACCTTGATGCCGCGTCCGGCAGCGCCGCAGGCGAAGTCGCTCACCTCGGTGGGCGTGCGGTGGGCGGAGAGGGCGTTGACCTCGAACGGTATCTCCATCTCCTCTAAGAACTGGCAGGCTTTCTCCATGACCGGCAGGTCGCTGGTGCTGCCCATGATGATACTTACTATCGGTTTCATATCGTTTAATTATAGATTAACATGCTGATGCCGTCGGGGGCGAAGCGGCTCTGGGCCACACGCAGCACCTCGTCGGGCGTGAGGTTCATTATGTCGGCATTCATCTCCTCAAGGGTGTCGACATGCTCGAAGTTGAGGCAGGCCTTGCCGATGCTCTGCATCTCATTGCTGCCGTTGTCGTTGTTGATGGCCATCTGCCCTATGAACTGCCGCTGTGCCTGCCGCAGTTGCTGCGGGGTGAGCTTGACCGTGGCCATACACTCCAGCTCACGCCGTATGAGGCCGATGGCACGCTCCTGCGCATCGAGGTCGACGCCGGCGTAGATGTAGAACAGGCCCGTGTCGGACATCGGCACATACTGTGACTCCACGCTGTAGCAGAAGCCGTAGCGCTCGCGGACGGCCACATTGAGACGCGAGTTCATCGCCGGGCCGCCGAGTATGTTGTTTATCAGCGTGAAGGCCGTCTTATCGCCATTGTAGATGTCGGGAGCCTCGCAGCCGATGAGTATGTGGGCCTGGTGCGTACGCTTGTGCACGGTGCGCTCGAAGCGGTGGAAGACCGGCCTCACGCTGCGGTCCACAGCCGACTCATGGTTGCCGAAACTGCCGAAATAACGCTCGCACATGCGCACCAGACGGCCGAACTCCACATCGCCCACCACGCTGATAACCATGCGCGACGGAGTGTAGTTGCGCTCCATGTGGGCGCGCAGCCGCCCGGGAGTGAAGCGACGCACGTTGCGCTTCGTGCCCAGTATGTTGTGGGCAAGCGGATGCCCTTCGTATGCCAGCTCCTCGAACTGGTCGTAGATGAGCTCCGCAGGCAGGTCGCTGTAGCTGTTGATCTCCTCAATCACCACCTCTCGCTCCTTCTCAATCTCCGCCTCGGGGAAAATGGAGCAGAACAGGATGTCGGCGAAAAGCTCCAGGCATCGCGGCAGGTGCTCGGCCAGCGAGGTGGCGTAGACGCACGTCTCCTCCTTGGTGGTGAAGGCGTTGAGCTCCCCACCCACCCCGTCGATGCGGTTCAAAATGTGATAAGCCTTCCGGTGCGAGGTGCCCTTGAAGAGCGAATGCTCGATGAAGTGCGCCATGCCCTCGTCGGCGCCATGTTCGTCGCGGCTGCCCACGTTGATGTACACGCCCGAGTAAACAACCTTCGAGGGCGTGTGGCTCAGTATAATCTTGATGCCGTTAGGCAGTGTATGGTACTCGTACATGCCGGCTCACTGGTTCTCGTACTGCTGCACCTCGTCGTGGAAAAACTCCAGCTTGATGCCCGCCTGGCGGAAGAGTTCCTCGCTCTCGGCACCGGCATGGTATTTGCGCTCGCACACCACGCGCTTGATGCCGCAGTTGATGATGAGCATGGCGCAGGTGCGGCAGGGCGTCATGCGGCAGTAGAGCGTGGCACCGTCGAGGGCTATGCCGCGGCGCGCCGCCTGACAGATGGCGTTCTGCTCGGCATGCACCGTGCGCACGCAGTGGGTGCTGATGTGGCCGTCGGCGTCAATGGTCTGGCGGAACAGGTGGCCCACCTCGTCGCAATGCGGCAAGCCGCTGGGCGAGCCCACATAGCCGGTGACCAGCAGCTGCTTGTCCTTCACGATAACACAGCCCGAACGGCCGCGGTCGCACGTGGCACGCTTGGAGGCGGCATTGGCCAGCTCCATGAAATATTCATCCCAGCTGGGGCGGTGGTATGTAATCTGCTGCAGCACCTCCTCCACCTGCTTGTTCAGGTCCTCGAACGTACCCCCGTTGTCGAAGCGGAAGTCGGCGTGCTCGATGCAATACTTGAGGTTCTGCTTGTTGGGGTCATCGTTGTCCATCTCGCGCAGCTCGTTGGCGATGAAAGTCTCATACGACACATGGTCTGTCTCAGAGCCACGCAGCACGGCGCGCTCGTAGCGCACCTTGGGGTCGGCGTCGACCGCGAAAAGATAGAAACTGGGCTTGCCGCGCAAGGCCTCTACCTCGCCGGGGGTGCGCACGCTCTCGATGATGCAGTTGCAGCCTGAAGCCGACGCCTGCTTGTAGAGCTCCTCGACGATGTAGGACGGCGTATGCCTGGCCCTCAGGTCGTTGCCCACGGCGGTCAAAGTGTCGCGGTTCACCTCAAGACCCCGCCGCTTGACCTCCTCGGTGAGGAAAGCGCGCACGCTGTAGTGCACGAAGCCGCGGTTCTTGACCAGATAGTCGACGATGGTGCCTTTGCCGGCGCCCAAAGTTCCTGTTATGCCTATTGTAATCATTCTCTGCTATTTTCACCTTATAACGTCGCGCCCGCGATATTATTGTGCCGCCCCGCTAAAAATACCCCTCCGCAACGGAGCCCCTACGGAGTCCCTTCGGCTCCGTACCGGAGGCATAGAGGAAGCATCTTTTTTCGGCCCTGACACCCGCCGATTGGCATTTTATTCGTATCTTTGCAGCAGGAAAGATCCACTGAAAATCATGAAAAAGATAGTCATTCTGCTACTTACGGTGCTGCCTATGCTGGCGGCGGCACAGGTGAACCACAAGGAGAGCTGCACATCTATAATGGTGGGCAAGCGAGCGTCGACCGACGGCAGCGTCATCACGTCACACACCTGCGACGGGCGCTACCGCACGTGGATGACCGTGGAACCCGCACTGAAGGCCGAGAAGGGCCGAAAGCACACCGTGCGCAAGGGCACACTGCACACCGAGAGTCCCGACGATACAACGGGTGTGCGCAACGTGGGCGCCATAGCCATGAACGAGGCTACATACGCCTACCTCAACACCGCCTACCCCTGCCTCAATGAGAAGCAGCTGGCCATAGGCGAGAGCACCTTCAGCGGCCCCGACACGCTGGTGAACGAGAACGGCATGTTCCTCATCGAGGAGCTGGAGCGCATAGCCTTGATGCGCTGCTCGACGGCGAGGGAGGCCATACGCCTCATTGCACAGTTGGTGGCAAAATACGGCTACGGCGACGGTGGCGAATGCATTACCATCGCTGACCGCAATGAGGTGTGGCAGATGGAAATACTGGGCGAAGGGCCCGACAAGATAGGCGGCGTGTGGGCGGCACAGCGCGTGCCCGACGACCATGTGGCCGTGAGCTGCAACATCCCGCGCATCGGACGCCTGCAGCGCAACAACCCAGAGTACTTCATGTGCTCGGACAATATCGAAGAGGTGGCGAAGAAATACGGCCTGTGGAATGGCGATGGTGAGTTCGTGTTCTGGAAAGCCTTCAACACATCGTGGGCCAACGGCCGCAATTTCCGCGAACGCGAGTGGTTCATCTTCAACGCCCTGGCCCCCTCGCAGGGCTTCACCTACGACATGCAGGAGCTGCCCTTCTCGGTGAAGCCCGACGCGCAGGTGGACGTGACCGATGTGATGAACCTGCTGCGCTCCACCTACGAGGGCACAGAGAAGGATATGTGCAAGAACCTGAAGGTAGTGGTGAACCGCAAGCGCGACGACGGCACAACATACAAGGACACTGTGGTGAGCCCCGTGGCCAACCCGTGGATGGGCAGCACGATGCAGCAAACGCTGAACATGCTGGCTCCCGGCACCGTGGAGTTCCAGCGCACGGTGAGTGTAGCGTGGTGTTCATACTCGTTTGTGGCGCAGCTGCGCGACTGGCTGCCCGACCAGGTGGGCGGCATCTGCTGGGTGTCGGTCGACAACCCTGCCCAAAGTCCCCGCATACCGGTGTTCTGCGGCACCACGGCGTTGCCCGAAGCTTTCGCGCGCTGCGGCCAGAAGAAGTACGACGAGGGCGCGTGGCTGTGGCAGTACCGCCGCGCCAACAAGCTGGCCACGGTGGCATGGCAACGCACCAAGAAGCAACACATGGCCGCCGTCATGCAACATGAGGGTGCAGCCTTCAGCGGTCTGAAAACCTTGGAGGACAATGTGAAAGGCATGAAGAACCCCGCCAAGGCCGGCAAACAGCTCAACGCCTACACTCAGCAGGTGTACGACAACACGCGTGCCGCATGGGCCGACCTTGAGGCCAGCTACTGGCACATGTTCGGCATGGGCTTCTAAAGCTCAGCTCCAGATACTTAACTTGCTGAGGAAAGAAATATTCTCGCGGACCGACGACTCGATAAGATAGTCAAAGTCGCGCTCGGCGCTTTTGTGGAAAGCCACCTCGACGGGGAGCACGTAGACCGGCAGCCCTTCGGAGAGGCCGCGCAGACGCACGGCATCCTTCTCGGTGGTGACGATGATTTTGTTTGAGCCCGGTAAGGCTGCGAAGGTGTCGCGGATGCGTGCCATGTCGCGCGCACTGAAGTCGTGGTGGTCGCCGAAAGGCAGATGATGCACCTTGGTGCTGCGGCGAAGTTCGGCCACCATGGGTTCCGAATGCGCAATGCCGGTGACACAGAGGATATTGTCGGCACGGCGCAAGTCGATGCCCGCGGACTGTCCGTCGAGTTTCAGCAGGTCTCCATATTTGAGGTAGGAGAAAAAAACCTTCTGGAAATTCTGCAACTTGAGGTCTTGGATGATATTGTGCCTGTCAACGGGGTTGAGCACGGCAGGGCATTTAGTGACAATGACGATGCCGGCGCGGTAGCGTGCACTCTTGAACTCGCGCAGGTTGCCGTAGGGAAGGATACGGTCCTTGAAAAACGGGTGACCGTATTCGGTCAGCAGGATATTGATACTGGGCTTGATTGCGCGGTGTTGGAAGACGTCGTCGAGGATGATGAGCTGGGGCGCCATGGAGATATGCACTTCCTCTTCACCTTGCATTTCAATGCGTTCCTGCGCCATAAGCCTGCTCACTCCTTCCACACGTTTCTCGCAGACAGCCACCTGCACATGCGGAAACTTGGCGGCCACCATGGCGGGTTCGTCGCCAAGGAGGGCGGCGTCATGGCTGCCGTCGTCGGCAAGGAAACCCTTGGTCTTGCGCTTGTAGCCACGGCTGAGCACAGCGGTGCTGTAATGGTCGGCAAGCAGCCGCAGCAGGTATTCCACATGCGGGGTCTTGCCGCTGCCTCCTGTGCTGAGGTTGCCGACACCGATGGTGGTGATGTGGGGCGCCGCCTGCCGCTTGATGCCGACGGCATAAAAGAAGTTCCGCACCACCACGACTACTGCATACCACATGGTCAGTGGCCACAGCACATATGATATGGTGGTGCGGAACGACATAAAGGGGATTATTTGTTGAAGTAACGGTTGAGCAAACCTTCGAGGGCTTTGCCGTGGCGGGCCTCGTCGCGGGCCATCTCGTGGACGGTGTCGTGGATGGCGGCGAGGTTGAGAGCCTTGGCGCGCTGGGCGAGGTCGGTCTTGCCG
>JAEEGI010001077.1_pt1 | contig 69318 bp, 81 predicted proteins | sample 8958751 | NCBI WGS metagenome assembly JAEEGI01 (sample SAMN16246545, study PRJNA631951) | gut metagenome | biome: gut microbiome; feature: rumen; material: KS-attached | host: Bos | place: Iran: Karaj | collected 2018-10
AGCGGTGAGGTTGAAGCGATAGATTACGAGACAACCGAGGAAGACACAGAATAAAAACAATTCTTAAGCCGGTTTTATAAGCCGGCTTAAAATTTAGGGTATATAAGTATGAACTGGAATCAGCTATTATGTCCTGAAAGGATAAGATCTATAACAAAGAGCACAACAAACAGAGATTTACGTACAGAGTTTGAAAAGGATTATCACAGGATAATCGGAAGTGCTGCATTTCGCAGACTTCAGGATAAGACTCAGGTCTTTCCTCTTGATAAGAGTGATTTTATAAGGACCAGGCTTACACATTCGCTTGAAGTGAGCTCATTTGCAAAGTCACTTGGTCAGAATGTAGGAGAAAAGATCATATCAGGCAATCTTGATCCTAATTTCGGATTAAGACAAAAAGAGGATATCTGCGCAATACTGCAGTGTGCGGGACTTATCCATGATATCGGCAATCCTCCTTTCGGACATTTCGGAGAAACTGCAATACAGGACTGGTTTAAATCAAACCTTAAAAAGCTTACATTTAAAGGAAAACCTATAGAAGATCTGTTAAATGAACAGATGAAACAGGATTTCTATAATTTTGAGGGAAACACGCAGGCTTTGCGTGTTGTCAGCAAGCTGCATTTTCTGGTTGATGAGCATGGAATGAACCTGACAAAAGCTCTTCTTGCAACAATAATAAAATATCCCGGATCATCTCTTGAAATCGATAAAAAAAGTGGTAATATTAAGACGAAAAAAATGGGATATCTTTATGCTGAAAAGGATTTATTTGAAGATATCGAGCAGAGCACAGGAACAAACAAAGCCAGACATCCGCTCACATATCTGCTGGAAGCTGCAGATGATATTGCTTACAAAACAGCAGATATGGAGGATTCCATCAAGAAAAACTGTATTACCTATTCTCAGCTTTTAGACGAGCTTAAAGCATCTGACAGCTACAGAAACGAAACAGGCGTATACAGAAAACTGGTGGACGTACTTGAGCATAAATATGAAAAGGCAATAGATAAGGGTATAGAAAAACCTGATGTCTATGCTGTTCAGAACTGGGTAGTAAGTATTCAGGGACAGATGCTCTTTTGTGCCAGTGACAGTTTTATAGAGCATTATGATGAGATAATGAACGGGACTTACCAGTATGATCTTTTTCACGGTACACCGGAAGAAGAGATCATGGAAAGACTCGGTGATATAGAATTCAGATATTCATTTACATCAATGCCTATCTATAAACTTGAGGTGGCAGCCGATACGATTTTCAATTTCCTTTTAGACCGATTTGTAAAAGCCGTTATCAATTATGATACCGATGAAAAGCAAAGCGTTGTCGGAAAGCGAATAGTCGCGCTCATATCGGATGATTACAGAAGAATATATGAGATATTCTCAAAAGACAAAAGTGAAGAAGAAAAATTGTATTTAAGACTGTTGCTTGCAACTGATTATATCTGCGGGATGACTGATTCATTTGCCAAGGATCTGTATCAGGAACTTAACGGTATCAGTTAAAAAGAGGTGAAAATATCATGGAATCATATCTTATATTGAGGGATCTGGCGATAATCGTCATTGCCGCCAAGTTCTTCGGTATTGTTGCGCGCAAATGCAAGGCACCGCAGGTTGTAGGCGAGATAATCGCGGGACTTCTGATAGGACCCTGTTTTTTGAATCTTGTGGTTCAGTCAGATTTTCTGTCAAAGATGGCTGAGATCGGCGTAATACTCTTAATGTTCTCAGCTGGACTGGAAACAGATCTTAAAGAGATGAGAAAAACCGGACTTGCCGCATTTTTAGTAGCACTTGCAGGAGTCTTTGTAGCACTTGCGGGAGGAGCGATCTTCTATTTATGCTACTACGGATGGGACGGTTTCGGAACAGAGCATTTCTACAAGGCTGTATTTATCGGATGCATCATGACTGCAACGAGTGTTAGTATTACAGTTCAGTCACTTAAGGAACTTGGAAAGCTTAAGGGAAAAGTCGGAACGACCATAATAAGTGCGGCTATTATAGATGATGTTATTGGTATCATAGTCCTTACATTTGTCATCGGATTCAAGAATCCAGAATCAAAACCCTTAACAGTCGTTATCTCGACAGTGCTCTTCTTTGTATTTGCCGTGATTGTCGGTTTTGCATCATACAAAGTATTCAAATGGTTTGATAATCGTTATCCGCATACAAGAAGAATACCGATCGCAGGACTTGCTTTCTGTTTTGCCATGGCATATATAGCCGAGAAGTATTTCGGAATAGCAGATATCACCGGTGCATATCTTGCAGGTATAATACTCTGTTCAATACAGGATTCGGAATATATAGCAGAAAAGATGGATATCAATTCATATATGCTTTTCGGACCGATATTCTTTGCAAGTATCGGACTTAAGACAAATATCGAAAACATAAATCTTGATATCCTGCTGTTTTCAGTAGGTTTCGTGATCGTAGCTCTTTTGTGCAAGATAATAGGATGCGGTGCAGTTGCCAAATGCTGCAAGTTCAACTTTAACGACTCATTAAAGATAGGTGTCGGAATGATGACAAGAGGTGAAGTTGCTCTTATCGTATCCCAGAAGGGACTGTCGGTTGGACTTATGGAGCCGGTATACTTTACATCGGTCATCCTTTTGATAATAGTATCATCCATTTCAACTCCTATAATACTCAAGATATTGTATGGAAAAGACGGAGAAAACAACAGAGACCACGCTGCATTCCTGTATAAGAAAGAACGTGACGATGACTAGAGAAGAAAATTATAATGACGAGAACGATCTTGTAAGAGAAAAAAGAAGAATTGCAAGAAAAAGAAGAAGAAACAGAATACTTGCTTTTTATATGATGTCGCTTTTACTGATAGTAGCGATCGCTTTTTGTACAATGCTCGCATATGAGAAAAAGCAGTTAAAAGATGAACTCAGTAAGATGACTGCTGAAAGAGACGGACTCATTGCAGATATGAACAGCAATTATATCACCAATGAGGAGGCAAGCAAACTTGTTGCAGATGCAGTGATAGAAGCGGAAAACGGAAAAAGCGATGAAGGTCGTCAGAAATTAAAGGAAGAGATCATCGCCATGTTTGAACAGGGCGACGGAGTGCTTACCGTTCTTGAAAATGTTTATGCCGAAAAGATAGTGGTCCCCGACAGTTCGGGATACTATTTCTTTGATGTTGACGAAACTTTATCAAAGCATGGTCTGGATTTTGATAAGTTTGAATACCCCGTAGTTAATGAGGAAACCGGTGAATCTGAAGGTGAACTTCAGTATATAGATGATAACTTCACTGTAAAAAAAGGTATAGATGTTTCAAAGTTCCAGGGCAAGATAGATTGGGCAAAGGTTAAAAAAGACGGCATAGAGTTTGCTCTCATAAGAGCCGGATACAGAGGTTATGAAACCGGAAAGATAGTAGAAGACGAGACCTTTGAGGATAATATCAAAGCCTGCAACGAGATCGGAATGGATGCGGGCGTGTACTTCTTTACCGAAGCCAAGTCTGTTGCTGAAGCTAGGGAAGAGGCGGAATTTGTCATAGATCTTTTGGAAGAATATGAAGCAACGCTTCAGCTTCCCATAGTAATAGACGTGGAACAGTCCGCTAATCCCAACAAGAGCAGGACTAAGAATCTTACACCCGATGAAAGAACGGATATCGTCATAGCATTCTGTGAAAGAGTTAAACAAGCCGGTTATGAACCCATGATCTACGGCAACTTAAAGAGTCATATGCGTATGACAGATATCTATAAGCTCGAAGAGTATCCGAAGTGGTTTGCATATTACAGGACACCGCTTCGCTATCCCTATAAATTCGATATATGGCAGTATACTGCAACCGGAAGCGTAAATGGCATCAAGGGAGATTGTGATATCAACCTGATGTTTGTGAAAGAAGATTAAGATGACACTTAAGGAATTAGGACTTTCAAAAAGTGCGATAATCAAAACAGTTGGCGGAGAAGGCGCTCTCAGACAGCATTTTTTAGATATGGGCGTTATCCCCGGTACAGAGGTTACCGTCATAAGATTTGCTCCGATGGGAGATCCCATGGAGTTAAGGATTAGAGGCTATGAGCTTACTCTAAGACTTGATGATGCCGATAAGATTGAAATCAGAGAATGTGAAAAGTCTTATGAAGGAAGCAAGGCAAAATCAAGAAGGAAAAAAGAGCATCCCGGTCTTGGTGAGGAAGGCAGATATCATTCAAAGGAAAATGAAAATCCACTGCCGGATGAAACGATACTCACATTTGCGCTAGTAGGCAATCAGAACTGCGGAAAGACAACTCTTTTCAACCAGCTGACCGGTTCAAACCAGCATGTCGGAAATTTCCCGGGAGTTACCGTTGACAGAAAAGACGGTCCGATAAGAAAACGCTACAATACCAGCGTTACAGATCTTCCCGGTATCTATTCCATGAGTCCCTACAGCAGCGAGGAACTTGTATCGCGTAACTTTGTACTCGATGAAAAGCCTCTTGCCATCATAAATATTGTCGATGCCACAAATATCGAGAGAAATCTGTATCTCACCATGCAACTTTTGGAACTCAATATACCCATGGTAGTAGCTCTAAATATGATGGATGAGATGACTGCCAATTCAGGAGCAGTCTACATCAATGAGATGGAGGAGTTACTCGGAGTTCCCGTAGTTCCTATCAGCGCCGCCAAAAATGAAGGTGTTGACGAACTTGTTAAGCATGCGATCCATGTGGCTCACTATCAGGAAAGACCTTCAAAACAGGATTTCTGTGATGAAAACGACTATGGTGGAGCGGTTCACCGCTGCCTGCACGCAGTCATGCATCTGATAGAGGATCATGCAAATCAGGCTGATATACCGATAAGATTTGCGGCGAGCAAGCTTATTGAAGGTGATACTCTCATCCTTGACAGACTTAAACTTGATCAGAATGAAAAAGAAACCCTTGAGCATATAGTCCTTCAGATGGAAAAGGAAAGAGGACTCGACAGAAGCGCCGCGATAGCGGATATGAGATTCAGCTATATCAAAAAAGTATGTGATGAGGCGGTAACAAAACCAAAGGAAAGCAAGGAGCATGCAAGAAGCCAGAATATAGACAGAGTTCTTTCGGGAAGATTTACTGCTATCCCGATGTTTATTCTTATCATGGCTGTCGTATTCTTCTTAACCTTTAATGTGATCGGTGCATTTTTACAGACGATCTTGGAGAACCTCATAGGCGGACTTCAGAATCTGACAGAGGCAGCATTTGATGCTCTGCAGATAAACAGCACGCTAAGAGGTCTTGTGATAGACGGTATCTTTGAAGGAGTCGGAAGTGTTTTAAGCTTCCTTCCCATAATAGTGACTCTGTTTTTCTTTCTGTCCATACTTGAGGACAGCGGATATATAGCAAGAGTTGCATTCTTCATGGATAAGCTTTTAAGAAAGATCGGTCTTTCCGGAAGAAGCATTGTTCCCATGCTAATAGGTTTTGGCTGTACCGTGCCTGCGGTAATGTCTACTAGGACTCTGCCCAGTGAAAGAGACAGAAAGATGACCATACTTCTGATACCTTTCATGAGCTGTTCCGCGAAGGTACCGATATATGCCTTTTTTGTAAGTGCCTTCTTCCCTGGCAGAGGCGGCCTTATAATGACCGGTCTGTATTTTCTGGGAATAATAATTGCGATAATCATTGCAATGATATATAAAAGAACCATATTTAAGGGCGAGGCCGTTCCTTTTGTCATGGAGCTTCCAAACTACAGACTGCCGAGTGCTAAGAATGTAGTACAACTCCTTTGGGAAAAAGCCAAGGATTTTTTACAGAGAGCATTTTCCGTTATCCTTCTGGCAACCATCATAGTATGGTTTTTCAAGAGCTTTGATCCGTCTCTTAACTTTGTGACCGATTCGCATCAGAGCATCATGGCGCATATTGCTGGTGCGATGGTTCCTATTATGAGACCTGTGGGATTAGGTGACTGGAGGATATGTACAGCTCTTATCTCTGGATTCATGGCTAAGGAAAGTGTAGTTTCAATGCTTGAGATGCTCTTTGCTTCTGAAGGCGGAGTAGAGGCAGCACTTTCTACGACAACGGCAGCAGCCATACTGGTATTCAGTCTTCTGTATACACCCTGTGTTGCAGCTATTGCGGCTATAGGCAGGGAGCTTGGAAAAAAATGGGCGGCACTTACCGTTTTATGGCAGTGTGCCATCGCATGGTTTGCCACATTGATACTTAATCTTTTAATTTAAAAATATGAAAATATCAAAAGAAACACTCGAAACAATGAGAAAACAGATATACCTGGACTGTAACGGCGATGAGGCAAGTGAGATCGCACCTGGTATATTCCTGGCACCGTCAAAGATACTGCCTGGAGCAAGGATCATAGATAAGATGGATCCCTTTTTCCGTGTTGTCGTGCTGATGGGAAAAGCTTATATCATGGCAGATGAATCAATACTCGGCGGGTGCGAGGAACTGTTTAAGGACAGCAAACCCGAGTGGTTCTTTAACTTCGACAATTTAAGACGCATAGACTATATAATGCATGAGTACGGAAGAGAGATAGTCAATACGCATATATATAATCTTCCGGCATCTGGAAGTGAGATGGAAGAGCCGTACGGTGACGAGATCTGGCTTGATGAAAAAGATATAGAGAATATGCGCGAAACAAACGAATGTCACAGGGCTCTGTGCTATTCTCCTACTCAGCCGGATGTGATCGCCGTTATGTTAAAAGACGGTGAGAAGATAAAAGGTATGGCAGGAGCAAGTCTTGACGGGAAATATGTACGTCAGATAGGGATAGATGTAAAAAGCGGCTACGAGGGACAGGGGATCGGAGTTCATCTTGTAAAGCTTTTAAAACAAAAGCTCCTCGATCAGAAAACACTGCCGTTTTACGGAACGAGTGAAAGTCACGCCGTATCCAGAACAATAGCAATAAGAGCAGGATTCATGCCTGCATTCAGTGAATTCTTCGTGGCACCGACAAAAGATATTTTTAAACCGTCCTGAAAAAAGGGCGGTTTTTGTTTATAATGAATTATGGCAAAAAAAGTCGAGAATATAAAAAAGGCTTTAGTTTATTATAGGCTCACAAGGAGATGAGCAGATGGACGAACAAAAGAAAGCGGTACGCCTGATGCAGGATTATATTAACGAACATATCTATGAAGATATTTCGATCGAGGATCTTGCTAAGGCTGCATCATTTTCACCATGGTATTCGAGAAAACTGTTTATCAAGCATCTGGGGATGACACCGGCGGTGTATGTAAGGCGCCTGAAACTGTCAAAGTCAGCCCTGAGGCTTCGTGATGAAGACTGTCAGATACTTGATATAGCCATGGAGATGGGATTTGGAAGTGTTGACGGATATCAGCGTGCATTCAGACGTGAATTCGGCTGCAATCCCAAGGAATTTTCAACAAGTCCCATACCGGTCTGGCTCTTTACTCCTAATCTTATCATTGATAAAGAAAGGAAAGTGAGCAATATGAGTGAAATAAGAAATGTATTTATCCAGGTGATAAAAAAGCCTGAAAGAAAAGTCATCATAAAAAGAGGGATCAAAGCAGACGAGTACTTCAGTTACTGTAACGAAGTAGGATGTGATGTCTGGGGGCTTTTAAAGAGTATAAAGTCAATAAGCGGAGAACCTGTATGCTTATGGCTGCCTAAAGATATGAGAAAGCCCGTAACAAACGAGTATGTTCAGGGTGTGGAAGTAGAGCCTGACTATGACGGTATAGTGCCAGAAGGCTTTGAGATCATAGATCTTCCTTCAGCAGAATTCTTGTTATTCAGAGGCGAGCCCTTTGATCAGGAAGACTTTGAGAGAGCTATCACAGAGATATGGGATGCTGAAAAGAAGTATGATCCTGCATTCATAGGTTATGAATGGGATGACAGGAATCCGAGAATACAGCTTGAACCCATCGGAGAAAGAGGATATATCGAGCTTGTACCGGTTAAAAAAGTAACCGCTTGACACGTGAATATTTAAGTGATAATATTCATGGTGAAGATTTGATATTAAATATTCACGAAAGGATATTATCATGGCAGGTGGTTTTACTGAAGAACAGAGAAATATCATAAGGGCCGAACTGATCGCATCAGGATATGAACTGAGCGTTAAGTGCGGCATTAAGAAGATGACCGTAGCCATGGTGGCAAATGCTGCCAAAGTTGCGGTCGGTTCTTTTTATAACTTCTTTGATTCAAAAGAGAGCTTTGTTATCGCTCTCATGGAGGAATATGAGAAAAATGCAATGAAACAGATGTCAGAGCATTTTTTGAATGACGGTACAATTACTCTAAAAGAATTCTTAAGTATATACAGGGAGAATTATAAGCCCGAAAACAACTTTCTTTTGCAGATCGGATTAAATGACTGGGTCTGGTTTAAGTCTCATTTAAAAGACAGTGTTTATCTTAATAAGACGAGTGAACTTGAAAAATATGAATTCATGTTTACAAAGATTAAGGGGATAAGACAGGATGCAGACCCGGGTGTAGTTGTCAATTTCATCAAATCAATCTATGCCATGTATCAGAACAGAGACACATTATTTGAGGAATCTCTTCAGACAAATGTAGATCTGATATTTGATTCCATTTACAGATATTTAAAGGAGGAGTGTTAAATTATGCTTATACTTATGATCATATTTGAGGGTATTGTATTAAGTTTTATTGTACTTATTGCCTGCGTAGTCGGAATAGCCAATGGTCCCGTAGCTCTGGTTTCCTTATATGAAAGAGAGGTCTGGGACAGATGTATAGAAAATGGGCTGATTACTGAAACTGAAATAAAAAAGAATGCCAACCGATTTAAGCTATTCAGTATTCCCTTAATGCTTTTTGTGGTTCTGTTCTCAGTTTATGGAATAAACGGTGCAAGGTCATTTTGGGAAGGCTTTATCCAGATGACTGTAATTTTACTTATCGAAGGATTATTTGACCGTCTGTTCATCGACTGGTACTGGGTAGGAAAGACAAAAGCCTGGAACATAGAAGGAACAGATGACTTAAGACCTTATATATATGGAAAAACCCTTATCATTAAATGGGGCACCACTCTGGTTGGTTATCCTGTAATAGCTGCTATTATTGCCGGTGTAGTTACTCTGATCACGAAATAATGTGTTATAATACATTCATAAATATGAAAATCAGGAGGTAACCAATGAGAATGCGAGATAACTACTCGGTGCAGTTCTAATACTGGCAGCAGGTTGTACCGAGGGAAATAGAAATATATGTTGTCAGGAGACTGCACCTTTCAGGGAAACTTATTTGATTTAAGAAAGGAAAGCAGTAATGAAAAAAACAAATGAAGAATTAAGAAAAATCTGGAAACAGGAAGAGGACATCGCACACATCAAAGGCTGGGATTTTTCCTATCTGAACGGAAGATTTGAATCCGATGATGATATCCCGTGGGATTATGAGAAGATAATAAAACAGTATCTGAAAGATGATATGAAGCTTCTTGATTATGATACCGGCGGGGGAGAGTTCCTTTTAACATTGAATCACCCGTATGAGAATACGGCTGCAACTGAAGGATATCCGCCAAATGTAGAGTTATGCAGTAAGACGCTGCTACCGCTCGGGATCGATTTTAAGAAATGCGATGACTGTTCAAATATTCCATTTGATGACGAATCATTTGACATCTTTATCAACAGACACGGAGATTTTGATCCTGCAGAGATATACCGTCTGCTAAAGCCGGGCGGAATGTTCATTACTCAGCAGGTAGGAGATCAAAATGACGCAGATCTGGTAAATATGGTTTTACCAGAAGCTAAGATGCCGTTTCATGACCTGAATCTTTCTGCGTCGAAGAAGGCTTTTTTGGATGCCGGTTTTGAGATAGTTGCTTGCGACGAGCTCTTTGGATCGATAAAGTTTTACGATGTAGGCGCATTTGTATGGTTTGCACGTATCATAGAATGGGAGTTTTTGGATTTTTCAGTAGATAAATGTTTTGATCGCCTGCTCAAACTGCAGGAAGTGATCGATAAAGACGGTGTGATCAATGGCACAACGCACAGATATTACATCGTCGCCAGAAAGAAATAGAGGTTTAATGGCCACCTGTCTTGTAGGCAGGTGGTTTTTTTATAAATATATGTTGACATTTTATATTTGATACAATATAATATGACCAAACATAATAAATAATTTTCAGGAGGTTCATATATGAGATTTGCAGTTAGATATTATACAAAGACAGGAAATACAAAGCGTCTTGCAGAGGCGATAGCAAAGGAGCTGGGAGTAGAGGCATTACCGATAAGCGAGCCTGTAAACGAGCAGGTAGACTTTCTCTTTATGGGAAATTCATACTATGCTTTCGATATAGATCCTGAAGTAAAGAAGTTTGTTTCTTCTCTTGATAAGGATAAAGTAGGAAAGATAGTGAATTTCGGATCGGCTGCGATGTTAAATTCGACATATAAGAAGGTTAAGGCAGTTGCCGAAAAGGCAGGTATAGCAATGGATGAAAAGGAATTCCACTGTAAAGGAGAATTTAAGGGCATTCACAAGGGAAGACCCAATGAGAATGATCTGAAAGATGCAGTAGAGTTTGCAAAACAGTATAAGTAGTAAGAAGAAAACGGAGGACAAAAATATGGGATTTTATGATCAGAGTGTAATGAAAGCATCAGGTGAAGAGATATCTATGAGAGATTTTGAGGGAAAGGTAGTTCTTGTTGTTAATACAGCTACAGGATGCGGTTTCACCCCTCATTACAAGGATATCGAAGCAATGTATGAGAAGTATCATGAAAAAGGATTTGAAGTTGTAGATGTTCCGTGCAACCAGTTTGCCGGACAGACTCCCGGAACGGATGAGGAGATACATGAATTCTGCTCACTTAAATACAATACACAGTTCCCTCAGATGAAAAAGGCTGATGTAAACGGTGAAAATGCGATTCCCCTGTTCAAATATCTGAAGGAGCAGAAAGGCTTTGAAGGTTTTGGAAAAGGCCCCGCAGCAATAGCTATGAGTGCAATGCTTAAAAAGATCGATAAGGATTACAAGAACAATCCCGAGATCAAATGGAATTTTACCAAGTTTGTTGTTGACAGAAGCGGCAATGTTGTGGCAAGATTTGAGCCGACGGCAAAGATGGAAGAAGTAGATAAATGTGTAGAAGGACTCATGTAGAATATGGCTCAGGAATATGAACAGCTGTTACTGAAAAATCAATTGTGTTTTCCGCTTTATGCGTGCGGCAGAAAGATAGTAAGTGCGTATACGCCCTATTTAAAACCGTTAGGACTTACCTATACTCAGTATATAGTTTTCATGGTTTTGTGGGATAAAGAGACAGTAAATGTCGGTCAGCTGGGAAGCATCCTTCATCTGGATGCCGGTACACTTACACCGCTTCTTAAGCATCTTGAAAAGGATGGATATATAACCAGAGAACGTTCAAAAGAAGACGAGAGAGTTACGATAATAAGCATAACCCAAAAAGGAACGGATCTGAAAGAAAAATGTAAGGATATCCCGCAAAAGATCGCTGCAAGCAATACACATCTGAGTGAAGAAGATGCAGTTAAGCTTTACCAGTTGTTATATAAATTCTTAGATGACTAGAAACCGATAAGTAAAAAAGCTTTCCTTGAAAGGAAGGCTTTTTTTAATTGGGGACTTGACAAATACTAAATGTTAGTCTAAACTAACAGCCGTAGTTAGACATATATAACCACAAATAGACAGGACTTATCAAATAAGGAAAAGGAAAGAGTATGAATTTAAACAATGCAGAAATCGGAACTGAATACAAGATAACAGATGTTGATACCGGCGGAGATGAAGAGATGGAAAGCTTTCTTTTCTCGCTCGGTTGCTACAGCGGAGAGAACATTACCGTGGTTGATAAAAAGAAAAATCTGGTCGTATCAATAAAAGATGCACGTTATAATATCGATCCTGAACTTGCTTCTTCGATCTATATCTAGGTTATTGCATCAATTCAATGCGTCAGAAAAGATATTTTATATCTCAAAAGTAGGAGGGAATTATGAGAATCGCACTAACGGGAAATCCCAACAGCGGAAAGACCACAATGTATAATGCGCTGACGGGAAGAAACGAAAAGATCGGCAACTGGGCCGGTGTAACTGTTGACAGGAAGGAAAGCGTTATCAAGTCAAAGTATAACGAAAGCGGTAAGGAGCTTATTGCGGTAGACCTTCCGGGAGCATATTCAATGTCCCCGTTCACATCCGAGGAGAGCATTACAAGCAGCTATGTAAAGAATGAACATCCGGATGCGATCATCAATATCGTAGATGCAACAAACCTAAGCAGAAGCCTTTTCTTCACAACACAGCTTTTGGAACTTGGAATTCCTGTAGTTGTTGCTCTTAACAAGAGTGATGTAAATGACAAAAAGGGAAACAAGATCGATGAAAAGAAGCTGTCAGAAAAACTTGGCTGTCCTGTTATAAAGACTGTTTCAACAACGGATTCAGGAATCAAGGAAGCTGTGGCAATGGCAGCAAGCCTAGAGGGAAAAGGACAGAAAGCTCCTTATCATCAGGGAGATATTGACCTTTCTAGCAAGGAAGAGGTTGAATCAGCAGACAGAAAGAGATTTGATTTTGTAAACGGGATCGTTAAGGATACAGAAGACAGAAAAGTTCTTACAAAAGACAAAACCAAAGGTGATGCTATCGACAAGGTTGTTACAAATCCCGTTTTAGGAATTCTTATCTTTGCCGGCATCATGTTTTTAGTTTTCTATATCAGCCAGACTACTGTAGGTACCTGGCTTGCCGATATACTCGTCGGATGGATAGAAACATTCCAGGAGTGGGCAGGAGAAAAGTTAGGAGATGCAAATCCTTTGCTTTATGCACTTTTGATAGACGGAATAATCGGCGGTGTCGGAGCCGTTGTCGGATTCTTACCTCTTGTTATGGTAATGTATTTCTTGATCGCTCTGCTTGAGGATTGCGGATATATGTCAAGAGCAACAGTTGTTCTTGATCCTATCTTTAAGAAGGTCGGACTTTCAGGAAAATCCGTTATCCCCATGATAATCGGAACAGGATGCGGAATCCCTGCGATCATGGCATGTCGAACCATAAAGAATGAAAGAGAGAGAAGAAGTACGGCAATGCTTGCAACATTTATGCCGTGCGGTGCTAAACTTCCCGTAATCGCTCTTTTTGCCGGAGCGTTCTTCCCCGAGTCAAAATGGGTAAGCTTTATCTGCTACATGCTTGGTATAGTACTGATCCTTCTAGGAGCCCTGCTCATCAAAGCGATCACCGGAATGAAATACAGAAAGAGCTTCTTTATAATTGAGCTTCCGGAATATAAAGTTCCTAGCTTAGGATTTGCTTTAAAGAGCATGCTTGAGAGAGGAAAAGCCTATATCATAAAAGCCGGTACAATAATCCTTGTATGCAACACAGTAGTTCAGATCATGCAGTCATTCAACTGGAGCTTTGAAGCTGTTGAGGAAGGCATGGAAGATACATCGATCCTTGCAAGTGTCGCAGGACCCTTCGCAGTACTTCTTGTACCAATCGTAGGTATTGTTTCATGGCAGCTTGCAGCAGCAGCTATAACAGGATTCATCGCTAAGGAAAATGTAGTCGGAACCATAGCTACATGTTTTGCGATCACAAACTTCATCGATACAGAAGAGCTTGAGCTTATCGGAGAAGGAAATGCAGTAGCAGCAGTTATGGGTATTACAAAAGTAGCTGCTCTTGCATATCTTATGTTCAACCTTTACACACCTCCATGCTTTGCCGCCCTTGGTGCTATGAACTCTGAAATGAAATCAGCGAAATGGCTGTGGGGTGCGATAGGACTTCAGCTTGCAACAGGCTTTACGGTAGGATTCCTCGTATATCAGATAGGAACACTTATCGTAACAGGTTCATTCGGTGCAGGTTTTGTAGGCGGACTCATCGCAGTAGCTTGCTTTGCAGCAATAATAATAGCTATAATTAAGAAGAATCAAAAGAGCATTGCTGCCGAGTATCAGTTAAGCTAGGAGATTACTTAAATGAGTGCATTGATTGCAAATATAATAGTTAGCGTAATACTTATCCTAATAGTATCTGGTGCATGTTATTACATCTACAAAGAAAAGAAAAAAGGCAATCACTGCATAGGCTGTCCAATGGCGGCAAGCTGTCCGAGAAAAACAGTAAGCTGTCAGAAAAATAGCAGGAAATGATCATAGGCTCCGCATTTTTGCGGAGCCTTTAAAAGAGGAAAATAAAAATGTCAAACGTGATCATAATAGTCGCACTGGCAATAATACTTACTTTTGCAATAAAAAATACAGTCTCGCATTTTAAAGGGGAGGGTTCATGCTGCTCTGGCGGGAGCAGGGATGTAAAAACAAAACCTGCAAAGTTAAAGCAGGTAGTATCGACAAAGATCGTAAAGATAAGCGGCATGCACTGCGAACACTGTTATACAAGAGTTGCGAATCTTTTTAACTCCATGGAGGGAGTAAATGCCAAAGTGTATGGTAAAAGAGGTGAAGCAGTCCTTAAATTTGAAAAGATCATGAGCGATGATGAAATAAAGAAAATCATTGAAAACAACGGCTACGATGTTGTGACCATAACAGAAAAGTAACATTTTTTTGTTGTGTGGTTAGACATATCTAACCACATGCAAAGTAAGGAACGAATCATGAACAAGAGCAGATCGGCGGAAGACTATATGAAAAACATACTGATCCTTTATAAGAGGAACGGAGCTGTAAGATCCGTTGATATAGCAGATGAGATGGGCGTGACCAGACCAAGCGTATGCAACGCCATGAAAAAACTTCGTGATGAAAACCTGATCTATTTCAGTGACAAAGGACTTATTTTTTTCACTGATGTTGGTAAAGCGATTGCAGAAAAAGCTTATAGAAAACATGCACTGCTCACAAAAGCGCTGGTTGGCATAGGCGTAAATAGATCTACGGCCGTAAAAGAAGCATGCAGCATTGAGCATGTGATAAGTGATGAAACCTATGAATGTCTGGATGACTTTTTTAGAACACATCTGAGCGCAAGGACATCCAATGAATAGAATAACAAGGAGGCGAAAATGAAAAAACTGGTTCTTTTAAGACATGGTGAGAGCGAATGGAACAGATTAAATCTTTTTACGGGATGGATGGATGTAGACCTGAGTGAAAAGGGAAGAGAGGAAGCCAAACTGGCGGGACAGACACTCAAAGACGAGGGATATGATTTTGATGTATGTTATACATCTTACCTGAAAAGAGCGATACATACATTAAATATCACACTGGACGAAATGGACAGAGCGTGGCTGCCTGTTATCAAATCATGGAAACTGAACGAAAGACACTACGGTGCCCTTCAGGGACTTAATAAATCCGAGACAGCCGAAAAGTACGGTGAAGATCAGGTAAAGATATGGAGACGTTCGTTTGACGTTAAGCCCCCGGAGCTTAGTGATGATGATGAAAGGAGCGCTCTCAGACAGCCTATGTACAGAGACGTTGAAAAGAGCCTTCTTCCCCCAAACGAGAGTCTTGAAACAACGATCCAAAGAGTGGTTCCCTATTTTGAGGATACCATTAAAAAGGATATCATGCTCGGAAAAAGAGTTATTATAGCAGCTCACGGAAATTCGTTACGGGCGTTGGTAAAATATTTTGACAACATGTCAGATGAGGAGATAGTCGGTGTCAATATCCCGACAGCCGTACCTCTCGTATATGAATTTGATGACAACATGAATGTGTTAAAGCATTATTACCTTGGAGATCAGGATGCACTTAAGGCAAAGATGGAAGCGGTAGCTAACCAGGGTAAGAAAAAATAGGCAGAAAGGAGAAATGTAATGGAGATAAAATCCATAGATGCGGAAGACGATCAGTTTGCGTATCGCTATGATACTCAGCTTTTGATCGACAGAAGAGACAAGGATCTGGATGAGGATGAGATATCCGATTATATAACAGGGCACTTTGAAGGAAACAGTCTTATAGCTGCAGGTGATGAAGAACTGGTAAAAATACATTTTCATACCAATGAACCGTGGAAGATACTTGAATACTGCAACACAATAGGCGAGATATACGACATAGTCGTTGAAGACATGATAAGACAGACAAACGGTTTACACGGGTAATGTTCGCGTAGGAGTAAAAGAAGAGAATGCTTTTAACTATATTTTTGGCAATTGTATTTTGTGTAGCAATATCGTTAATACTTTTATCAGCAGTAGCTTTTATTCAGGATAAGAGATTTTTTTCATCGGCACCTAAAGAAGCGCAGGAAGTAATACTTCCAAGGGATAAAGAATTGTTTTATGGAGCCAGAACGATAGGATGGGTGCTCGTCATTTTCAGTTTATTGATGATTCTAGGCATTGGAATAATCTCTATTTGGGATGGTTTTAGAAGTGATTATACCTTTCTGCAATTCTTTTTAAGGTTTGTTTCGATATTCTCGATTTACAAGATATATGACATGATCTGTTTTGATTATTTTCTGCTTATGAAGTTTCATTTCTTTCAGTATTACTTTCCGGAAGTGGAACACGTATATGCCAATAGGAAATATGGATACAACATAAAGAGCCAGTTAATCAAACTTTTGATCATATTCCCATCAGTCTGTGCGTTTGCTGCATGGATATGTTCAATAGTAAAGTAACGGAAAAATTAAAAGCATTATTAACTATCTCCTCACTTAGAAAAACTCAGAAATATGCTATATAGGCAGTTTAAAGAATTGCCTATTGATTGGTTCGACATATTTTACCATCAGGAGGGAAAAATGAAAAAGCTTTCAGAACTTGAAAAAGACACGGAAGGTGTTATCTCGACCGTAAACGGAGATTTCTTATGTGTTTGACAAATGAATGAAAGAGGCAATATTATGAACGAATACAGATATATCACAGGAAGAATAATACTGGCGTTATTTGTTATCATTGCTTCTTTTATGCCGTTTTTTGTTATCGCTGACATGATCAGAAAGTTTACGGACGGTAACAGGGAGCCTATGTACTATGTAGAGCAGATAGCTCTCATCATCATCTTTTTGGCAATAAGGAAACTGCTGAGGTTCTGCGAAGATATTCTTATAAATTATTCACATATGAAATAAAAAGAATAAAAGTTATTGACAAAATGTAATAAGAATACTAAGATAACGGTGTTACGTAACATCGTTATCTTTTGTTTATGGGGAAAATAATGAAGCAGGATGTCGAATACAAGAAAAAAGAATTGCTCTTAAACGCAGCTAAGAAGGAATTCCTTGAAAAGGGATATAACAAGGCATCGCTTAGAAACATATGCGCACAGGCAGGAGTAACTACGGGAGCTTTGTATTTCTTCTTTGAAAATAAGGCAGAGCTCTTTGCAGCCATTGTAGACAGACCGGTTAATGGACTTAAGGAACTGATTACCGAGCATTTCAAAGAAGACAGTGAATACATGGCAAAGCTCGAATCGGTAGAAAACATGGAAATGGACCACAGCGATCTAAGTGACATGCTGATCGAATATATTTACAGATATTATGACAGTTTTATGCTGCTTCTTAGCTCGGCAGAAAACACGGCATATGAAAACTGTGTTGATGAATTTGTTGATATGATACAGCGTTCAACACCGCTTATGCTGTCTTCGCTTGAGGGTTATACATATGATGAATACTATTCACATTGGATGTCGCATATTACTGTAGATGCGATGATACACGTGATAAAGCATGAGCCTGATAAAGAGATCGCAAAGAAAAGGATGAGATTGATCATGAATTATCTGATCCAGGGATGGGTCGAACTGGTAATGGTAAAACAGGATCAGGATTAACATATACCGTTTTCGATAATATCGGGAACGGTAAAAAAATAACAAATACATAACATTGTTATGTAAAATTTTTAAACGTTGGGAGATCAGATATGTATCTTGAGATTAAGAATGTAAAGAAGAGCTACGGTCAGGGCGGCAGCTATGTACAGGTTTTAAAAGGCGTGAATACGGGAGTTGAAAAAGGACAGATGTGTGTCATACAGGGTACATCCGGATCCGGAAAATCTACTCTTTTAAACTGTATCGGAGGTCTGGATATCATGGACAGCGGTTCGATAAAGGTTGAGGAAACTGAAGTTTTTGGAATGAAGTCAGATGCCCTTTCAGATTACAGACGGGATAACCTTGGCTTTATCTTTCAGTTTTACAATCTTGTGCCCAATCTTACGGTAAAAGAAAACATAGAGGTATGCAAATATCTGGCAAAAGATCCGCTTGATATGGATGAACTTTTGGATGTTTTGGGACTTACAGAGCATCAGAACAAATTTCCGGCGCAGCTTTCGGGAGGACAGCAGCAAAGATGCGCGATAGCAAGAGCGCTGATAAAGAATCCGAAACTCTTGCTGTGTGATGAGCCAACAGGTGCTCTGGATTCCAATACTTCCAGGGATATACTCATCCTTCTTGAGCAGATAAATGAGCGTTACGGCACGACCATGCTGATAGTAACACATAATAATTCAATAAAGAACATGGTCCACAAGGTCATATTTTTAAAGGATGGCCTTGTAAGGACAGAATACATGAATGAAAAAAGAATACCAGCGGCTGATCTGGAGGATCTGTAATGAAAAAGGTACTAATAAAAAGATTTCCAAGAGAGATCAGAGCAAACCTGTTTAGATACCTGTCACTGTTTTTCATGATCGCCCTATGCATGTATATAGTGATAGCCTTGGTCGATGCAGCCGAGATCGTTATCAGGGGAACAGATCTAAATCAGAAAAACAGTAATCTGGAAGACGGGCAGGTAACGCTGTTTACGCCTCTTTTGGATGATCAGATAGAAGAGATAGAAAAAGCCGGTGTTACGATCGAACCTCATATAAGCTATGACATAAACATGGAGGACGGATCTGTACTCAGGATATTTAAAAACAGACAAAAGGTAGATCTTATAGTCCTTGATAAGTACGGAGTGAACAATAAAAATGAAAGCTATGGAACTGATCCTCACCTTGCACAGTCTTCAAACGAGATAGTACTGGAGAAAAGATACGCTGAAGAACATGATTTATCTGTGGGAGATCACATCCGTATAGGAAAGGAAGACTATCTGATAACAGGCATTGGCAGTACTGTTGATTACGATGCTCCCTACAAAAAGCTTTCCGATACAGCTGTGGACAGCAAGACATTCGGTGTGGCTTTTGTGACAAGTGATGAATATGACAGGATCAAGAACTTAAATGATGTAGGAACTGAGGAACTCACCTATGCATTTGTTTTAAATGATGTCATGACCGGTGATGATCTAAAACAGATGATCAAGGATTTTGAATTCGATTATAAATGCGTCAAGGATGAGTATTATCAGGAGATGCTTAGTGATACTTACGGTAAAAGGGATGAGATCACGGACGGGATAAACGATCTTGTAGACGGTGTGGATGAGCTTTATGACGGCGCAGATGAGTTAAAGGACGGAACGAAAGAATTTAAAGACGGCATACAAGAGCTCTATGACGGCAGCAGTGAACTATGCGATGGAACAAAAGAGTTAAAAGACGGTGCAGGTGATCTGAAAGACGGTGCAGCAGAACTAAAAGACGGTTCGAGGGAGCTTAATGACGGCTCAAACGATATGAAGGACGGAGCGCATGCACTCTGGAACGGACTTGCCGAACTTAAGGGAGGAGCAAATGAACTGGATGATGCTCTTCACGAGCTTGAAAAAAACAACGGTGCAATAACAGGAGGAGCACAGGAGATATTTGACGGATTTTTGAGCATGGCTCAGGACAGCATCAATGCTCAGATAACTGTCATGGGTGCGCCGGCTGTAAGTCTGACAAAAGAAAACTACAAAGAAGTGCTAGATAGTGTTTCAGCTATGATCAGTTCAGTGGGCGGTGATACTTCTGAGATAGCAAAGCTAAAAGTGAGTCTAGACGGGATAGCTCAGTATGTTGACGGGACCAAAGCCTACACTGATGCTCTCGGAGAGATCTCAAGCGGAGCATCCAAACTCAATGCGGGAGCGATGGAAGCAGTAAACGGAGCCTATGCACTTGAAACGGGGGCAGGAAAGCTTAACGAAGGAACGACAGAATTATCAGATGGAATTGATGAATTATATGATGGAAGCGATGAACTTTATGACGGAACAGATGAGCTTAATGATGGTGCAAAAGAGCTTAATGACGGTGTAAAGGAAGCGTATGATGCCAGTGTAGATATTGATGATGGTGCACAGGAATTATTTGACGGAGTAAAGGAATTAAAAGACGGAGTAGAAGATCTTAAGAAGCAGTCAGATGATATGATGGATGAGATTTTTTCCGAATCACCTGACAACATCATGGAATTCATGCTTAAAGAGGATAACCTGAGGATCGGGGGAGCAGCAGGAGATATAGAGATCAACAAGACCATAGGAATGGTTGCGGGAATAATAGTTATCGTTCTTTTTACATATGTTCTGTCTGTGTTTGTAATACATCAGATACAGAATGAGAGCAGCGTCATAGGAACACTTTATGCTCTCGGTGTGAAAAAGAAGGATCTTATGGCTCATTATATAACGATACCGACAGTTTTATCTTTTCTGGGAGGAATGACAGGAGCTTTGATAGGACTGAGCGGATTGGGAAGCAGCTGGCAGATGTCTGATTCATATGAATACTATTCTCTTCCCTGGTTTGAAAGAGTTATACCGCCGTATCTTTTGATCTATGCGGCTGTTATGCCGCCCCTCGTATCTATGATCGTTAACTATCTTGTCATAAACAAGAGTCTGTCAAGAACAGCTCTTTCGCTTATCAAAAACGAGCAGAAGGTAAATAAGAGCAAAGATATAAGACTTGGTGATATGCCGTTTATGCGCAAGTTCAAGATCAGACAGATGCTAAGAGAAAGAAGAACGGCTTTTACCATAGTTGCAGGCATGCTGATAGCACTCTTGATCTTCATGATGGGCATGGACTGCTATGTTCTGTGTGAGAGTGTCGGAAGGCTTTCAAGCAAAGATACAAGATACGAATACATGTATACATACAAGTATCCGACAAAAGAGGTGATAGACGGCGGGGAGGCATGCTTTGTCAAGACTCTAAAGAAGGAATTATACGGATATACTCTCGATGTTACCGTAATGGGAATAGATGATGATAATCCTTATATAGATGTCAAACCTGTAAAGGGCAAGAACAAGATCGTCGCATCGGATGCGGCAGCGGCAAGATACGGTCTAAAGACCGGTGACAGACTGGTGCTCTGTGATAATGCCAATGATATAGACTACGCATTTACTGTAGCTGAAATTGTACCGTATTCCGTAGGGATCACAGTCTTTATGGATATAGACAGCATGAGAGAGCTGTTTGGAGAAGATGACGATTACTACAATGTGGTAATGGCTGATCATGAGCTTGATATAGAATCAGGCAGATTGTATTCGACAACGACAAAAACCGATATCGACAGATCATCAGGCGTATTTTCAGATCTTATGAGACCCATGGTAACTATGCTTCTTTCAATATCTGTTGTCATTTTCTGCATAGTAATGTATCTTATGACCTCGGTCATGATCGACAGAGCAGGGTTTGGAATATCGCTTCTTAAGATCTTTGGATTTAATCCGGGGGAAGTAAAAAAGCTTTACCTTGACGGGAACAGGTTAGTTGTGATCATCGGAGCGATCATAAGCATTCCCATCGCAAAGATAGCCATGGATACAATATTTCCGATATTTATCGCAAATGTGGCATGTTCAATACATCTTGAATACCGCTGGTATCATTATGTGATGCTCTTTGCAGGAATAATAATCTGCTACGATCTTATCAGTATGATCCTTACTAGAAAGCTTGGAAAGATCAGTCCTGCGGAAGTTTTAAAAAACAGAGAATAAACTGTTGACAATGTTTAGAGAACAGTGTACACTATCGAAAGTGAACACTGTTCTCTTGTATTATGATGGAGTCTTTTAAATGCCAAGAAACAAAACCGACAGTCATGAAAAGATAATGAAAGCAGCTATGGAGGAATTCCTTGAATACGGTTTCATGGATGCTTCAATGAGAAGGATAGCAGGCAAGGTCGACATGACTGTATCTGCTCTTTATAAGCATTTTCCGTCGAAAGAGGATATGTTTTCAGCACTCGTCGAGCCGGTTTGCATGGAATTTAGAAAGCTTTATGAAATAAATGAAACAGAACAATTTGAAAAGATGGCAGATATCGAGCTTGATAAACTGTGGGATGACGGCAAGGACTCTCAGATAACCATCGGATTTATCTACGACCATATTGACGAGTTCAAACTGATCGTATGCAGATCTAAGGGGACAAGGTATGAAAGCTTTGTTCACGATATAGCTGTTATGGAAGAAAACACGACTATCAGGTATACTGAGCTTCTTGAAAAGAAGGGACTAAAGCACAAGCCGATAGATCCAAAAGAGCTGCACCTGCTCGTTACCGTAAATGTGGATGCTGTCTTTCAGACAGTTGAACATGATTTTACACGCGAACAGGCCATGCATTACGCCAAGACTCTTGATGAATTCTTTACGGTAGGTTGGAAAAAGTATTTTGGACTGTTCTGAATATAAAAACTGTAACCTCTGAAAAGAGGTTTACTTTTACGACAAGAGTTAGACAAAACTAATCAATATTATATATATCTAATCTAAGGGAGGTCGTATATGGATAATACGAAACAAAAGTCTATTCTGCATTATATCTTCAAATATGCAGGAGCTTATAAAGGTAGATACTTTATAAGCATAGCATTTGCCTTATTGGGCGTATGCTTTTCAATGATACCGTTCATGCTCATGGGTAAACTGGTATCAAATCTGGTTGGCGGAAATAAAGATTTTTCATATTACCGCAGTCTTGCGATAGCGATGGCTGTTATGTGGGTTTTCAGGATAATCTGTCATACCGTCTCAACGGATATTTCGCATATGGCAACGTTCAAGGTGCTGGCAAATGTTAGAAAAGCACTCTGTGATAAGTTATCAAGAATGCCGCTTGGAACAGTTCTTGATACTCCGTCGGGAGCCATGAAGAACATCATCGTTGAAAGAGTTGATTCAATGGAAACAACTCTGGCGCACATGGTTCCGGAATTCACTTCAAACTTGACAGCACCGATAGTGATGTTCATCTATATCTGGATAATAGACTGGAGAATGGCTCTTCTGTGTTTAGCTACGCTCCCTGTCGGTATCATATCTATCGCTTTTATGTTGAAAGATCATGAGACTCCGTTTAGAAGAACACAGGAATCGACCAAGGCATTAAATGATACAGCGGTTGAATATATCGGTGGTATAGAAGTTATCAAAGCATTCGGGAAGGCAGAGAGTTCATATGAGCGATTTGTTCTCGCTGCCAAGGAAAATGCCAACAGCTTTATAGAATGGATGAAGGCTTGTATAGTTCCTCATTCAATCGGAATGACAGTCACACCCTCAATACTTCTAGCAGTCCTTCCGATAGGAGCTGTATTTACAATGAACGGTTCTCTTGAACTGTCTCAGTTCATCAGTATTCTTGTTCTTGCGTTTGGTCTGGTCACGCCTTTTATGACAGTTATGGGTTACAGCGATGATATATCAAAGGCAACTGCCATATTCGGAGAGATAGATGATGTAATGGAGCAGAAGGAATTAAACAGACCCGCGATGGGACTGGTTCCTCCAACCACATATGACATAGAATTGAAAAACGTAAGATTCGGTTATAAGGATAAAGAAGTTCTGCATGGGATAGATCTGAAGATTCCCGCGGCAAGCATGACAGCGCTTGTAGGTCCGTCCGGAAGCGGAAAGTCAACAGTTGCAAGACTGATAGCATCGCTCTGGGATACGGACGAGGGAACCATATCGATCGGAGGAGTGGATATCAAGGATCTGTCTCTTGAGTCTTATAACAGCATTGTTGCGTATGTATCTCAGGATAACTTCCTTTTTGATATAAGTGTACGTGAAAATATAAGGATGGGCAGAAGAGATGCAACAGATGCAGAAGTTGAACAGATAGCAAGAGACAGCGGCTGCTATGATTTTATTATGAGCCTTGAAAACGGATTTGACACAATAGTCGGAGGTTCGGGTGCACATCTAAGCGGTGGCGAGAGACAGAGAATCGCTATTGCCAGGGCAATGATGAAGAATGCACCGATCGTAATACTTGATGAGGCAACAGCGTATACGGATCCTGAAAATGAAGCAGTCATTCAGAGTTCAGTTGCAAAGCTTGTTAAGGGAAAAACTCTGATTGTGATAGCACACAGACTCTCAACGATAATTGATGCCGACAACATAGTAGTGATAAAGGATGGAAATATAGAAGAGATGGGCACGCACGACAAGCTCCTTGCAAATAATGGTCTGTACAGCAGGATGTGGGAGGCTCATATCAGCGCAAGAGACACAGATCAGAACGAGGAAGAAGCAAAAGGAGGTGCAGCATAATGGTAGAAACATTAAAAAGGTTTTTTGCATTCTGCAGTGAAGAGAATAGAAAAAGATTTCACAAGACTCTTGTACTTGGAGTGTTTCTTGCTTTGTTTGAAGCCATGAAGTTTCCTGCTATGGGATATGTCTTAAAGGGATTTTTGGAAGATGGGATATCGGTATCTGTGATAGTTACAGGATTTTTGATACTTGCTGTCTCTGTAACGGCTGCGTCTGTCATAAGAGGATATACAACGATGCTTCAGTGTCGCGGCGGTTATGATGAATGCGCTCAGAAGAGAATAGATATAGCTGAGCATTTAAGATTTCTTCCCATGGGATATTTTAATGACAACAGTTTGGGACAGATAACTTCCGTTACAACAAATACTATGGAAGGACTCGGTGATGTCGCAACAAGAGTTGTAATGGTAACGACACAGGGGATTTTAGATACAGCGATCATAACAATGCTCATACTCATATTCGATTACAGAATAGGACTCATAGCTTTGTGCGGTATCGCAGTATTTGCTCTTATTAATTTCGCTATGCGCAAATTCGGTGAGAACATGTCTCAAAAGAAGGTCGGGATAGACACGTCTCTTGTAGGCGGAGTTATCGAATATATTCAGGGTATCTCTGAAGTTAAGGCTTATAATCTTATGGGTCAGTCAAGAGAAAAGCTTAACAATACCATAGATGAGGCATCAAAGATAAATACTGATATCGAGCTTGCCGTAAACTGCTTTGTTCCTTTCCAGAATATAGTGCTCAAGTTTACCGGAGTCATCATTCTTTCTTCATCCGTATATTTTTATATTAATGGGAGTATGGATCTTTTAACGGCGATAATCATGTCAGTAATGTCATTCCATGTATTTACTGGACTTGAACTGATGGGAAGCTTCAGTGCACTTTTAAGGATAGTTGATATCAGCGTAAAGAGAGCACAGGATATACTCGATCTTAAGCCCATGGATATATCAGGCGAGGAGATAATACCTGAGAGTCATAACATAGAAGTTAAAGGAATAGATTTTGCTTATGACAAGAGAAAGATAATAGATGACGTTACTCTTTCAATACCTGAAAGATCGACAGTTGCTTTTGTAGGTCCTTCCGGCGGAGGAAAGACAACGCTTTGTCATCTTATAGCAAGATTCTGGGATGTCAATAAAGGAAGGGTAACTCTGGATAACAGGGATGTTAAATCTTATTCGATGAATTCGCTGATGTCAAATTACAGCTTTGTATTCCAGAATGTCTTCTTATTCCATGATACGATAGCCAACAATATCCGTTTTGGCCGGCCAGAAGCATCCATGGATGAAGTTATTGCTGCCGCAAAGAAGGCCTGCTGTCATGACTTTATTATGGCACTGCCCGAAGGTTATGATACTGTGATAGGCGAAAACGGTGCAAGTCTGTCAGGAGGAGAGAGACAGAGAATATCGATCGCAAGAGCGATTATGAAAGATGCCCCGATAATAATACTCGATGAGGCTACAGCAAATGTAGATCCTGAAAACGAAAAGGATCTTATGGAAGCAATAGAGGCTCTTACAAAAGAAAAGACGATACTCATGATTGCACACAGATTAAAGACTGTAAGAAATGCAGATAAGATCTTTGTTGTCGATAAAGGAAAGATAGTCCAGGCTGGCAGTCACGAACAGCTCATGCACAAAGAAGGAATATACAAAAACTTCATTATGGCCAGAAAACAGGCTGTAAGCTGGAAACTCGCATAAATGTACTTATACGGATTCGGAATGGACACTGTTTTTGTTAATGCTACTGAAGGAAGCGTGACAGTGCTTTCATAAATAGATTGAAAAATTATCCGGATAATTTATAATTGATAATGGAAGGTGAAAACTGATTTAAGACGGGGACTGACTATGAATCACAACGAATCGATCGAAGATTATCTGGAAACTATTCTTATACTGAGTAAACAAAAGCCTGTTGTAAGAAGCGTTGATATAGCCAATGAAATGGGGTTTAAGAAACCCAGCATCAGTGTTGCAGTAAAAAATATGAAGACAAAAGGATATATCCAGGTATCCGATGAAGGATATATAACTTTTACCGAAGAAGGAAGAAAACTGGCAGAAACAGTCTATGAAAGACATGAGTTTTTTACGGAATGGCTTGTAAAACTCGGAGTTGACAAGGAAACTGCTTCTGAAGATGCCTGCAATATTGAACACGTTATCAGTGAGAAGACTTTTAGGGCTATCAGAGATTCTGTTAAATAAGTAAAATGATATGCTCCGCGAAAGCGGGGCATATTTTAAGAACCGGGGTTAGATATAACTAACCAAAGATATAAAAAAATACTTGAAAAGAATTTTTAATTCGATTAGCCTTGTTTTAGGACGTCCAATTCTTTAATGAAACAAAGAGGAGGAAATTACATTGAACAGGGAACAATTCCATGAGTTTATTGCAAAAAGTACGCGAAATGAAAGCAATATCTGTCAGATAACCGCACTTAAGGATGGAAAGACAGTATATGAGGATTGCTGGCACGGATACGGATCAGATGATGCCGTTCATGTAGCGAGCGTGACCAAAAGTGTAGTGTCGCTTCTTACAGGAATTGCTATAGACAAAGGACTTATAAAGAGTATAGATGATAAGATACTTGATTATTTTCCCGAATATCAGGTAAAACGGGGAGAAAAGACGATCTATGATGTGACGATCAGGCATCTTTTAACAATGAGAGCTCCGTATAAGTGTAAGGGAGATCCATGGTCAAAGGTTTGTGCTAGTGAAGACTGGGTAAAGACTTCTCTTGATTTTGTCGGGGGCAGGAAAGGATTAACTGACGAGTTTAAGTATTCAACTGTCTGCATCCATGTTTTGAGCGGTATTCTTTATAAGGCCAGCGGGATGATAACCGTTGATTTTGCAAACAAGTACTTGTTTGATCCGCTTGGAATAAGACATCATGAAAACTATTATGCCAAGTCTGCCGAGGAGCATAGAGCTTTTACTCTTGAAAAGACACCAAAAGATCATGTATGGTTTGCGGACCGCGACGGACTGGGAACTCCAGGATACGGACTGTGCATGAGCGCAAAAGACATGGCAAAGATCGGACAGATGTGTCTTGATAACGGAAAGTATAACGGAAGACAGATCGTTTCACAGTCATGGATAAAGGATATGACTTCTCCCAGAGCAGTTGAGGGAAAGATGTTTCGCGGAATGCAGTATGGATATTTATGGTGGATCATTCATCCGGAAAGCAATGTCTATGCTGCGATAGGCAACAGCGGAAACGTTATATATATCAACCCCAAAGAAAACACAGTTGTTGCATTGACGGCATATTTTAAGCCTACTGTAATGGACAGAGTTGATTTCATTGAAGACAAGATACTTCCCATACTGGTTTAAAAAGAAGAGGTATAAATCATTATGAAGCATATAATAACGGTTCAGCATACACAGTCTGTTCATCATACAAACGGAATGGTAGGGTCCTGGACTGACTGGGATCTGACGGATCTCGGAAAGATCCAGGCAGATCTTATCGGAAGGAAGCTTCATGATGAATTAGCTGATAAATCTGTTGTTATGTATTCCTCAGATCTTAAACGAGCGAAACAGACAGCGGATAATATAGCCAAATACCTGGGAGTAGAGCCGATCTTAAGGAAAGAATTAAGAGAACGCAATCTCGGAAAGTGCTGCGGAAAATCCGTTGAATGGCTTCGTGAGAATATAGAATCCCCCGAGAATACGGTTGACGACAGACTGTTTTCGGATGGTGAGAGCAGACGGGATGCATGGAACCGTCTTTATCCGTTCTTTGAAGAAGTGATGAGAAATGATGAGGAAAACATCATAATCGTTTCTCACGGAGATCTTTTGAGTATATGGAATGCGATGTATTTAGGACTTGATGTCGAATCCTACTATCAGATTGATATCCACGGACCGGCAGGGGGTGTTTCTCACATGATAGTCGGTGATGACGGGAAACATCGCATAAGGCATATAAGTGATATGTCGTATATAAACGGATAAGGAAAAAAAGATGCAGCTGGCATTTGAGATGGAATACTTACTTCCAGTAAATGAAAGATCAACGATTCAGATGATCCCGTATTCTGCTGATTATCAGGAAGAGTATAAAAGGATCTATAATGAATGCTATCATGAGATGAGAGAAGCGCTGGGCATAGAACCATTTGATTTTATCCAGGATGATTCGTTCTTTGAATCCGGAATGGATAAAGTATATCTTTTGATAGATGACAGAGTTCTGATAGGAAGTGTAACGTTTAAGGAAAATGAGATAGATGATCTGATCGTAAATATCGGATATCAGAATAAAGGGTTTGGAAAACAGATTTTGCTATGGGCCATAGAGCACATATGCAGTGATACGATAATCCTACACGTGGCTGACTGGAACAAAAAAGCAGTCAGAATGTATCAGAAAAACGGATTCAGGATAACTAAAGCAATTCCGATAGGAGAAAACAACATGATCAGAGAAGCAAAAAAGGAAGATCTGAAAGAGCTGCTGGAATTATATCTTTTCCTGCATGAAGAAAGCATCCCGAAAATGGATGGGCATCTTAAAGAAACATGGGATCAGATAATTGAGGATAAAAACCATCATCTGATCGTGAATGAAGTAGACGGAAAGATAGTATCTTCATGCGTATGCGTGATCATACCGAATCTTACGAGAAACGTAAGACCATATGCTTTTGTGGAAAATGTCGTAACGCATGCTGATTACAGGAAGAAAGGCTATGCCGGAGAGTGTCTTGAATATGCAAAAAGGATAGCAGAACAGGAAAACTGCTATAAGATGATGTTACTTACCGGTTCAAAAAGACCTGAGACTTTAAACTTTTATGAAAAAGCGGGTTATAACAGCAGCGACAAGACAGCGTTCATACAGTGGGTAGGAAAAAAGGTTTAGGAGGATAGTCCATGTGGCAGATATTGATAATACCGTTTATTGGAACAAGTCTCGGAGCGGCGTGCGTTTTCTTTTTTAAGAATGCCATAAGTGAAAAACTGCAGAAAGCATTTACCGGATTTGCATCAGGAGTCATGGTTGCGGCATCTTTTTTCAGTTTATTGCTTCCGGCTCTGGAACAGACCGAAGGTATGGGAAAGATGGGATTTTTACCTCCATCAATAGGATTTGCGATAGGAATGATGTTTCTGCTTATCCTGGATATGGTAATACCTCATATGCATTTAGACAGCAGTGAAGAAGGTGTAAAGAGCGGTCTTAAGAAAACAACAAAGCTTGTCCTTGCTGTGACCCTTCATAACATTCCCGAGGGAATGGCGGTCGGAATAGTCTGTGCGGGATGGATGTATGGAGATGCAAAGGTTTCATTTATGGGGGCGTTATCGCTTGCCATAGGTATCGCGATACAGAACTTTCCGGAAGGAGCTATCGTTTCGATGCCGCTTCTTGCGGAAGGAACTTCAAAGGGAAGGACATTTCTTTTGGGTGTCTTATCCGGAATCGTTGAACCGATAGGAGCGTTACTGGTTATCCTTGCAGCAGGTATATTTATCCCTGTCATGCCTTACTTCTTAAGCTTTGCGGCAGGCGCGATGATCTATGTGGTAGTTGAGGAACTCGTCCCCGAAATGTCTGAGGGAGATCATTCAAATATAGGCACTATCTGTTTTGCGCTTGGATTTGTACTAATGATGGCTCTGGATGTCGGACTGGGATGAGAATTACAGAGAGATATGAAAAAAGATTGCTTTGCGGCAATCTTTTTTGCTTGGTAAAGAAGTCTTCACACATGAGAATCAACGGTGTTTAAGGAAAAGTATGTGGCATATTGCATTTTAGTGCGGTTTTATATGATTTCCGTTGAATATTGGAGGATAACCTCTTTACCTGTATAAAAGTGATGGGTTAGTTATATCTAACTATATGTAATATACTATGCAAAATGATTTGTGTCAACAGTTTTTATTGACAATACGATACAACATTGATATTATATGAACAAATGAGCAGACGTTCATATAAAGAGGTGATCAAAATGAAGAATTACGTAAAAGAAGGACAGAAACTGCCGATGTTCGGGATAGGACCGTATCTTGTATTAGCTATGGGTATACTGACACTTACAGGAATTATTTTGTCAGGAAACATTTTAGAATCCGGGATCCTGTACGGCAGCTGGATCATAGTGTTTCGTGTTTTGGGGATCATACTTATGATAATCGGAGTATTTGTCTGGTATATGGGAGCCTTCGGTTCAGATATGGATGATAATATAACCGAAAACATCCTAAAAACAGACGGAATATATTCCTGGGTAAGAAATCCGATGTACAGCGGATGGTGGATAATCATGATAGGGTTGATTCTGATGTGGCATAACACATGGCTTTTAATCATACCTTTTATAAACTGGTTGATAATGACAGTGGTTCTAAAGAATACAGAAGAAAAATGGCTTCTTGATCTTTATAAATCGGAATATGAACAGTACACAGAAAGGGTCAACAGATGCATCCCGTTTAAAAGAAAGCAGCTATGATTACGCGTTGGAGGTATAACAGTTGAAAAAGTATATACCAGAAAAGATGATAGAAAGGAGCAGGTTTGGTGAATTTGCCAAAACCTGGAGTGAAGATAAAAGACAGCAGTTGATCAAAAGGATCGATCGTTTGATAGAGGAGAATTTAAGATACACCGATAACGGCAACTACGGACATCTGTGCAATCTTTTAACATCTCTTGCAATGGTCATGGTTTTAGAGGAAAATGGAAAGACAAGAGATGATGCGATCAGATCAGTAGCTGATGCGATGTATGAATATATCAGACCTCAGATCACTTCGATGAAAAAACTGTCTGCCAAAGGATGGTTTGTTACATTTTTAAAGCTGACTATGCCGTTAAAGTTTAAAAAGACTCTTGGATACGGATGGGATGTGGAATTTCCAACATGTCCAAAGGATACATTTTCGATGACTACACATAAATGCATATATCAGCAGATATTCACTAAATACGGCATGCCTGAGATGACGGCAGTATTCTGCAAGGTGGATGATATCCTTTATAGCGATCTGCCCGGAGCAGAGTTTTTATATACTCAACAGATCGGGACAGGCGGGAGCATGTGTGATTATTCGTTTAAAAAGAAGTAGAGGTTTTTGTATGTTCTGGGACAGAGTTGCCGGCGTATATGATATTTTTGTAAATATATTTAATGCAAAGGTTCATAATGAGTTGAAAAAAGTAGTGGCAGATCAGATAGAAAACACTGATAATGTACTTGAATGCGCCTGCGGAACGGGCTTATTAAGTACTGTGATCGCAAAGAAAAGCAAGACGCTGTTAGCGACGGATTTTTCGGCCAGGATGCTTAAAAAAGCAAAGAAGAACTGCAGTCAGTATGAAAATGCATCTTTCAGACAGGCCAATATCATGTCTCTTGATGAACTTGACAGTTCTTTTGATAAAGTGGTAGCTGCAAATGTGATACATCTTCTTGATGAGCCCGACAAGGCTATGAATGAACTTAATCGTGTATGCAGGAATGGTGGAAAGATAATAATACCAACCTATATGAACAAAAAAGGTTCGGGAAGAACGAGCGGATTTGCCAAAATTGTCGGAAAAGCCGGAGCAGGATTCAAAAGGCAGTTTACTTTTGATTCATATAAGGAATTCTTTGATGAGCTGGGCTATACAGAGGGGTCTTATGTGATGATCGACGGCAAAGTGCCATGTGCGGTTGCGATACTGAGTAAAAAGGAAAGACAGTAAAGTATGAGAAGAAAAGACAGGGAAGTAACACAAAAAGAGGAATTGATTAAGATCCTCGATTCATGCAAAACGGCCTGTATTGCCATGATCGACGGTGATATACCGTACAATGTACCACTTAACTACGGTTATGAGTTTAAAGGAGAAGATCTGATCCTATTCTTTCATAGTGCAAAGGAAGGAAGAAAGATAGATATCATAAAAAACAATAACAAAGTATGCTTTACTCTTTTTTGCGAAGGAGAACCCATACATGCCGAAACACCATGCTCTTCGGGATATTATTATTCAAGTATCATAGGAAACGGCATAGCGGAATTCATAGAGGATATGGATGAAAAGAAGTATGCCCTTAAAAAGCTTGTAAAGCATCAGATGCAGATAGAAACAGAGTTTACAGATGCTCAGGCGGATACGGTATGTGTATTTAAAGTCATATCAAAAGATTACAGCGGAAAATGCAAACCAAAGATGTGAGGATATTATGAGCATTGATCTTGGAAAAAGAATAATAATTCTGGGATGCAGCGGAAGCGGTAAAAGCACATTTGCCAAAAAGCTTAAAGAGAAAACCAATCTGCCTTTATATCATCTTGATAACATATGGTGGAATGAGGACAGAACACATATAAGCAGAGACGAGTTTGATAAAAAGCAGAAAGAACTGGTCGAAAAAGACTGCTGGATAATAGACGGTAATTACTCCAGAACATATGAAATAAGGATCAGAGCCTGTGATACTGTCATATTCTTAGATTACAGCGAGGAAGTATGCTTAAACGGCATAAGTGAAAGAGCAGGTAAACAAAGGTCTGACATTCCGTGGATCGAAGACAGCGTAAGTGAAGAACTTGTTAATTGGGTCAGGTCGTTTCATAAAGAAGACAGACCCAGGATCCTTTCGTTGATAGAAAAGTATTCAGATAAGCAGGTATTTATCTTTACGACAAGATCTTTTGCGGATAAATGGCTTACAGATCTTTAGAAAAATATATAGAATAAAGATGACAGGAGGGATTTTCATGAATATCATATACAGAAAACTTACAAAGGATGATCTTGATACGTTTATTAATATGCGTATCACTCAGCTGAGAGAAGAAGGAGCAACGGAAGACATAGATCTCATTCCTTATTTAAAGGATTATTATGACAGACATATGTCTGACGGGACTTTTGTTTCATGGCTGGCTCTTGACGGTGACAGGATTATAGGCACAAGCGGCATGTCATTTGTTGAAAAACCTCCGTATTTTGGTTGCCCTTCGGGAAGGATAGGTCTGTTATCGAGCATGTTTACCAACCCTGACTACAGACGAATGGGAATAGCAAAAGAGCTGCTGCACAGAGTAGTTGAGGAAGCAAGAACTTATGGCTGCGGTACTGTACAGATAACAGCTTCAGATATGGGAGTCAAGCTCTATACTGCATACGGGTTTGTACATAACGGTAATTTCATGCAGTATAAGCTATAAGTTTTTTGAAATTGACTTAAAGCCAAAAACATGGATTAATAATCATATGAACGAAAAACCAAATGATCTGTTATTAAAAAAATATGAAGAACTGAAGGATTATCTTAAATCCCTGGAAAGTGTTGCTGTTTCTTTTTCAAGCGGAGTTGATTCCACTTTTTTGCTGTATGCCTCCAAGGAGGCTCTGGGCGACAGAGTCCTGGCAGTAACTGCAACTTCGAGCTCATTTCCCATAAGGGAACTTGAAGAGGCAAAAGCATTTTGTAAAGAGCAAAATATCCGTCAGGTCATAGTTTTGTCAGAAGAGCTTAAGATAGAAGGCTTTTCTCATAACCCGAAGAACAGATGCTATCTATGCAAGCGTGAACTCTTTGAAAAGATAAGGGATATTGCTGATAAAGAGGGATTTAAGGAAGTAGCCGAAGGATCTAATCTTGATGATAACGGCGACTACAGACCCGGACTTATTGCAGTGGCTGAACTGAATGTAAAAAGCCCGTTAAGAGAAATAGGCTTTTCAAAAGAAGAGATAAGGATACTGTCAAAGTATCTTTCTCTCCCAACCTGGAATAAGCAGTCTTTTGCCTGCCTTACCAGCAGATTTCCGTACGGAGAGGAGATAACAGAAAAGAAGCTTAAGATGGTGGATAAGGCAGAGCAGTATCTTCTTGATCTTGGATTTCATCAGCTGCGTGTCAGGATTCACGGCAATATCGCAAGGATAGAGCTTTTGCCAAAAGAGTTTTCTAAGTTCATGGAAGAAAAGATTAGAGAGGATGTATACTCTAAATTAAAAGAGATAGGCTTTACATATGTGACGTTGGATGTAAAGGGATATCGTACGGGTAGCATGAATGAAACTCTGACGGAAGATGAAAAGAAATAAAAGCGAGTAAAAATCGGTAATAAAGGAACCCTCGATGGCATGACCGGGGAGTTCCTTTTTTAATGGTCAAAATAAACAGGGATATGGTAAAATCTATAAAAAGAACAAGGGGGATTACATGGACTACAGTACAAAGATATCGGAAAGGATGTGGAATCAGCCTGATAAAGGAGAATTAGAGGCTGAAAGAGAACAGACTTTCATCGATGATATTGTTCAAAAAGCGCATATTCAAAAGGAACTCTTATCAAATCATGACGGGATCAAGACTGTCTTTGACGGCGGCGCAGGGAGCGGACGATTTTCTATACTGCTTGCAAAACAGGGACTGAATGTCACACATTTTGATATATCCCAGCCGATGATCGATAAAGCAAGACAGCTTGCAAAGAAAGAAGGTGTACAAGATCGTATCACCTTTGTAAAAGGCGCACTGGAGGATCTGTCTGCATTCAACGACAGATCATTTGATCTTGTCATGTCATTTGATTCCCCCATTTCTTATACATATCCAAAGCAGGAAGAGACAATAAAAGAGCTTGTCAGGATCGCAGATAAAAGGATCATGATCAGTGTATCGAGCAGACTCGGAGCACTGCCATATCTGTCTAATCCGATTCAGAAGAATCAGTTCATTCTTGATAAAGACAGCAAGGATGAATGGGTAAAATGGTGTCTAAACAGCCGTGATCAGATGGTTGAGAGCTTTTCATTTAATAAGGAGAGTCTGTTTAAGACTTATGAAAATGGTCTTATGTGCGATGTTGAAGAAGCAAAGAAAGCCTATGACAGGGGAGAAGTGCCATGGAGCATCTCCTATCATTTTATGCCTGATGAGCTTAAAGAGATACTGGCTAGGTATGGAGTAAAGAACATATCACTTGCAGGCCCCGGTGCATTTGCAAGGACCATACCAAACGAGATCCTTATAAAGATAATGAATGATCCAAAGCAGAAAGAGGAATTTCTTGAATTTAGTCATATGTATGACAGCAATCCCTATGTCTGCGGAATGGGAAAAGATAATCTGTTTGCCAAAGGTGAGATCAAATAGAAAGGAAAATACAATGATCACAAGAGATGAAGCATTTGAACTGTTAAAGAAATATAACAAGGATCCGTTTCATATCCAGCATGCTCTTACTGTTGAGGCTGTCATGAAATGGTATGCAAAGGAACTTGGATATGAAGATGACAAGGATTACTGGGGTATCGTGGGACTTTTGCATGATATAGATTTTGAACTTTATCCCGACGAACACTGCTTAAAGGCTCCTGAGCTTTTAAAAGAAGGCGGAGTCAGCGATGACATCATTCATGCCGTATGTTCACACGGATACGGGATCACTGTCGGAAACGGAGTAACGATCGATGTTGAACCTGTACATGAAATGGAAAAGATCCTGTTTGCTGCAGATGAGCTTACGGGACTTATCTGGGCAGCAGCTTTAATGAGACCTTCAAAATCCACAAAGGATATGGAACTGAAATCTTTAAAGAAAAAGTACAAGAGCAAGGGATTTGCCGCAGGATGTTCAAGAGAAGTCATTGAAAGAGGTGCTCTTCAGCTTGGATGGGAACTTGATAAGCTTCTTGATATGACTCTTAAGGCAATGGCAGAGAGTGAAGATCTGATAAAACAGGAAATGTGAGTCTTAAACAAATAAGACTCCTTCGGTGTTGATACAGGCACGACACCGATGAGAACCATGCCTGCCACACGGTACAAGTTATGAAATACGACATAATAAATTACGAAGTGATAGGAGAAGGAATGCCGGTCCTTATAATACATGGATGGGGGATAAGCAGCCTTACCATGAAAGGGGCCTTCGAACCTGTCTTTACCATGCTGGAAGGATATAAGAGATTCTATATCGATCTTCCGGGAATGGGCAATTCTAAACGCGGTGATGTCAGAAATTCCGATGATATGCTGGAACTGCTGCATGAATTTGCAGTCAATGTCATAAGAGATGAGTTTATGATCATCGGTCAGTCATACGGCGGTCTGCTAACGAGAGGTTTTGTGAACAGATATCCTGAAATGATCAAAAAGATCATTTTACTGGTTCCGTGCATGATCCCCGGTGTGAGACAGGGACAGGTTGAACCTCTGACTGTTGTGGAAAGAGATGATGATTTTCTGGCAACACTTTCAAAGGAGCAGTATGACAGTTTTACCCAGATGAATGTTGTGCTTACAAAAGAGGTGTGGGATAGATATGAGAAATATCTGATTCCTGCTCTTAACAGTGCCGACTGGGATTTTTTAAATAACGTGCTGGAAGGAAGTTTTTCGTTTGATGTCGATGATCTTAAAGATCCGTGTCAGATCCCGACACTTATCATAGCTGCAAAACAGGATTGTGAAGTCGGATACAAAGATCAGTTTGATCTTATGAGTATCTATAAGAACTCAACATACTGTGCAGTTGACAAGGCTGGTCATAATCTTCAGATCGAGCAGCCGATTGTTTTTGAAAATCTGGTAAGAAGCTGGCTTAACACACACTGACGGGAGATAAAAATGAATCCTAGGGATTATCTTGAAATACTGCATGTGGCAGAAAGACTTAAGGATACAACAAGACACTGTACTACCAGTAAAAGAAGACATGAAAGCGTGGCGGAACACAGCTGGAGAGTGTCGCTTATGGCATTTCTCTTAAGAGATGAGTTTCCTGATATTGATATAGACAGAGTGGTAGATATGTGTCTGATACATGATCTGGGAGAATGCTTTACGGGAGATATCCCGGTATTCATAAAAACCGATTCTGACAGAGAAACCGAGGATTCACTGTTAAATGACTGGGTCAGGAATCTTCCTGAAAATGTATCAAAAAACATGGAAAAACTGTATAAGGAGATGGATGCCCAGATAACAAAGGAGGCAAAGCTGTACAAGGCGCTGGACAAGCTTGAAGCGCTCATACAGCATAATGAATCTCCTATTGATACATGGTCTGAAAACGAGTATGAGCTTAATAAGACATATGCGTTTGATGAAGTCGCATTTTCAAAATGGCTTTCCGATCTCAGAAACGAAATATTAAATGACACGCTTGAAAAGATTGATAATGAGAAAACGGATATCAGTGATCTTTTAGATAACATTGACAGGCTTCATTCAACAAAAATGGGGATAGAGAGGATAAAAAAGAATCTTGAGTTGAATGTAGATGTTGTGGAATTTTGCAGACAAAAGATCATGAGTAAGTCTGCTTTAGTCAAAAAAGCAGGAAAGAACTGGTATGTAGAGACCGCTGATTGCATTATCACAGTTAACGCAAAGAGCTATACAATAATCACGGCGCATAGGAAATAAGATGATCACAGAAAAAATACTTGAAACTGAATCCGGAAATATCCATTACTGGATCACAGATAACATAGAATCAGATAATCAGACACTGTTCTTTTTGCACGGACTGACGGCCGATCACAATCTTTTCAGAGGGCAGATCGAATATTTTTCAGAAGAATACAATGTGATAGCCTGGGATGCTCCGGCTCACGGCGCATCCAGACCATATAAGGAGTTTTCATATGAAAAGGCTGCACTTGCCGTGAAGCAGATCCTTATCGATAATAAGATCAAAGAGGCAGTACTTATCGGACAGTCTCTGGGCGGTTATATCGCTCAGTCAGTTATCAAGAGATATCCTGATATAGTGAGTATGTTTATATCGATCGACAGTACGCCTTTCGGAGAAAAGTATTATTCAAAGTCCGACAGATGGTGGCTTGATCAGATTGAGTGGATGTCTAAACTTTATCCGTTAAAGTCGCTTAAGAAAGCTATAGCAAAACAGGCTACCTGCACTGAAAGATCATATCAAAACATGCTGAGCATCCTTGAGCCTTATGAAAAAAATGAACTCTGTCATCTTATGGCTGTCTGCTATTCGGGCTTTCTTAAAGATAACTGTGATCTTAATATCACATGTCCCATTCTTCTCATTGTCGGAACCAAGGACAGGCTGGGAAAGGTCATGCAGTATAACAGGGAATGGTCTGAGACTATCGGTGTAAAGATCACATGGATCGAGAATGCCGCACACAATTCTAATGATGACGAACCTGAAAAGGTTAACGAGGCAATAGAAAGATTTATTGAAAATACATGAGCTTAAGTATTCAAATACGAATACGTATCTTATAGAAAATGATAAAGTAAGACTGTTGTTTGATACCGGCTGGGCCGGAAGCTTCACGGCTTTGTGCAAATACTTGGGAGAGATCGCAGTCCCTGTACAGAGTATCGATTATATCTTTATCTCGCATTTTCATCCGGATCATATGGGAATAGCTTCTGATATAGCTTTGCTGGGAGCAAAAATAGTTGTGTTTGACGTGCAGAAGGAGTTCATTCACTTTTCGGATGAGATATTTAAGAGAGAGAATAAATATGAGTTTCATCCGATCGATGATGAAAATATCGAACTTGTATCTGTTGAGAACAGCAGAAACTTTTTAAATAAGATAGGTATAGAAGGCGAAGTTATCCATACTCCCGGTCACAGTGATGACAGCATATCTCTGTATCTTGATGAAGGATATCTGTTTGTCGGAGATCTTAATCCTTTATACGAGCTTGAACTGCATAAAGATACGCTTATAGAGAAAAGCTGGAACAGACTGCTTTTACTGGGGCCTAAGGCCATATATTACGGTCATGCAAAGAGTGTGATCCTTGATAATACAAAAAAAGAAGAAGATGTCGCGGATGACAGATATTATCTGATAAAGGAGATAACACATCTTATTGATAAAGGCCTGACATTAAATAAGATACAGAAAAAGACCGGTGCTGATACGACTTTTATCGAGGATGTGACAAGAATGTATCTGACTCATCCAAATGTATCGGTTCAGGGAATAATGGACAGGATAGAGATAAAGGGAAAGTGATATGGAGTATGAGGTTATAAGAGCTGAAAAGGAGTGGCAGAGAGCTGGAGCATATTCTGTGCGCATCCAGGGCATGAATCGTCAGCATCATATATCATTAAGAGAAGAATTTGATGAGCATGACAATGATAAAACGAAATATATAGTGATCCTTGATGACGGATATCCGGTAGCGACCTGCAGGTTTTATGAGATAAATGACAGTGAAGTGATACTTGGAAGAGTTGTGGTCTTACCGGAGTACAGAGGAAAACAGCTCGGGCGTAAGACTGTAGAACAAGCGCAGGACTGGGTAAGAGAACTGGGATATAAAAGGATCATTATCGACAGCAGGCTTGAAGCGGTCCCGTTCTATGAAAAGCTGGGCTATAAAGTCCTGGATGATACGGTTATAAAAAGCGGTAACTTTGACTGTGTCAGAATGTTTAAAGAGGGATAAAAGTGAGTATAAGAACAAACTATGAAAAATGGTATGAGGGTGATGATTATTACTGGGGCCTTGAACCAGGAGGATTTTTAAAAGAACTGATAGAACTCTGCCCACCTTCGTCAGATAAAAAGGTCCTTGATATAGGATGCGGAGAAGGCAAGGATGCCGTATACATGGCTCAGAATGGATATAAGGTAACTGCTTTTGATCTGACAGAAAACGGGATAAAAAAGACGAATGCCCTTGCAAAGGAAAGAAATGTTGAGATCAATGCTTATGTTGATGATATAAATACATTTGATACTAAAGAAAGATTTGACATAGTCTATTCAACGGGAACGGTACAGTATCTTTTTGATCAGAACAAGAAAGCCTTTTTTGAAAAGATCAAACAGATCACAAATCCTAATGGCATTGTATACATCAATGTATTTGTTGAAAAACCGTTCTTGGAGCTTCCTCCCGACTGGGATAAGGAAGAGAAGATGTGGAGATCCGGCGAGCTGTTCACATATTTTGGTGACTGGAAGATGGAGCGCATAGATGAGATAATCTTTGAGGATAACAGCGGCGGAGTTCCTCACTTTCACTGCATGGATACCATTGTCTGCAGAAAGGTGGAGTGTCAGATATGAAAATAGAGCATATAGCAATGTTTGTTAATGATCTTGAGAAGGCAAGGGATTTTTTCATAAAGTATCTGGGAGCTACATCAAATGACGGATATCATAACAAGGATACCGGATTCAGATCCTACTTTCTTTCGTTTGATGACGGAGCAAGGATAGAGATAATGAATAAACCCGGGGTCAGCGATATGGATAAGAACCTTGAGAGGACAGGATATTCTCATATAGCATTTTCTGTCGGCAGCAGTCAAGAGGTAGACAGACTTACAAAGCAGTTATCCATGGATGGATTTAAGATAATAAGCGGACCCAGGACTACAGGGGACGGATACTATGAAAGCTGTATCGTCGCGATTGAAGATAACCGGATAGAGATAACGATTTAAGGAAGATCAATGAATAAATTACCCAAACTGCCAGATTACGATAACTGTCTTGTAAATCTGGCAAGTTCCATATTGAATAAGTTTGATGTGCCTGTTAATGCAAAGACACTTCCACTTGCAGATGAATATCTTAAAAAGGACTGCAAGAATGTCGTAATACTGCTTTTGGATGCCATGGGGACTTCCATAATAGAAAAGCATCTTTCAAAAGACGGATTTTTCAGGTCTCACTTTGCAGGCTCCTTTCATTCTGTATATCCGCCGACAACCGTTGCTGCAACAATTTCAATAATTAGCGGGCTGTATCCGAATGAACACGGATGGCTGGGCTGGGATATGTATTATCCGAAACTTGATAAGAATGTTACGGTATTTACAAACACAGATCAGCTTGCAGAAAAAAACGGAAGTTTGCAGGAGCCTATGCAGGCAGCAGAGTTTAATGTGCCATTTACATATACTCCGTACAAATCGATAGTGGAAAAGATAAATGAGGCAGGAAAAAAGGCATATTTTTCAATGCCGTTTATTGAGCCTTTTCCCAAAGATATCGATGAGATTTTGAGCCGCATACAGGATTTTTGCAAAGAAGAAGGCAATAAATATATCTATGCATACTGGAATGAACCAGATTCAACGATGCACAGGACGGGAACTAAGAGCAGTAAAACACATGATGTGATAACAGACCTTGAAGAAAAGATAGAGGAATTTGCAAAAGGCTTAAGCGATACGCTTTTACTGATAACGGCAGATCACGGACATATTGACTGCAAAAACTATTGCATACTCGATTATCCCGATATAATGAAATGTCTTGAAAGAATGCCTTCGATAGAACCGCGAACATTGAATCTGTTTATAAAAGATGAATATATGGATTCTTTCCCTGAAGTGTTTAATAAGCATTTCGGTGATTCGTTTGTTCTGCTTAAAAAGGAGGAAGTGCTCAGTAAAAAGCTGTTTGGCATCGGAAAAGACCACGCTGATCTTAAGGATATGATAGGCGATTATGTTGCTATTTCAGTTTCTGACGTTTCAGTGTTCAACACACATAAAGAGGCAGAAGAGATGCCCGGAGGCCACGCAGGACTGACACCCGAGGAATATATAATTCCTCTTATAGTTGTAGAAAGGTAAATATGAATATTAAACTAAAACCCGTTAAAAGAGAAGATCTTGAAACAGTCTGGAAGATGCAGATTGAGGCATTTAAGGATCTTTTGGACAAATATCAGGATTACGACACGAGTCCGGGGGCGGAGAGCATTGACAAGATCGTGGCAAGATTTGAGCAGCCGTGGACAAACTATTATTTCATCATGGCAGATGAAAAATGCGTAGGAGCGATCCGTATTGTTGATAAAAAAGACGCAAGCAGGAAACGTATCTCTCCAATATGGATCATGAAAGAGTACAGAAACAAAGGGTATGCCAAACAGGCGATACTTGAGGCAGAGCGCATATACGGATCTGATCACTGGTGCCTAGATACGATACTGCAGGAGGAGGGAAACCTTCATCTGTATGAGAAGATGGGCTATAACAGAACCGGAAGGATAGATAAGATAAACGACAGGATGGACATAGTATATTATGAAAAAGACTGATGAACCCTATATTTCAATACTGGGGATATTTGAGATAATCGTACTGGCGCTGGGAGTGATTATAAGTATAAGTGCTACCATCAAACCGCTAAAATACACAAATAAGTATACATGGTGCTTTGTGTTTGCTGTAATCGGCCTGGTGTTCATAATAGTATTGGCAAAAAATCTGAAAAAGAGGTATGCCTGGCTTTTAGGTGCATGTCTGATATTCGTGTATATTTTTGTTGCCGGTTTTGGAGCTATAGTCTGCGAGGTTAATGCTTCCAGACTGAGACAGCTTTCATATTATGAAGGGAAAAACGTATATACATATGTGAATGATGTAAGGTACGAATGGGATGGCGAGAGCGTAACATATGACCCGAGCGTATTTGTGCCGTTAAGTGAACCTTTAGAGTTTAGGGTCGGCGATGAATCAAAAACATATGAGGTATATACAAAAGAACAGTCTGCTCAGCTGTTTGCCGAAGTCTTCTCCGGAAGTACTGGGATATTTTTGATCCTTGCTCCTAAGGAGACGGAAGTCGTTAATACATTTGAGGAGACACCACCTGATCTTACAGAACAGTATCTGGCAGATGGTAAGTTTCTTACAATGATGCCTTATTATGAAATGAGTGACGGTACCTGGAAAACCGATAAGCACGTTTATAAATACAGACTCGAGATCACGGGACGTATGAACAATGCCGCAAAGGACAGCACATTTATATATCTTAGCAACATTGAAGATATCTCCTTTGACCAGGCATGGAAGGCAGCAGGCTTAAGCAGTAACATGGACGATTACTTCGATGAAAAGGATGCAGTCCTTGTAGCAATAAAATAGTGTGGAGGGAAGCATGAAAGTATTGATACTTAACGGAAGTCCAAAAACAAGCGGGAATACGGCAACAGCCATTTCCGAGATGGTTAAGGTGTTTGACAAAGAAGGTGTTGAGACCGAGATCGTCCAGGTAGGAAACAAAGACATAAGAGGATGTGTTTCCTGCGGATCATGTGGTGTCAAAGGAAAATGCGTATTTGATGATGTCGTAAATGAAATAGCACCGAAATTCGAAGAAGCCGACGGACTCATTCTGGCGTCCCCCGTGTATTATGCATCTGCAAATGCCACGCTTATCGCATGTCTTGACAGGCTGTTCTACAGCAGTCACTTTGACAAGACGATGAAAGTGGGAGCAAGTATCGTGGTAGCAAGGAGAGGCGGCTGTTCTGCAACCTTTGATGAGCTTAACAAGTATTTTACGATAAGCGGAATGCCGGTTGCATCAAGCCAGTACTGGAACAGTGTACATGGCAGGACCCCGGGAGAAGCTGCTAAGGATCTAGAAGGTCTTCAGACAATGAGAACACTCGCAAAAAATACGACGTTTCTTATGAAGAGCATAGCGCTTGGTAAGGAAAAGTTTGGTCTTCCTGACAAGGAAGAACATCTATGGACACATTTTATCGATAACTAAGGGGAAATACAGATGAGTGAGTTAATGAGCAAAAACCCTATAATCACGTCAATTTATACGGCAGATCCGGCACCCATGGTATATGAAGATACCCTGTATCTTTATACTACCCATGATGAGGATGAACTGATAAATGATTTCTATACCATGTTTGACTGGAGATGCTATTCAACAAAGGATATGGTAAACTGGACCGATCATGGAAAGATATTCTCACTTGATGATATTGAATGGGCTGATGACAGAGCATGGGCACCGCAGTGTATTGAGAGAAACGGAAAGTTCTATCTGTACTGTCCGGTTCATAAGATCGACGGAGGTATGGCTATTTCGGTTGGAGTTTCAGATACTCCGACAGGACCGTTTAAGGATCTTGGATATCCTCTAATCGATGAGGGCGACTGGAATGATATAGATCCGACTGTTTTTATCGATGATGACGGTCAGGCATATTTATACTTCGGAAATCCTGAGCTTAGATACGTGCTTTTAAATGAAGACATGATCTCATATGACAAGAATGTGGGGATCGTTAAGGTTCCGATGACTGTCGAATCATTTGGAAAGGGCGGTCATATGACAGGAACTACATATGGTGAAGGACCCTGGTTCTATAAGAGAAACGATATATATTACATGGTCTTTGCCGCTTTTGCACAGGGAGAGAACAGAAATGAGCATTTCGGGTATGCTACCTCTGAAAATGCTACAGGTCCCTGGGTATACAGAGGTGTCATCATGGAGGAAGGAGAGTGTTTCACAAACCATCCCGGAATCTGTGATTTCAGGGGTCATTCTTATCTTTTCTATCATACCGATGAACTTCCAGGAGGAAGTCTGTTCCACAGAAGCGTATGTGTAGCTGAATTTACTTATAATGATGACGGGACGATTGGTCTTATTGATAAGTGTCCGGGAGTAAAACAGATTGTATAATATATTTCTAAAACAAATACCAGAAGGAAGGTTTATTACAATGAAAAAGTTAAAAAGAGGGTTGATTATTACTCTGTTAATGCTCATGACTTTAAGCTTTATCGCATGCGGCAGTAAAGCGGAGGATAATGATCAGGCATCACAAAGACCACAGATCAATGCAGATGAGCTTATAGGCAAATGGAAGGGAACTGGGGGCGAGGTCTCAACCCTGACACTTGGTAAGGACGGTTCCTATAAAGATGATGCGGGAGATGTTTCGGTGATCGGAACATACAGTTTTGATCAGGCTTCAGGAACAATGACTGTTAATGAAAGCGAGTATGGACTTGTTTTTTCATACAGTGTTGACTTATCCGAAAACAAACTGACATTACAGATGAATGGCGGTAATCCGAGGACTTTCACAAAACAATAAAAATATATGTTGACAATAAATAGGTAACATGTTACATTATTTAAGAAATGTAATATGTTACCTATTTTTATTTGCAAAAAGAGAGGTATTAAATGAACTACAACGAAGCGATGAACATAAACGGAATTGAATTCGGGGATATGCCGCCTCAGGCATTTTTACTTGGTCTGCTCAGCGCATTTGATAACAGATATCAGGCCGCAGCGGATGCATTTTTTAAGGAGATCACTTGGAAGCAGTTTTTTGCGATCATATGTATCAGGCTTTTTAAGGAGGCTCCGACATTAAATGAGCTGTCTGATGTAATGGGCAGTTCACATCAGAATGTTAAGCAGATTCTTATAAAACTTGAAAAAAAGGGATTCATTACCACATTTACTGATGAAAAAGATAAGAGAAAACAGCGCATAATGATCACTGATGCATGCATGGCATTTTGTGAAAGAAATGATAATGAGGGAAATCAGAGTCAGTATATCATTGGAAGGATCTTTGAAGGTATTGACGAGAAAGCCCTGATCACAACAATAGAGACTATTATGACAATGGAAAGGAATCTGAGTAAGATATGAAAACACTTATAATCTATACTTCACAGACAGGTTTTACAAAAAAATATGCCGAGTGGCTGTCCGAAAGGATGAAAGCTGATATTTATGAATTAAAGGATGTACAGAAAAAGGATGATGCATTCTTTGATGAATATCAGGCTATAGTATACGGCGGATGGGCTATGGCAGGAAAAATCGTCAAGGTTAACTGGTTTTTGGAGAAAGCCGATTCCTGGAAAGAGAAGCGTCTTGCTGTCTTTTGCGTAGGAGGCAGCCCCAATGAAAATCCTGAGGTTGAAAAAATGCTTCAAAGCATGCTTACCGACGGGCAGAAAAAATATATCAGGGCATTTTACTGCCAGGGCGGTTTTAATTATGAAAAAATGAATACGGCTTCCAGACTTGCAATGAAGATGTTTGTTTCTGCGCTTAAGAAAAAGAAGGATCCTACAGAGGATGAAAAGATCATGGTTAAGATGATATCAGAGTCCTATGATATTTCGGATAGAAAATTCATTGAGCCTATAGCTGAGTATCTAGGGGGTGAGTAAATGGATATAAGAATCGCAAGTAAAAAAGATTTCGAATCTGTAAAGCATATTACACAGACTACGATAAAAACCGTATATCCCAAATACTATCCGGCCGGAGCAGTGCAGTTTTTCTGCGATCATCATTCGGATGAGAGAATCCTTGAGGATATTAAAGCAAGTAAGGTTTATCTTATTGAAGATGAGGGCAAGATATCCGGGACCGTTACGATATCAGGTAATGAGATAAACAGACTGTTTGTACTTCCTGAGTATCAGCACAGGGGATACGGCAGGGCTCTGATGGATTTTGCGGAACAGATGATCATTAAGGAAAATGACTCGATCGTTTTGGATGCATCTCTTCCCGCAAAAAAGATATATCTGTTAAGAGGTTATGAGGCAACAGCCTACAACATGATAAAGACTGATAACGGTGATTATCTGTGTTTTGATGTGATGGAAAGACATAACGGGGGGAAAGAATAATAATGAAACGTGTTTTGAAGATACTGTTAATAATACCAGCTGTTTTTGCTCTTTTTATTATAACGATATGCGCAGTGACAGTTATAAGGATGAACAGTCAGGTAAAGAGCTTTGACAGATCTGAGGTTGATGTAAGTCAGGTTAAAGACGGTATTTACGAAGGCAGAAGCGAGACAGACATGGTCAAGGTCGATGTCAGGGTGACAGTGTCAAACGGAGATATTTCTGATATAGAGATAGTTAGACATGAATGCGGAAAAGGAAAGATCGCAAACGTGATAGTTGAAGATATGATCGAAAAAGACGATGTCGAGGTAGATGCCGTTTCCGGTGCAACATTCTCAAGCGAAGTAATTAAGGATGCGGTAAGAAATGCTCTAAGAAAAGGAAAATGATCAAAAATATATAAACTGCAACCGTATTTAACAAAAGTTATCAGAAATTGACTTTTTTGATTGGTAGAAGTTCTGTAAAGAATTCTTTACAATTCTATTAAATCCACAGTATGGAGGGCTTAATGAATAATATGTTAAGGATTGCGGGAATTATTCTATTTGTCATATTCATGATAATTCTTATTCTGATAGCTGCTTTCTATTACAGAAACATGCACTGGTACGATAAGTACGAAAAAGCGATTATAAAAGTAGGCGCAATAGAAAAGCAGGTTATTCTACCAAACGGCAATACGATAAACTACGGAGAAGTTAAAAATGACAAGCCTGCACTTTTGCTCATTCACGGTCAGATGGGACAGTGGGAGTCTTATGCACTCTGCCTTGAAAAGCTGAGTAAGAACTGGCATATATACGCTGTTGACGTATACGGACATGGACAGTCAACTCATGATGAGGATCTTTACTACATCGATGTAAACGCAAATGATCTTATATGGTTTATTGATAACGTGATAGGAGAGCAGACTTTTGTTGCCGGTCATTCAAACGGAGCTTTAACTGCTGCTTATATAGCGGCATACGGCAGTAATGTCGCAGGTGTATGTCTTGAAGATCCCCCGGTTTTTTCAACAGAACAGGGAGAATGGGAAAGAAGCTTTGCATATATCAATACGTACAAGCCGCTTCATGAATATTATCAGTCTGACAAGAGTGAATGCTTTGAAGCATATCTGTTAAGAAACGGGTATTTCGGAAAACAGTACGGAAAGATTTCCGATATGGCTCAGAGATATCACGAAAAACATCCCGATGAGGTTGTAAAGATCGGTCTTCTGCCGTCGTTAGCATGGTCTGTCAATCAGTATCTTCCTGATTATGACCTTGCATACGGCGAGCATTTCTATGACCTGACATGGAGCCACGGATATACTCACAAACAAATCCTTTCAGATATACATGTTCCGTGCATACTGATTCATGAGAAAGAAAATATCGGATCTGATGGAATATATCTGTGTGCCACGAGTGATGAAAACGCCAAAAAAGCGGTTTCATATATGAAAGATAACGCAACACTGATAGAAGTTGAAGCTAGCTTTCATGATTTTCATTCGAATCATACGGATGAGTTTGCAGATATAATCAGTTTGCTTAATCCATAGGCTTTGCATAGAAGTATTTGCTTAGTTTGGGATCTGGATCTTTTCTTACAAACTCCAGTTCATATCCGAGCTTTTTGTAAAACTCCGGAGCTTGGAAGCCGAATGTTGTAAGGGTTATCTTATCATAGCCCTTATTTGAATACTCTTTTTCGACAGTGTTTACCAGTTTGCTTCCCAGTCCGATCCTTCTGCAATTGTTATCAACTATAAGATCACCGATATGTACCTCGTTGTAATATGCTCTTCCCGTGATAACTCCTATGATCTCGTTGTTTTCATTGCATGCTGTAAAACAGAAATCTTCATAGTTTAGATCGACTTTATTAAATCTGGCATAATCTGAGAATTCCCTGTTTATAAAGTCATCTATGTCTGAGCTTATTTCATCTGCTCTTTTGATCGTTATGTCCATAGTGTCTCTCCTTTTCATTCAATGATTATGCAGTATACTGCATTTGTCAATACATAGGTGTTATAATATGACTGACTAAACTTATAGGAAAACAGGTGACGGAAAAAGTATGAAAGGCAGATTTTTTGCTATAGGAGTAGGGCCGGGAGATCCGGAGCTTCTTACACTTAAAGCAGTAAGGATATTAAAGAATGCAGATGTGATAGCGTGTCCGTCAAAAGAAAGCGGACCGGGTATTGCATTTAACATAGCAGCCCAGGCAGTACCCGAGATATTAGATAAACGTATTATAGCGCTTGAGTTTCCGATGACTAAAAAAGATCTGACGCAAGCTCATGAAAATGCGGCCAGACAGCTGATCAATGTACTTGATAGCGATAAAGATATAGCTTTTCTTACACTGGGAGATCCAAGTATTTATTCGACTTTCTCGTATATATTGGGTCTTATCAAACGAAACGGATATGAAGTCGAGATGATAAGCGGTGTCACTTCTTTTACTGCAGTTGCAGCAAAACTGTTGATTTCGCTATCTAGTAAGGATGAATCTGTCATGATCACAAGTAAAGAGTATACGGATGTTGCTGATACACTGGTGATCATGAAAGCCGGCAGCGTACTTAAGGAGCTTAAGGCGAAGATAAGCAAGACAAAAAAAGAGATGTATCTGGTGGAAAACTGCGGGATGGAAGATGAAAAGATCTACAGGGGCATTGATTCGATACCGGATGAAGTCGGATATTTCTCAATAGTGATAGTGACAGACAGAAAAGAGTTTAATGAATGATGATACCGGAATATATAACAGGGCCTTTGATCGGAGCGATCATTGGAAGCTTTACAAATTTCATAGCGGTAAAGATGCTGTTTTACCCGAGAAAACAGATAATGTTTTTTGATTATCCGCTTCCGTTCACACCGGGAGTTATACCAAAGGGCAAAACAAGGCTTGCAGGGACAATAGGAAATACGGTTGCCTCATCGCTTTTGACAAAAGCGGATATAGAGGCCATGGTCCTTTCAAAAGAGATAGAAGACGAGGTCTGTGATACGGTCTTAAGACATCTTACGATAAACCTGAAAGAAGAGATATGTGTGCTTTCCGGTGCTCGTACTGATGAGTATGAAAAAAAGAAAGATGAACTGTGTTCTTTTATCAGTCACAAGATAGTCGAGTCCATTGACGTGGTTAAACTGATGGATGACTACGGAAGCGAGTATATAAAGAACAGGATCTACAGCAACAAGCTGGGAAGACTTGTCAGCGTGGACTGGATCGATGGCGTGGCAAGATCCACAGCAAACGATCTGCAGGATATCCTTGTTAAGGAGGGAGACTCATACGTCAAACCCATTGTTGAGGAAAGGCTTGGAGAAATAGATTCAAAATCTGCAGAGGACATCATGCTGTATATGGGAATGGAGGACGGTCATCTCAGGGAAAGCGTATGTCAGGCATACAGAAAGATGGCATCTTCAAATATTGAAAAGCTTTTGGATCATATAGATATAGCAGCGGTCATATCCGACAAGATAAATGCTATGGAAGAAAAGGAGCTTGAACGACTGATACTGTTAGTCATGAAGAAGGAGCTTCGTACCATAGTAGGACTTGGAGGTATTATAGGCTTCATTCTCGGACTGTTTAACTGCCTGATATAATGCATTATGGAGGTTTTATGAGCGAGTATAAATATATTTCATTAAGAGAAAATCCAAAGTTAAGGGATACTGCGGCTGAATGGTTTCATAATAAATGGGGAGTGCCCACGGAAGCATATCTTGAATGCATAAACGACTATCTGGATAAAAAGACAGAGAACGGATGGTATCTTTGCCTTGACGGGGACATAATCGTCGCAGGACTGGGAGTCATTGAAAATGATTTTCATGACAGGAAGGATCTGAGTCCGAATGTGTGCGCAGTATATACAGACGAGAATTACCGTGGTCAGGGTATCGCAGGCAATCTGCTTAACCTGGTCGTTTCTGATATGAAGTCAAAAAATATAACTCCGATATATCTGGTCACGGATCATACGGGATTCTATGAACGGTACGGATGGGAGTTTTACTGTATGGCCCAGGGAGATGATGAACCTGAGATGACAAGACTTTATATTCACCGCTAATGCCCGTAAAATGGGCAACTCAACCAACGGTTCGTGTTAATTTTTCGTAAAATATCAGATTATGTGAAAGGATGGTCCAAAATGGATCAGGAAAAGATAGGAAAGTTCATTGCATCATGCAGAAAGGAAAAGGGGTTTACTCAGGCAACACTGGCAGAAAAACTCGGAATCACTGACAGAGCGGTCTCAAAGTGGGAGACTGGAAAGAGCCTTCCCGATGCATCGATCATGATGGAGCTTTGTGAACTGATCGGTACGAATGTAAATGAACTCCTTACAGGAGAACGTATTGCATTGGATGAATATACAAAAAAGGCAGAACAGTCTCTGATCGAAATGCAGGCGAAAGCAGAAAAAGCAGACAGAAACCTGTTAAGAATGGAGATCGTAATGGGAATCATTATAATTCCCTTATGTATCATTCTGACAAAGATAAGCGAAATATTTATAAATCAGGGTGATGCTTTGACTGGCTATGCACTGCTTGTTATATCCTATGTTGCAATTGTTCTGTTCGGGATCATGGGTATGAAGATAGAACACGATGCGGGATATTATGAATGTCCAAACTGCGGCGAGCGTTATGTGCCTTCTATGTTAGCGGTACTCCTTGCGATCCATGTAGGGACGGCCAGAAGACTGAAATGTCCTTACTGTGAGAAGAGAGGATTCCATAAGAAGGTAGTATCAAAGAAAAAGGGTTAAAAAATGGAAAAGAAAGCGATTCTTGAGATCAAAGGCTATACGAAATCATACGGAGAGGGAAAGAAGGCGGCGGATAATGTTACCTTAACTGTTGAGAGCGGAGATATATACGGATTCATCGGTCACAACGGAGCAGGCAAATCTACGACTATAAGAGCGGTTGTAGGAGTCCTTGACTTTAGTGAGGGGGATATATATATAGACGGTCATTCTGTTAAGGATGAGCCTATAGAGTGCAAAAAGATAACCGCATATATCCCGGACAATCCTGATCTGTATGAGAATCTTACAGCCATACAGTATCTTGATTTTATTGCAGACGTATTTGAGATAGATGAAGCAAAAAGAAAAGAGGTCATCAAAAAATACGCAGACATGTTTGAGATAACGGATTCTCTCGGAGATCTGATAAGCTCATATTCTCATGGCATGAAACAGAAGCTGGCTATCATATCGGCATTCATTCATGAGCCTAAGCTGATAGTAATGGATGAACCTTTTGTCGGACTTGATCCGAAGGCATCATATACACTTAAACAGATCATGCATGATCTGTGTGATAAAGGGATAGCCATATTCTTTTCGACTCATGTACTCGATGTTGCACAAAAACTCTGCAACAAGGTAGCTATCATCAAACAGGGAAAGATCATAGACAGCGGAAATATGGAGGATATGATAGGCAATCAGTCGCTTGAAGAGGTCTTTTTGGAGGTGGCGGATGAACAGAAGTAGTTTGGTGCTGCTTAGGACTCTTTTAAGATCGACCAGCCAGTTAAATATTTATAGATACGGAACAGACAAAAAGAAAAAGAGCCGTGTCATAGGCAATTATATCGGCATGTCAGTCCTTTATCTGATGTTAATGGCATATTGTATCGCGACATGCATAGGCTACGGACAGATGGGCATAACGGATGCGATACCTTCCATCTGCGTGATCACGATCAGTATAATCTCATTCTTTTTTACATTCTTTAAGACAAACGGATATCTCTTTAATTTTAAAGAATACGATATGCTCATGTCACTGCCCTTTGAAGCAAGGACTGTTGCAGGCTGCAAGTTCATGTATATGTATGTAAAGAGTCTTGGATGGTATTTAAGCATCGCCCTATCCATGATGATCGGATGGGGGATATATGCAAAACCCGCTGTTTTGGCATATCCTGTCTGGATCATCCTGTCGTTTTTTATACCGGTGATCCCAATGCTCATCGCATCTTTTATAGGATTTGTGATCGCTAAGATAAGCGCGGGTTTCAGAAAGACAAATATCGTTCAGACCATACTTACATTTATATTTGTGCTTTTAGTATTCGCATCAAGGTTTGTCATTGAATCCGTGTTTAAAAACGGCAAGGTGGAAGAGGCACTTGAATCCGTTCATTTATACGTGGATAAGTATGCACGTATATATCTGCCTATCAAATGGTTTGAGAATTCTGTCTGCAGACTTAAGATTATTGATTTCTTACTGTTGATCATTGTAACAGTTACTGTATTTGTACTGATATTCATTCCTGTAGGAAAAAGTTACAGAAAGATCAATTCGAATCTTAAGAATCATGCTGCTTCAAAGAAATACAGCATGAACGATCTAAGGAAGAGAAGCGTTGTAAATGCCATTGCATACAAGGAATTTAAGAGAATGACAGGCTCAACTGTCTATATGACCAATGCTGCTATGGGAGAACTGCTTGTAATGATCATGAGTATCGCGGTCCTTGTAGTGGATATAGATAAGGCTATATATACAGTGCTTCAGGGAGCGCCTGTCACGAAGGAAATGCTCTATCCTGCTGTTCCGTTCATCATATATTTCTGTATAGGTATGGCTTCTACTACTGCCATGACTCCTTCACTTGAGGGAAAGAATTACTGGATAGTTCAAAGTCTTCCCATAACTAAGAAGACTCTGTATCAGGGAAAGATGCTGTTTAATATGTATCTTACGGTTCCGTTTACAGTGTTTGCAACGATCTGTTTTTGTATTTCAATGAAGACTCCTTTTATAACGGCTCTGCTGTCGTTTATCCTGGGGATATGTCTTTGCGCTTTCTCAACCGCGTGGGGATGTGTATGCGGTATAAAGCATATGCGCCTTGACTGGGAGAATGAGATTGAAGTAGTAAAACAGGGGGCGGCAGTCAGTCTTTATCTGTTACCCAACATGCTTGCGACCATGGCATTAATTGTGCTGGTGGTATTCTTAGGAACCAGGATGGATCAAAACATGGTCCTTTGCATACTCATTCTGATTGAGGCTGCTTTAGCAGCATTAAGCTACAGAAAAGTTATGAAACTGTGCATCTTACCGTAGTTTAATGCATCTTACCCCCAAAGATATTGAAGATACTCCTTTTATCTATTACATTTTGCTTAATCAATAGATGAAAGGAGTTTTTTATATGGAAACATTACTGCTCTTGGTTTTGATACTGACAGAGATCGGATTCTGTATATTTGAATTTACAAGAAGGGATGTTAAGAGTGAATGGTCAAAAAGACGTCTTTTTGTATGCGGGATAGAGATCTTTACATATCTATTAATGATAATCTTGCCCGGGATTGATTTCGGATTCAGATTTAAATGTCTTTTTATCATTCTTGTTTTAAGGATATTCATATCTGCGCTTAATTGGCTGATAAACAGAAAGAATGAAAAGATCAAAAAAAGAGTAACGATTATATTAAGCGCAGTGCTGAGTCTTTTTATCATTGTATTTTCACTCATACCGGCATTTATCTTCACAGATTATGAGGGACGCCCCATAAGCGGGGAGCATGAAGTTGCATACAGCAGTGCGATACTTATAGATTCATCAAGGATCGAAGAATTTGAAAATGACGGATCTTATCGCGAAGTTCCGGTTCATTTCTACTATCCTGCCGATACGGATAAGATTAAAGAAAATTCCCTGCCGCTTGTGATATTTTCTCACGGGGCATTCGGTTACTATCAGAGCAATACCTCAACATATATGCAATTGGCCAGTCACGGATATGTGGTAATAAGTCTAGATCATCCTTATCACTCGTTCTTTACAAAGGATTCTTCGGGAAAGACGATAACGGTAAATCCTCAGTTCATTCAGAATGCATTGTATATAGGAAACAGCGATCTGCCTGATGAAGAGATATATCCGGAAACTTCCAAATGGATGAAGCTAAGAATAGATGATGTCAGTTTCGTGATCGATACGATCAAAAAAGCTGTCAGCCAGTCGCCAGACGAAACATGGTTTTATGATGAAAATGATGCTGATAAAATAAGAAACATCCTAAATATGATAGATACTGAAAAGATCGGACTCATGGGTCATTCTCTCGGCGGAGCCACAGCTGTGACAGTCGGAAGAAGAGATGATATAGACGCAGTAATCGATCTTGACGGTACGATGCTTGGTGAAGAGATCGATATGAAAGACGGTAAAGTGATATACAATGATGAACCGTATCGGACTCCGATCCTCAATGTTTTGAACGAGGAACATCATTTAGAATCGATCGAAGCGCAAAAAGCAGGATATACCTATATCAATAATGTTATAATGGATAATGCAGAGTACGGATATACGACATACTTTGAAGGCAGTAAGCATATGAATTTCACGGACCTTCCCTTGTTTTCACCGATGCTTGCAAAGAACCTGGACATGGGAAGTATCGATCCAGAAGTCTGCATAGACCAGGTCAATGAAATAGTTGTTGAATTCTTTGACTGCTTCCTTAAGGAAACAGGTGAATTAAACATAAGCGAAAAGTACTGACCCAAAGCAAAGAGGCATTTAAAAATCATGGAAATCGAGATTACCGAGATCGGATATGACAAAAAAGAATACATAAAGATCGGATGCCACAAGGTTGATTCCAATATAAAGGAGATCGTTCATTTCATAAAGTCGCGACAGGGCAGTGTAGATGTCAAGAACGGTGAAATGAAATGCAGCATTCCCATAGTGGATATCTTTTATGTGGAATCAGTCGATGACAGAACTTTTATATATCTTAACAAGGACTGTTATGAAACGGCTCATAAGCTATATGAGCTGGAAGAGATCTTACATGAGCGCAGATTCTTCCGTATATCGAAATCGGTGATCGTAAATCTTATGAAGATCGACTCTGTCAGACCAGCGCTGAACGGAAGATATCTGTGTCATCTTAAAAATGGTGAGGATGTCATTATATCCCGCAAGTATGTATCTGAATTCAAGGAGAAGCTGAACAGATGAAGGAAAGGATCCAAGATATAGTAAAGAGTTTTTTTGTGAGCACCGTGCTGATAAATGTTGCTGTTTTTGTCTGCGGTTCGCTGTTTAAGCCTGATCAGAGATTCGGCTATGAGGCCTTTTTATATCCTCTGATCTACGGATTTTTAGCAACGATCCCGAATTTTATCATGTATTCCAAAAAGGAGCTGACAGTAAAACAGGCTATTATTAGACAGATAGTTAATGTTATTCTGATCATTGCTATCATTGAGATATTCATGTTTGGCGGTAAGGCGATGACAAAAGAGCTGACTATCATTGCATTATCGGTTGCGGTCAGCATAGCAATAGTTTATATTGGTGTGGAATATATCATTTACAGGCTTGATCTTAAAGATGCTCAGAACATGACTGATAAGCTCAAGTCATTCCAGAACAGTATCGGAGATGTATGAATATGACAAAACTGACAGTAATAGTAGACAATACTTCAAACGGGGATCTTTGCGGTGAATGGGGTTTATCCATTCTTGTCGAACATGAAGATAAAAAGATACTTGTTGATGCGGGAAGCACTGATCTTTTTGCCGAAAACCTAGAAAAGCTCGGCTTTGATATCAGTGATATAGATTACGGCGTGCTCAGTCATGCTCATTATGATCATGCAAACGGCATACCCAGATTCTTTAAGGATAATTCAAAAGCCAAGTTTTATCTGAGAGAGAATACCGGCGAGAATTGTTATAGAAAGAGACGTATCTTCAAAAAATATATAGGTATTCCCAAACACATGCTTACAGATTATTCAGACAGGATAGAGATGGTATCGGGTGATTATAAGCTTTGCGATGGTGTATATCTTATCCCTCATAAGACACCGGGACTTGAGGAAATAGGGAAACGGGAGCGAATGCTCAAACGCACAAATAAGGGATGGGTGCCAGATGATTTTTCGCATGAGCAGAGTCTTGTTCTTGATACTAAAAAGGGTCTTGTCATAATCAACAGCTGTTCTCACGGAGGAACCGTGAACATCATCAATGAAGTAAAGAGTACATTCCCAGACAGGCATGTATACGGTCTTATCGGTGGTTTTCATCTGTTCAATAAGTCTGATGAAGAGGTCAAAAAGATATCTCAGGAAATAGAAAAGACAGGAATAGATTACGTATGTACAGGTCACTGCACCAAGGACAGGGCATACAATATCATGAAAGAAATACTCAAAGATAAACTTAACCAGCTTAAAGTCGGACTTGTGATGGAGTTTTAAATACTATCGATGAAGCTTCCTGAATTCTCTGGGAGTACATCCTGTGAGTTCACGGAATACCTTGTTAAATGTCGTGGTTGACTGAAAACCAGACATGAAGGCACACTCAGTGACAGACAGATGATTGTCTGAAAGAAGGGTAACGGCATTCTGGACCCTTATACGGGATATGTATTCGGGGAAGGACATCTGTGTATATTCTTTAAACAGCTTTGAAAAATAATATGGACTTAGACCGATCACTTTTGAAACATGCGACTGGGATATATCATCAGCCGAGTGATCAGCTATGTAATTGCAGGCAGTTCGGACATATTCCCAGGATGCTTCGGAATAGTGTGATGAACTTAAGCTGTCCTTTTTTTCCTGCATTACATATTCTCCTATCAGCAGGAGCATCCTGTAGATACAGAGCTTGCACTTTGTCTCAGAAAAATACGGATTTTTGTCATAGATATCTTTTAATTCATATATCAGTTCTTTTAATTCACGAGCCATATCAGGCTCTTTTTTTGCGGATATAACGTGAAAACTGCTAAAAAACCTTGAAGCAGATACCAGATCTCTGTTATTTTCCAGAATACTTGATGAAAACTGGACAAATACACTGCCTTTGGGGGGCAGATCAATGACTTCATGAAGTTCTCTCGGCCATACAAAAAGAACATCTCCCTTGTTAAGATCGTAAATGGTGTCAGCTATCCTGTATCTGCATCCGTCCTTCAATATTACCGAGAATTCCGCTGCATTGTGCCAGTGGGGAGGGAAATAGGAAGGAGCATTGCTCTCTGTAAAGGAGATATCTTTGATATATGGAAAATTCAGTTCTTCTTTAGAATTTCTGTTCATAATCTCACTATAGCAAAAAATGGTCAAAATACAATAATAATCTTCTGTTTTTATCCGCCTCAGACGTTTATCATAGAATTACAGTTGTTGATTTATGATATTAAGGAGGTTGCATGGAAAACTTTACTTTTTATTCACCTACGTTTTTTGCATTTGGAAAAGATACAGAGAATGAAGCCGGAGCGTATGTAAAAAGATTCGGTGGAAGCAAGGTACTTATACATTACGGCGGAAACAGCGCAAAGCGTTCGGGACTGCTTGACAGGGTAAAGAAGTCTCTTGAAAATGAGGGGCTTGAATATGTGGAGCTTGGAGGAGTAAAGCCAAATCCCAGGAGCGGACTCGTATATGAAGGAATAGATCTTTGCAAGAAGGAAGGTGTAGATTTCATTCTCGCTGTCGGAGGAGGAAGCACCATAGATTCTTCCAAGGCTATTGCGGCAGGTGTGGTCTATGACGGAGATTTCTGGGATTTCTACAGCGGAAAATATATTGAAAAAGCACTTCCCATAGGAACGATCCTTACCATTTCCGCAGCAGGAAGCGAAGGAAGTCCTGATTCGGTTATCACCAAAGAGGAAGGCATGTTCAAGAGAGGCGCGAGCGGAAATGCGATAAGACCGAAGTTCTCCATCTTAAATCCCGCGCTCACACAGACCCTTCCGCCTTACCAGACTGCAGCGGGAATAACAGATATAATGGCTCATCTTTATGAGAGATATCTAACAAATTCAAAAGAGGTTGAAGTAACAGACAGGCTCATTGAGGCTCTGCTGCTTACAATGAAATATGAAGGACCGAGAGTGATTGAAGATCCTGATAACTATGAAGCCAGAGCAAATATCATGTGGGCGGGAATGATGGCTCATAACCATTCTTGCGGAGTCGGAAGATCTCAGGACTGGAACAGCCATAACATAGAACACGAGCTTTCTGCTCTTTATGACTGTGCTCACGGAGCAGGTCTTGCCGTAACGATGCCCGCGGTATTCAAGTATGTAATGAATCACGATATCATGCGATTTGCTAAAGTGGCTGTAAGAGTATGGGGCTGCGAGATGGATTTTGATCATCCTGAAAGGACAGCTCTTGAAGGAATCGAAGCTTTCAGAAACTTCTTGATTTCTATCGGAATGCCTAAAAACTTTGAAGAACTCGGAGCAAAGAAGGAGGATATCCCCAAGCTTGTAAATGTACTGTGCAGAGGTGACGGAAGAGACGGTACCATATCCGGATTCGTTACACTTAACGAAGAAGACTGCACAAAGATCTATGAGATGATGGTTTAAGGGTTGCGGGTGAAAAAGATGGATAAGAAAAGAAAAGCATTGTTTATAGGCGGTACGGGTACAATAAGTACCGCTATAGTAAAGAGACTCTCACAGGATCCCTTATGGGAAGTGTGGCTGATAAACCGCGGTAACAGATCAGATGTAGTGCCTCAGAATGTTAATCTGATCACCGCGGATATATCGGATGAAGATGATGTCAGAAAAAAGATCGACGGCATGTATTTTGATGTAGTCAGCGAGTTTATAGGATTTAGCGTGGATCAGGTTGAACGCGATTATCGCCTGTTTAAAGATAAGACAGATCAGTACATGTATATCAGTTCTGCATCCGCTTACAACAAGCCTGCAGCAAGCTATGTCATAACAGAAGGAACGACTCTTGCAAATCCGCATTGGGAATACTCAAGAAACAAGATCGCCTGCGAGGAATTTCTTATGAAGAAATACAGGGAGGAAGGCTTCCCTGTAACGATAGTAAGACCCAGTCATACATATGATGAGAGAAATGTTCCGCTCGGTGTACATGGCAAAAAAGGATTTTATCAGGTGATAAAGAGAATGCAGGAAGGCAAGCCTGTGATCATACAGGGAGACGGTACGTCTCTGTGGACCGTGACATTCAACAGTGATTTTGCGATAGGCTATACTGGGCTTATGGGCAATTCTCATGCCATCGGTGAAGCATTCCAGATAACAGGAGATGAGACTCTTTCATGGAATCAGATATATGAGACGATCGCCAAGGCGCTTAACGTAAAGCTTAATGCATATCATGTATCATCGGATTATCTGAGTGCAGCGGGTGATAAGTACGGATTTGATTTTGAAGGAAGTCTTACGGGGGACAAATCCGTTTCTGTCGTATTTGATAACAGCAAGCTAAAGAGAATTGTTCCAAAGATGAAGACGAATATTAGCTTTGATACAGGTGTAAGGATAGCTCTTGACTATGTTCTGTCTCATCCTGAGTGTCAGATCGAGGACAAAGAGTTTGATGAATGGTGTGACAGGGTAATAGAAGCTCTCGAAGAATCAAAGAAGAAGATCTAATGGAGGAATGCCTATGAGTATCAAATGGGGTGTACTTGGGACAGCGGATATCGCAAAGGGATGCACGATCCCGGGAATGCTGCAGGCTGATAACTGTGAGCTTTATGCAATAGCAGGAAGAAATGAAGCAAAGGCAGAAAGCTTTAAGAACGAGTTTGGATTTAAAAAAGCGTATGTCGGATATGATGCGCTACTTGCTGACAATGAAGTACAGGCTGTCTATATACCGCTTCCGAACAGTCTTCACTGTGAATGGGTAATAAAGGCTTTAAAGGCAGGCAAGCATGTCCTGTGTGAGAAGCCGATGGCTCTTAGTGTGGATGAATTAAGACTGATGTATAAAACTGCTGAAGAAAACGGCGTCATTTTAATGGAGGCGTTTGCATATCTTCACAGTCCGTATGTTAAGTCTCTTAAAGACGATATATCAAGCGGTATCATCGGTGACATATTCTATATCGATACTGCATTTGTCACACAGGGCTATGAAGAGGATATCAGGATCCATAAGGAGCTTGGCGGCGGTGCCATATATGATCTGGGTTGCTACTGTACAACAATGATACTGTCTCTTACAGATGGTGAACCGACATATGTTAAGGCCTGCGCGGAGTTTAATGAAAACGGTGTCGATACTTTCTCTTCCGGTATCATGGCATTTGAAAACGGAACAAGAGCATCATGGAATGTCGGAATGGTCCTCGGTAAAGGCACAAACGGTCGTATGGACAGACTATACATTCATGGAACCAAAGGCATAATAAGATCATCGGTTGAGTATAATCAGGAAGGTGAGCTCAGCTATACGATAGAAGCTGATGGAAAGATAATCACACGAAACGTTAATGCAGGACAGAATTATGCACTTGAAGTACAACAGCTCGGAAGATGTATAGAAAACGGTGAAAAGCCATATGTTTCAGCTGACTTCTCACTAAGAAATGCAAAAGTGATAGACAGGATACTTACCGATATCGGTTATAAATAATAGCTGATCAGACTATCAGCGCTTACAGATACGGGTAATACCTTATCTTTGCAGTCTGAATATACTGAGAAGATATAATCGTTTTCACAAAAACAAGCAAGTTTGTCATCATGCTCTTTTGCGAGCATGTTAACAGAAGTGATATCAAAGGCTAAGCCTGTACCAAGATACTTGGTATAGGCTTCCTTTTTTGTCCATATCTCGAAGAAATGCTTATCATCATTAAGACTTTCAACATAGTCTATCTCATTTGGATGAAAGCATCTTTTCATTATGTTGTATTTAAGAGGTCTGATGCGTTCGACATCCACACCTACTTTTCCTGTATCGGTAACACTGCAAAGGATCATGCCTTTTGTGTGAGATATATTAAAATCTATAGAGTCATGACCATTCAAAAACGGTTTGCCGTGTTCTGTCCTTGAGAAGATTAGGTCACTGTTTTTATAACCTGTCATCTCGCAGATCGCATATCTGACAAGCAGTGCCGAATATAGGGTGAGCAGTTTTGAATCATCAAATCTGACGCGATCTATGGCGGCTTTTCTTTCTTCGGAAACGAAATTTATCAGGTTTCGTTCATTTTCACAAAAGGATGAAGTTGTAAGTGGCATATAATATGTGAGCATTTTATATTCCTGCACTGTCTTCTATTATCTGTTTGAGCAAAGCAACATATTCCTCAAACTGTGTCATGCCGTGATCGGTCAGGGTATATGTTGATTTGGATTTTTTGTTCTCTATTACTTTATCGGAGGTGATATAGTGCCATTCTTCCAGCTTCATCAGCTGTACGCTGAGATTGCCCTTTGTTGTCTGGGTCAGAGTAAGCAGCTCGTTGAAGGTCTTGGAAGAAGAGACCAGTGAACTGATTATCTTTATCCTTAACTTCTGGCAGAGTGCCTCCGGGATCTCATTCATGTTCATGATTCTTTACCCGTAGATGCTTCTACTTTCTTCTTAATGAGTACACCAATGATTATATAACCTATACCGAATACAAGGAAAGCAAATATGCTCGAAAGTGTCATGTACACTTCATAGCCGGGAAAACTTATAAGTGTCGAATGGTCAGCTGTGCCCGGCAAAAAAGACAGTTCGATCATTGAAAGAAACATCTGAATAAACAGGATGATCAGACCAATGATCTTAATATAGGGTTTTCTTGATATATTTGAGTAAATGATGATGATCATTAAGAACAATACTGCGGCAGAAAGGTCTTCGGAATTTATCAGGACCATCTGGGCGGGGTCAGTCTGCGGCAGTAGACCGTTACTTATCATATTATACTGGATCAGGTTTATGATCATGCGAAATACAGGCAGCAGGATCGATATCACTGCCCATGTGTCGATTATGCTCAGGTAGAATCTGTTATTGTAGCTTTTCTCCTTTTTACAGATCAAAACATAAGCGATAAGCGGAACTGCAAAGGATAAAATACGTATAAGGACGGTAGTAAATGTAAGAAAGCCTGTGGTGATAAATGTGTTGAATACTAGAAGCACTGACAGGTATGATGCAAGTGTCAGGACAATGTTGCATGTGCCAAAAACGATACAGAGCTTGTAAAGTCCCGTATAGCTTATCCTGGATTCATCCATAGTGCTCTTAATGATATTGATGTTTTCTATTGCTTCATTTGCTGCTGTGTTCATGGTCTTTCCCTTTCATGTAAACTGATGACTGTTATATGGTTTAAATTATAAACCGGTTTAAAAATTTGTCAACAATTATTTTTGGGCGCAAAAAAGGCATGTATTTCTACATGCCCAGCAAATGCTATTTCATTGTTATAAGTTCATATTCTCTGCTTCCTATGCCGATCTTTTGAGCATGTTCGAGAGTTTCGGCCCACGAGACATTGGGATTGCTGTTATGCCATACGTCACCGTGATCATGGAAATGCTCACTTGCCATATTGTCGCCAAGCTGGCTGTTACGAATAGGTTCAGCCTTCTGACAAAGATCCACACAGGCCTGATCCAGGGCAACGGGATCAAAGGAAGCCAGCATTCCTATATCAGGAAGAATAGGGGCATCATTTTCTCCGTGACAGTCACAGTTTGGTGATACATCCGTAATAAGACTGATATGGAAGCTTGGTCTGCCGCTTATGACTGCAGCGGTATATTCAGCCATACGTCTTCCTAACATCTGAGGTGCATCCCAGTTGTCATTTTCAATAGCATCAAATGCACATGCTCCTATGCAGCGTCCGCATCCCTTGCATCTATCGGGATCGATAAATGCCTTGTTGTCACTATATATGATGGCATCGGAACCGCACTCCTTAGCACAGCGTCTGCAGCCTTTGCAAAGATCTTTTATCACATGAGGGTGGCCGCTGTTATGCTGCTGCATCTTGCCTGCACGGCTGCCGCACCCCATACCGATGTTTTTGATCGCACCGCCGAATCCGGCCTGTTCATGACCCTTGAAGTGGTTTAGACTTACAATGATATCCGCATCCATAACAGCACGGCCTATATAGGCTTCTTTGCAGTAGACTCCGTTCGGAACGGGAACCGCGATATCATCCGTGCCGCGAAGACCGTCGGCGATTATTATCTGACATCCGGTAGTGATTGTGTTGAATCCGTTGATATTTGCACAGTCTAAATGCTCAAGCGCATGCTTGCGGCTGCCGGGGTAGAGAGTATTGCAGTCAGTGAGGAAAGGAAGTCCGTTACCTTCCTTTATGACATCTGCGACAGCTTTGGCATAATTCGGGCGCAGATAAGCAAGATTGCCAAGCTCCCCGAAATGCATCTTGATGGCAACGAACTTGCCATCCATATCGATTGACCCTATGCCTGCCATTTTTATGAGCTTTTGAAGCTTGGCTGTCAGGCTGACGCCCAAAACTGTTCTGAAATCAGTAAAATACACTTTTGATCGTTCCATACTTTTCCCTTCTCCAACAGGAAGCTGATTTGTGTTATATTAGTTAGTATAACATCTAAGAGGAGTATTGGCCTTGATTTTATTTGTTTTCATTGCAGTCTGTCTGTTATCTGTCAGATTAGCAAACAGATATAAAGAGAATCTACTGGATACCATAGCATTTTCTACTGCCATACTGATCCTTACACTTTATATCCTGGCGTTTTTTAAGGGTATGAAACTGATAAGCATCCTGTGTGCGGTATATATTCTTATAGAAACAGCAAATGCGATAAGAAGGAAAGCATTCGGCGAGATAGCAAAGACTTTGAATGATCCCGTATTCTTTGCTTTTATCGCAGTCTGTGTGATAGTTACATTTCTTACATCAAATCAGATGTTCACATGGTGGGATGATATAAACTTTTGGTCATCGGATGCAAGGCAGATGTTTTTTATGAACGGGTTTGCGGGCAAATACGGAAACGTATCACCGGAATTCGGCGATTATCCCCCGGTTCCTACCATATTCAAATGGATCCTTTTGCAGTTAAGTCCGAATTATTACAATGAGAGTTTTCAGTTTGCAGGGTATTTTATATTAAATACAGTATTTTTACTTCCTTTGGCAGCATGCATCGACAAAGTGAAACTGTTTGACAAAAAGCTTCTTGACTGTGCAATGAAGGTAGCGTTCTTCTTAGCAGTCCTGATGCTTCCGGGAGTCTTTAACGGCATCATATTTTACGGAACACCTTCTGATATAACGATGGGCATCATTTACGGAGCGCTTCTTTTGGCCATCTGGCAGCAGGATGGTCATGATCCCGTATTCTATTATGCAAGGATAGGAATTTACACGGCGCTTCTTTTCCTTACTAAATCTGTCGGGATCGAATGGGCAGTTTTTGCACTCATATTTTATTTTGTATTTGCGAAAAAGGAAAAAGGAATAATTGCTTCGATCGGTATAAGCGGTGGATTCTATATTAGCTGGCTTTTGTTCTGTCTGGTAAACAGAAGAGTCGCAAAGCTTACCGGCGCCGGAATAAAGATGGCTACAGGCGATTACAGCGTTCCTGACAATGCATCCGACAAGATGGGATACTTCTTTGGCGGGTTTGCAAAGATACCGATGCATGTGGATCATAACATCACTTTTGATCCTTCCACCCTGGCAGCAGTCATAATACTGTTTGTCATACTCGGGATCATCGGTTATCGTAAGCTTCTTGATAAAAAGGAGTTAAGAAAGATGATCATATTCTTCATAGGGACCGCTCTTGCGACCTATGGAGTGATATTTCTTGCCCACATATCCATCTTTCAGACCGAGGATCAGTACCTTGATGCATATGCGATGGCTGTATCTATCGCAAGATACGGATGTCCGTTTACTCTGGGAAGCACCATGCTTCTTATAGAAATACTGTTTGACAGACAAAAGTCAAAAGAATATCTTAAAACAGGAGCCAAAACAGCGATCATAGTAATTATATGCATCCTTCTTACAGCCGATTACAGCGGATGGTACGGATATCTTTTCGGATACAGGGCAAAGCTTGATGAAAACAGAGCTGTTATCGACGACATGGTAGGAGATGACGGACGCATAATACTGGACGCTGTCTCAAGTAAGGATTACTGGGGAAAAAGAGTTTTGATATTGCGCGACGGACATGAGTTTCACTGGGTCCATGATGCATATATAAGCAGAGAGGCCAGTCCCGTTGCCATGGTATACGGCGGATTCCTTACAGAGGATGACACACCTGTGACAATAAGTGACAGGATAGATATGAGCCATGCGATGTATTTATATGTCGAGGATGATGAAGGGATCGCGGATGAACTCTTTAAGCCTTTGATGTCAGAGGGTCAGGAATACAGATCCGCTACGGTATACCGTATCTTAAACGACGGTAATGAGATTAAGCTGAGTGCTCAATAAAACTGGAGATCATAAATTGGAAAACAGAGTTGTACCTGTTATCATACCGGCATATGAGCCGGATGAGAAACTCATAGGGTTGGTCGAAAAACTGAATCAGGCTGAGCTTTTGCCGATCATCGTAGTCGATGACGGTTCTGACAAGGCTGTCTACGGAAGCATATTTGAAAAGGTCAGAGAGCTTGGAGCAACAGTACTGACACATGCCGTAAACATGGGAAAAGGCAGAGGCTTAAAGACAGCCTTTAATCACTGTATAAACGAATATGAAGGCATAGTGGGTGTTGTTACGGCGGATTCTGACGGACAGCACAGGGTTGAGGATATCAAAAAGTGCAAGGAAGCACTGCTTGAGGATGATCACGCACTCATACTCGGAGTACGCGATTTTAACAGGGACGGGATCCCCGCAAGATCGGTGTTTGGCAACAAGACAACAAGTCGCGTGATGAAGCTTCTTACAGGTATTTCCATAAGCGATACCCAGACAGGACTTAGAGGAATATCCGTTGATTTCATGAAAGAGCTTTTGACGGAAAACGGAGAGAGATTCGAGTTTGAGACAAACATGCTTCTCTTAGCAAGGGATAACGGTATAAAAATAAAAGAGGTTCCGATTGAGACCATCTATCTTGAAGATAACAGATCAAGCCATTTCAATCCCATAAAGGATTCCTTTAAGATATATGTGGTATTCTTCAAATTCCTCATGTCATCACTTTCATCGAGCGTGGTGGACATGGTACTGTTCAGCATCTTTTGCGCGATCACCAGAAAAAGTGCACAACTGATTGACTACATAATGATATCGACAATAGCTGCCCGTATCATATCGGCAGTTTATAATTTTCTTATCAACTACAAAGTTGTCTTCCACGGAAAAGGAAGCAAAGCCACAGCTGCAATCAAATACGCTGTTTTAGCGGTTGTGATAATGCTTCTAAGCGGAACACTCGTAAGCGCAGGACACAGATTATTCCCGTCACTTATCGAGGTGGCAGTGAAGATCCCTGTCGACTGTCTGCTGTTTGTTCTCAGTTTTTATATTCAGCGTGAGATTGTGTATAAAAAGCAGTAGTTTTATGATATTATTACTATGTGCGCCCATTTGCGCATATAGACTGATTACCGGTGGTTATAGAGTAAGATGAAGTGGAAGAAGGTAGTATCTTTTCTGGCAGTATTTTTTTTGATACTTGCCGCTGCATATGTTGCCGGAATGGCTTTTTTTGCCTCTCATTATACGTACGGCACATATATAGGCTCAAAAGATTTCAGTTTTAAATCCAAGAATTCAGTATATAGTGAATATCCAAACATTAAACCTGACTTTATAGTTCAGCTTAACGGCAGAGGGGATGTAAGCCTTGATATTGATTCAAAGGCCATCATTGCTTCAACAGATTACGATCTTAGCAATCTTGAGCGTTATAACGGCAACATTTTAAACGGTCTTGGCTGGATAAACAAAAATCTTCACAGCAATGTCATCGAAGTGACCGCAAATATCACGGTAGATGAAGATGTCCTTAAAGATATCATCGATTCATCTGAGATGAATGACAGGGCAAAATTAAAGGAACCCCAGAACGCATACCTAAGCGAATACAACTCAAAGACAAAACAGTTTGAGATCTTGGAGGGTGACCTCGGAAATATCCTGGAAACAAAGAATACTGTTACAGCAGTAAAAGAGGCGCTGGCCAGTGTTCCTGCAGGTACTGATAAAATCATAGTAAATCTTGACGAGAAGGACTGCTACAAGCATCCTCTCATGTCGGTTGACAATGCCAAGCTTGTAAAAGCAAGAGACAAGGCAAACAGTATCTTAAATACAAAGATAACCTATGACTGGTACGGAAACTGGGATGTGATAGATTCATCCGTCATCAAGGACTGGATCACGATTAAGGACAATACGGTGAGCATAGATGAAGCTATGGTAAGACGTTATGTTGAAAGATGTGCGGGCTATTATGACACTTACAACAAGGAGCTTCGTTTCAGGACTCATAGCGGTGATATAAAAAATATCAAGAGAGGCGACTACGGCTGGCTTACCGATGTTGATACAGAGGTAGAGGAACTGATGGCCTGTCTTGAAAAGGGCGGCGAGCAGATAAAGGAGCCGGCTCATTTGCATGAAGCCTATGCAAAGGGATCGGATGACATAGGAGGTTCCTATGTTGAGATAGATCTTTCAGATCAGCACCTTTATATGTACAAGGACGGCAAGCTGTTTCTTGACACAGATCTTGTATCAGGCAATGTTTCAGCAGGTCACAAGACGCCTGACGGAGTTTACGGTGTGACCTACAAAGCCCAGAGCGTTGTTCTGAGAGGTCCTGGATATGCATCGTTTGTATATTACTGGATGCCGTACAAAGGCGGTGTCGGCATGCATGATGCGACATGGAGAAACAAATTCGGCGGAACCATATATAAGAGCGCAGGATCACACGGATGTATAAATCTTCCGCTTTCGGTGGCTAAACAGATATATGAGCAGGTTGAGGCAGGATTCCCTGTAGTTAGTTATTGGTAAGATATGTACGATGAACTGAAAAATCTGTATGACAGTGACATATATCCCATGCATATGCCGGGGCATAAGAGAAGAGACGGTTTCGGGCAGATACAAAAAGCCCTTGAGATAGATATAACCGAGATACCGGGATATGATGATCTTTATGAGCCCGAAGGTTTCATAAAGGATGCTCTTAAAAGGGCAGCAGAGCTCTACAAAGCCGATCATACGGTGTTTCTGGTAAATGGCAGCACTGTAGGAATACTGGCTGCAGTTTTTGCAACAACAAAACAGCACGGCAGAATTCTGATCGCAAGGAACTGTCATAAATCCGTATATCATGCAGCTGCTTTAAGAGAGCTTAAAGAAGAATATATGTTTCCCTCGCAGACAGACGGGATGTTTGATGCTGTCGATCCCAAAGAGGTTGAAGACAGACTTAAAAGCGAG